>Ga0315905_10004744_pt1 | contig 13905 bp, 8 predicted proteins | sample LakEriMetagenome_5_FD_203522 | JGI IMG/M metagenome (GOLD analysis project Ga0315905, IMG submission 203522) | Freshwater fungal communities from buoy surface, Lake Erie, Ohio, United States - Buoy 4 MA121 | ecosystem: Environmental > Aquatic > Freshwater > Lake | place: USA: Lake Erie, Ohio... | reverse complement strand
CAACGCTGTAATTAGAAGAGATGGTTCTGGTGGGTTTTCTGCAGGAAACGTATCTTTAGGAACTATAACCTCTGGTGGTAACGGAACATTTTTAGGCGACCTTGCAGTAAATGGTGGGGATTTAACCACTAATCAAACCACATTTAATTTATTGCCCGATCCAACAACATTAAATATTGGTGCTAATGCAAATAATATTTCTATTGGTGCTTCTAGTGGAACGCTAACTCTTAACAACCCAACTATCTCAGCTGTAAATACAAGTTTTACATTTAAAAGTCTTGGGGTTGGTACTGCTGCATCAGGAACTACTGGCGAAATTCGAGCCACTGGCAATATCTCTTCAAACTTCTCTGACGAGCGACTAAAAGAAAATATTGAGATTATTCCTAATGCATTGGAAAAGGTTTGCGAATTAAGAGGTGTTACGTTTACTGCTAATAAATTAGCCGAGTCTTTTGGCTATACAAGTAAAGAAGTTCAAGTTGGAGTATTGGCTGGTGATGTTCAGAAAGTTCTTCCTGAAATCGTAAAACCAGCACCATTTGATATCATGTTATTCGAAGACAAAGAAATTTCTCGTTCAGGTGAGTCTTATAAAACTGTCCAGTATGAAAAGATAGTTCCGCTACTGATCGAGGCTATAAAACAACTAAATAAAGAAGTACAAGAATTAAAGGGGATTAAATAATGCCGTCAACAGTCTTAGGAGACCAGTTTGTTACCATAGGTGTTGGTACCACTGCCGAGCGTCCAGTATCACCGATTACGGGAATGACCAGATACAATACAACTCTGGCCAGCGTGGAAATTTATAATGGAACAGCTTGGGTTCCTGTCTCTGTTTCTGCATATAATGTTCTTTCAGTAGACAGCAATGGTAATCTCATACATAATCAAATACTAGGAACTGAAGCAGATACATCTGTACCTAATATTGATAATGCATTGTCTACTTTCTTTTCAAACAGATTGACAATTGCCATTGACTCTCTTGGCAATTTAACTGCTACATATTAAGGTATAAGAAATGGCACAATCAACACTGAGTAAATTAAGATTTAATCCAAGAGATTCTTGGGTATCTGGAACATCGTATCTTGTAGATGACGTTGTTGTCTATAAAAATAAATTTTACATCTGTAAAGTAGCAAATTCTTCCAGTACCATTCCTCCTTTAAATACTGCTCAATGGGATAATCATGGTGGTGGTACTGTACACACTGGTGAATGGTCAGGAGCCACTACATACGTTGTTGGAGATATTGTTACTTTAACGACCACCCCTGCTTATAATTCTCATTATAATTATGTAAACGTAGACAGTTATATTTGTATTCAAGCAGGCACCAATCAAAACCCTGCTACGCAAGTTGCTTTCTGGACTAAAGTTTCTGAAGGTGCTATGCGAGATAAGTTTGCATGGTTAGGTGGGATTAATGAAGGTTATGTACCAACTTATAAATCGCAATGGGATTCTTTAGCTCTATCAACTACTGTTGGTATGGGTGATTCTTTTGGTGAATTTAAAACTCCAGGATCTCATTTAACAGGTGATCCCGCTATTCAGTATATTACTAAAAGACATACTTTAGTTGGTTACGGTAATAATACCTCTTCATGGCATGGGGCTGGCGTAACTGGTACGAACAATCAAGCGTTTCCTTTTGAGTCACAATTTACGCATCTTAGTTGGTTTGATGGTTCTTTACCAACATCTCCAACTACACAGGCTCCAAGAATTATTCAAGTTGAAGGAGATATGTATTCTAACTCACTAGTGTTATTTGACAATGGTGAAGTACATCACTCTGGATATAATGGCCATGGTCAAAATGGTGACGGCACAACTACTAACTATATGAATTTTGTTCAGTGCGGTTATGCGAATGTTAACAGAGGTGGAGCTACTACTGCATTAAGATCTAAAAAAGTTATTCGTATTGCATCTTCTGCTGACGGTAGAGCACAAACCCATTCTTGCTATGCATTAGTTCGTAACGCTGATGATACTCGTGAATTATATGCTTGGGGTTATAATGGTTATGGACAACTTGGTGTTGGTGATACAGCGCAAAAATTGGTTCCAACTTTAGTATCATTCGATCAAGCGACTCATGGTAAAATTATTGAAGTCTGGTCAACTGGTCGTGAATATGCATCTATGTGGATCTTAACTGACCAAGGTAAAATGTTTGCCACAGGCTATAATGGTTACGGACAACTTGGTGTTGGTGATCAATCGCAAAAAGTTTCACTAACATCAGTTAGAACGTGGGGAACTACTGCTTCAACCAAGATTAGAAAGTTTAATACTTCTGGTGGAAATAATGATGGTCGCCTTATATCTTTATTAGTAATTCGTGGCGATAATACTTTATGGACATGGGGTTACAATGGTTATGGTCAATTAGGACATAATAACACAAACAACTATAGTATACCAGTAGAAGTTTATACTGGTGGATACAGTGGTGCCACTAACCCAGTAAATAATAGTGGACAGATTGGATCTCCATCTGGAAGTAAATTAACCGACGTAGTAAACGCTTGGATGTATGGCGGACAACATGGTTCTATGATTGTGACTCGTGGAGTATCTGATACAAACAATACTGCATTTGCGTGCGGTTACAATGGATATTATCAGCTGTCAATTGCCCAAGCAAGCACAACTAACCAATCAATTTTAACTGCAATGCAGTTTAGAAGTGGAACTGCTTTAACCAACGTGGTGGACGCTGCATCAAACTGCGGAGAATCTAGTTATACTAATCTAGCAGTTAAGCGATCTGATGGCGAGTGGTATTTCTGCGGATCAAAAGAAAATGCTGGATGGGCATCAGGAGATACTGATTCTAGAAATATCAGACAAGACAGAGATCCAGATAATATTGCAAGTAACTATAGATTAAAAAATAATCTATTGTATCCACATATTCAAAAGTCTACATATAGATCATACTGGAAATATTTACCATTTGGTGCAACTACTATGAAAAGCGGAATGTATATAGATTTAACCACAGGTAGAGTTTATTATACATCATGTGCTACTAATGAAGCAGTATTTCATAATAGTACTCAACTTGCAAGTTTTAATACAACTATGACAAGATTAAAAGGTCAAGGATAAAAAATGGCAACACTAACATTAGGTAAAGTTAAACTCGTCAATAGAGGACAGTGGTCAGGTTCTGCCACTTATACGCAAGGGGACGTAGTAAATTTTGGTGGTAATTCTTATGTGTATAAGAATGAAACCTCTAAACAATATACTTCATTATTTCAAGGTGGAACTGGTGTCTCACCAACTACTGGTGTGTTTACAGGAGTTATTTCTTCGTTAGCAGCTAATGCTTTCTCTTGTACGATTACTTGGGATGTGGCATTACAAGCAACAAATGATAATAGAATAACAATAGGAAATATGTATGTCTATAATCAATTTTTTGAGCCAGACGCAAAAATCCTTTCAATAACAAATACAAACACAACAACTTCAGTTATTACTTTAGACAAAGAAAGCACGAACAATACTACTCAGTCTTCTGTTCGAACTGTGGTTGGAACAAGACGTATGGCAGGTAAGTATGAAGTTGCTCTAAATGATACAGATTGGGATATGCTGAGTGAAGGTATAACATTCCAAGGTGCTTGGTCATATACAACTCCTTATCTTCCAGGAAACTTAGTTGTTAGAAATAATAACTCATACTTGTGTATTCACGGTAACGATGGCGTAGATCCTTTATTTGATTACATTGGTGCATGGGAGCCATATTTGGTAGGTGATGATGCATTACCACACAATCGTGTTGTAACCCCAGTAAATGCTAATCCATGGGGTTGGAGAGGACATCCTTATATACCTCTTCCAACATGGAATAATGCAACAACTGTTAATGCCACTGCAATGATTGCTGGCACGACATACACGATCGTTACAGTTGGTACAACGACATTTACAAATCATGGTGCTTCAAGAAATGCTGCTGGTGTTCAATTTGTGGCTACATCTACTGGTACTGGAAATGGTACAGTGGCTTGTACTTACTCTGGTATTCCATGGAATATTCCTGCATCACATAAAGACCCAATAACAAATAGCTTAGCGCAAGCTGCTCCATTCTGGAATACACCATCTCCTAGAAATTTTATGGATTATCGTGGTGCCATGAACTATGGTTCAGATGGTAGAGGAAATAGATTATCTTCTGGTCACAACTATTATGGTTCTGCTCCAGGACAGTCTGGCTCTTATAGATATCACACTGGCGAAACTGCTGCACAATTCTTTAATGATTACTATACAGATGAAGTTAAACAATACGGTAATCAAAACTTTGCATGGAATATGCAAAGAGGTTCTGCTCCAAGATTAACTCAAAATACTCATCGTTGGACAACTAGATTCTCCCTAACTTCATATGGTAGTGTTTTAGCTACTGGTACAAGTTCAGGATCAAACCTTGGTGGTGAAGATACAGACTTTGTTGCTCCATTGATGGAATTAGGTAGAGCTGATTTTAATAACAGAGCCATTGTTAAAATTGCAATTCCAGACGCTTCTCGTGATTCTAACGAATGGGCATTAGTATTAGACGAGCATGGTGAAGTTTGGACATGGGGTTATAATGGATATGGACATCTCGGTATTGGTCCAGAAAATCATCTTGCCACAGGTTTTAGATTAGCCAATAGAACTGACAATGTCCGTTCACCAATGTGCTTAACCAAAGAAATTTTCTTTGAAGGAAATAGAATAGTTGATGTATTCCGCATGCACTTTAGCAGTTTTGCTTTAGATGAACTTGGACAATTGTGGGCATGGGGTAGAAATAACTATGGTCAATTAGGTTACCAAAGTGCTTCTGGATTTGCTAATACTGGCTACGTTTCTGCTCCATTTAAGATTCCTGTCGTTTGGTCAACATATGGTGGAATTCAAAAGATTTTCACTTGCGGTACTGAAAACGAAGATTGGTTAATGATTCTTGATGGACAAGGACATGTTTGGACACAAGGGTATAATAACGTAGGACAGCTTGGAAAAAATAGCACTACAAGTGATAGCAATTCTACTGGAACAATAACAAGAACCTCTCAAGTCAATTCATGGAGTATTGGTGGTGGTGTTAGAAACATCTGGGCAAATGGTAACCAAAATCAATTGTCTTACTTCTTAAATTCAAGCAACCAACTATTCATGTGCGGATATAATTCTCACAATCAATTTGGTAGTGCAAATACAACAAACAGATTGATACCAGAACTGGCAGGTGGACCAAAGGGTGCTATGACAGACATAGTATGTTTCTCTGGATCTGGTCGTGCAGGTGGCGGTTCACAAACGTGTTTAGATAATGCTGGTATTTCTTATGGTACAGGTTGGAATGGTTATGGAGAAACAGGTATAGGATTTATTACTTCATATCCAGGAAATAATGCTTATCCACAACAACAATTTGGAACAGTTCCAGCAACTACAGGATGGCAACGTGTTATAATGCCAAGTCATATGTACCAACCTGGAAGTCGAATTATGGATATTTGGGGTTACGGTGATTATGATGGTGCAACAAGCCACATCACGAATCATTTTTGGTTAACTGAAAGAGGTGAACTATTGCAATCTGGTAGAGCATATAACTACAGCACTGCAAGTCACCCAGCAGGATCTAGCACCCAGAATCAACAGTATGCTCCTGTTTCACCAGCAAGTTTATTGTAAGGTAATAAAATGACAAGAAAAATAGTATCCCAAACAAACGATCATACTACTGCGTTTCCTTCTTTAGATCTTCCGATGGTAAAGTATCTAGAAAAAGATACTGTTATCGATGGTATTCAATTATTTGAAGGAGATCGTGATTTTCGCTATCCAGCTGATTCAGATTTAGAATCTATTCTTTTGGTTACTATAGGAAATAGAGTGTATCATTCTGTTCATAGCGATTACACAGTTGCCATGTTGAAGCCAACAGCAGATAACGACTATGTTATAGAGAAAAAACTAGATGGTAATTTTACATTTACTGTGCTGCAACACAATACAGGAATTGCATATAAATATGCAAATAACCCAGAAACATTAAATATACTTGGGTTGCCTGATTATGATGATGAAGTACATACTACTGATCTATATGTAAAAGCATCTATCCCAGAAGAAGCATATATCGCAGCTGCTAAATTTGAAGAAGATAAATTAAATAAACAACAAGAAGACGCAGAATTAAATAGTTCATCACAAGAAGAAGTAGATGAATTAGCAGCTAAATTAGTTGCAATTTCTTCTGGTAATATTTCTGTTGACACAGAAAACTAATACTTAAAAGGTACAATTAAATGCCACTATCAAGATCTTTAAATGGTGATTTCGATTTCTCTCAGTTGAAACAAAACTGGATGGGAGAATGGAATGAAGGAGTCATTTATAAACTAAACGATACTGTTCGACTTAATGGTAAAGCATTTGTTATGAACAGTACATTTCATACTGAAAACAATCTATTTGGACATGAAGTTAAACCAGGAGTTGATACATCTAACTGGACTTTAGTTCTAAGCGGATCTGTTTTTAAAGGTGACTGGGCGATATTTGACAGACACTATCGTGGTGACATTGTTAGATACAATGAAGATTTTTATCAGTGTGTTACTGATAACTATAATGGTCATCCTATCTATGAAAATGGTGCTGTTAGTACTAAGTGGGTATTAATTGCTAAAAGTTCTAGAGCAGATAAACAAAAAGTTCACTTAACATTTCAAAACTATCCCCCAATTGGTTGGACAAGAAATCTGGGCGAAACTCCAGAAATGTATGGTGGTTCTGGTAACGCGAACTTCACTACCATTAATGGTAACTATGAACACATGTTTATCGGTCGAGACGTTAGCTGTGATGGACATGGCTTTGGCGAGCGAGATAATTTTGGTCCACGAGATGGATATAATAACATTACTATAGCTGGTAGTGTATACCAATATGCACGCAATGCTGCATTCGATATGTATGATTACATCGATGGAGCACGTACACCTATTACTGGTCAAGAACCAAGAGTTGTTCAAATTGCTGGTAATGATACTCACACCTTAGTATTGTTTGATACTGGTGAATTATATCACGCTGGTTATGCTGCACAAGGATCTCACGGAGATGGAACTACCACTACAAGAAAGTACATGCGTAGAGTTGGTAGAACTGGTGCACGTGGAACTGGATTATTAAGAGATCAATTCGTTATTAAATGCGGAACAAACGTTAAATCTGGAAATCAAACAGAACAAGAAGCACACGGATGTTTTGCCCTAACTGACACAGGTGCAGTTTGGATGTGGGGTTGGAACAACTATGGTCAACTTGGCGATGGTACTCGCACTGATAAAAATATTCCAACATTAATTCCAGCTGGTTACTTCCATAATAAAAAGATTGTAGACATGTGGCATGGTGGTGGTAACTATGCATCTACATGGGCACAAACTGAAGACGGAGATTTATACTCTTGGGGTTACAACGGCACTGGTCAGCTTGGCCAAGGACACTTTAGAGATTCCGCTCGTCCAGAAAGAGTAAAGTACAACTGGAAACGCTTTGGTGGTATTAAGAAATTTATCCACTCTGGTTTCGGATCAGAAACTGTTGCGATGGTTCTTACCCATGACGGACAGTTACATATGACTGGTAACGTAGGCGATGGATCTTATCCAGTCTATGGTGCTGGTACTACTGTTAATACTCATCTACATTCTTTCCAACCTGCTGCACAACTATTTTATAATAGATTAAATTCTTTTGGTATTGGAAACAAGAGACGTGAACAAAGTAGTATGGTTGATGTTATGAGAAACGTAGATAATTTCTGGTTATTCTCATACGGTGGTGCTCAGTTTAGTTTAGTCATGAAAGAACGTGGTACTGGCATTATGTACTTGGTTGGTTTGAACCCTGGATGTTTTTCAACATATCACAGAACTTTAAACAGAGATGAATACTCTGGTGATAATCCAATCCATATGCCACACCTTTCATTCCCTGCACCTCTTGTTATGGGAAATAAAACCGATATTAAGTACGTAGCAAGAGCAGGTAATGACTCAAACATGTCTGTTGTGTTCTTAAACTCTGACGGAACTCTGTGGACCAACGGTAATAATAATGGTGGTTGGGCTAGAGGTATTGGTAATCCAAGCTCAGTTAATGATCCTACTGCTCAGTTCGTTAGACACTCTGGAGTTCGTTTACCATGGGAACACTATGTCAGAGGTAATACTGCAGTACAACCTAGAATTCACGAAAAAGTAAATATGATTTCTTCTACACATGAAGCTGCAGCAGCAATGTTTGCTGTTATTACTTCAAATGGACGATTTTTAGCGGGTGGTGGAAATATTAGTTCTGGTCTTGCTCTTGATCCTGGTCTTGTGTACAGTGAAGCATGGGGTAATGGTAATTATACTCGATTAGAATGGTAATAGCTAAAACCCTCTTCGGAGGGTTTTTAGTTTGCAGCAGTCTCTGGAATTATAAATAAGAAGTACATAATCTATCGGATTCCAGCATGGCAACTATTAGCAATCTTTACGTGGACGCTGGAGCAACTTACAGTAACATTATTACTGTAACTGCTTCAAATGGTCAGTTTTTAAATCTGACTGGGTACACTGTGGCTTCTCAGATGAGAAAGTCTTATCAGTCCAGCACATCCTATGCATTTACAGCAAGTGTTTATGATGCCATTAATGGTAAAATTCGTTTACAATTAACTCCAAGTCAGTCTGAAGCAATTCCTGCTGGGAGATGGTTATATGATGTAGAGATTACTTCTACCACTGGTACAAAAACCAGAGTGGTAGAGGGAATTGTCACAGTAAATCCTCAAATTACTCAAATATAATATGGCAGAAATTACAGCAGTCGTAGAACCTGATGAGGCATTAACCGTTGCAGTGTCCGAGGGTACATATGTACTCAACACGTCAACAAATTTGGCTAATCCAGCCGTAGTAGATTCAATTTCAAGTATCGCAGATGTCGATACGACTACAAAAATAAATGGATCAGTCCTGGTATTTAGAACAACAACAAATAAGTGGACATCCACAACTACCCTCGATGCACAAAACATGGAAGGTGGATTCTTTTAATGGAGAATAATAAATGGCATCAGTAATTAGAATTAAGCGATCAGGTACTACTGGCGCACCAACAGGTTTAGCTAGTGGTGAAATAGCCTACTCAGCTTTAGCTGGAACACAATCAAATGGTGGAGATAGATTATACATAGGTTTTGGTACTCCTGAAACTGGTGGCATTGCACCAAACATGTATGTTATCGGTGGTAAATATTTCACCGATATGCTGGATCATGTTGCAGGTACGCTAACAGCATCATCTGCTCTTATCGTTGACGCATCAAGTAAATTAGACAATTTAAAAGTAGATAATTTAGACTTAAACGGTAATGCTCTCACTGTTACCAATACCAATGGTAACCTAACTCTTGGAGCAAATGGTACTGGTTTTATCGACATCGCTACTGGTGTCGTAAAGATTGCTTCTACTACTGCAGCAACTGGCGCAAATACTGGCGCATTACAAGTTGCTGGTGGTGCTTCTATCGCAGGTGCGTTGTATATTGCTGGCGCATTGGCTGCTGGTAGTGGTTCTTTCACTGCTATTAATAATACACCAATTGGTAATATAACACCAAGCAGTGGCGCATTTACCACATTATCTGCCAGCAGCACTTCTACTTTCACTGGAGAAGCAACATTTAATGGTGGAGTTAAGATTGGTTCTGATACTCTCGCTGAGTTTATCTATGATACAGTTGGTGGAGCAGTTACTAGTGGAACTGGTATTACTGTCACTAATAGTGATGGTGGTAATACTTCTACTGTTAATATCAGTAACACTGGTGTTACTGGATTTGGATCTCCAGTTGGTTCTTCAACATCAATTCCAGTTATTACCTTCAATGCTCAAGGTCAATTAACTACAGTAACAAGTGCTTCTATTAGCACTACACTTAGTGTTGCAGGTGATACAGGCACAGATTCTATTGCTCTTGCCACGGATACGCTAACATTTGCTGGTGGCGAAGGTATTGATACTTCTATCAATTCTGCTACTAACACTCTTACTATTGCAGCTGAAGATGCTTCGACCTCTAATAAGGGTGTGGCTTCTTTTGAGACTGCCGACTTTAATGTAACTTCTGGTGCGGTTGAACTAAAAGATACAGTCGTTAAAACTGTTACAACAGATTCTGGTGCACTAACTCCTGCCACTCATGGATTCTCAATTCTTGGTGGTGAAGGTATTGATGTAACTCACTCTGGTACTACAATTACTGTTTTAGGTGAAGATGCTTCTACTAGCAACAAAGGTGTAGCGTCTTTTGCAGATGCTAACTTTACAGTAACTGCTGGTGCTGTTACTGCTAAAAATATCACTCTTGGTTCTTCTACTTTAACACTTGGTTCTACTACAACTTCTATTGCTGGTATTACTGAATTAACAGTTGATAATTTAAACTTTAACGGTAATACAATTACCTCAACAGATACTAATGGCGATATTATCTTATCTCCAAATGGTACTGGTAAAGTTGATGTTTCTGGTTCTATTATTACTGGTCTTTCTGAACCTGTAAATTCTACTGATGCTGCGACAAAGAACTATGTTGATACTGTTGCTGAGGGATTGCATGTTCACGAAGCTGCAAGAGTTGCAACTACTAATACTCTTGCTATTCTTTCTGGTGGAACTGTAACATATAATAATGGTACTGCTGGTGTTGGTGCAACACTTACTCTTTCTGCTGGATTAACAGCCATTGATGGTGTAACATTAGCCAATGGCGATCGTATTCTTGTTAAGGATCAAGCAACCCAAGCACACAACGGTATGTATGTTCGCACTAGCGCAACAGTACTTACTCGTGCTTCTGACTTTGATACTGCTGCTGAAATCGGTGGTGGTGACTTTACTTTCGTTGAACAAGGTACTACATATGGTAGCACTGGTTGGGTTCAGACATTTGAAGTAATAACTGTTGGTACAGATACTATTATCTGGAGACAGTTCTCTGGTACTGGAACATTTACAGCTGGTGCTGGTTTAACGATTACTGGTACAGAGTTTAATGTTATTGGTACTGCAAACAGAATTACAGTAAATCCTGATAGTGTAGATATTGCATCAACATATGTTGGTCAAACTTCTATCACTACTCTTGGTACTATTAGTTCTGGTACTTGGCAGGGTAGCGTTGTTGGTCCAACCTACGGTGGTACTGGTGTTAATAATGGTTCTAAGACTATCACTCTTGGTGGTAACTTTACTCATACTGGTGCGCATACTCTTGGTTTAACTACTACTGCAAATACTACCTTAACATTACCAATAACTGGCACTCTTGCTACTCTAGCTGGTACTGAAACATTAACTAACAAGACCATCCAAGGTGCGGTAATCACTGGTGGTTCTATTGATAATACACCAATTGGTGCTACAACTAGATCTACAGGTGCGTTTACTACATTAACCTCAAATGGTGCGACAACATTCACAGCAGCGACAGCTTCATCAAGCACTACAACTGGTGCTGTAGTAGTTACTGGTGGTGTTGGTATCGGTGGTGCTGTTTATGTAGCATCTAACTTAACTGGTGCAGGTGCAGGAACTAGTACATTAGATGGATTCAATATCGATGGTGGCACTTACTAAGTAAGTCCTAAATACATGGTGGGTGAGATTCCCACCCCAGTATATACTGGAAGTTTTAATTCTACATAGAATAGGTTATTATGGCTAATACAGTCGTTCTTAAACGAAGTGCAGTTCCAAACAAAATTCCCACCACTGGCGATCTTGCGCTTGGAGAATTAGCACTCAATACCAACGATGGTAACCTATTCTTCAAAAAAGATGCTTCTGGAACTCAGAGCATTATGTCTGTCGCCACTACTGCTGGCACTCAAACTCTAACCAACAAAACTCTTTCTTCTGCAACCCTCACTGGTACACTAACTGCTGGTGGTGGAGTTGGTACAAATGGACAAGTTCTTCAATCAACTGGAACTGGTGTTCAGTGGGCTACTGTTGCTGGTGGCGGTGGATCAGGAACAGTAACTTCTATTGTTGCAGGTACTGGTCTTAGCGGTGGAACAATTACCACATCAGGTACAATTGCAATTGATTCTACTGTTGCTACATTAACTGGCACGCAGACTCTTACTAACAAGACAATTAATGGTTCTAATAATACCATTACAAACGTAAGTTTAAGTTCTGGAATTACTGGTGTATTGCCTATTGCCAATGGTGGTACAGGTGCCAATAATGCAGCTGAAGCATTTGCTGATTTAACTCCATTAACTTTAACTACAGCTAGTGCTACTCCATTAGTTTTAACTAACACAAGCAGCTATCAGCAACAGATTATTGGTTCTACTAACCAAGTTATTAATTTACCTAGTACAGCAACTTTAGCCGTTGGTTGGAGTTTTTTAATTACTAATGGGACAGGCAATACGGTAACTGTTTTAACATCTACTGGTGCTACTGTTTATGCAAACACCAACATTGGTTCATATAGAGTTTGGTGTATTTCAACTGCAAATAACAATGCTGCTTCTTGGAGTGCTGGTGCAGAAACATTCTCATTTGAAACAGGCTCAGGTAGCGTAGTAAGGGCAACTAGCCCAACAATAGCAAGTGGAACTTTTACTAGCCCTACAGCAACTGGAACACTAGCATTTACTGGCTCTACAACTTCAAATATTACATTTGGAACAAACCAAACATCAGGCACTTTAACTGTTGGTGGTACAAGTGGTACGGGCACACAAACTATTGGTCAATCCACAGTAAGCCAAACAACTAATATCCAAGCTGGTGCAACGCTAAGTGGTAACACCAAAACAATTAACTTAGGTACTGGTGGTTTATCAGGTTCTACTACCAATATTGCTATTGGCTCTGCGGTTTCTGGTGCTTCTAGCACAACTACTGTTAATAATATACTCGCAGCTCCAGGACAAATTCTTACTGGAGGTCCCAATACATTTGTTCGAGATTATGCTTCTGGATTTAGCACTACACATACCCCAATATTTCCTCAAGAAATAGGTAGATTTACTCTTAATGGCGACTCTCATAACATTTCAATTATAGGCGAAATTCGAGGTGCTACTGGAGGAACGAGTGGTGTTACTAGATTTGTTTTACATGTACGATCAAATACACTTCCTTCTAAATCATTTCAGTTATTCGAAGAAGAAATAACAAATCTTGGGCAAATAGTTCGTGTTCGTGTTTATGAAAATACTGCAACTGGTCTCGTTGTAATAGGTTACTCTTCCACAAACCAAATTCAAAATATTGGATGGTCTTTAAAAGTTCAAGAGCGTGGCAATTATAATTATTTACAGCAAGTTAGTGCTCTTACTGCAATAGATACTACATCGCTAACTGAAATTCTTACAACTTCTAACGCAGTTCGTACTTTAACAGGATCGTTATCAGTAGCAGGGCAATTAACATCTACTGTAGCAACAGGTACAGCACCATTAGCTGTTACCTCTACAACTCGTGTAGCAAATTTAAATGTGGCTACAGCTGGTACTGCCGATACGCTAACAAATCCTAGAACTATTAATGGTGTATCATTTAATGGCTCTGCAAATATAACAATTAATGCTGTAGACTCTACGGCAAGAATAGCATCTTCATTAATCGGTGCTGCTTCAGGAGTTGCACCATTAGATGCTACTTCTAAAATTTCTTCTACATATCTTCCGTCATATGTGGATGATGTATTAGAATATACAAACTTAGCAACATTCCCAGTAGCAGGCGAAACTGGTAAGATTTATGTTGCATTA
>Ga0315905_10004743_pt1 | contig 13906 bp, 9 predicted proteins | sample LakEriMetagenome_5_FD_203522 | JGI IMG/M metagenome (GOLD analysis project Ga0315905, IMG submission 203522) | Freshwater fungal communities from buoy surface, Lake Erie, Ohio, United States - Buoy 4 MA121 | ecosystem: Environmental > Aquatic > Freshwater > Lake | place: USA: Lake Erie, Ohio... | reverse complement strand
CTTTTTCTTTCAGCATCTTTAGGAAACTTTACTTTCTCACACCACCCTCATTTTAATGATATATATTCTCATTAAGCTTATTTTTCTTTAATTGATCGTTAGTTATTATGTACTACTAGCTCTGCTTTTTTGATCTGTGACAGTTCAGGGTGCGGAATGTGGGATAGATCAAAAAAGCCCTTAAAGTAGTACATAAAAACTAAAGATCAATTAAAGAGAAAGAAGCTTAATAAGAATGAGTAGCATTAGTAGCATTAAAAGAGAAATGGTGTAAGAAAGTAAAACTTGGTAAAAAAAACAAAAGAAAAAAATGAATTGATAACCAAATAAGAAATAATTACAACTTTCACTCAATAGAAAAATATTCTATATTAAGAAATATTGCCAAGTATCGCAGCAATATTATACAATGCTAAAATTTATAGTTGTAAAATTATAAACGGTTCAATATGGCAATGATGATACCGTCCTCTATTCCTGACAAAGCTAGTCAGGGAGAAAAAAGATTATACAATATTCTCAAAAATAAGCTATCGGATAATTTCTATGTTTGGTATGAACCCAGAATAGATGGTCGTTATCCTGACTTTATTATTTTATCCCCTGATTTTGGACTACTTGTTATAGAAGTTAAAGGATGGTATCCTAATCAAATACTCAAAGCATCAAATGATAGTTTTGAAATAGAAAATAATCAAAATGATTTAGAGACAATTCAAAAACAGAAATCTCCTTTACGTCAAGGTAAAGATTATCTTGATAAATTATTAAATGTTCTCAAAAAATCTAGAGTATTAACTAACCAATCAGGTAAATACCAAGGAAATTTATGTTTTCCCATTGGTGTTGGTGCAGTTATGTCTAACTTAACCCATGAACAAGCTAACAAATATAATTTAATTAATGTACTACCAATAAAAAGTGTAGTTTATCGTGATGAGTTGTTGACATGGGAAAAAGATTATATTAAAGAAGAAACAATCATCCAGCGTTTTCAAGAAATGTTTGGCATTAACTTTGTTTTTTCTCCTTTAACACCTGATCAGATTAGTACCATCAAAGGAATTATATATCCTGAAATTGTTATTAGACAAGAAAAAGCTACATTAAAAAGTGTTAATTCTGAATTTTCAATTTTACCAAGTGATATTATATTAACAACTTTAGACAGTAAACAAGAATCTTTGGCTAAAAGTATAGGAGATGGTCATCGTATCTTCTTTGGTGTATCTGGTTCAGGGAAAACCCTATTATTAATATCGCGTGCTAAATACTTAATTAACCAAAATCATAATGCAAAAATATTAATACTGTGTTTCAATGTATGTTTAGCAGCCTATATAAAATCAGTTCTTCATCAAGATTCACAAAATAAACACTATCAAAATATTGAAGTCAGAAATTTTGATGTATGGGCAAAATCTGTATTAGGTCAATTACCCAGTCAAGTGCAAGGAAATCGGGACGAATATACAGGTAAAATAGTTGTTGATAAATTGTCTGAATATTCACTAGAACAAAAATGGGATGCTATTTTTATTGATGAAGCTCATACTTTTGTTCCTATTTGGTTTCAGTGTTGTGTGAATGCGCTGAAAGATAGTGAAAATGGTGATTTAATCATTGTTGCAGATGGCAATCAAAGTCTTTATAAAAGGTCTAATTTTAAGTGGAAAGATGTAGGAGTTAAAGCACAAGGCCGTACTTTTAGCAAGAAATTTGACTTAGACAAAAACTATCGCAACACTCATCAAATTCTGTCATCTGCATTGAGTATTTTAAACCGTGTCTCTGATTTAGTTGAACCTTTAGAAGATGAGGATGTAACGTTCCCTCTGGTTAAACCCAGTTTAGCATTGAGAGAGGGGGATAAACCAAAAATTTATATAAGCAGCACACCTGAAGAACAAGATAAATCTATTATATCAACTATCCATTCTTTAAAATCATTAAATATTGATGATCGTGATATAGCTATTTTATATAGGCAAGCAGGTAATAGGGATGAACCAAGATTAAATTCTATTATCCAAAAACTCAATCAGCAAGGTATATCAACTTATTGGGTTAATCAAAATGATAATTCTAAGAGACAATATAACCGGGAAAGAGAAGGTGTGAGAATGATAACTATGCTTTCATCTCTTGGGTTAGAGTTTAAAGCAGTATTATTAATTTGGTTAGAACAGTTTGATGATTCTATTGGTAAAAAAGATGCTGAAATTTTAGCAAGAAGGCAGATTTATGTTGCCATGACTCGCGCTCAGGAATATTTAAGTTTATATATTCATCATCAATCTAAACTAACATCGGAATTAAGGAATAATTTAAGTTTTGACATATTAAACCAATAGCAATATTAGTATATCAGGGATTAATTATCATGAATGACAATGAATTAATGAACACTGCTAATGAACTACTTAAACAACAGCAATGGAAGGAAGCAGGAACACTTTTTCGGCAAGTATGGGAAAATGAAAATAATGCTTATGCTGCACGTTGTTATCTCAAATGTTTACGTAAAGCTGGTTATGCTTCAGCCTCTATTAAACAAGGAAATAAAGCACTTAATCAATTTCCTGGGAATAAATATATTAAAAATGAATTAGTTTGGGCATATTATGATGATGCTATTAAACCAGAAGAATCTAAAGAAAATTTATACCAACTAATAGAATCTGCAAAAACAATTTTAAGTTTACAGCCAGATATTTTACCTAAAGAATTAACTGTCTTTGCTGTGATTAAAGCTGCTAAACAAAAAGAAAAGTGGGATATTGTTCTGGAATGGTGTAATTTTATAAATCCTGAAGAATTGAATGATGAACCAACAATTGTTGATGGTAACAGAGGCAAATCTAAAAAAGAACAATGGTTCTTCGCTAAGGTAAAGAGTCTGATTGAACTTGAATTATGGAAAGAAGCTCGTCTTTGTGCATTAGCAGCAATTAAATTTTATCCCAAAGAAATGAATTTTTATAGATTCTCTGCTTTAGCATTAGCTAATCTAGGAGAAGAAGAAAAAGCTATTCTTGAGTTGAAAGATATTCTACTCAAACATCGAGAGGAATGGTATATTTACCAGGATTTATCAGATATATATTTACGTATTAATCAGCCAGAAACAGCCCTAAAGTTTGCTTGTCAAGCAGCATTATCTCCAGGAGAAGACAAAATTAAAGTTACTTTATATGAAAAAATTTGTCAGCAAAGCTTATTATTAGGAAAGTTAGAAATGTCTGCACAACATTTAGAACTATGTAAAGCGATTCGAGAAAGAGAGGGTTGGAAAGTCAAAGATACTTTACAACAATTACAAGCAAAGATTAACCAAGAAATCACTAACCAGCAATTAACATTTACTAAATTTGAGGGAGATATTACTAAATTAAATCAAATATGTCGGAAATACTGGAAAGAACTTTTATACCAGGATATTCACCGTTATTGTGGTACAATTGAATCATTACCACCTAACCAAGCTCATGGATGGATTATAGATGATCATGGAAATCGTGTCTTTTTCTTACAAAAGGAGTTACCTAAATTTTTGCGTAAAGAAAAGCAAAGAGTAAGTTTTATTTTACAAGAAAGTTTTGATAGAAAAAGAGATAGAAAATCAGTTAAAGCCGCAGATTTTCAGATACTAAAACAATAATTAGGACTTGCTGAATAAAACTAAAACCGTTTATTAATAAGCGGTTCGCTGATTTTTGTCACAAAAAAGTGCAAGGTTTTGGCTAATGATGTCTCAAAACAGTTGCATTTTTCGTTTGCAATATCCGTCTAATGGCAGTCTAGTCACGATAAAAATCCTGACATGGGATGATTTTGTAGTTATGGAATTGGCGGATACTGGTGTTGGTATCATCTTTAATAGCGCAGCATGATCATCAGCTTTTATCATGACTCATAAAATTGAGGTTCAATCTCTTAGGGGATTATCTGCACTCACCGCAGGCGATCGCCTCAAACAAGAAGGATATAATGAGTTACCATCTACCCAACATCGTCAAATCTGGGAAATTGCGCTGGAAATCTTTCAAGAGCCAATTTTTCTGCTTTTATTAGGCTGTGGTATCATTTACTTATTTTTGGGTGATGCTCAAGAAGCTTTAATTTTGTTAGGTTTTATCTTTTTTATTGTCGGCATTAACTTATACCAAGAACAAAAAACAGAAAAATCACTAGAAGCACTACGGGATCTTTCTAGTCCCCGTGCATTAGTCATTCGTGATGGAAAACGTCAACGCATTGCAGGACGGGAAGTAGTGCGTGAAGATGTGATTGTTTTGTCGGAGGGTGATAGAGTTCCAGCAGATGCTGTGGTGATATGGTCTACCCATTTGAGCATTGATGAATCCTTATTAACTGGGGAATCTTTACCTGTTCGTAAGCAATCTGTTAGGGATACCACTGATTTAGAAAACACTATCAGAAGCAGCACACAGCACCGTCCCGGTGGTGAAGATTTGCCTTTTGTCTATTCGGGAACCCTGATAGTTCAAGGTCAAGGAATTGCCCAAGTCTATGCCACGGGTATGCAGACAGAAATGGGGAAAATTGGTAAAGCCTTGCAAACTGTAGCACAGGAAGACACGGTTCTGCAACGGGAAACTCGCAGAATTGTCAGTAAATTGACCTTTGTAGCGATCGCTATCTGCGTGGCTGTGATCGTTATTTACGGTGCAACTAGGGGCGATTGGCTACAGGGAGTTTTGGCAGGTTTGGCACTGGCTATGGCAATTTTACCTAATGAAATTCCTGTAGTATTGGCAATTTTCCTGGCTTTGGGGGCTTGGAGATTTTCCCAGTCCAGGGTTTTAACTCGGCGTGTTCCTGTGGTAGAAACACTGGGTTCTGCCACTGTTCTCTGTGTAGATAAAACTGGAACTCTGACTTTTAACCGGATGTCAGTTCAGCAATTATTTGTATATGAATCTACAAATTTAACACCGCAATTTTACGATGTTGCCCTCCATGAAAGAGAACCACTACCAGAAACTTTCCATGAATTAATTGAATTTGGGATTTTAGCCAGTCGCAAAGACCCCTTCGACCCCATGGAAAAAGCCCTGAAACAAGTGGGTGATGACTATTTAGCCAGAACAGAACATTTACATCAAGACTGGGAAATACTGAGGGAATATCCCCTCACCGGTGAATTATTGGCCATGTCCTGTGTGTGGCAATCTCCAGAGGATAAATTAATAGTTGCTACTAAAGGATCTCCCGAAGCGATCGCAGATTTATGTCATTTTAATGACCAGCAAATCCAAGACTTGCAACAGCAGATTAATCAAATGGCCAGGGCTGGTTTGCGTGTTTTAGGTGTAGCAAAAGTCATTGGACAACATCAAAAAAACAAAACCCTCAAGTCTCTTCCCCAAGCCCAACATGACTTTGAATTTGCCTTTTTGGGACTGCTAGGTATGGCCGACCCCGTGCGTCCAACTGTAGCCCCAGCCATTGCCGAGTGCTACACCGCTGGTATACGAGTAGTAATGATTACAGGAGATTACCCCGCCACAGCCCAAAATATTGCCCGCCAAATTGGGCTAAAACCTGCCACAGAAGTGATTACCGGGGCAGAACTGGAAAAAATGCCAGAAGCTGAGTTACTGTCTCAAATTCAAACTGTGAATATCTTTGCCCGGGTTGTCCCAGAACAAAAATTACTGATTGTCAATGCCCTGAAACGCTGCGGTGAAATCGTCGCTATGACCGGAGATGGGGTAAATGATGCCCCGGCCTTAAAAGCCGCAAATATTGGCATTGCTATGGGTGAACGGGGAACAGATGTCGCCCGTGAATCTGCGGATTTAGTATTGCTAGATGATGATTTTTCTGCTATTGTCCAATCTGTCAGGCTAGGACGGCGAGTATTTGATAACCTGAAAAAAGGTATGGCTTATACTTTGGCGGTTCATATCCCTATTGCGGGAATGTCTTTGATTCCAGTAATATTTCATTGGCCGCTGGTGCTATTGCCTATTCACATTGCTTTTCTACATTTAATTATTGACCCGGCTTGTACTATAGTATTTGAAGCCGAACCAGAAGAAACCAATATCATGCACCGTCCACCACGTAATCCTAGAGAGTCGTTATTTAGCCGTCGGACTTTGAAATTAGCACTCCTGCAAGGGGTAAGTGTGTTGGTGGTGCTGCTGGTTGTATTTGCTGTGGCTTTTTATTTTGGTCATGGAGAATTTGATGCCCGCACTCTAGCTTTTACTACTCTCATTGTCTCGAATTTGAGTATGATATTAACTAATCGTTCTTGGTCGCGGACTATTCCCGAAATGTTACACACTCCTAATGCAGCACTTTGGTGGGTATTGGGTGGTGGTGTGGTGTTTATGGGACTGGTGCTTTATGTTCCTTTGTTACGCCATTTATTTCGGTTCTCTTTTCTGCATTTTGATGATTTATTAGTTAGTCTTATTTCTGGGGTGTTTAGTATTTTGTGGTTTGAGGGACTCAAAGTTTGGCGACGCAGATATTCATAATCATCCGCTTATCCAATTTTAAATGGCTTGGGGTTATTTAATTTCTTGGTAATGGGTATGAGTATGTCCAGTTTATTTAATCAAACGCAAAAAGTTAATCTTAACCATTGAAGAATTATTGAACGCAGATAAACGCAGATAAACGCAGATGAATTAATGGATTTACTTGACTTCTGTTACTCGCCAGCTTAGTTTTAGGTTAACCCAGAAATTCCAAATTGTGGCCACTGCGATCGCTATAAAGTTAGCAATGTAGCGATTAGGAATCAGATAATTAAACACTAAATTCAATACCAGCACATTCAAAACTAACCCAGCCAAACAAACAACATTGAACTTAATAAAGCGTTTTATCCGGGGTTTCCAGCCCTTCTGCTGTATAGAAACATCGGCGAATGTCCAAGCATCATTCCACAGAAAATTATTGAAAATAGCAATTTCACCTGCTAAAATTTTGCTGCGTGTTAATGGTAAGGCTAGGGTTGTGGGGTCACTTAGTAAATAAAGTATTAACATATCCACAAATACGCCACTCAATCCTACCGCACCAAAACGGAGAAATCGCCCAACAGGAAAGTTGACTTTTTGACTAATTTTTCCTATTCTCCCAGTAGATAACCGTAATCTGATTAAATGTTGAATATAGTCTACATATTGTTTCCATGTGACTTTGCTTTCTCCTTCTGTGCGTTCCCGGAAGATGTAACCAGCTTCACCAATTTCCCTTATTTGTCCCCGGCCAATGACTTCTAAAAGAATTTTATATCCTATGGGATTAAGTGTAGTATTAGCGATCGCCTTTCGTCTTACCATAAAATAACCACTCATTGGGTCAGATACTCTACCCACAACTTCTGGTAAAATTACTAGTCCCAATACCTGCGCCCCACGGGATAAAAAGCGTCTAATTACACTCCAGCTACTCACACCACCACCCTCGACATGACGACTAGCTACTGCTAAATCTGCTCCTTGCTCAATTTTCTGCCATAATTGTGTCAGCACTTCTGGAGGATGTTGCAAATCTCCGTCAATTACACCTAATATACTCCCTCTGGCCACTTGCCAGCCACGAATTACCGCCGAAGATAGTCCCCGTTCTTCTTGACGACGCATTACCCGCAATTGGGGATAATCTGGTATGAGATTTTCCGCTACTTCCCATGTCCGGTCTGGGCTATCATCATCCACTACAATTAGTTCATAATTACCAGGAATAGTCTTATCCAATAACCCACTCAAGATATTAACTACATTTTCGATATTGTCACGCTCTTTATAGGTGGGAATTACTACAGATAGCAGCATGATATTGTTTTCGTTCTTAGGGTCTGGTGTCAGTTCAGAAATTCTCAATGCACCACAGGGAACTGATAATAGGGAATTTGATGAGTTTGTATTCATAAGGTACGTGGTAAATCTTAAATTGCCAAATTGTCTGTATAAAGCTTAATTTTCCATAGAGTATCATACACTTAGTATGATCAAAACAATTAGTCAATATTTCCTTCTCGTTACTCTACTAGTCCACCACTAATACCAATGGTTGTTTGACCTCCCCTCCCGTCTTCCTAAAAGAGCCGCACCCAAATCTAATCAAGCTAGTTTAAAAATACAAGATCCGGTTGATGTTGTCATCTAGCGTAGCTAAAACTTCGGGAGTACGTAATGGTAAAGTAACAGTTAGTGATATACCTATTATTAATAACATAACTTAACTAGTGGTTAAACAAATGAGAACAGCTAAAAAAAATAAGTCAAAGAGACTTTGCTAATGTTCCAGAAAAGTATACTGCTATAATTAAAAAAGTTTTAAATTTTAGATAACCTATTGAAAATAATTAGGTAAGAGCAATGGCTTATAGTGATTTTAGCTTAACTAAGTTTAAGAAAACTTTTAACATTACAATTAAGGAAGAAGCTGATTTATTTGCTACTGTAGAACCTATAGAAATCAGCGAAAAGTTAACTAACACTTTAGAAGAAACTACAGAACTCGCGTTAGCAATAAATACGGAAAAAGCACGCTCAGAAATGATTATTACGCCAATTTTATTAGAAGTTAGACGTAAAGCTAATTATCAAATTAGTTTATTTTCTGGTACGGATTTTAATGTTGATATTGAGAGAGGTTTAAATGGTTATTGTGATTTTGTTATCAGTCGTTCTAGGGAACAGTTAACAATTAATGCTCCTGTACTAATTATTGTAGAAGCTAAAAATGAAAATATTAAAGGTGGTTTGGGTCAATGTGCAGCAGCAATGTTAGCAGCACAATTGTTTAATGAACAGGAAGGTAATGAAATTAAAACTATTTATGGGGCTGTGACAACAGGAGATATTTGGAAGTTCTTAAAGTTGGAAGGGACTGATATATTTATTGATTTGAATAATTATTATATTCAGGAGTTAAACAAGATTTTAGGTATTTTGTGTCAAGGTATTGAGGGTTAAATTTAACTTGATCAATATTATCTATTGATATTGGTTCTCCTTTCAATTTATTATAAAACTTAAATAAGTCGTTTATATTTGATTGATCACCAATGACTAATATAACTGTTGATTCTATTCTTGAGTCTGCTTTAACAGATACTAATATATCCCCGGATGATGGTGTATTCTTATTAAAACAGACCAGTCCAGAAGCAATTACACAAATTCAGGCTACAGCAGACCAATTACGACAAAAACAAGTCGGAAATACGGTTACTTATGTTATTAACCGAAATATTAATTTTACTAACATTTGTGAACAACATTGTAGTTTTTGTGCTTTCCGGCGCGATGATGGTGATCAGGATGCTTACTGGTTAAATTGGGAGCAGATTTTGTCAAAAACTACAGATGCAGTGCGTCGAGGAGCAACTGAAATTTGTATGCAAGGAGGACTACACCCAGAAGCGCGAATAAATGGCAAGTCTTTAACTTACTATCTGAAACTGGTAGAAACCATCAAAAACGAATTTCCTCACTTACATTTACACGCTTTTTCACCCCAGGAAATCCAATTTATCGCCAGATTAGACGGAATTTCCTATACTGATGTAATTATAGCTTTGCGAGATGCTGGTGTCGGTTCTATGCCCGGAACAGCCGCAGAAGTGTTAGATGATGATGTGAGACGGGTATTATGTCCAGAAAAAATTAATACAGCAACTTGGTTAGAAATTGTCAGTACAGCCCATCAATTAGGTGTACCTACTACTAGTACCATATTATCTGGACATATTGAAACTCCAGAACAACAAATAGGACATTTAGAAAAATTGCGATCGCTCCAACAAAAGGCAATAGAAACAGGATATCCTGCTAGAATTACGGAATTTATTGTTTTACCATTTGTGGGACAAGAAGCACCCAAATCCTTACGCAGACGGGTAGGAAGGGATCAACCAGTGTTAACTGATTCCCTGCTGTTAACCGCTGTCGCCAGAATTTACCTGGGAAATTATATACCCAATCATCAACCAAGTTGGGTAAAATTAGGACTGGCTGGGGCTACAACGGCCTTAAATTGGGGTTGTAATGATCTCGGTGGGACATTAATGGAAGAACATATTACCACCATGGCTGGGGCTATAGGTGGTACTTGTATGGAAGTAGAAACTTTACAAAACGCCATAACATCTATAAACAGACCTTACCAACAACGAGATACTTTATATCGAGTTATAGAAAATGGAAAATGGACAATTGGGGAGAACTAATGGGGATAACTAATAATTTTTAGTAACTATACCGATTCAAGATAGGATAGACGTTGATTTAGTTTTTTTACTTAATGCTTATGAAAAGCTATTGGTCGCGTCTGCTTTCTTTAGTTTTAGTTTTAGTTATCGGCTTAATTGGCTGTAGTGGTAGTCTTGATAGTTTAACTGGGGATTATCGTCAAGATACCTTAGCTGTGGTCAATACTTTGAGACAAGCTATAGAATTACCACAAGGTTCTCCTGAACAGGCCGCCCTACAAACAGAAGCCCGTCAAAAAATTAACGATTTTTCAGCCCGTTACCAGAGAAATAGTGCTGTTGCGAGTCTTAGCTCTTTTACAACCATGAGAACAGCCCTTAACTCCCTTGCGGGACATTATAGTTCTTATCCTAACCGTCCCGTTCCTGAAAAACTCAAAAAACGTCTAGATGCAGAATTTAAAAAAGTAGAAGCATCATTAAAACGTGGCGCTTAATTTAAACTGCGAGGATTGTTTTTTAATAACTAAAATTAAATATAGGAATCCTCAATAATTTCTTAACAAGAATATCCCCGACTTCTTAAATAAGTCGGGAATATGAAATTCCTAACTTTCAAAAATCACATAGGAGTCCCATAATGACTCAACTAAAAATTAAACTGACCGTTGAAGAATTTCTCGCACTTCCCGAAAATGATACTACTTATGAGTTTGTTGACGGTGAAGCTATACCTAAATATAAAAATCAGCAAATGTCTCCTAAATTTTTTCATGGCTCAACCACAGGAGCATTATTTATATTATTATCTACATGGGCGCAAGCGAAAGGTCGCGTTGTGGTGGAATGGGCTATCAAATTAACTAAAAATCAAGAAATTTGGATACCCGTCCCTGATTTAACTTATGTTTCCTACCACCGTCTTGCTGCTGACTGGCTGGAAGATGAAGCTTGTCCTGTTATACCAGAATTAGTGGTGGAAATTATTTCTCCTGGTCAGACTTTTGGAGATATGATTGAAAAAGCCACTTATTATCTCCAAGCAGGGATTTTATTGGTGTGGATAGTAGATACAATCTCCCAAACTATCACTGTTTTTACACAATCTTCTCTTCCTGTGACTTTTCGAGAACATCAAATTATCACTCATGAAATATTACCAGGATTAGAAATTACTCCTCATACCATTTTTCAACGTGCTGGTTTAATTCGTTAGTTCCAAGATACAGCAGGAGTCAGGAGTAAAACTGGCTTGCTATATGTTTACTCTTTGAATAAGATTATTTTTTGTCTGAATCAGGATATCCAGGATTAAAGGATTAACAGGATATTTTACTTTATGTTTACTTCTTAAATTAGACTCATCAAGCCAATCATCTTAATAAGATGTACTACATTACGGTATTCAGAAAACCCTAGATATGAGGATTATTGAGAATTGTTAGTCATCTTTAGATTACCATAAAAACCCATAATCTCAATTATCAACCCATCCTGTAAATCTTTAAATCCTGGACATCCTGATTCAGACAATTGCAAGGGTAAAGGCAAGAAGGGAAAAGGGCAAAAGAGCAAGAGTATAAAGAGCTACAGAGTCCACGCAGCACCACACACAACACGAAAACCGATGTTTAGGCTGAAGAGATCCTCAATAGCAGGATTAAAGTAAGTACGAGATGCAGAACGGCAGACTTGAGGAATTACTCCACAAGACCCACCACGTAGAACTGCTGTATTATTCTGTATTTTAACCCAACTATCACCATTTATGGGCGCATTAATATAATTATCATGCCAATTATCATCACACCATTCCAAAACATTGCCGTGCATATCATATAATCCAAATTCATTGGCTATTTTAAAACTTCCTACTTCTGTTGTTTCTTTTCGATAACTTCCTTTAACTCCATTACCATAAATATAGTTACCATGATAATTAGCTAAATCTGTGGTAATCGTCTCGCCAAAATGAAAGGGTGTAGTCGTCCCCGCACGACAGGCATATTCCCATTCTGCTTCACTGGGCAGTCTATAGGGTCTTTGAGTATGATTTGATAGTCGGTTACAAAACTCAACTGCATCATACCAAGAAACACATTCTATAGGGCGATTTGCTCCTTTAAATTCAGATGGGTCTGGTTTTATTTCTTGGTTGACTTGGGGTAAAGCGGCTACTGCTTGCCATTGTGCTTGGGTGATGGGATATTTACCAAAGCAAAAAGGTTTAATGGTAACTTGATGTTGAGGTCTTTCATTGTTTGAACTTCCTTCTTCTTCTTCTTGTGAACCCATGATAAAACTGCCACCGGGAATTAACACCATTTCTAGTTGAATACCATTACCTAAGTCTTCTGTAAATTGCTGTGCTTGCCGAGAATGACGGTTGATAATGATTTGAGAACGCGCAATCCATTGATTAATTACGGTTTTAAAGTTTGTTTTTGTCACTTTTTCACCAATAACTTCTGTTAATAGTTTCCATAATTTGGAAGCATTTGACTTTATAGTTGCTTCATTATGATTACCTACAGCGGCAATGTCTTTATAATTTAGATTTTTTAATGTTCCTTCTAATATAGATTTCTGAATTTCATCCAAATGATTTCCAGTTTGATTAAATACTGCTTCATCAATTTGAATCAGATTATTACCATTTAATTGATTAGTTTTATTAATTTCTATAAGTGCAACTTCAAAGTTAAAAGGTACTAATTTGATAGATGTCTCGTCTTCTGTGATAAGAGCAAATTCAAATTCAAAGGTTTTTATTTCTGGTCGGGGTAATTCATGAATTACCCCTACTGGTTCTAACTGTTCTGCTAACTTAGCATAATCTCCCCCTAACTGACGCAATACTTGTTGATTAAACTCAGCAAAGGGGAAAATTTCTGCCTTTGTTTTTTCATCCAAATCAGAATTAGGAAATAGCAATGCAGGAAAACTTCTAATTGATATACCAGCTTTCTGACATATATATTCAGAAACTGCTTTTAACACTGCTTCAATTTCTGTTAATCTTACAGAACGCCATAAAACTTCCCGCACTCCCTTAACAAATTCATATTGCCACTTTTCTGGCTGATTGTCTTTACTAATTAACTTAGGTTCTAACAAGCCACTCATAAAAATTTCTGCCAAAATAATTGGCTTTCTTGGTAGTGGCAACATTTTTTCTTGAATCAGATGAATTACAGGCATACTTACCGGAGCAGAAGACATTAAATTTGCTAATCTTCTGGCTAAAGGTGAAGCACTATGATAAAATTTATTAACTAATAATTCTGGATCTTTTGTTGTTTGTGAACTGGATAATTTATCTGTCGGTTTTAAATCTTGCCAATTAGGCATAAATAAAATACCTACTGTGTCAATATTACCTGTACCGGCAATCACCTTTGCCCAATATTTTAAAGATTCAGGTTCTAAAATCACAATAGGTAGCTTTAATGCTTGATTGGGTTTTTCTTCCAACCACATAGGGAAATCATGAATAGTGAATCTAGAATTGATTGTACCGGCTTTAATCGCACTGAAAAAAACTGAAATACCCAAGTCTAAAACCGTGCGTTCCCATAATTGTTCCGGTAATAATTGCAGAACAGTCACCGAAACTTGTCTAGACCATAATTCTAATAATTTGTGTATTTCTCCTTGCCACCATAAAGAGGAAATACAATCACTAATTAATAATATTAA
>Ga0315905_10004742_pt1 | contig 13906 bp, 14 predicted proteins | sample LakEriMetagenome_5_FD_203522 | JGI IMG/M metagenome (GOLD analysis project Ga0315905, IMG submission 203522) | Freshwater fungal communities from buoy surface, Lake Erie, Ohio, United States - Buoy 4 MA121 | ecosystem: Environmental > Aquatic > Freshwater > Lake | place: USA: Lake Erie, Ohio... | reverse complement strand
ATCGAACCGATCCACCGTCGGGCGCGACTGATCGCCGATCGGATTTGTGGCAACGATCCTGGCGCCTACAACCCTGCGATGCCCCCGGTTCGCGTCAAGACCACGTCGTTGCCGCTCACCCTGGCCGCGTGACATTCCCATTCGGTATCAGATGCCCGTGCCTGATGCCCTTGAAAGGGATGCCCTACAAATCGACCGCACTTGAAGCAAAAAGCCCCGGCCGGTTCAAACCGCCGGGGCTCTTGGCCTGAGATCGCAGCCGCTGACTCAAATGTCAGTGAATGCCGCGATGCATTTCAGGCCATGTCAATCGGGATCAGTAGGTCTTGTAGGGCAGGAACTTGCCCGACAGCACCACATTCACACGATCGCCCTTGGGGTCGGGCTGGCGCACGATGTCCATGGAGAAGTCGATGGCGCTCATGATGCCGTCGCCAAATTCCTCGTGGATGAGTTCCTTGATGGTGGCGCCATAGACGCTCACGATCTCGTACCAGCGATAGATCAGCGGGTCGGTCGGCACTGCGGTGGGCAGTGAGCCCTTGTAGGGCACAACCTGCAGCCACTTCTGTTCTTCGGCGGTCAGACCGAAGATCTTGCCCAGCACCTTGGCCTGCTCGGCCGTGGCCGTCATCTGGCCCAGGCAAAGCGCCGTGGTCCACTCCTTGGATTGGCCCACTTTCTTGGCGACGTCTTTCCACTGGATGCCCTTGGCAACCTTGGTGGTGATGATCTTTTCAGTGACTTCCAGACGGTTCATGACGAGGACTCTCCTTGAAGGGTTGAAAAAGGAAATCTGAAGGGACGTGAGCCCGGGCGCCGATGTGTTGATTCAGGCGCACCGGGGTTGATTCAATCGCGGCTCAATCGACTCAGGCCACCCGTTGCAGCAACGGTGCGGTCGCTGACAGGCCCGAGGCTGCCGATGTCGTAGCGGCCGATGCGGGCATCGTTGAAACCGAAGTGGCTGTCGCAACGGCGGCTGCTGCTGCCTCGGCCTGAGCGGCTGTGGCGGGAAAGACCTGAGGCGGATGCGCCGGCCCACGTCCACCCGAGAGGTCCTTGGAGCGGCTCACCAGGAAGTCAACCAGATGGTTGCGCAGGGCATAGAACCCCGGCTCGTGATGCAGCGAAGCACGCTGGCGTGTGCGGGGCAGGGTGTTGCACACCACCTCAGCCACACGGGCCACCGGGCCGTTGCTCATCAGAAGAATCTTGTCGGCCAGCAGGATGGCTTCATCCACATCATGCGTGATCATGAAGACCGTCTGCTGGGTGGCCGCGCAGATCTTGAGCAGCTCATCCTGAATCGTGCCTCGCGTGAGCGCATCGAGTGCGCCAAAGGGCTCATCGAGCAGCAGCATCTTGGGTTCGATCGCAAATGCGCGCGCAATGCCCACGCGCTGCTTCATGCCGCCCGAAAGTTGCGAGGGCTTCTTGTCGATGGCATGGCCCAGGCCCACCAGCGCCACATACTTCTCAACCTGGGCATTGACCTTGGCGGAAGACCAGTCGGGCCACTTGCTGCGTACTGCAAAGGCCACGTTGCTGCGGACCGTGAGCCAGGGCATGAGGGCATGGCTCTGAAAAACCACGCCGCGCTCCAGGCTGGGCCCGGACACCTCGCGGTTGTCCATGATCACCGTGCCGCCGCTGGCCTGCTCAAGGCCCGCCAGCACGTTCAGGATGGTCGTCTTGCCGCAGCCACTGTGGCCGATGATGCACACGAACTCGCCCTTGGCGATGCCGAAGTTGACCTGGTCGAAGACCGGCTCGCTGCTGCCGGGATAGGTCTTGGCAAGGTTCTCGACCTGAAGAAACGGTTTGTCGCTCATGCTCAGTTCAATCCACGTAAGTCACGGCCTTTTGCGCCTGCGCAAAGGCCAGGTCGAGCAACATGCCCACCACACCGATCAACAGAATCGCGAAAATCACGTTGGTGAGCGCCAGGTTGTTCCACTCGTTCCAGACGAAGTAGCCCACACCCGTGCCGCCCACCAGCATTTCAGCGGCCACGATCACCAGCCAGGCGATACCCATCGAGATCCGCATGCCGGTGAGAATGGTGGGCGCTGCCGCTGGCAGAATCACCAGAAACGCCTTGCGAATCGGATTGACCTCGAGGGTCTTGGCGACATTGAGCCAGTCGCGGCGCACGCCCGCCACGCCAAACGCGGTGTTGATCAGCATCGGCCAGACCGAGCAGATGAAGATCACGAAGATCCCGGAGATGCTGGAGTCCTTGATGGTGTAGAGCGCCAGCGGCATCCACGCCAGAGGCGAAATCGGCTTGAGCACCTGAATGAAGGGATCAAGCGCCTTGTAGAGCAGCGGGCTCATGCCGATCAGAAAACCCAAGGGAATCGCCACCAGGGCTGCGATGAAAAAACCCAGGGCGACACGCCCCAGGGAATGGGCCAGCTGGATTCCGATGCCTTTGTCGTTGGGGCCGTTGTCGTAAAACGGATCGGCCAGGTTGCTCACGATGGCCTGTCCCATCTGAAGCGGCGTGGGAAATCCACCGCTCTTTTTCGCTTCGCCCGAGCCGCCCGCGGCCATCGTGGCCGGGTCCTTGCCCATCAGCTTGGCGTACTCGATCTGCTCGGCGGTGAGAGTCACTGCTGGCGCGCTGGCCCCCACCACCGGTGCGCGTGGCGCCGTGGAGGCATGCCACAGCACCACGAGGGTGATGAGGATGAGCAACGAGAGCACCGCGGCGCGGCCCTGAAGTCCCTTGAATGCATTCATGATCGGATCCTCAGGCAGCCCGCTTGATCGCGAAGCTCTTGGTGTAGTCCGCGGCCTTGGCCGGGTCGAACTCCTTGCCCATGATCTTGAACTTGCGATAGCCGGCATTGGGAGGGGTGACCGGCTGGCCGAGTTCCTTCATGTACTTGGCTGCATCGGTCATCAGGAACACCTTCTCGGCGATCTGCCTGTAGTTCACATCGCCTTTCAGATAGCCCCAGCGCTGCATCTGCGTGAGCATCCAGACCGCCATGGAGTGCCAGGGCACCGGATCAAAGTCGGCGCGCTCGGGCACCTTGCGCACGTTGCCCAGACCATCGGCAAAGGTGCCGGTCAGCACCTGATTGACCACCGCTTCAGGCTGGTTGAGGTACTGAGCCGGAGAAATCACCTTGGCGATCAGTTCGCGGTTCTTGGGGTCCCGGGCCATGGCCGCTGCGGTGAGCACCGAGCGATAGAGCGCCGCGAACGTACCCGGATTCTTCTGGATGAACTCGGTCGGCATGCCAAAGGCGCAGCAGGGATGGCCATCCCAGATCTCGCGCGACAGGATGTGGATGAAGCCCACCTCATCGAAGACCGCCCGCTGATTGAAGGGATCGGGCCCCAGAAAGCCATCGATGTTGCCGGCCCGCAGGTTGGCCACCATCTCGGGCGGCGGCGTGACGCGCAGCTGCACATCGGTATCGGGATTGATGCCGTGTTCGGCGAGGTAGTAGCGCAGCAGGAAGTTGTGAATGCTGTACTCGAAGGGAATCGCAAAGCGCATGCCCTTCCAGTTTTTGGGATCGCGATTGTTCTTGTGCTTGTTGGCCAGAACAATCGCCTGGCCATTGATGTTCTGGATGGTTGCCACATTCATCGGTGTTTCGGTCGAACCCAGGCCGAGCGAAATCGCCAGCGGCATGGGCGACAGAAAGTGCGACGCGTCGTATTCCTTGTTGAGCACCTTGTCGCGGATCAGCGCCCAACCCGCGGTTTTGTTGAGCTGAACATTCAGACCTTCCTTGCGATAAAAGCCCAGCGGATCGGCCATGATCAGGGGCGATGCGCAGGTAATCGCAATGAACCCCACCTTGAGATCTTTCTTTTCGAGCGGCTGCTTTTCTTGCGCCATGGCCTGCAAGGAGGTGAGCGCCCCGGCCGGCAGGGCAGCAGCAACCGCAGCCCGAAGCGTGCCAGCGCCCAACGCCTTGATCAGACCGCGGCGCACGCTCTCCTGCGGAAAGAGCGCCTTGACCATCGTGGCTTCAATGAACTCGTTCGACAGGCGATCGCTATCGTTTTCGGGGCTGCGCAGGTATTCGGGGCTGCGCAGCGTCGGAGCCGAGCCTGCATCAGAAGGGCTCAATCGGCTGCTCAGCAGACCCGCGCCCTGAGCCTGAGCGACCGGGGCATGCACCGAGGGATCATGATCAGCGCCACAACCGCAGCGAGACAGCAGCGGACGGTCGGCATCGAAAGGACGGAAATACCGTCCTGCGTCGTCCTGACTTGCGGGCTGGCTGAAGGAGTCGGAACGGAGGGTGTCTTTGCGATCGTCACGCATGGCGAGGCTCCTGCGTACAGGGGGTTGTTTGGGATCAACCATGCTTTGCAAGAGCCTTGCCAATTCTCGACAAACCTCGCCAATAGGCGGTTTCAAGCCGAATCAAGCCGATTCAAGCCCCAGGCTGCACGGGCGCAGAGCGAACCATCGTGGTGCACAAGGGGCATTCCACTTCCTCGGGTCTGTGCGTGCACGGCCGTGGTGCGTCGCGCACCGCGATTGATAATGAGCCCGAGTCTTTTGCTAAGGCATGTCTGATTGCGTCTGCTGACCCTGGTCGTTGCGAGTGCGCTCTTTCTGGAGAGCCTGGTCAGCACGGTCATTGCGACCTCGCTGGCGCCGATGGCGGTCGATCTGGGCGTGGATCCGGTCACCCTCAAGCTGGCGTTCACTGCGTACTACGTGGCGCTCGCGATCTTCATTCCCATCTCGGGCTGGTGCGCCGACCGTTATGGCGCACGCACGGTCTTTCGGGCTGCGATCGCCGTGTTCACCCTGGCCTCGGTCGCCTGCGCCCTGGCCTGGGATCTGAACAGTCTGGTGGCTGGGCGCTTTTTGCAGGGCGTGGGCGGCGCCATGATGCTGCCGGTTGGCCGACTCATTTTGCTGCGGGTGGTGCCGCGGCATGACATGGTCCGGGCGATGGCCTGGATGTCGATTCCTGCGCTTTTTGCGCCTGTGATGGGCCCGCCGGTGGGAGGCTTCATCACCACCTTCTATCACTGGCGCGGCATCTTCTGGCTCAACGTGCCTGTGGGGATCATCGCCTTTGTGCTGGCTACGCTGATCGTGCCCCAGGTCAAAGCCGAGGTTCGCCGCCCGCTCGATCGCAAGGGCTTTGTGCTGACCAGCCTGGGTCTGTCGCTTGCGATCTTCGGCTTTACGCTGGCGGGCAGCAGCACCCACGAAGTGGCGCTCGCCGTCGAGATGACGCTGGTGGGTGTGGCGCTGTTGTGGCTCTACTGGCGGCACTCGCAGCACACCGAGCATCCCATCCTCGAATTGCGTCTGATGCGCATTGCGTCCTTTCGGATTGCCATGCTGGCGGGCGTGCTGTTTCGGGTATCGACCGGGGCCATCCCGTTTCTGTTGCCGCTGATGCTGCAGGTGGGCTTTGGCATGAGCGCCTTTGAATCAGGTTCGCTCACTTTTGCTTCGGCGGTGGGCGCCATGTTCATGAAGGTCACGGCCGCGCCCATCCTGCGGCAGTTCGGTTTTCGCACGGTGCTGGTGGTCAATGCAGTGCTGAGCAGTGCATTGCTGGGGTTGTGCGCGCTGTTCACCAGCGCCACCCCTGGGGCCATGGTCATGACCGTGTTGCTGGTGGGCGGGTTCTTCCGATCCTTGCAGTTCACCAGCCTCAATACCCTGTGCTACGCCGATGTGCCCACCGAAGATCTGAGCTCGGCCACCTCTTTTGTGAATGTGGTGCAGCAACTGGCCTTGTCTTCCGGCGTGGCGGTGGCCGCCATGGTGCTTGACGGTCTTCGCATGGCCGAGGGGCGAACTGAGCTCATTGCCCGGGACTTCAGCGTGGCTTTCGTGGTGATCGCGGTGATTGCCGGCATCTCGGCCGTGATGTTCCTGCGCCTGCGCCCGGACGCGGGCGCGGATGTGTCGGGGCATCGTTCATAAAGTCATTCAAGCACCCGTGATCATGACCGGATCAATCGGCTGCGAGCGGGCCTGCTCGGCCTGAATGCGATCGGCCAGGCGCCGACGGAACTGCATCGGACCCGCATCGATCTTGAGATTGATGTGCGGTGAGGTCTGCTCATCCATGCCAATCTGCACCGCTTCGAGCACACGCCGGTCTTCTTCAAAGGCTGCACGCACCGACACGGCAAACTGGCGCGACACTTCCGCATCATCGGGCGCGAAGTTGCGCATCTGAAACCAGTGATAGCGGGTGGTGCGCTCGTCCACCGGGGTCATGAAGTTGAAGCTGTCCATGATGAAGGCATCGGGATGCAGCGGCTTGCCCTCGCCGCCAGTACCCGCAGGCACAAAGATCGCGCGGATCAGCGCATGGCAGGGATAGCGCATTTCATAGTGCTGCTTGCGATCGCAGTGTCCGCTCCACTTCAGAAACGGCGCATAAAACGGCGCGGGCTCCACATCGTTCATCCAGCGCCAGACGGTCATGCCGCCTTCGGCCTGAGTGATCTGCAGCGGCGTGTCTTCGCAGGCCACATTGGCAAAGGAGCCGGGGTGCACCCAGGCCACATGGGTAGGGTCGAGCAGGTTGTCGATGAGGTACTGATAGTTGCAGCGCACCTGCATGCCATCGCCCTGATTCACGCCCCAGGTTGGATCTCCCCACTGACTCACTTCAAAGATGAGCTTCGGGTCGGCCTGCCGCGGATCGCCCATCCAGACCCAGAGCAGGCCGTAGCGCGATTGCACCGGATACGCCCTGACGCATGCGTTGGAGGGGGGGCGGGCGGTGCCGGGCGCCCTCACGCACTGGCCCTCGGCATTGAAGGTCAGGCCGTGATAGCCGCACTCCACGGTATCGCCCTTCAGACGCCCCATGGAGAGCGGCAGCTTGCGATGGGGACAGGCATCGTGCAGGGCCGCCACGCGTCCATCGCTTTGCCTGAAAAACACCAGCCGCTCACCCAGGAGGGTCAGGGGATGCAGGTCCTGACCAATCTCACGATCCCAGGCGGCGACATACCAGGCATTTCGCAGGAACACGGTTGATGACTCGCTTGATTGCAGTGGAACGAAGTGGAGGGGCAGCGGAGGTGAGAGGCCGCAGCACCCCGGTTTTACTGCGGCTTGATGCCGGCCTCGGCCACGATCTTGCCCCACAGGGCCATGTCGGTGCGCAGGGTATTGGCAAACGACTCGGGCGAGTCACCCACAGGCACCAGCGTCTGTTCGTTCAGTCGCGCAGCCACATCCGGCATCTTCACCACGCGCATCACATCGCGCGAAATCTTCTCGATGAGCGCCTTGGGGGTGCCTGCCGGAGCAAACATGCCCACCCAGCCGAGCGGCTCATAGCCCGAGAATCCGCTCTCGCCCATGGTGGGCACATTGGGCAGCATGGGGGCGCGTTTGCCGCCCGTCACCACCAGCGGCTTGAGTCGGCCTGCAGCCAGATGCTGGGTGGCCGTGCTCACATCGATCCAGGAGGAAGACACCTGGCCGCCGATCAGGTCGGTCACCAGCGGTGCTGCGCCCTTGTAGGGCACATGCGCCATGTCCAGGCCCTGGTTGCGGGCAAAGCGCTCGCCCACGATATGCGAGCTCGAGCCTGTACCGAATGAGCCGAAGGTGTATTTGCCGGGGTTTGCCTTGACCAGTGCAGCAAACTCGCGCACATCGCGCGCCGGGAATTCCGGCTTCACGGCCAGCACCAGATACGACAGACAGATCTGCGAGATGGGCTCGAAGTCTTTCAGCGCGTCGTAGGGAATCTTGGCAAAGAGCGCAGGATTCTGAATGTGGGTGGTGATGGTGACCAGCAGGGTCAGGCCATCGGGCGTGGCGCGCGCCACCTGCTCGCCGCCAATCATGCCGCTGGCACCGGGCCGGTTTTCTACCAGCACCGGCTGGCCCCAGGCCTCGGCGAGCTTGCCCGCGAGCAGTCGCGCCGTGAGGTCGGTGGCGCCACCGGCCGGGAAGGGCACCACCAGCTTGACCGGTCGGCCCGGGTAGGCACTGGCTGGTGTTTGCGCCTGCGCGAGCGTTGCTGCGGCCAGGCCGCTCGTTGCTGTGGCGGCCAAAGCGCCTTGTACCAGGCGGCGGCGGATCGGTTGAGCAGGCATGGTGGGGTCTCCGGTGGGTGGGTCTTCTGGAATGGATGCCTATCCTAGACGAAGGTTGTATTGAACCGCAGGTCAGGTTGTCTTACGATTATCGGAACGATCTAAAAAAAGTAAGAGTATGTCCACCACCGCAACGCTTTCCTCCAAGTTCCAGATCTCCATTCCAAAGGCCATCCGGGCCGCTCAACACTGGGAGGCCGGGTTGACCTTCGCATTCATCCCCAAGGGCACCGGAGTGTTGCTGGTGCCGGTACCTGATCGAAAGGCACTCGAAGGTATTGCACAAGCGGCATCGAACAAGGGTTATCGCGATCGCTCAGACCGCTTCTGAGGCGTGGACGAGCGATGATCGTTGTCGATACCTCGGCATGGGTCGAGTGGTTGGTCGGTACCCGAATCGGGCGACAGATTTCCCGGCTTCTGCCAGAGCGGGCCGATTGGGTTGTGCCGACCCTTGTGCAACTCGAGTTGGCCAAGTGGCTCAATCGTGAGTTGGATGAGGATCGGGCCGATCAGGTGCTGGCTTTTACACAGCTCTGCCACGTCGTGCCGCTCGACACCGCGATTGCGCTGGCAGCGGCGGAGGCTTGCAAAGCCCATCGGCTCGCCACGGCTGATGCAATCGTTTTTGCAACGGCTCAGTCGCTCGGGGCGAGCCTTCTGACCTGCGACGCCCACTTTGAGGGGCTATCCGGAGTGACCTTGATCAAAAAGGTGCAATCGGCAAGAAAGCCAACGCGCTGAAGCCTTTTCGCTGAAGCCTTTTGGTGGCCAAGTCCATTGGGTCTTCAGTGCGATCGAGTCTCTCGTCGCTCGATCGCCGGCAGCACCCGGCGCGCCCGCAGCCGCTCAAACCAGTGCCGAAACATCGCGCCGGTATCGATGCACTCGGTGAATCCCGCCTCACGAATCTTGATCGTGCTGACGATCACTGGCGGTGGCGTTTCACGGGCATGAAACCCGAAACAGAAGTCCGCATAGTGATGCGATTCACCCAGCAGGGCAGTCAGGTCGGGCTGCACCAGACCCTGCCTCGTGGCGATTCGCCGCCACGCCTCGGCCTGCGTGGGTAGCCACCGGGCCATCGAGCGCGGCTCATCCGGGCCGGGCTCCACGTCCAGTGCTGTAGCCAGCTCAGCCCAGAGGTTGCGCCACACAAACACATCGCCATTGGTGATGTTGAAGGTCTCGCCCCGCGCGGTGGGCGCATCGCAGCTCCATTGCATGGCACGCGCCACCAGTCGTGCGTCGGTGGCCTCCAGAATGTTCGAGGGGCCACCCGGATAGCAGAAGGGCTCGCCCGCCTCTTTGCACAGGGCCGCATGAATGCCGATGATGGGCGTGAGGTTCATGGCCACGCCGAGCGCATCACCAAAGATCAGCTGCGGGCGAAAGATCGTGAAGCCAAAGCCCGCACGGGCCGAGCGCTCGCGCACCAGATCTTCCTGCAGCCAGTAGAAGTTCTCGTGGGCGTCGCGTGGCCAGCGCTCCTGCGCAGGAACGGGCACCGGATGCAAGTGCACGCCGTACGCCTTCGTGCCCTGCAGCAGGCTCACATGCTCAAGGCCACCGGCTTCGCACAGCGGATCGAGCAGATTGCGCAGCATCTGCAGATTGGTCTGCATCTGGTCGTGTTCGCGCCAGCCGCGCACCAGGCCGGGTTTTTCGTAGAGGGCCGCAAAGGCCAGATGCGAAATGCCAGGCACCGATGCAACTGCCGCGCGGCAGGCATGCGCATCGGTCAGATCCACCGACAGGTGCGTGACCCTGGCATCGGCCGGCAAGCCGCTCAGATCGGGAGTTCTGCGCGACAGGGCCACCACCTGCCAGTCGCCATTGCGGGCGAACGCTTCCAGTGCCGCATGCCCCACCACGCCGGTGGCCCCGGCCACCAGCACTGTTCTGACACCCATCGAAGACTCCCTCGAACTGAAACGGTCCGCCCCGATTTTGACAGTACACTGCGCAGGTCAGTCGGACGCGGGTCCGTGGTGCCCTTCGGCACAGAGAACTCCAAGCCGCCTGATCTATCGGTCAGATCGCCCCCTGGCGCATCGATCAAAATAATCAAGGAGACCCCGAGATGAATCCCATTCGTCGAATCGCGCTTGTCGCGCTCGCCAGCGCGAGCTTTGCAGGTGCCGCCGTGGCGCAGCCCGTCAAAGTGGGCGTGATCTTTCCGCTCTCGGGTGGCGCGGGTCCTCAGGGCCAGCACCTGGTGAAGTCCATCCAATCGATGGCTGCCATGATCAATGAGGCCGGCGGCGTGCTCGGCCGGCAGATCGTGATCGAGGCGCGCGATGATGAATCCACCCCCGCGGTGGGCGTGTCCAGGGCCAATGAACTGATCACTGCCGGGGTGTCGGTGGTGATCGAGGGCTGGAACAGCCCGGTCACGCTGGCCATGCAGCCGGTGCTCTCGCGCGCAGGTGTCCTCGACATCACCGCCATCTCCAAGGCCGATCCGATTCTGTCGGGCGAGGGCAATCCGCTGGCCGTGCGCCTGAACAGCTCCAACTCCCAGGATGGTGCGGTCATTGCCGATTACATCGCCAATCGGGCCAAGGCCAGGCGCATTGCGTTCCTGACGCAAAACGATGCCTACGGCAATGGTGCGCAGGCCTCGATCGAAGCCGAGCTCAAAAAGCTGAACTGGTCCTACGAGAAGGTGGCCGAAGAAAAGTTCCCGTTCACGCAGGCTGACTTCCGGATTGCGATGACCAATGTGGTGGCGGCCAAGCCCGATGTCACCATCGCGATCAACGCCAGCGAAGGTCTGGGCATGCCGGCGCTGATCCGTCAGGCGCGCCAGTCTCGTCTGCAAGGCCAGCTGGTGGCCGCAGTGGGCACCATCGCACCGAGCGTGCTGTCGGTGGCCGGCGATGCGGCCAACAACCTGGTCGGAGCCGACATCTATTTTCCTGATGTGGAGCCCTTCGCCTCCAACCCGGTCAACAAGCGTTATGTGGCCAAAGTCCAGGACCAGCACAAGCTGACGCCGGACAAGTTCATGGCCCTGGGCGCAGCCTCCTTGCAGGTCTGGGCCATGGCGGCCAACGAGCTCAAGACCCTCGATCGCGAGGCGATTGCCAAGCGCATTCGGGGCGGCACCTTCAAGGGCACCATCCTGGGTGACATGGTCTTTGCGCCCAATGGTCAGCTGGCCAGCCGTCACTATGTGTTCAAGGTGGCCGGCCAGAAGATGGTGGTCGAGCAGTAAGCCATGCTGGAGGTCGAAAGCCTGGGCGTGCGCTATGGCGCCCTGGTCGCACTCGAAGATGTGAGCTGGCAGGTCAGCGCGGGCGAGTTGCTGGGAATCATCGGCCCCAATGGCGCGGGCAAGAGCTCGTGCTACGACGCAGTCACGGCGATGACCAGCCGCAGTGGCTGCGTGCGGCTCGATGGCGAAGACATCACCGCACTGGCGCCGCATCTGCTCGCAGGCAAGGGCCTCAAGCGTGCGTTTCAGCAGAACGCGTTCTTTCACGAGCTCACCGTGATGGACAACATGCTGGCTGTGATGCATCGGTCAGCGGGGGCTAGCCTGTCGCAGGCCACCTTCATGCCCCTGCAAGCCCATGCGCGGCGTCGTGCGGCGCTTGCCACGGCTGCGGCCACGCTCGAGCGGTTCGGGATCGGGCCCGAGTTCCATGATCGGCTTCCAACCGCCATTCCGTACGGCACGCAGCGCATGCTGTCAGTGGCACTGGCCTTCGGCGAAGGTGCTCGTGCCCTGCTGCTGGATGAGCCGGGTGCAGGGCTGGGTGGCGCCGACATGGATCGGCTGGTGCAGTTGCTGCATGCCCTCAAGCGTGATGGCATCGCCATGGTGGTGATCGAACATCACATGGACCTCATCATGGCGGTAGCCGATCGCATCGTGGTGCTTGACCAGGGCCGCTGCATCGCCCAGGGCACCCCGCGCGAGATCCAGCAGAATCCGGCCGTGATCGAGGCTTATCTGGGGCGCACGCAATGAGCGTGGGGCGCACGCAATGAGTGCCGTGGTCTTGCGGGTCGATGGCCTGACGGTGACTTACGGCGGCAATACCGCCCTGGCGCTCGAGTCGCTCGAAGTGCGGGCCGGCGAAGTGCTGGGCGTGGTGGGCGCCAATGGCGCGGGCAAGTCCACGCTGGTCAATGCCATCGCAGGATGGTCCCGTGGCAAACCCCGCGTGAGCGGGCGGGTTGCACTCGAGGGGCGCGATGTCTCAGCTCTGGCGGCGCACCAGCGGGCCCGCGAAGGGCTGTTGCTGGTGCCCGAGGGCAAGCTGGTCTTTGCCGAAATGACGGTCGATGAAAATCTTTCGGTCCCCGGTGGCGTTCGGGTCAGTCCGGGCCGCCGCTACTACGACCGCGACGCGGTGTTCGAGCTGTTTCCGCGCCTCAGGGAGCGTCGTGGTCATCTGGGCGGGCAACTGTCGGGCGGCGAGCGCCAGATGCTGGGCATCGGCCGGGCGCTGATGCTGGGCCCGCGCATGCTGATGCTCGATGAGCCTTCCATCGGCCTTGCTCCCCGCCTGGTATCGGCCGTGCTGCAGACCATGCGCACACTGGCCAGCGATGGCCTGACCGTGCTGCTGGTGGAGCAAAACGTGCGTGCTGCCATCGAGGTGGTCGATCGCCTGGTGCTGCTTGAACGCGGTCGTGTCGTACTTGAAGGGCCCGCTGCGCAGATGCGCGACGATCCGCGGATTGCCGCCGCCTACCTGGGAACCCACGAGTCGTGAACCTGACCCAACAACTCATCAACGGGCTGGTGCTGGGCCATGCCTATGCGCTGGTTGCCATCGGCTGGACGGTGTTGCTCGGAGTGGCCCGGCTGGTCAACTTCGGCCACGGGCAGATGTACATGCTGGGCGCATTCATGACCTGGTGGGCCATCAGTGGGCTGGGTCTGCCCTATCCCCTGGCGATTGCCGTGGCCATGGGCGTGGGCGCCTGTGTGGGTCTGTTGCTGCAGAAAATCATGCTGCAGGCCACGATGGAGCAGAACCTTGTCTCCATCATGATCATGACGCTGGGCGTAGGCTATGTGTTGCACGGGGCGGCGGCGCTGGTGTTTGGCTCCACCGGTCAGATTCTCGACACGCCGCTGTCGAGCACCGACATCACGCTGGGTGAATCGTTTCTCACCTATCAGGATGCAGCCATCGTCATCGTGGCGATCGTGGTGTTCATCGTGCTCGAGCTGACCCTGGAGCGCACCCGCATTGGTCGACTGGTTCGGATGGTGGCCGAGGATCCCAAGCTCGCCGAGCTCGCCGGCGTGAATGTGCGCAATGTCTACCTGGGTGTGTTCGCCTTCGAGGGCGCAGCCGTGGCGCTGGCTGCGGCGATGGTGGGGCCTCGCACCCCCATCCTCACTTCCATGGGTTTCGATGAAGTGATCATGACCTTTGTCGTGGTGGTGCTCGGTGGCATCGGCAGCGTCTATGGCAGCTACTTTGCGGGTCTGGCACTGGGCCTGTTCACCGCATTTTTTGGTGCCCTGGTCTCGCCGGCCTACACCACTGCAGCGGCCTTTCTGGTGTTGATCGCCGTGCTGGTGCTTCGACCGGGTGGCCTCGCCACGCGGGCACGCTAAGGGGCGCGCCATGACGCTTTCTCGACGCACGCTCAGCCTGATGGCGCTCGCGCCGCTGGCCTACTTTGCGCCCGCACTGGCGGGCGGCTCGGGCGCGGTTTACAGCGCTGCAGTGCTGATTGCGATCTTTGCGGTCATGGCCTACGGCCTCGACATGATCGTGTCGGATCTGGGCGAGGTGAGCCTGGCGCATACGGTGTTTTTTGCGGTGGGCGCCTACACCACGGCCTTGCTCTCGACCCG
>Ga0315905_10004741_pt1 | contig 13906 bp, 22 predicted proteins | sample LakEriMetagenome_5_FD_203522 | JGI IMG/M metagenome (GOLD analysis project Ga0315905, IMG submission 203522) | Freshwater fungal communities from buoy surface, Lake Erie, Ohio, United States - Buoy 4 MA121 | ecosystem: Environmental > Aquatic > Freshwater > Lake | place: USA: Lake Erie, Ohio... | reverse complement strand
GACTGGAAATCTTCTCTCCAACCAAACGAAGTCATGGTATTTAGTTCTTCGGCTTCTGCTTTTAGCTTCTCTAAATAGTGTCGTAAATAAGCAGTCATATGAGTTGGTGCATCTTTAGTTGTTAGTGGGAAAAGCTCGTAATCGCCTAATCCGTCCAATAACTTCTGAGTTGAAGCCAAAAGGCTAGTATCAATAGTAAATTCACGAGTTCGATTGTCAGGCAAATGTAACCTAAGTCTAAGGCTGAAAGTGTCATCTTCTTTCTTTACTCGATGGACAGGGTAGAATAAATTAGGTGCAAATGGGAAAGCATGCCAAATACCATCTTTATCTTGCATGTAACGAACCATCTGACTATTTTCATACTTGTAGTCTTTTGGGAACTCAGGAATCTGAAACTCCATAGTCTTGCCATCGACCTTGGCTTCGACTACTAATTCTTTTTGTTGTTCTACAATCCGACCCAAAACCATGGGTGTTGTAATCTTGCCTTTGTGTGAGCACCCCTCGCAACCTTTTGGGTTGCATTTGGAGAAAAACTCACATGTAGCAGGTGGTGTATTCCAAGAGTCAAACTTGTACTGTGTATCTTCTTGGCTATAACTTGGGTGTCCTGAGCTCCATTCGTGGGCTAGTTCTGAACCTTCGGTGCAATGTTTGATAATGCCAATTACACCCCTCCAATGCTCGTAGCCAACATCGCCACGCATATCCCGCATCTCAGCAACTTGATTACATTTCTTAGCAATCTCAATTGCAGAAGTTGGTAGGCTTACTGGGGCATGGGCTAAAAGGTCATCGTTGTCAGCCTCAAACTGTTGCACAGGCTTCTTAACTTCTAGATCTTGTACAAGACTTTTAAGCTTAGCTGCAAGTTCAGTAGGGTTTATTGGGTCAATAACCTTTTTGCAGATAACTTCTTTAGGCTCACCTTTCTTGTGGAAAGAACCAACAGGTCTAAGAATAGACGCAAAGTCAGCAGTACGAGATGGATCAACAATCAAACCATGATGGTCAAATAAAGCCTTAATCGCCACAGCCATTCTTTGCCATGCAGATGCAGGTATTGCTTTACTCAAAGGCCAATAGCAGTGAACTCCGTTGCCGGAATCTATAAACATCGGTGTTGGAAACCCCGTCTGTTTGCAAAACCCAACAAGTGCTTCAGCCGCTAATCTTTTTGTAGCATAGCCTTTACCCTCGTCTGCTTTGTCTTGACCGCAGTCAATGTCGCACCAAAATGCTTTAGCTTTATCCCAGTTTTGAGAAACCCTGTATTTCTTTTTGCCGTCTACTTCAACAAATTTTTCTTGGTACGAAGCACACGCATGATAGGTAGTCCATGTAGGGTTTTTCTGCTCGATGTCAGCCACCGCTTGAGCCATATCCTCAAGACTTGTAAAAGCTTTGTGCGCTGGTGCTTTAGTACCCGGTTTAAATATTGCGAGGAAGTAAACCCCCTCGGCGGGTAGTATCGCCTTAAAAAACTCAAGGGTGTTCATTTAGCCCCCTGGAGTTACGATACGCTTTTGAGTTGCCTGAATTCCGATTTCAATTGTCTTGGAAATATGCCCACCAACAATCTTTGTTAATTCTTCCGCTTGGATTGTGTCCTCTACTGAATCAACAATTAATCTGCCAATTAACTCTGATAAACCTATAATAATTTCACCTCTGTTAAAACCTTTGTCCGCCAATATTTGACTTACTTCAATTACGACTCCAGCAATTTTTCTTTGTTCTAACTGTACGTTCATTTAATGCTCCTAAGTTATTTCCGTCTCTCCGGAATGTCACGTCTTTAGCAGATTGCCCTTGACGTCAAGGCTGATCCCCGTGAAGGGGAGGGAGGACATTTGGGGCTGCTGCGCCCCGCCCATCTGCAAGAGGCATGATTTTAGTCGTCGAAGTTTAAATCATCTAAGTTTAATCCGCTAACATCGACCTCAGCAACTTTTGCTTTTGGTTTTTCTTTAGCTACAGGCTTTGCCTCGACAGGCGCTGCTTCTGGTTCTTTCGGAGTAATTGCTGGGTAAACAGCCTTACTTGTTGCCTTTGCTTGCTCAATTGCTTTCTCAGCGGGTTCAGCAGATTCAGCCGTAAACCCCGGCCCTAAGATGTTTTTAACTACATCACTGCTAGCAACTTCTGCAACTTGAGTAAACGCTTCTTCCGACAACAATCCTATTGGTTTAAATGTCAGCTTAGGTGTTGGTGACTCAAGCTCAAAAGCAATCTTTGTAACGACCATATTGTACGATACACCTCGCTTAGCGCAAGCCTGACCTAATTCACCCAATGAGCGAATAGACGCAGGTGGTACACGCAGAAGCATTGGGTCATTAATTAACCCTGGAGATGCTACTGCAATACGCACGCTATCCTGACATGCCTTGCCTTTACCGCCGTTGTCACCAATCTTGCTACCCCATTGATTATGTGGGCATACTGCACAAGACTTGGCTTGAGGCGACTTAGAACTTGGATCAGGTCTATCGCCATGGTTTGAGAAGCAGTCAGGCTTTTTAGCCTCGCCACCCTCGGAGTATCCGCTAGCGTAGAACACTTTTGATGTTCCTTTGTTAGCCTTAACAATTACCACGTCAATGGCAGTTGCTGGGCTATCAGGGTCTTTCGGATTGGGTAAAACTTTACGATCATCGCCTCGCACTACGGTAAATAATTTACCTTTAATGCTCATAATGGGGAAGCCACTACTTGCATGGGATGTAAGGTCTTGATTTAATTCAGAAACATTTGATGCTTTGATGTAAGCCGGTAAATTACTCGACTCAAAAGGGACTATATTAGTCATAAGTGCCATTTCTCCTGTTGGATTACTAGGTTACTACGATCTACGAATATTGACAACACGTTCTTCACGATAATTTACACCGGGAGGAATGTCGCCATTTGCTGCTTTAAATTGCTCTACTGCAAGTTTTGCAACTCGCTTTTCAAGCAACGACCACTCTTGATTTTCGACCACGTATTTCATAAAAGCTTCGGGGTCTGCCACACTAGCAGTACTTCTCGTTGAGGAATAAGCAGTGCCAAATTCTGTCTTACATGAATCCATGCCAGCACTATCAAATGTCTCTAAGAGCTTTGCTTCTATCTTATCTAATACTTCATCTATTTTTGCTGCTTTAAAATCATACTCGTGCTTGAGTGCGTACTTCTTATCTCGAAGCTCGATGTACTTTCCTACTAAGTCACTAAGTTTCATAATACCTCCTGTAGTTACTACTATACTCTTAAACGTGTGTATGTTATATAGGGATTTACCCTACCTCTTTCATCATGTCTAAAAGCAAACCTTGCATTTTTTGTTTGGTCTTTAATCGTTCATAAATCCTACGTTCAATCTCAGACCCAGCAATATGCACAATTACTGTTGTTCGGGTTTGCCCCGGCCTTCTTACTCGAGCACATGCCTGCTCGTATGTATCGTTACTGTGTACGGGTGCGTACCATACAACTGTTGTAGCTTGCGTTAGGGTTAACCCGTGGCTCATAGTTCCAGGGTTAGCTACCAACACATGTGGATTTGGTGACTGCTGAAATGCCCTAAATATCTCATCTCTGTCATTCTTTGAGGTTTCTCCGTGGACAATAGCCACTTCCCAATGATGGCTTAAATACTCAGCCACATGCTCTAAAACTGCCGTAAGTGGTACAAACACAATGACTTTACCTTCGGACTCTTCGATAACTTCCTGCAGTACTTCAAGTCTTTGATTTGATGGCAAGACTATGTGTGAACCGTCCTGGGCGTAGGCAACTCCGCAAGCAATCTGTACAAGCTTGTTGGCTTTAACTGCCTCGTTTACGGCTAATATTTCTCCGCCATCGAACTCAGTCTTTAGCTTACCAAACATTTCTTTGTAGGCTTTCTTCTGCTCGTCAGACATATCTATTTGCCTAGACATATGAATTTGCTCAGGTAAATCCGTGCAGTCATCTAAGGAAAACCGTATTGCGGGTTGCATCCATTCTTTGACCACATCGTTAGCATTATCCCTAGCCACCCATTTGAATGGGCTAATCTGACGCATCAAAGCATCTCGTGCTTTTGTAAAGTAACTTGGCACAGTCGTGCTGTTGGGGTTAACTAACTTACATTGTGCCCACGAATCGGTTGGTGCATTTGGTGTTGGCATACCTGTTAAAGCCCATATCCGTCTAGAGGATTGCTTGTTTGCTATGGCATTCATGGTCTTCCAACGATTTGTACTGCCGTTTCTAAACATGGCTACCTCGTCAATAATTAGTAGGTCAATGTCAGGGCGGTTCTTTAAGTCGTCTTCGATAGTCTTGAGTCCATCGGTATTTATGATGTATAAATGGGCATCTTCTTTGAGAAGTTTGCGTCTGCGTTCCCTACTTCCGTACAATACTTGAGCGTCTAGGTGGGGGAATGTCTTGAATACTTCATCTGCCCAGGTGCGCTCCATTGTACTTAGGGGGCAAACTATTAATGCTTTTTTAATTTGTTTTCTGCTACGCATATAGTCGTAAGCCCACAAAGAACTTACAGTCTTACCCGTGCCCATACTATTAAGTATGAAACATCTGTTGTGCATAGTAACAAAGTTGGCTGTTTCTATTTGCGCTGCAAAAGGATTATGTCTACCCCCTGCTGGCGGCCAGTCATAGTGCAACTTCATCGGGTCAGGGGTGTCATACCCTAACTGTTTTAGTATGCGTGCTTCGTCTGGTCTATGCGGAACTGCTACAAGTTCCTGACCTTTATGCAGTATTTTCTTGGCGGTCGGTATGACCGTTGTAACCCTTGCGGGGTTGCGTAGCCTAAGGAGTACTGCCTCCTTGTCTTTTACTATCGTTGCCATGTTCTATCCTCATAAACACCAACATCGCCGATATTCGGTCTTCTAGTGGTGTGTCCTCTACAAACTTCATGTCACAGACTTCATTGCCTTCTAACGTGCAAACATATCTAACTTCATCTTCACACGGGTAATACGTTTCTTCTACACAATCAACGCCCAAGATACGGGCAAGATATGTAGTGTTGATTCTTCTAATCAACCGAGTAGCCACTTTTGCCTTTTCTCCATCCACGATTGGCAGTTTGGCTAGTAACTTTTAAGTTACTTTTAGCGTTTGTGCCTCCGTTTTTGAGTGGCTTTTTGTGGTCTACATCTTTTCCATCGCCCTTACTAACTTTGCCGTCAGCCATCAACTCACGACGAGCCGCATTACGAGTCGCTCTTTTCTTTAGCTGATCTGGTTTAGCATTGTATGCTTTGTCGTAAGCTGCTTTTGTTGGTCCGCCTTTGTTCATTTGCGTTTCCTTTCAAGTTCCCAACGGTCACGATGTTCTGCATCGCACCATCTTTTAGGTGGCTCAAGATTTTCACCGCATAACAAGCATTCACCTGTAAATACGGCTTCGGGTTTCATAGAACGGATTTCTCGTAACGCAAGTTCTTCACTTAACGATACCAAGTCATTCGCCTTATCTACTATGTCGGGCATTTTTTAAAAACTCCTCTAATACTTCTATATTATCAACAACTAACACCCATCCTTTAGCGGCACGAATTTCGTTGTGCCTTGCTTCTTGATTTGCCGTTGTAGTGCCTCCTGAGGCTTTTGCTTCTATGCAGAAGAACCTGCTTTTCCAGCAACAAACAAAGTCAGGTATACCATGTACACCCATCCCGTTTGATACTGGCATGTAATACCAGCCTTCGACATTTTTAGGTTGGGCTGTTCCTGCTCGCCAAAACCCATGTGAATCTAAGACCTTTTTGATAGCGTCTTTTACTTTGCCTTCCGGTGTCTGAGCCATTATTACTTATCCTTGTAGTAATCACAAGTCTTAACAGGACACCACCCTTTACATAAACCTGATGGTTTACAAGGCCAAGAATCCCGTTCATAAGCTGATTCTAATTTTATCACCCTTGGTAAGAACTCCTGCCAAATCTTAGGGATGTCTTCCCGAGTGAATTTTTCTTTATCAATCTTTTTGTCTTTAAGCCAAACAAACCCTGTTTCTACCTCTTCTACCTCAGGAAAATGGGCAAATGTATATCCTGCATACAACGCTAACTGCTCCGTTGGTTTCCGCTTGCCTGTCTTATAGTCAAGGTTTATAGCTTTCTTACCTGCAACAATTATCAAGTCTGCGATTCCACGACTCCATGCTTCTGTCCATTCGCAGGCTTCAAAACTGTCATTAACTGCTAGCTTATACTCTGCTAGCTTTTGCCCCGGTACTTCTGCTAACTTCGCTGCCAAACCCTCCCACTGCTCCATACCTTCGGGCAGTTTAAATCCTTGCGTGACTCTAAGTTCTAGTGCCTGATGTACACGCTCGCCCCACTTAGTTGCCTCAGTTGGGGGCTCTTTTATATCTCGTTTAACCCTGACATGGTAGAACTGTCTAGGGCAAGTTTCGAACTTTTCTAAACCTGAAAAAGTCCATGCTGATGTGAGTGCCATATTCTCTCCAATGGGTAACACCGCAAATCAAAGTTTGTACGGTAACGACATCGTACTCCTGTATTGCATTATTTGCAATCCCCATAGGTCTTGCCAAAATTAGCTTCGCAGGATACGGGTAAATCACTACACCATTGGGGTGGTACAGCCATTACTTTTTCCATAAACTCTTTGGCTTTTTCTACATTTGACTCAGGAACTACTGCTACAACCTCGTCATGTACAGTTAAACAAACTTTATACCGCTCTGACTTTTTGTCTCGCTTACGGAACTGTTGGTCAATCTTAGCCATTTGTTCAAAGACGACAATCCTAGCCAACGCTTGAATCACATTCTCTATAACTTTACCGCCATAGATTTTGTTTGCCCCGTAACGGGAGTCATATAAGAACTCATTGCCTGCCTTGCGTAGGTTTGGGTAGTTTACGAACATGCCGTTGGGCAACCATATCTTATTGTCTACACATTTAAGCTGTAATTTGTCGCTTAGATAGTACTCATTGCCTGCAATCATGGCTTCAAGAGCCTCTTGCCCCTGCTTCCACAAGCCTGCTATGTATGGGTATTTGTCTCGGTACAACTTAACAACCCGTTGAGACTCTGATAAAGGTAAGTCTACCGATATACCGCCTACCCCTATTTTAAGAGTGCCTTTAAACTTTTCCGCACCCATGCCGTAACCGAGCCCCAAAATGCAGGTCTTTCCAACGAACCTTTCTGTTGGATGCGTTTCCTTCTGAATAGCGTAACCATATACCTCCGTTGCAAATTTAGAATAAATATCTACGTTCTGTTTAAAGTCTTGGACAAGATCTTCTTCGCCCGCCAACCATGCAACCACCCTGGCTTCAATTTGCGCTGAATCTGATGCAACAAGTACGTGCCCCTTGGGTGCTTTAATGCTTTTACGTAACTCGCCGCCCCGTGGTAGATTTTGTAAATTGATCTTGTCTCCGCCTGAAGCACGACCAGTGTGTGCCCCATAGTAATTAAGCATGATTGGGAGCGAACCCCTTTGCGAAATTCCGATAAACGAAGCCGTTCTAGTTTCTTCCAAAGTACTCTTGATTCCAAGTCGAGCCGACACAACGGCTTGAACTCTTTCGTCGTCGTGATCGAGTAACGCTTTGAACGCCGTGTCTGTTTTCCCAAACGCATATGCTTCCTTTCCTGTTCGTAAACTAATTTTTGTAGGTGGTTCAACCCCTAACTTCTTTAATACCTCGGCAAATTGAGGGTTAGACATCAAGGCATCTCGACCAATTGATTGGTCAATCTTAGCCATAAGGAGCTCTTTTTTAAGCTGTACCTTGGTTAAATGCTCTGCAAGAACGTTTGCATCTAGCTCCAATGTCGGGTCAATAAACATCCGAAGCATTAAGTCTATAACATACAGTTCTTTATTTGGCACTTCCTCTTTTAGGATCTTGAACAAAGTGTGCGTAAGTTCCGTATCATTTTTACAGTAGTTGCCGTACTGCTCTAGGTCTACACTCGTGAAGTCAACGCGCTTCTTACCAAGTGCATTAATAACTTCCGTACCTTTTTTACCGATGTTATAGAACTTAGATAGCGCTGCCAGGGAACCACCAACTGAAAGCCCTGTCAAAGGGCGGGACATAGACAATGTATCTAGGTAAAACTTAGGCTCTATACCAAACCGCCACTTTAAGATAGCCCCGTCAAAAGCCGTGTGATGGCAAAGTAAATATGCATTACTCCAATCAAGTGCTTTTAGCCACTTCTTAATTTCATCCATCGAACCGCTAAACCAGTCCGTAGGATAGTCGTTGACTTTAACTGCAACACCAATGACTTCAAATCGTTCATCACGAATGTAAGCCTCGGTGGTCATCTTAGATAAGCTGTATTCCTTATCATAATACGTCTCGAAATCCAACGTTACCAATCGGCTCATTATTGCTCTCCTGTGCGTGGATTAACCAAATCCACATTTGTCTTACATCTACTAACAACTCGCCTGCCAGCGCTTCTGCTTCTTTGTACTTTCGTTTTTGTACTAAGTCATATATTTCTTTTTCTCTTTTTTTAACGCTCAATGCGTATTCTGCATAATCCTTCATTTGTATATCCAAGTAAACACACCTGCTAAATAAAAAAGAACTGCGACCAGTTCCACTAAAAGAAGAGCGTGGTCTTTTTGCTTAAAACCTGCGTAAGTCCACAGAGCACTACCAATCAAACTGAGGAAAATATTTATCGGGTAGATATTGAAGCTCGTAAAGCCAATGCCTGCCAAACAAAGAAAAGTTCCTGTCCATTTAATGTAGTTCACTTTGCTCTTTTAGTTATTTTAACCGCTTTTTTATTTAATTTAGGCTCGTACATCTTTGCCCCAAGGGTAAGTAAAGACACTAATCCATGGCGCAGAAGTATGGCATGATCTTCTTTCTCAAAATCAAATGTAACTGTGGCTGAACCATCTTTATGTTCTACACACTTTCTTACTAAAATCATTTCTTCTCCTTTTTTAGTTTCTCAGCTTTTTGCTCTTGTATATGTAGTCGATAAAGTTCTTCTACTTCATGCTCGTATTCCTTAGCTAAGGATTTAAGGCTATCTCGCATAAACCAAAGAGCACCTGATGTGGGGTCTTGCTCTTCGACTGCAATCATCTCCAATACATCTGCGGCAGTTGATATTTTATAAACTAGGGTTTCTAATTTATTTGTTGCTTCCCATGTACTCATTGTTGTATCTCCTGTGATAATGAGGTGTGTATGTTATCAGCTTCTACAAATTGACGCAACTCATTTATGATCTTCAACTGCTGTAAAGTTACCCGTGGTGACGGATGCCTTAGGTGTAAGACCAATATTGAGACGCAAGAGTTAATCAATCCATTTAGGTATGTATTGCTTGCTCTCTTGTGTATTGCCTCCGCTTTGTGAATTAAGGCTAAAACTTGCTGGGTCTGGATTATGTGGTTCACTAGCATTTGCGGTATACATCTTTCTATATGGATCCATGCCAAGGTGTAGCATGATTTGAACAAGTCTTGACTCTATGCGAGTCAAGCGGGTTTGGGTATCGTCTTTCAAAATGGGGCTTCCTCAAAAGTAGTTTCTTGTTTTGTTGAGGGCGGTTGATGATAGGTGAAGCTCCACCCCTCCCGAATGGCTACCACTTCTTGTGCCTCGGCTTTGGTGCAGACCCACCTCATCGGACTACCCTCATCGTCATAAATTAAATACTTGTATTGCATTTAAACTGTAGCTCCTGACATCCGGGCAATAATTGCTGCACTTGTTAGGCTAGATGTATCAAGTTCTGCCAATTTCTTAGCACCTTCGGACTCAGCAGTTCCACTACGAACAGTCTTAACTTCAAGACGTTGAACATCGTGTTGGTCAAAATACATCTTGATGTCAGGCCATAGCTTGACCGCTTCGTTAGCTGACTTACACGAATATAAGAACTGAGTAACCTGTGCTGTTACGTTAATCCAACGAACTTGGATTTCTTTGAACTTAGTAGCATACTCCACGACGGGTGCAATCTGAGGGCAGTCTGCTGAAACAGAAGTTTCGCTGTACCAATTAAAATTAGGAGGAGCAACAGTTTTTGAAGGGGGATTAACCTTAAAGTTAAACTGCCTATCTGCTTTGTCAAGAAGGTCAGGATTGTTAATCTCAACTTTTAACCTAACTTCTTGAAGTGTTTGCATCCAATTCTCAGGCATCTGATCTATTAAATGTACATGATCGCCCCACAAGGCTTTAAGTACCCAAGGTTCACGATCAGTAATTGATACAGTCGGAACCTCCCCTAAGGTTTTAAGTTCTGCTTGGTGCATGTTGTTAATCTTAACTTTTACACGCTCCATAAAGTCTTTTGATATGCCTACAAATGCCATGTTAATTCTCCTTTAGTTAGTAAATTTATAAAACTGAACCACCATACAGCTTAGACTCTAGATCATGAATTACTGATTTGAGTCGCATGTTTTCCTCGGTTAATGTATGTAGCTGTTGCCTCAACATGTCCTCGGTATCTTCCTTATCTACTTGCACCCACCCTACGAATGGGATTGGTTGTTGTTCCATCTAATTCTCCTTTATATGTTTTAAGAACTCCATAAAAGCAAACACTACCCAAAACACCCACCAATACCAGCTTGCGTCTCCGTGGGTTAAAAAGAACGCAGTTAATAAACTCAACATACTTCCTCCCCTTGTATACGTTTACCTACTCTCCATGCCTCGTACTCAGAAGCATATCCGTTGTCTAACATGAACCCTTGCAACTGTGAGAACTTAGCTTTGAGAATCTCTAAGTCGTTCTGTAAGTTTTGGATTCTACGTTTCAATGTTTCAATTACAACCTCGTTTGGTATATCCATAGTTACTCCATTTCAAAGTGGATGTTCTCGCCATGCGGTGCTTTTATATCTGAACTAATACACCATACAACAGGGAAGTCAGGCTCTTCACCGAAATCCGTATAGCCGTCGGTCAAGCATACAAATACATCAGGCTCGATATTATGCTCTGCACAGTAATCAAAACCTGCTGGCATATGAGTACCACCACCCGAATAGAACGAGATTACTACGTCTTGCCCTTGCTCAAAGACTTCATGCTTAAGCACATCAGTATCTGTGTAAAGAACATGCACCTTAGATGGATTGCATGACTTCATGATTCGAGATACATGCCCGTTGTAATACTCAATCTCTTTCTTAGATATCGAACCAGACACGTCGATCTGCAAGACTACCTCACCCATACAAGGCTCAGTCGCCATGCTTGGTAGATATAAGTCCATGCTTAGGTATCGGCGATTAGGTCTAGTCCATGTATAGTCCTGACGAGTCTTGCCGTTCATGTACCGCTCGAGAATCTCATACCATGGGGTCTTGACGTTAATAATATCTGCAACAATCTCAGCCAACTTACCGCCTAACTTGCCTCGTGCCTTCGCTGCTTGAGCCGCTTGTGCAATCTCGACCTTGGTTGTTGCTTCAATCTCTTTCAACTCAGACTCGGTTAAGTTCTCATCTCTGATGTCGTTACCCAATCCGTTGTCCCACTCGTCGCCGTCGCCTTGCCCTTGACCCTGACCTTGCCCCTGCCCCTTACCTTTCGGTGGTTGTACGGGTAGTTCGTCATAGATAGTCTCGGTAGTTTTGTCTTTGCTACCTTGCATATCAACTGTTCCTTCGATACGCTGACCCACACGGGCATCATCAAGCATGTCGTTAATCCATGCATCGCCTGCGTAGTTCCACTTGAATGGATCACGATGTTTGCGACGGGTCATATGCTGACCGATAACGTGACCGATCTCGTGACACAAACCCCATACTACTTGTGGGACTGTCAGTCCTTCGATGAACTTCTCGTTGTAGTAGATGTTACCTCGTGCATCAACCTGTAATGTTGGCTGAGAGTTATCTACTGTTAGTTGCTTCTTGAGCAAGATGCTCGCAAAGAACGGGTGGTCTAAAACAATCTGTGCTTTAGCCTTGTCTATCTTGCTTACTTGGTTCGCCATTTTCATCCTCTAAGTCAGTTATTTTAAGATTTCCATCATCGCTAATACTTACTTCTACTTTACCTGCTGCTACACCTATAAGTGAACGGGTCATCATAACCCCCACAAAAACTGCTTGCCTAAACTTTAGAAAGTAATGGACAGCAAATGATGTTACCGCCATACCATATACAACCAAACATATCTCTAGGTCTGTCATGCTGGCACTCCCATGAACGCACCCATCTGCGAGGCAATATCGCTTAACTTCTTAGCCGCTTGCTCACGAACGATAGGAGACTCACGCAACCAATTCATATGCTCGGCATACCTACTGATCTCTTTGTTCAACTCGTCAGTTAATTGCTTAACCTCGGGGCTTTCATCAAGCGTCAGCTTACGAGCCATCTCAATACCCTCAACGATGTTCTCGACTGCACTATCTCTAAAGATTGCACCATCTGCACCGATAGGAGTATTTAACTTCTCCACTAGTTTTGCTAATGGGTCTAGCATCTTTTGGATTGTCTCGTTACGAGTAGCTACCTCAACATCGCCCATCAGTTGATCGAATGCTTTCTCATCATCTTCTGATAAGTCAAACAAGAAGTGCTTTTTGTCAGGCATAGGCATAAACTTCAAGTCGAACCCCATCTTCTGTTGGAACTCATTAACAGTTGGATAGTCCTCAGACTTAGCCCGAGAGTTTGTCTGATTCTTACTGCGGTAACTAATATCAAGTTGCACATAGGTATCGTAATTGGGCATATACTTTTGCATCATCGAATCTACTTCGTTGATCTTAGCCCTCATTATCTGTGTGTATTCCATGTATTGAGTATTAGGTAAAACCCTAGGTCCTTTGTCAGCCCAAGCCAAAGTGCGTCGCTTGTGTTCTGTGTAGACCTCGCTTGCCTTTGACATGATCTGATTAATCGGATTGTTCTTATCTCTGAACAACTTACTGTTTACTATAAGACTTGAATCATCTAACTGCGATTGAATAATTGACTCGGCTATTGAGTCTCGCTTGGTTAGATTTGCCCTACGCATGGTCAACTTGACCAACATAGCCTTCTCAGATAGTTTAGTTATCTGCATCATGCCCTCCATGTGAATGTTAATTTACCGCCCGACTCTACAAAATGTATTGCTCGCTCACGCTTGTCCCGAACCTCAGGACTGCTTGTGATTTCAGCTAGTGCTTCCTCAACTTCTTTCATATCATGGTCAGTCTCATAATAGAAATAATTGTGACTGTTTTCAGATAGATTCTCTGCTTCCAAATACCAAGGTAATCCGTGTTGGCTTTCCATACGTTGAATAGCACGCTCAGCTTTATACACTTGGTCAAGAGCAAGCATAAGTCTATCTGTAGCAAACTCCCAATTTATGTAGCCATTTTGCGTATAACCTCTTTTCTTTTTAGGTTTATTCAAGATAAACTCAGGTATCTCAAAGCGTTTACGAACTTCGTGATACATACTCGCCGCATCACCATAACTAAAGGCAATTGTTCCTGATTGAAGTGCCCTGATTACACGATTTTTAGTAATCTTAGTCATCTTGCCTGTGTCCCATGTAATTTCGCATGAGGCATATGATGGTGTGTTTCTACCCATTATGTCGTACTTGTTTGTAATAATTTTTGGCTGTATGTTAGCCATAAGTCCTCCGTAAGTAAGTTAGTTATCAAATAAGAATACGAATCGATAGTCTTGTGGATCATCGTCTTCGTTAGTTGCTACGTTAAAATGCCTCTCCATAATTAAATGGAAAGTTTGTATACTGCTCAGACCATTGATCCGATCTGCAAACAGCTTACTCTTTTCCTCATCGGTTAGATGATGTTTGATATAAAGCGGTATCATCTCATCTGCATACAGGTACGAATGAGAATGTCCGTCAATACCCCAGCTATGCACAACACTTTCG
>Ga0315905_10004740_pt1 | contig 13907 bp, 19 predicted proteins | sample LakEriMetagenome_5_FD_203522 | JGI IMG/M metagenome (GOLD analysis project Ga0315905, IMG submission 203522) | Freshwater fungal communities from buoy surface, Lake Erie, Ohio, United States - Buoy 4 MA121 | ecosystem: Environmental > Aquatic > Freshwater > Lake | place: USA: Lake Erie, Ohio... | reverse complement strand
GGCCACGACACGCTGATGGGAGGCGGCGGCAATGATCTCTACCGCATCAGCCGGGGTGGCTGGCGCACCACGATCTACGACTACGAGGCGAGCACCAATGAGCCGAATGCGGATCGGGTGGAGTTCAGCGACCTGCGCAGCACGGAGGTGGCGTTCGTGGAGCGATCGGGGAATGACCTGTTGCTGCAGTTTGTGTCGTCGGATCAGGTGCGTGTGCAGAGCTATTTCAACTTCCCATCGCAGCGGATTGAAAGTTTCCGCTTCAGTGATGCGGTGGTGTGGGGAGAAAGCTCAATCCTGGCGCACCTGCAGGTGGCAGCTGGCATGTGATCCTGGCCGGCCGGCCGGGGGCGGCTTTACCGTCCAATCCTCCCCACACCGTGGCGATGGTCCAGGTCCAGGAAGTTCTGGTGGTCCAGCACATCGAGCGGGAGGGGCCTGGTCTGCTGGCCCAGGTGGCCACCGAACGGGACCTGGCGGTGCGAATCCTGCGGCCCTTCGCCGGCGATCCCCTGCCGGATGCCCTCCGGCCCGATCAGATCCTGGCGGTGATGGGCGGGCCGATGGGCGTGGCCGACCTCGGCGATCCGGCCTTCCCATGGCTGGAGCCTCTGGTCATCCTCCTGCGCCGTGCCCTAGCCGAGGAGCGGCCGGTGCTGGGGTTTTGCCTCGGCGCCCAGCTGCTGGCCCACGCCGCCGGGGGTGGCGCCATCCCCCTCACCGTGGGCGATCCACCGCTGCCCCATCGGGAGGTGGGGTTCGGCGCGATCAGCTTCACCCGCTCCCCCGCCGAGGAGCCCCTGCTTCAGGATCTGCCCACCAGCCTGCTGGTGCTCCACTGGCACGGCGACCGCATTCAGCTGCCGCCCGCCGCAACCCTGTTGGCTTCGAGCCTGGCCTGCCCTGAGCAGCTGTTCCGGATCGGTCCGCGCGCCTTCGGGCTCCAGTGTCACATTGAGGTCACGGCCGCTGCCCTGGAGCGGTGGATCGTGGAGGACGCCCCCTTTGTGCGGGCTGCCCTCGGGGCCGGGGGAGCCGATCGCATCCGCGCTGATGCTGGCCGCTGGCTGGGGCCGGTCACGCCGCTGTGGCGGATCTTGTTGCACCACCTGCTGGACTGCTGTGCACAAGGGGGTGCGTGAAGCCGCGGCGTCCGCCCGGAGCGATCCGCGCGGCTCACGACCTCGCCCTCGTCCTGCTTCGGCTGCTTCAGGTGCTTCAGGCCGGCGCCGGCTGCGGCTGATTCAGCCAGCTCGCCAGAGAGTCCTGGGGCCGCCCCGGGGAGCTGGTGATCTCCACGATCCGGCCGATCGAAGTCGGCGTGTCGAGGGCATCCAGGCAGACCCGGGCCACCAGGCGCCGCGGCAGGCTGCCGCCCTCCTGGCCGCCGGCATCGCTGAACACGATCCCTTCGCGCTCGATCCCCTGCTCCGATTCCTTCAGGCCGCCCGGGCGCACCACGGTCCAGTCGAGGCCGCTTTCGGCCAGCCACCGTTCCCCCAGCCCCTTCCACACCAGGATCAATCCGAACAGATTGAGCGGATGCAGCAGACGGCCGCTGCAGAGGGCGGTCACGAGCACCACCCGCTTCACCCCCGCGGCCTGGCAGGCCTCGATCTGAGAGCGGATCGCCAGGGCATCCACCTTCAGCGGCCCGAGCAGATCCACCGAGGGCCGGGCACCGGTGGCGATCACCAGGGCCTCGCAATCGCGCAGCGCCGTCTCCAGGGCCGGGGCATCGCTGAGCTCCAGGCGCACGATTTCGGCCCCCTTCAGGCCCTCCGGCACGGCTGAACCGGGCCGCAGCAGCGCCCGCACCGCCAGCCCCCGGCCGATCGCCTCCTGCACCACTCGCCAGCCGGTCTTGCCGGAGGCACCACTCACCGCGATGCGACGGCGAGGCTCAGGGGAATCCGCAGTGCTCATCGGCGCTCACCCAGGCAGGGGGAATGGGCGGATCGTATGGAACTCCTGCCTGCTCCGGCGGCCGGTTTCCCTCCCAGGCCCCCCCTGCGGTGTGGCCCAGCCGGATGGCCTGGCGCTGGTCGTCGTTGCGCAGCAGAGCGTCCACACAGTCGCCATCCAGCTTGCCCGCCTGCACCATGGTGCGAAGCATCTGCACCGCATGGTGTCCCGAGAAGGCGGGCTTGTACGGCCGCGCCTGGGTGAGGGCGTCATAGATGTCCGCCACCGCCACGATCCTTCCCGCCAGGCTCACCGCTTCACCGCGCAGCCCCGCCGGATAGCCACTCCCATCGAGGCTTTCATGGTGGTGGGCCACCACCTGCCGCAATAGATCGATGCCGGGGTCATCCTCCAGGCCCATCGCCGTGATCAGCTTCTCGACCAGCGCCATGCCGATCACCACGTGACCCTGCATCACCAGCCGTTCCTCCCGGGAGAGCGGCTCGGGCTTGAGCAGGATTCGATCCGGAATCCCTATTTTGCCCAGGTCGTGGAAGGCGGCGAAACGGTGGAGGTTCTCGCTGAAATCGGCGGGGAGCGGACGTTGCGTTTCCAGCTGCAGGGCGATCAGGCGGCTGTAGCGGGACACCCTCTCCATGTGGGTGGCCGTTTCCTGATCCCGTAGCTCCGCGATCTCCAGCAGCTGCCCCAGGCTGCCATCGAGGCTGGCGATGTTTCGAAAGTGGTGGCTGATCTGGAGCAGGAGCAGCTCCAGATGGGGTTCCAGCGCCGCCATCGCCCTCGGGTCGAAGGTCCCAGCCCGGGTGGAATCCAGGAAGAGAAAGCCCAGTAGGCGGTTGTGGTGGAAGAGCGGCAGCGTCAGGGAGGCGCGCCAGCCCTGGGCCAGCAACCAGCGGCTGTGCTCCGAGGTCGGATCCAGCTCCCGCTCCAGGTCATGGAGCACCCGGGCCTGCTGCCCATCCCGCAGCCGGCCGAGGGAGGGAACCGTGGCGAGAGTGCGCGGTTCGAAGTGGGGGTGGCTCAACCCCGGCTCGCCATCCCTGCCCGTTGGCCCCCCGTCTGAGCCCGTTTCGCAGTAGGTCGAGAGCAGGTCGGTGCTGGCTTCGTGATGCACGAAGGCGATCCGGGTGATCCCCAGGTCGAGGGTCGCCAGCCGGCGCTGCACGATCCGCAGCAGCTCCCCCAGTGGCCGCTGCGGAATCTGCAGGCTTGGCAGGGGGAACGAAGCTGCCAACGACCTTCACGTCAGGCTCACCATTCAACGTATTCCCGCCGCCGGAGGTTTGGGATGGGGCTGCCGGCGGGGATCGCGGCGATCGAAGCTGGAGGGGCGCGCTGCCGCGTCGACCCGCCTGGCCCGACCGGGCCCGCTGCGGACTGGGCGGACCGGGGCGGCCGGGGCGGCCGGGGCCGGAGGCCGTTGGTGCTCTCGGTACGCTGGAGCCATGGCGGCCGCGATCCTCGACGTTGAACACCTCACCGTGTGCCGCGATGGCGCCACGGTGGTGGAGGACGTGAGCTTTTCGCTGCCGCCGGAATCCGACACCGCCCTGGTGGGCCCGAACGGCGCCGGCAAGAGCAGTCTGGTGCAGGCCCTGCTCGGGATCCTGCCCCGCCGCTCCGGCACGATTCGCCTGCTCGGGCATTCCCTCGGACCCCGGGGCCAGCTGCCGGTCGCCGTGCGCGACCGCATCGCCTACCTTCCCCAGACCCTCAGCCTGCGGGGCCGCATCCCCCTCACGGTGGCTGAATTCGTGGGCCTCGGCTTCGATTGTCCCGGCCTGGCGCTGCCCTGGCGTTCCGGCACCGACCGGGCGGCTGCGGTGCGCCGCGCCCTTGGCCGCACCGACATCTCCGACCTCACCGACCGGCTGATCAGCGAGCTCTCCACCGGTCAGCTCAAACGGGTGCTGCTGGCCTTCTGCGTGGTGCGTCCCCGCAGCCTGCTCTTGCTCGATGAGGCCCAGGCCGGCCTCGACAGCCAGGCCACCGACCAGTTCCACACCCTGCTCTATGGCCTGCGCCGCAGCGAGGGCTGGACGATCCTGCAGGTCTCCCACGATCTTGAGATGGTCCGGCGCACCTGCGATGCGGTGCTCTGCCTCAACCGCAGCCTGCGCTGCTCCGGTTCCCCCGATCACGCCCTCAGCCCCCTCCAGCTGGAGCGCCTCTACGGCCCGGGCTACGTGCCTTACCACCATCACCACCACCACGGCCGCGGTCCCTCGCTGCCATGAGCACCCCGCAGGTCCTGGGTGAACTGCTGCAGCTTCCCTTTCTGCAGCGGGCCCTGCTGGCCGGGCTGCTCACCGGTGCCCTGGGCGGGGTGCTCGGCAGTTTCGCGGTGCTGCGCCAGCTCTCCTTCTTCAGCGACGCCCTCGGCCATTCCGCCCTGCTGGGCATCACCGCCGGCATCCTGCTGGGTCTCAATCCCACCGTGGTGCTGGTGCCCTTTGCGGTGCTCTTCGCCCTTGGTGTCGACCGGCTGGCCAGCCGCAGCCGCCTGCCTGCCGATGCGCTGTTGAACATCGTGTATTCCTCTTCTCTCGCCCTGGCGGTGCTGGTGCTGAGCCGGGTGCGCAGCTACCGGGGCGGGATCGAACACCTGCTGTTCGGCGACATCCTGGGCGTGTCCTGGCTCGACCTCAGCCTGATCCTGCTGCTGCTCATCGGCGCCTGCGCCTATCTGTTCCTCACTCGGCGCAGCCAGATTCTGCTCACCCTCGATGAACCCCTCGCCATCTCTCGCGGGGTGGCCGCCGGCCGCCACCGGCTCCTGTTCATCGTGCTGCTGGCGGTGGTGGTGGCCATCTCGATCAAGGCGGTGGGGGTGCTGCTGATCAGCGCCTTCGTGGTGATCCCCGCCTGTGCCTCCCGGCTGGTGAGCCGCCGCTTTCCCCACTATGTGCTCCTGGCATCGGGCCTGGGGGCCGGCTGCGCGGTGGTGGGTCTGCTGCTCTCGGCCCTGCTGGATCTCCCCTCCGGCCCCGCTGTGGTGGTGGTGCAACTGGCCGGCTTCCTGGCGTCCCTGGCGGTGGCACCCCGCGGCCAGGGCATCGGCGCCTGAGGCATCGGCCCCCTGTTGCCCGCTCAGGGATCGGCTGGCTTTGGCGAAGCCTGTGGCGGAACGAAGCGGCCGCCGAAGGCGGTGGGCTGGGCGTACAGCCAGCGCAGGGTGATCCGGTCCCGTTCCGAGGGCATCAGCACCGGCACCGGACCGGGGGCGGTAGCCATCGCATCGCCCGGGGCATCACTGTGGCCCCAGATCCCGAAGGCATGGCCCAATTCGTGCAGGGCCGTGGCCTGCAGCGCCTCGGCCCGTTGTCCCGGACCGATGAGCACCTCCACCGCCGGTTCCAGCCGCCATTGGCCGGCATGCCGCTCAACCGCCACCAACCGCAACAGGGCCCGTCCATGGCTCGCCCTGGGCCGTCCCGTTCCGTCCCGGGCCAGGGGGGGCAGCCGCCGCCAGATCCGCACCTGGGCCGCCCCGGGATCGGCCACCAGGGCCAGCGGCACCAGAGTTTTCCAGCTCTGCAGGGCCGAGATCACCGCCAGTTGCCAACGCCGCTGCATCGCATCGGCTGCAGCGGGCCCGGATGTGGCGACGGGCAGGGTCGGCTCGATCCACACGCACCAACGCTGGAGTTGCGGCCAGCCGAGGGGGGTGGTGGCCAGTCGGTCGGCGTAGCCGGGAGCTCCGGGTTGCGGGGAAGCCTGCACCAGGCTGGTGGATTCCAGAAACCTGGTTGCCAGAGCTTGGGGGCAGGGGGGGCCGGCTGGCTGGTGAAGGGCGGGTTGGTCCTGGAGAGCTACGGCCGCGGATCCCTGCAGCATCCCCCCGAGCGGTAGGAGGCAGGCTGCCAGGGTGGCCGGCCTCACGCCGCCGGCAGTCCCACACCCCGGGCCATCAGGGTGGCCATCAGGGGAATCACGGCAAACCCGGCCAGCTCCACCGTGAGCACCAGGCGCAGGCGCCCAGCGAGGGACTCGCTCACCTTGGGAAGCTCACCCTTGCGCAGGGGGATCGCCCAGAGGATGTACGTGATCGTGGGGTACAGGGAGAGAGCACCCACCGCCAGGTAGGTGCCAACCTTCCACCAGAAGAGGGGATTGGAGGTGTAAAAGTCAGTTCCCTGGCCGAAGTGCAGCACCCGTGCGATGCCGCTCAACAGCAGGGTGAGGGCGGCGATGCCATACACCACATCGACCACCACCATCGTGATCGCGGTGCGGCGGTCGGGATCGGCCCGGATCAGGAAGCGCTCCAGCAGCAGGGCGCCGAAGCACAACATGAAGCTGAGGTAATGGCCGTAGGCCACGGCCGCGCTGGTGAGCACCGGTGTGGGGATCGCAGCGAAGGCAACCATGCGCGGATCTGCGGGGTGGTCAGTGGCCGCCAGACGGTAGCGGGTCAAGGCAGAGGGCCGCTGCAGGGCCGATCGGCGGCGGGGAAAAGCGGAGGAACTCAGAAGCAAAAACGATGGCAACCTGAAGCTTTTGCTCCCTTCGCCAAACCGCCAGATTTGCTCCATGCATCCGAAGTAAAATGGAAGGAAATCAAAACTGTTTCCAAACTTGGAAGCCTTTCTGCTGGTTGATTGAATCGGGCTAAAAAAGCCTAGGTTCTAGCAACTGTGTAAAGGCCCATGGCGAGTTCTCTGAGTGCATTTCTCGGTGAGATCGGTCGCCACCAGCTCCTCACCCCTGAGCAGGAGCTCACCTTGGGGCGAAAGGTGCAGGCGATGGTGACCCTTCAGGAACGTTGCAGCGTCGCCGGCGGCAGTGGTCCGGCCTGCGAGTACGACGATCTTGAGCGGCGCACCCTGCGCACCGGCGAGCGGGCCAAGCAGCAGATGATCACGGCCAACCTGCGCCTGGTGGTGAATCTGGCCAAGCGCTATCAGGGCAAGGGGCTGGACCTGCTGGATCTGATTCAGGAGGGCACGATCGGCCTCACCCGCGCCGTGGAGAAATACGACCCCACCCGCGGCCACCGCTTCAGCACCTACGCCTACTGGTGGATTCGCCAGGGCCTCAACCGGGCCCTCTCCACCCAGAGCCGCACGATCCGGATCCCCGTGAACGTGAATGAGAAGCTCACCCGCCTGCGGGCCGCCAAGGCGCGCCATCTTCAGGCCAACGGCATCGCTCCGAGTTCCTCCGAGCTGGCCCGCGCCCTGGATGTGCCCGTGCAGGAGGTGGAGGAATTGCTGGCCTGCGAGCTGCGCAGTGTGACCGTGAGCCTCCAGGGCGCGGTGCGCTCCAAGGCCGATCCCTCCGAATTGGTGGATGTGCTGGCCAGCGAGGAGATGCCGCCGATGGAGCGGGCCGAACTGGCCGAACGCAGTGCATCGGTGTGGATGCTGCTGGAGCGGGCCAACCTCACCCCCAAGGAGCGCACGGTGGTGATGCTGCGCTTCGGGCTCGATGGCACGAACGAATGGCGCACCCTCGCCGAGGTGGCCCGCCAGCTTTCCTGCAGTCGTGAATACTGCCGCCAGGTGGTGCAGCGGGCCCTGCGCAAGCTCCGCCGGGCGGGTGTGGAAAGCGGAATGGTGGACGGGTAGGGCGAAGGCCAACACCCCGAAGGGGCAGAGAACCGACCCAGGCCGTGGGGACAACCCTTCTATACCGCTTGGGCCCTCGCCCCGAGACTGACTCCGTTGTCGCCCATGTGGCGCGCCCCCAGAGGAGATCACCATGTCCGCCGCTTCTTCGGCCGCGGGCCCGAACGGCCAAACCACCCTGCAGGCTGAGGTGCTCGAAAGCACGGTGGTGGATGAGGCTCTGCTGGTCAGGCTGTTGCGCCGTGCCGGCCGCACCCTGGCCCGTCCGGCACTCGAATGTTTCGAGATCCTGATCGATGGAGCCACCCCCCACCAGGCCCGGATCACGGTGCTGGCGGCACTCACCTATCTGGTGCTCCCCTTCGACCTGATCCCGGATTTCATTCCGGTGGCGGGCTTCGGCGATGACATGGTGGCGCTCACGGCCCTGCTGGGGTTGTGCGCCCGGCACCTCACGCCCGAGATCAAGCTGCGGGCGCAGCGCAGACTGGACAGCTGGTTCCCACCCACCCGCTAGCGCCGCCACGCCGCGATGCCCTCCCCCAGCCTCCCCCTGAGCACCGATCAGCTCGATGACCTCCAGACCTTCCTCAAGGACTGGCTGCGCCATACGGGACGGACTCAGGCCGACCTGAGGCGGGCCCTGCGGACCTCCTCGATCCGCATGCCGGTGCTGATCGAGGAGCTGCAGCGGATTCACAACCAGCAGGGCCTCACGGCCTTGGTCCAGCGGCTGTGCGGCATCGAGGACCTCTGGTACAACGAAGATTCCGGCAGCGTTGAGTGCAGTGGGGGCTCCGAGCTCCTGGATGAATCCCTTGGCCAGCTGGATCTGCTGCTGGAGCAGATCCGATTGGAAACCGGGTCCGATGCCTGACTCCCTGCGCCACCTAGGGATCGCGATAAGTTGCGCCACGGGAGTTCCCGCCAGCCCCACCCACGATCCGCCCTGAACCCCCTCTGATGCGTTTCCCCATGGCTTCCGTTCACCGGATCTCCTTTCCTGCGTTGCCGCGGCGCAAGCGTCCGGCCCGGGCAACCGGAACCCTGCTCCTGGCCCTCGCCCTGGCCGGGGTCGCCCTGGTGGCTCAGCCCGGCCTGGCCCAGTCGGAGAGCTTCCTGCTCAAACCCGGCAGCAAGGTGGGGCCAGCCTCGAAGGTGAAGGCCACCAATTGCGTCACCAATCCCAAGGACGGCAGCATCACCTGCGACACCAAGATCGAGAATCCTCCCGGCGACACCCTGGCCAAGCCCCAGTACACCCCCTTCAAGCCCTGAAACCGGAGGTCAGGGGGCGGCTTCCCACCAAAACAGGGCCAGCCAGATCGTTCCGCCGCCCCCGTCGGTGTTCTCGATCCGGTGGCGGCGGTGGGGCGCAATGTAGAGCTGGTCGCCTCGTTTCAGGGAGCGAGGGGCTTCTTCGTCCTCCAAGCTGAGGAGGGCTTCGCCCTGCAGCAGGCACACCCATTCATGCTCCCTTTGGTCGTACCAGAAGCCCTCCGGGCTGCAGGCGCCGCAGGAGTGGATCCGCTCCAGCCGCCAGAGCGGCCCCTGCCACAGCACCGAAACACTCTCGTGGCCGGTGGCGGGGGCGGGACCGGCGAGCAGGCTGCTCGCTCCGCTCTGGCTGGCGCCCAGCTCGCCCCAGCGTCGGCCGATCTCGAAGCCCTGGGCGGCAGCCAGATTCACCACCTCCTGGTGGCTATTGCAGTCGCGAAGCCGCTGCCGTAGAGCCGGATCGGTCTCGCTGGCCGCCACGAAGGCCTGCAGATCCCGCACCTTCTTGAGGAATCGCTGCAGGTCCGCTTCGGCCATGGGGTGTCCGCCCAGCGCCGGCGGGATCAGGTCAGCTCCTTGATCATCCGCCAGCGTTGGAAGGCCACCCCGGCGTAGAAAGCGGTTTCCTCGGCCTCCACCTGCCAGCCCTTTCGCTCCAGCAGGGGCCGCGACAACTGGCTCGCTTCGGTGCGCAGCCGGCGGTACCCCTGGCTCCGGGCGTGGGCCTCGAGGGCCCCCAGCAGGGCCGTGGCCCTGCCCTGGCGAGCCGAGCGGCCCCGGCAGTAGAGCAGGGCCAGGCGATCGGGGGGATCCAGCAGGCCGAAGGCCTCCACCTCCCCGCTCCCGGCACCGCCGCAGCTCACCAGGCCGAAGCCCCGAAGCAGCGGCTCCCGGAAGGGGCCATGGTCGGCCACGCCATGGGTGGCCCAGGCCTGCACCTGGTCAGGGCTGTAGAGGGTCGTGGCCTGGCTGAGCACGGCATCGCGGTAGACCTTCGCCACCTGGGCAAGGTCGTTGGGACGCAGCGGCCGCAGATTCGGATTTGGAGCGGCGGTCGCCGCCAGCGAAGCCTGGGACATGGGGTGACGGCGCGGCAGGGAACAGCCTGGAGTCAGGCAGGAGCACCCTCGGGGCAGGTTGGAGCCGGCGTGAATAGTGTTGAAGATGGTGCATCCCCTGTTGTCGAGCTTTCCATGGAGTCCACCGCTCTGCCATCCCCCACCGGCCTGAAGGGCCCGGCGCCGGAGCGGCAGCCAGCCGCCGCAGCAGGCACGGCCCGCAGCGGCCTGCTGCGCTACCTGTTGGTGGGCGCCCTGCTGCTGGCCCTGTCGTTGCTGCTCCTGTTCTGGGGCCTTCCCGCCTGGGGCGCCAACGATCCGGTGGTGCTGCAGCGGGGCGGAAAGCTGTTCGCCAACCACTGTGCAGGCTGTCACGTGAACGGCGGCAATGTGATCCGGCGCAACAAGACGCTCCGTCTCCAGGATTTGCTGCGGGAGGGGGTGAAGGGGCCCGCCGAGGTGGCCCGGATCGCCGCCCAGGGCAAGGGGCAGATGTCTGGCTACGAGAAGGTTCTCGGCGAGGGGGGCGCCGATGCCGTGGGGGCCTGGGTGTGGCGCCAGGCGGAACTCGGCTGGCCGCGTCGCTGAGCCTGGAGCGGCAGCGAACAAGGGGAGATTCCCCGCTTTCTGATCGGTGTGGCTCCGCCTTTTTCTCCTGTGCCACGGCGATCAGTGTCCATCCCAAGATGTATCCACCGCTGCCGCTAACTAGACAGGCTGCGGTGTGAGAACCCTTTCCACAATGACCAACAGCATTCGCAAGTCGGTGCTTCGTGGCCTCGGCTTTGCCGCCGCCAGCGGTGCCCTCCTCGGCGCCCCTGTGATGGCCGCCCCCGAAGCCTCCATCACCGCCCCCGTCGTCGCCCCCACCACCGTGGCCCAGGGCTTCGGCACAACCACCACCCCTGTTGAGGTGATCGAGGTTGAGTCCGTGAACGGCTGGTACCTCACCGTGGGTGCCGGTGCCGTGTGGCCGGGCAACATGAACTATTTCGCCAACAGGGCTCCTTTGGCGGCCACCAGCCAGCCCCGGGGCGTTCTGAACTCAAACGGTGGTTTCTCCGTTGATGGCGGTATCGGCTACGACTTCGGCGCCATCCGCACGGAACTGACCTACGGCTACTCCGCGCCCAGCGTTGATTCGATCGTCAGCCGTGATCTCAGCCGCACCTTCAGCGCCGGTGGCAAGATCAACAAGAACGACATCATGCTCAGTGCCTACTGGGATGTGCTGCCGTTCAGCCGCTTCACCCCTTACATCGGTGGTGGCGTCGGCTACAGCAACCTGAGCACCCCCAGCTTCGACGTCGGTGGCTACCGCACCGGCAACCACAACAAGGGTCTCTTTGGCTGGCAAGCCAAGGCTGGTGTGAGCTATGCCCTGGCCTACAACTGGGATGTTTACGCCGAAGGCACCTACTCCGGCACCGGCAACCCCCAGTTCGAATCCATCAACTTCACCTCCTACAGCGACTTCGGCGCCAAGCTGGGCTTCCGCTACCGCTTCGCAGCCCCCGCCGTGGTGGTAGTTGTGCCCGAGCCGGCTCCCGCTCCCGCCCCTGCCCCCGCTCCGATCCCCATGCCTGAGCCCGCTCCGGCTCCTGAACCGATCCGCGGCCTCTGGTGATCAGCTGGGAAGGCTTCGGCCTTCTCCCTTCATCTTTCGGGACCGGTTCAGGCCGGTCCTTTTTTATGGGCGATCCCTCTGGCTCTGTCCGGCGGGCTGGCCCGGGCAGGGGGCGCAGCCCGGTTCCGTGGTTCGGGGGGCTGCGCCATGGAGTGGTTCTTCAGAAGGCCTGGATCCAGGGGTGAACCTCAACGGCGGTCCAGATGCCGTTGCGCCAGTAGACATCGTTGTGCACCAGGGTTTCCACCGCCGCCTGGTTCTCCGCCTCATAGATCCCGAACACGTGGGTGCTGCCTTCGGTGGGTCCCAGGGTGATCAGCACGCCCTCCTCCTGCTGGCGCCTCAGCCCCTCGAGGTGCTCTTCGCGAAAGGGGGTGCGGCGTTGCAGGGCATCGGCACAGTAAGTGCCCCAGAGAACGAATTTCATGGCGGCCAAGGATGCTTCTGGTTCAGAGCAGCGATTCACGCCGCAGGTAGACGCGGATCAGTTTTTCATCCATCAGTCCGACTCGGCTGCTGGGGGTCTCTTGAGCGCGCTGCAGGAGGGCGATCAGGGTTTCGGGGCGGAAGGGCTGCCCCTCGGCCGCAGCCAACTCGCTGACCTCCAGGGCTGTCTGCATCCAGTTGATCTGCTCGCGCAGCTCCGGCTCCGCCTGAATCCTGCCCAGGAAGGCGAACAGCTGTTCCAGTTCCCGCCGGTCGGCGTCAGCGGCGGCGCTGGGGGTCGGCTCTCCTTGGGAGGGTTGGCTGGATGTCAGGCCTTCGGGCTGCTCGGACATGGTCATGGCTCTATCGTCGAGTCCCTGGCGCAGCTCCCGGCAGAAGGCAGCAGCCGCAGCGGCCCCATCCTCGCCGGCCGCCACCGCGGCCGCCATGGTCTTCACCAGGGCGCTCCCCACGATCGCTCCATCGGCACCCCAGCGGCGCACTTCGCGGGCCTGCTCGACGCCGGCGATGCCGAAGCCCACCGCCACCGGCGTGGAACCCAGCTCCTTGAGCTGCCGCACCAGGGGTTCCACCCGGGCCTCCAGACGGCTGCGCACCCCGGTCACGCCGGTCACGCTCACCAGGTATGTGAAGCCGCGGCTGGCCCCATGGATGCGGCCCATGCGTTCAGGGGGTGTGGTGGGCGCCACCAGCAGCACCAGGTCAAGGCCGTGGGAAGCGGCGATCGCGGAGAGCTTTTCGGCCTCCTCCAGGGGCAGGTCCGGCACCACCAGACCGGCGGCGCCGGCGGCGGCGGCCTCACGGCAGAAGCTGTCCATGCCGCGGTTGAGCAGGGGGTTGCTGTAAGTGAACAGCACCACTGGCGTGGTCAGTGCGCCCCGGAGGTCGGCGAGCATGGCCAGCACGGCTCCAGGTGTGGTACCCGCGGCGAGCGCGCGGCCGGCGGCCGCCTGGATCACGGGGCCATCGGCGAGGGGATCGCTATAGGGGATCCCCAGCTCGATCAGATCGGCCCCGGAGTGCTGCAGGGCCAGCAGGGCCGCGCGCGTGGTGGACAGATCCGGGTCGCCAGCCATCAGGAAGGGCATCAAGGCGCAGCGTTCTTGCTCCCGGAGAGCGCTGAAGCGTCGGGCAATCGGCGTTGAGGAGGGCGGCGTTGAGGAGGGCGGGGAGCTGATCCCGGGAGCGGCGGCGTCCATCGGACCGGGTGTGGGGCGGGCGGTGCTGGCGAGCCTATGGGGTCGTTGCGTCGGCAGCCGTCGTGGCGTCGAAAGCCGTGGCGTCGCGCGTGTCGCCCTCGAGCTCCGCCAGCAGCCGAGCCTGCTCTTCGGCCGGCAGGGCATCGAAGCGGGCCTGGAGTTCGGCCGTGGTGAGGGCGTCGTAAGTTTTTCTGTAAATCCTGCGCTGCTCGGAGAAGGTCATCCTGCCCGTCACCACCCGGGCCAGGTAGGTGCCGGTCCAGCCGAGCACGAGCAGCAACACCAGGGCCGACGCGGCGATGCCCGGACTGAATCCCTCTAGGCCGCTGGCCCGGAAGAGCCCATAGCCCACAGCGCCGAGTCCCAGCAGGGCGAACCCCAGCAGCAGGGCCTGACCGCGGGTCACGCCGCGGACTCGCCCTGACCCTGCAGGCGGAAGTTGAGGAAGGGGGCGAACAGAATCAGGCCCGGGAAGAAGAGAAACACCAGCCCGTAGACCGCCGTGCGCTCGATCTTGCCCATGCGGGTCCAGCGTTGCCCCATCCACCAATAGAGGGCCAGCGGGACCGCCACGAGGTAGGCACCGGCCAGCCCGGCATAGAGGCCGAAGAGCAGCAGGGTCGGGCCGTCAAGGTGGCTCAGGGGACCAGGCAGGGGCACGGATCTCCACGCCAATGGATAATCAACTTAGGACCCCCATCCCGGAAGCGGGGGAGCAGCTACCCCATTTCCGCCCGCCGTCTGGTGCCCGCATGCAGGATGCCATCCGCCCGCAGCCCTGCTTGAGCTAGACAGTCTTAAG
>Ga0315905_10004739_pt1 | contig 13908 bp, 13 predicted proteins | sample LakEriMetagenome_5_FD_203522 | JGI IMG/M metagenome (GOLD analysis project Ga0315905, IMG submission 203522) | Freshwater fungal communities from buoy surface, Lake Erie, Ohio, United States - Buoy 4 MA121 | ecosystem: Environmental > Aquatic > Freshwater > Lake | place: USA: Lake Erie, Ohio... | reverse complement strand
CTCTACTTCGCCTCTGAACTGAGCCCGCTGGTGAAGGGCCTCAGTGCAACGCCTGTTCTGGATCGGGATGGGTTGGCCTTGTACCTCATGCTGCGCTATGTGCCGGCGCCATTCACCATTTACGACTCATTTAAGAAGCTTCGGTCGGGGCATTTCTTGGTGGTCAAGCCTGGTCAGCCAACGAGAGAGTTTGCCCATTATTCCTGGGACCCTCATGCATCTGAAATTCCAGACCACCCCAAGACGTTTGAGCAGGTGGTGCAAGCAACTGAGAAGCTTTTGACTAAGTCTCTCGAGGCAAGGTTGATGTCGGATGTGCCGCTGGGGTTTTTCCTATCGGGTGGTGTTGACAGCACCCTTACAGCTGCTCTCGTGAGGAAGCATTTCGGAACACAGATCAATACCTACACCATAGGGTTTGAGGGCGACCCCAAGTCGGAGCATCCTGTTTCTGAGAAGACCGCAAAGCTCATTGGTGCCAAGCACAGCACACGTATCTTTAAACCGCAAGAGCTTGGCAACATCTCGCAGGAGCTCATTGCGAGGATGGACGAGCCCAACGGAGACAGAAGCTGCGTGCCAACCTATCTGTTGAGTCAGCACGCACGAAGCGAGGTTACCGTTGCACTTGGAGGCGATGGTGGAGATGAACTGTTTGGCGGCTACCAACGTTACCCTGGGTTGAATGGCCAGATTGGGGAGGACCGCTACCCCCGCGCCGTCGACGGCTTGCGATGGTATTTCACGCATCGCTTGCCAGTCTTTACGCCAGGGCAGGTTGATGAAATGTTCGATGGCGCGAATGTTGGAACTGAGTTCTGCCTAGAGGACTTGGCCGTGCATCTGTATTCGCCCACTCGACCCGAGATGGACATACGCTATATAGACTTTAAGTCTTACCTGTCGGGTGCCGTCTTGTCGAAAGTGGACCGCATGTCGATGCAGGTGTCATTAGAGGTGCGGACCCCTTTCTTGCAAGAAGATGTGCTCGAGCTCGCGAATAGGCTTCCACATGGCTTTCTGTACAGCGGAACACTGATGAAGCCGGTACTCAGGGAAATATGCACACGACTTGGCCTTGCGCATGTCGCCAAACTGGAGAAGAAGGGTTTTGGCATGCCTGCTGAATTCTTGGCTCAGGATCAGAACGCCCTGATCGTGCGAGCGACCATGGCCTTAAAGCACTTGGCCAAAAGGGCGCCCCAGGGGTTCTCTGTAAAAGCCATGGCGAAACATGCTGGCGCAAACATGAATGCCCTTTGGGCAACCATAGTCTTGGGAGAGTGGCTGGAGGGTCAGGCGTGAATCAGCCAGCATGGACGGAGGAGACCTTTGCACTGGTGAGAGAAGGCGTTCGCCTTGCAAACGAAGCCTACACAAATGAACTGCCCGAGGAATGGGATCAGATCATCGAGGCAAGAGCGCGGGATCTAGGTAGTCCCCATGCGCGCCTAGAGCCAGGAAACTTAAACGTGCTTATTTTCCACGTGAAAATACCCGCGGAGGCTGGCAAGGTAAAGGCCCCCGACATTAAGAACTTGGATCATGACAAGGTTGACTACGAGACACTGATTAAGCTGAACATACAAATTGCACTCAAGACCAACCCTCGAAGCCGGGTGTTTCTATTGACGGACCAAGAGTTTCTAAAGGACCTTCCAGAGCACGAACGATTAAATATTTCCCGTATGGCGTTAAACTGCACAGAGCCAATGTTTGAGAGAGTGCTAAGCATGGCAGCGTATGTTAGATCGGCCTTGTTTGATCAGCCCACCGTTTTTCTCGACAGTGACGCATTTTTGCTTCGCCCTATTCACAACCTATTCTGCAACCGCTTTGATGTGGGGTTAACGCACCGAAGCATCATGGGGCAAATGCCAGTTAACGAGGGTGTGATCTTCGCGAACAACCTCAATCCACAGAGTGTCCAGAATGTATTTAATTCTTACTTGGCAAGTTATTTGTCTATTGAGAGTGATAAGGGAATTGCAGCTATCTATTCTGGATTGCGGCGATGGAGGGGCGGGCAGTTGTCTATAAATGCACTCGGAAATGGTGGGCAGGTATATTCCAGTGGAGTTTCTGTTAGAAGCAGTTCGCGCGTAGCACATTTGCCCTGCTCGGTTTACAACTTATCTCAAATTACCGAGCAAGAAGTAGCGCCCTCCTTGCCGACCCGTAGCGCAATATTGCACTTAAAAGGGCCGCGTAAGAGTTGGCTCGGATCTTTAGCCACACTTGTGGGTGCATCATGATTTATAACCTCGAGTCTGCGACATTTACGATTCTCGGCAACTTCATAACCTCTTGCTATACGAGGAATTGGGCGTGGCAGGATCTGCTTAGGCAGCCAATGCGATTTAAGGGCGAGAGGCAGAAAGAAAAGTTCCTCGTATTTCCAATCCCCAACTGGGTTCCATACAATGACTGTATCTTGGTGGCAGGTGAACGAGGATTACAATCGAAGCTAAAGGATTTGTTTTTGCCCAGCCAACTGCAGGGAGTGAATGACAATCAATCACTCCTCATCTTGAAGGTCGACGGTTTGAATTCATTAGGCTTGGGCGATGAAGGAGTGCATCTGGTTTATTGGCCCGGATATAGATTCGTTATTGAGCCCATGAACTACAGCCCCAGCATAACCCCTGCTCAGTATATGTTGTTGGCGTTCGATTACATTCTAAGAGCGTCGGGGAATTCCGTTGACCTGGATCTAAAAAACCAGAGCCTTAGCACTCCAAGCCTAAGGCTAGAGGTGAGGGGTGCAAACCGTTTGAACTCCATTCATATTTCAGAGGATGCTTCAAACAGCTACTGGAGCCTTGAAGAAAGGTGCATTTGTCTTCAGGGGCTCAAATTTCAATTTTACATTGAGGCATTAACTGAAATGACCCGCTCAGGTACGAGGCTTGAGAACTGTAAAGTTGAGTTAGCTGGTGACAGTGCGGAGCTTTTGTATGTGGAATGAAATCTTCTCTCGCCCGATGATCCAGTGCGATCGGGACCCGCGAGTCTTAATTGACAGTGACCTTCCAGATGCGAGTTACGTAGGTACATTCGGTTTTGAGTGGACACAGATCGATGGTTTCGTGGGCAAAGAGGTGATGTCGCATGGGCATCTGTTTGGACGGTTTCAATTGCCTGCCGATTACTTCAATGGAAAGGTAGTCGTTGACGTAGGGTGTGGCAACGGCCGAATTGGGCGCCTTGTTGCGCCCCATGCGAAGCGGTATGTGGGGCTTGACCTCTCTGAGGCCGTTTACAGCTTCCCAAATTATTTGCGTTCAGAGAGCATATGCCTTGGTCGCGCAAGTGGTACGAACTTACCTATTAAAGATGCAATTGCCGACGTAACCATATGTTGGGGCGTTTTGCACCACATTGATGACCCCGAGAAGGCTCTTACGGAGCTCATGCGCATCACCAAACCGGGCGGCGAGGTTCTGATTTTTATTTATTCCGATGCGTATGCTGGCAGAGAGAATTTCAACCGGTTTGTAAAGCACATCACAGATGATGCGAAGCACGCAATAATTGAAAGCACTTCAGACTTTTTAGACGCCTGGAGAGAAGTGGATAAGTTCTATGCTGGCCTGTTGAGCCAGAATGTGTTTATGAGCGTCAAGCAGAGCAGAGAGTGGCAGATATTTCAGTGGTATGACGGAGTGACGCCAGTGTTCCATTGGATGCTGCAGACTTTTCTGACCGAATCCAGCGCTAGTTATAAACATCAGATTTTAATGGCGCCTGGCTGCTTCAGGATTTATATGCCCAGAGACTTAGAGGATGTAGAGAGAGGTCCGTCTACAATCGGAGAATGGGGTACGCAAGTGTGGGAATGATAAGCAAATTTCATTTGAACAGGGTGCACACATTTGTAGAATTACTATTAGGGCGTGAGAGGCCCACAAATGTTCCTTTCTTGATTATGCACGAACCTACCACCCTCTGCAATCTCGAGTGCCCGGCATGCCCGACTGGCGAGAAGCTTATCGATATAAAGGAGCGAGCTAGGCACGATCATTTTCGCACTGTCTTAAGAGAGTTTGAAGAATGTATTGATACGTGTTATTTGTACAATTGGGGTGAGCCAACAATGTCCAAAGAGTTCGCGGACATACTGCGGCTACTAAGTGGAAGGCCCTTCACTGTTGCTGTCTCAACAAATTTTAGCGTCCCGTTGAAAGATGACGCGTTAAACGTCATCGCTTGCATGCCTAATCTCGACCTGAAAATCGACTTGGACGGGTCTGAACAAAAGACAATTGAGAAGTATCGAAAAAATGCTTCGGCCGAAATAATATTCTCAAATCTGAGACGTCTCGCAAAGGCAGTAAGGGAATCTGAGACCCGGCCGAAGCGCATCTATATCCAAATGTTGAAATTCAACCATAATCAGCACCAGGTTGAAGACGTTTCCAATATTGCTAAGGCCTGTGGCTTCGACTTCTTTGTTGTGAACGAGCCACTGACGGCAGAAGGATCATCCGGGCCAAACCACATCAAGTTATTTAGAGAGTTTGGGTGCACTTGGCTATATGCGGCCACCTGCATTTCCCCGGAGTTAACGCATATGGCCCCATGTTGCGGAGTATGGGCGCGCTCCCAATTTGACGAGATTGAAGATAAATCACTCTACGATTCCTATAAAAATGGGGAACTAATTCAAGCACGTCGACGGCATGACAAGACGTTTCTGATGAATCCAGACCGGGCAGAGATATTGAGAGTGAATTCAACCGGGGTTAAGGGGATGCAACTCGATCAACTTAGTCTAAACAGGGACATATGTGAAAAATGCGCGATGGGGCAGGAGTATCAGGCAAAGGCGAAGCGCATTATCATGAGCGCAATTGACTCTTTTTCGACGCTGACTGGTGGAGTTGCACAAATTGGCCAAAGACTAATGACAGAGAAGCTTCCCAAGTTTGTTGCCGCGGGGGCTACAAACCCGCTTTATGAAAGGCTGATTAGTTCCCTCGAGATGCCCCAGCCATTATATAGGAGGACATAAGACTATAGGCAATTTGTTAGCATACTGAATTTGATTATTCAGGAGAGCCGAAGTGACTAATCAGAATCGCTGACGCTTAGGATCTTTATCCTTATTTCCTAAGCTATTCATTTTACTAAGACGCGCTCTATAAGTTGAGCAACGAAGAGCCTCGCTTCACTTTTACTGTGGAGGCTTATACAGAACTTTCTTATGCAGCCCGTTGAACTCACGGCATATCAGTAGAGGGAATGAATTGATAAGACTTATGGCAAGAGTTGACACTAGAAATGGTGTACATGTAAAGACTGTCCAATGCGAGGGTGTTCAGCCGATTGGAATGTTTGAAGCTTCATTAAGCGGTTTTTCGAAAGGTGTCAACGAGCATGACGAAATCGTGTGCCTCGATATTGTGGCATCGCTATACGAACGAAGAAACTGGTTTGCCAGAGGAACAATTGCCAGCTTGTGCTGCAACGTCCCCATTGCTGTGGGTGGTGGCATAAGGTCGTTGGATGACGCGCAAAATTTGCGGCAGTTGGGAGCGGATAGGATCATTGTGAATACTGCCGCCATAAAGAAGCCACACCTAATCTCTGAGATTGCGGAAAGCATGGGAAGCCAGGCAGTCGTTCTTCAGATAGATACAAGGAGATACGGTGATGACTATTATTGTTTCACGATGGGCGGCAGAGAACCTTCAGCGTTAAAGGTTAGTGATTGGCTGAGAAACGAGCATGTGCAACAAGCGGGCGAGGTTATGGTTACCTCAATCGAATCGGAAGGCACAGATATAGAATTTCCACATGATTTGGTCCGCCTTTTGATAGATAAATCAACAAATCCATTGATATTGTCAGGGGGAATTTCGAGCGCAGAGCAGATAATATCACTTTACGAAAATTTCGGTATAACTGCCTTTTGTTTTTCGTCAATAATCAACAGGAAGGGCAAGATGGTAAGGGAGGTTAGGGCAGAGTTAGATAAGGCAGGGTTACCGGTGAGACGCATATGACCATACATGTTCTACGCTCCACTTGCGTTTGTTGGACGCCGCTTTATCAAACTCTTTTGGAACTTGAGCCAGCAGTCGAATTGATTGACACGCAAGATCTGCTAACTATAAGGAGCGAAGATGTTCTTGTATTGCCAGGGGTAGGCAATATGAAGGAATTTTCAAACAACGTAGGAGCCACTGTTGGCTTAGAAAAATTAGCAGCAAAAATACGGAGTTCAAACGTGAGAATACTCGCTATTTGTTTGGGCTTTCAATTCCTGTGCACTCGGAGCGAGGAGGGTGGAGGAGCGATGGGACTTGCGCTGCTGGATTACTCGGTCGAACAACTATGCCAGCCGCGTAAGTCGAACATCGGATGGGGGAATGTAGACATCGAATTCGGTAATATTGATCGAATTGATTCATCGATAAGGCAGACCCTCTTGGAGAATGCCTTTTATTACTCACATTCGTTCGGTATCATTAATAGCGATTTAGTCGTAAAATGCGACGCAAGCGCGTTTGCATGCCGCTTTGGTGAAAGGTCATTTATCTCCGCATACGTAAGTGACCGTATAGTTGGGTTCCAATTTCATCCTGAGAAAAGCGGAAATGCTGGACGGGTACTGCTAAGTAAAACGCTAAACTTTTTAAGGGGACGCATTAATGTCAAATAGGCACGCTAGGGCAAGCGAGTGGGGTGATCGAGCTCCAGAGGGTATGCCAACAGAGGTCATCTTTTGTGACACGTGCGTGATATCAAATCAGAAGCCAATTACTGCAATTGAGTCTCACCATCGGCACGACATGAGTCGGAGCACTGTACGATTTGTCAATGGAAAATGTGACGCTTGCAGGTGGGCTTGGCACAAAGAGCATTCCATTGACTGGGGTGCGCGTGAAGCAGAGCTTGAGGAATTGTGCAACAAGCACCGATCTACAACTGGAGAATTCGACGTAGTGGTCCCAGCAAGCGGAGGTAAGGATTCGTGTTATGTCTCTCACATCTTAAAATCAAAATACCGAATGAATCCTTTAACAGTCACTTGGCGCCCAAATCAGTTCACTGATGTCGGGTTACAGAATCTCTTTAGGCTCATAGATGCAGGCCTTCCAAATGTAATGATATCACCACCCGGGGATGTTCATCGTCGATTGACGTACATGGCGTTTCGGGAACTTGGCCACCCATTCCAACCATTTATCGCAGGGCAAAGAGTCGTTGGTCCTCGCATCGCATTAAATAATAGGATTAAGCTCATATTCTATGGAGAGAACGTTGCCGAATATGGAAACCGTCTGGAGGAGAATTTTACTCCGCGGATGCAGCCTGAGCTCTACACGTGTTTTGACTTTGATCAATTGAGCTTGGACAGATACCGACTTGCCGGAAAAACATTGAAGGAGTTGATTCAGAGTTTTGGATTCTCTCTGCGCGACTTTCAAAGCTACAAGTCACCGACACGAGAGGAGGTTGAGAAGGCGGGCTTGGAGGTGCACTATATGTCGTATTATCGCAAGTGGGTGCCTCAGGAAAATTATTACTACGCGGTGGAGAATGTTGGGTTCTCCCAATCTGAGCAGCGAAAGGACGGGTCTTATTCAAAATACTCGGGTATAGATGACTATCTAGAGGATCTTCATTACTATATGCAGTATATTAAATTTGGTATGGGAAGATGCACCTGGGATGCCTCACAAGAGATACGATCGGGAAGGCTCGAAAGAGATGAGGCGGTTACCCTGGTTAAAAGGTACGACGGTGAGCCACCTCGGCAAAGTCTTCCGCACATATTGAGTTACTTGAGAATTAGCGAGGCTGAGTTTTGGGAAATTGTCAATTCATTTAGGTCTCGCAATCTATTTTTTAGTGACGATAATGGTGATTACCATTTGAGGAAGGAGATTTCATAGCTATTTCGCTTGTTGGCCTTTTTGTTCGAAGCAAGTTTGTAAGGATAAGGTAGAAGAATCTCTACTCGACGAAAATTTCTAGTGAAGTGAATATATGAACGAAGTGCTCGTTTCCGTAGTTGTACCGACACGAAACCGTGCGGATCGGTTAGTGTCTTGCCTGAGGACACTCGTTGATTGCAAATGCCGCAATTTTGAGATAGTTATTGTTGATAATTGCTCCGAAGACAGCACAAGCAGCGTCGCTGAGCAGTATATTGCTGACGAGCGCGTGCGGTACATTCACTTCGATCGAGTAGGCTCCATCTGCGATCAGTTCAAGCGCTCCCTACAGAATGCGCGCGGAGAGTGGTTGATGATAATAGGGGACGATGACGGTTTGTTTAGTAAGAGATTTGACCAACTGTTAAAATTTCTTAAGTACTTTAACGGTCAATTAGGAGCTGTGGCTGCGATAAGCTGGCCCCAAGCGATATATCGTTGGCCGGATTATCCGGGCGAGGAGCGAAATTTCCTTCGAGTATCAGACTCCATTTTGGAGCCGCGAATTGGGTTTTTTAAATCCACCAATTTCTTCGGGAACTTCGACGACGGTAACTTAAAAAAGATCTACAACTCTCCACAGATTTATCACTCAATGGTGCGCACCAAACTGGCAACTGATCTTCTCTCTCGGCATCCCGAAACGCTATTTGTGCTAAGCCCTGACATTTCCTTTGCTCTCCACCTTGCATATTCGAAGGTCCGTTTCGCGCGACTCGGCTTTCCGATAAGCATTGCAGGCTACGGCCCCAAAAGCACTGGAGTTGCGATGACAGGGGTCGGATCAAATGAGAGCCGAGATGCTTTCCTCCGAGAGAACGAAAGAGATTTAGAGATTATGACGGACGCGTTCGACGACGGAGGGAGGTTTAAATATCGGCCGATTCCAGTGAATGAAATTTCTGGAACATTTGCGATTGCTACTAAGATTTCAAAGGACATTGGACGCGGAGTACCTGCAATTGAATCATACGTAGCCTCAGAGGTTGGTAATGTTGCCAAGCTCTCTCCTGAGAAACGTCGAGAGTCCAAGGCTTTTCTTGAGGCGCTATGTCGGCATCATCGGATTCAAATCAACCTCGACTCGTTTGACTCGTGTGAGCCATCACGTTCGCTCGGTGTTCCTTTCCTGAGTGTTTCAAAAAAGGAGGGGGCAACTTTTTTTTCTTGCCTTCTTCCCATGTCACCGGAGATTTGTCAAAATATTCGTGATGCGGTATTAATTTTGGACACCATGACCTGGTTTGAAAATTCAACGAAGAATTGGAGAGTCCTATGAAGGTGGTGATCCTGGCAGGCGGCTTGGGTACTCGGATTTCGGAGGAGACACATTTGCGTCCAAAGCCGATGATTGAGATTTGCGGATTGCCTATCCTATGTCACCTAATGAGAATATACTCTAGCTTTGGTTTCACCGATTTTATTGTATGCTGTGGGTACAAAGGGTATGTCATAAAGGAATTTTTCAAGAATTTTCATCTGCATTCTTCTGATGTCACTGTTGATTTAGGGCGCAATACTATAGATATACATGAGGCCAGGTCCGAGCCTTGGCGAGTGACGCTTATCGATACAGGGGAGAGCACGGCGACCGCCGGACGACTCAAAAGAGTCGCGAAGTATCTGGATGGAGACTCATACTTTCTTTTTACCTATGGTGATGGTTTGGCGAATGTAGATCTTAATGCACTTATTGACACGCACTTTAAGTTTGGTCGGTTGGCTACTCTAACAGCGGTTCAACCGCCTGGCCGCTTCGGGGCACTCAAGCTGGACAATGGTAGGATTTCTTCGTTTAGTGAAAAGTCAGATGGGATGGACGCATGGATAAATGGAGGGTTTTTTGTGGTTTCAACTCAGGTACTTGAACAAATTTCAGGGGATGAGTCGTCATGGGAAGTAGAGGTACTTCCCAAGCTAGCGGAAGCAAATGAGCTTTCGGCATACTTGCACACTGGTTTTTGGCAGCCTATGGATACTCTACGGGATAAGCAATTGCTTGAGAGATTGTGTCAGAAAGGCAAGCCCCCTTGGTTGGATTTCCACGGGCATGTGCCAAGTGTTTAGCCATAAGGAATGTCTCATTGGAACTTAGTTATTTGATTCGCTACATTTTTGTACGGTATTCTATGGTAAATTGCTTATGATAATTTCTGAGCTTGACATCCCTGGTTTAAGAAAGATCCAGTTTAATATCAAAACTGACGAGAGAGGTTACTTTTACAGAAATTATTGTGTTACGGAACTGAGTTCTGTACTCCAAGGACGGCAAGTCGTGCAAGCTAATACGTCTATGACCATGAGAGTAGGCGCAATAAGGGGGCTTCATTTCCAAGACTTCCCATTTGCTGAGATGAAGCTTATTCGAGTACTGAGAGGCGCCATATTCGACGTCTGCGTAGATCTGCGTTGTGGGTCTGAGACATATTTGAAATCTCAAACCATTGAGTTGACCGAAAGGTCGCTTGAGATGCTAGTTGTTCCAGAAGGCTTCGCGCATGGTTATCAAGTATTGGAAGAGAATTCAATCGTCGAGTATCTGCATACTGAGGCGTACCATCCAGAGTGCTCGAGAGCAATCAACTTTGCCGATCGTAACCTTAATATAAGTTGGCCACTGCCTTGTACCTCGATTTCAGTGCGCGACTTAGAGGCAGATTTCAACATTTCTGATTTTACAGGGGTTAAGACGTGAACTGTCGCCATTGCGGGAGTCCTCTCGATTGGGAGGTCATTGATCTTGGGTATTCTCCGCTTGCAAATTCATATTTGCCTTCAATTGAGCTGCAAAGCGAGGAGCGACTATTTCCATTACGCGTGATGGTGTGCAATGGCTGCTTTCTTGTTCAGACGGTTGATGTCACGTCGCCGGAAGAAATCTTCAAAAGTGATTATGCATATTTTTCGAGTACATCTAGGTCATGGTTAGAGCACGCCACGAAGTTTACTGAGATGGCCGTTTCTCGATTTAACATAAAGCCTGAAAGCAGGGTCATTGAGATTGCCTCCAACGATGGCTACCTATTGAGGAATTTTCTAGCAAAGGGGATTTCTTGCATCGGGATTGAACCAACATCAAGCACGGCAATGGCGGCCGTTGCCCAGGGAATTCCAGTGATAGTTGAGTTCTTTACTGAGAGGCTAGCCGAGCGGTTGAACTCAAATGGGATCTTGGCGGATATGATAATTTGCAACAATGTTTATGCGCACGTCCAGGACATTAACGATTTTACAAGAGGATTGAAAGCCCTACTTAAAAGTAATGGCGTAATTTCGATGGAGTTTCAGTATGTGCTTGATTTGATCGACAACTCCCAATTCGACACCATATATCACGAGCATTTTTCCTACCTGTCCTTGACGACCGTGTTGCATATTTTTGATAGGTTTGGATTGAGAATTTGGCATGTAGAGCGTCTTTCAACTCACGGCGGGAGCCTCAGAGTTTACGGTTGCCATTCGTCCGACGTTCGTCCCCCAGAGGAAAGTGTACAGCAACTGCTTGATGAGGAGGCTTCAAAGGGAGTGAATAGAAGCGAGTACTACTCAAAGTTGCAGGTGGAGGCGGATCGAATTTCCACTGAGCTCAAGAGTCATCTATCGGCTCGCTTTCACCAAGGTATAAGAACAGAGGCATATGGAGCGGCCGCAAAGGGAGTTACGTTGATCACATATGCTAAGATTGATAAGGAGCTTCTCCCCCGCATATTTGATGCTGCGCCGTCGAAGCAAGGAAAATATATACCAGGCAGTTCCATTCCGATACGCCCATTGACGGAGCTGTTTGATGACCCTCCAGATGAGTTATTGATTCTCCCTTGGAATATCGCGCGGGAGATAATCTATCAGCTCAAGCCCTTGCGCGAAAGGGGGGTGAAGTTTCTAGTCGCGATCCCGTCCGTTACATACTTGCCCCAATAGGCATGACCGAATATATGACAACGCGCAATAAGGTGCTTTATGCTAAGCCCTCAATAACTGATGTTGAGGCTGAATACGTGATGAACGCTGTCCGAAATGGATGGGGCACGAGCTATCAGACATATTTGGAGAAATTCGAAAGCGACTTCGCAGAATATATTGGAGTTAAGCATGCCCTAGCCACGTCAAGCTGCACTGGGGCGCTTCATTTGGGGTTGGCAGCTATCGGAATTGGGTCGGGCGACGAAGTAATCATGGCGGACTCGAATTGGATTGCTACAGCGTCACCAATAGTACATCTAGGCGGGTTACCGGTCCTTGTAGACGTTTACGAGAACTCTTGGTGCGTGTCTCTTGAGGCGGTTTCAGTTGCAATTTCCCCCAAGACAAAGGCGATCATTGCGACTCACCTCTATGGAAATGTATGTGAACTCGAAGGATTGCGTAGTTTGGCCGAAGAAAGGGGGCTCATCTTAGTGGAGGATGCTGCTGAGGCGATTGGGTCGAGGTACGAAGGACGGTTCGTTGGCTCGTTTGGGAATTTTGGGGTATTTTCCTTCCATGGGACGAAGACATTCACAACCGGTGAAGGCGGAATGTTAGTGACTAACGATGACGCGCTGTGCAATCGCGTTAGGACACTCAATAATCATGGTAGGAGCGCTACCGAGCGGCGGCATTTTTGGCCCGAGGAGATAGGATATAAGTTCCGAATGTCTAACTTGCAAGCGGCGCTAGGATGTGCACAACTGTCTCGAGCTCATGAGCTCGTGGCTCGCAAGAGAGAAATTTTTTATAGATATCATGCAACGCTGGGCAACCTGTCAGGGTTATCAATGAATCCAGAACCCCCTGGTACAGTGAATGGATACTGGATGCCAACAGTTGTCTTTGAAGAGGCAATGAATGTCCAATTGAACTTATTGCAAGAGAGCCTTATTTCTCGGAACATTGATGCCAGGCCGTTTTTTTGGCCGCTGTCCTCCACGGGTTTGTTTGAAACGCGCTACGACAATCATGTCTCCCGTTCACTTCAAACGAGGGCTTTAAACCTACCAAGTTACTATGATATGACCTTATCCGATATAGATAGAGTGCTGGAAACGTTGGTTGAATTTCATCACAAAGTGAGCACATCGCCTTGAAAGTTTTAGTCTTTGCACACGGGGATGTTGGATTGAATATTGTGGAATATCTACAAGAGTCCTTTCCAACTGACATCCTCTCCATCGTAACCCTTGAATACTGCGCGATACAAGATTATTGCAGACACAAAAAAATTCCAGCTATCTTATACACTACGGAACAAGATCTAATTGACAAAATGGAAGAGAGGCCATCACTCGGGTTTCTCGTATGGTGGCCAAAGATTATTCGCAGGCAGTTGATTGACTACCCCTTTTATGGATTTATTAATACTCATCCAAGTTACCTTCCTTATAACAGAGGTAAACACTACAGCTTTTGGGCCCTGGTGGAAAGGGCGCCTTTTGGGGTGTCGCTACATAAGGTTGACGAGTCTATTGACGCAGGTGCGTTGGTCTCTCAAAGGCGTATTGAGTATGACTGGACAGATACTGGAGAGTCCTTGTACACAAAGGCCAAGAGTGAGATGCGGAGATTGTTTGCGGAGAGCTATCCAATTCTAAGGACTGGTCAGTTCACGGAAGTACAGCAAGATCTAGCTGCAGGAAGTTTTCATTTTGGCCATGAGATTGACGTAAAGAGTAGAATTGACTTGAAGAGGAGCTACACCGGTGAGGAAATGCTAAATCTCCTCAGGGCGCGAACCTTTACGGGGCGCCCAGCTTGTTGGTTCGAGTCCGATGGTGTAAAGTATGAGGCTGCGATTCGAATAACGAGGGTTGATAATGAATGAGATTGAAAGGTTCCGCCTGGATGGGCTAGACGAAACTGTCCGAATGATGCAAGACGAGGACTTCAAGGCTGTTTCGGCTGATTGGATGCGTCATGCGAATCGGCATAAGTACTCATATCATTTTGAGTGGTTCGGTCGCCCAATTATTCAATACCCCCAAGA
>Ga0315905_10004738_pt1 | contig 13909 bp, 6 predicted proteins | sample LakEriMetagenome_5_FD_203522 | JGI IMG/M metagenome (GOLD analysis project Ga0315905, IMG submission 203522) | Freshwater fungal communities from buoy surface, Lake Erie, Ohio, United States - Buoy 4 MA121 | ecosystem: Environmental > Aquatic > Freshwater > Lake | place: USA: Lake Erie, Ohio... | reverse complement strand
TTAAGTTTGTTTAACTACATCAAGTAAGTAGCAGAGCGTCCGATACAAGTTAAAGAAAAAATGAATATGATATTGACAATCCAACTAGGAGTATGCCATGGCATCTGATGTCATCAGTGCGCTTGGGGCAGGCTCGGGCCTGGATGTCAAATCTTTGGCCACCAGTCTGGTGGATGCAGAAAAGGCTCCCAGAAAAGCCGCCATTGATGAGAAGATCAAAAAGTCAGAAAATGGCATCTCGGGTTACGCGGCTGTTAAATTTGTCCTAGATGCTCTGAAAACAGCTCTGACAAATTTAAAGGATCAAAGTGCCTACAACACACAGAGTCCTAGAAATAGTCAACCGAATGCAATTGCGGTCACGGCTTCTGGACAAGCAAGTACAGGCTCGCACAGCATTGTAGTTAACCGATTGGCTCAGGCACAAAAGTTGGCCAGCAATGGCTTCCCTAGCAATTCAGAAAAGCTTAATGATGGCAACTCATTTAATTTGAATTTGACTGTCAATGGCGTATCTACAACCATAGAGATTCCGGAGGGTAGTGATGACCCCAAAGGCGTTGCGGCAGCCATTAACGCAGCCAAGAAAGGCGTTACTGCCCAAGTGATTAACACTGGCAGCGCTACCAACCCCGTTAAAATTATCCTGACAGGTACTACGGGTGCTGACAACAGCTTTTCTATTTCCAGTGACAACTCGAAAGTCAATTTCAATACAGCTATTCAAACGCCGCAGAATGGCGAAGTGATTATTGACGGATTGACTGTTGAACCAGCAAGTAACAAATTGACAGGCTTGGTTCCTGGCGTAACTTTAGAGTTTTTGTCGACAACCAACGGAACGGCTACATTTGAAGTAACGCGTGACAAAGCGGCCATTCAAGCCAAAATTGAAGCTGTTGTTACGGCCTACAACGATGCCAATAGTTTGCTAGGCGTCGTTTCCGACCCAAAATCTACGGTCGAGGGTTATGGCGGCAGCTTAATCAGCAATCCTATTGTGGGTACCGTCAAAGGCATGATGCGAGAGTTGATTTTCACAAACTCCAATTCCCCCTCTGGCAATCTAAACAACATGCGGGACTTGGGGATTACGATTGATCGATATGGCAAAATGTCCTTGGATAAGTCAAAACTTGACACTGTTTTGACAGATCAATTTGAAGACGTGGTCACCTTGATGTCCAATAATCAAGAGAACTTGAGTGCATTCAGCCCGACTGAAGCCGGCGCTGCAGGCGAAGCTGTTAAAAAGCTTTCAAAAATGCTAGCTTACAACGGAATTTTGACCACTCAAAGTACAAATCTTACTAAACAGATATCGAACTATAAAGAAGAATTGGCCAAGCTAGAGACGCGAATGGCTTTGCTTCTGAGCAGGTACAACAAGCAATTTGGCGCGATGGAAAATATCGTGGGCCAAAGTAAAAACGTCAGGTCTAGCTTGACCAACATGATGGCGGCTTACAACAAGAATAGTTAAGCCAACAGCCTAGCCATTTTATTTTTTAAATAACCCCTCAAGTTTTTTATTGAGGGGTCGAATCACCTTTCAGGAAACTTTTCTTTTCATCTTTTTGGGTGAATTTCAAGGTTTTTGGTGAATTCACCCTATTTAAGAAATGGACGGGCAATCATGTCATCCGATATCAAACAAGTCAGCCCTGGCGGTTTATTAATAAGGCCTCAGGCTGCGCCTGCGCCAAACAATAGCGCGCAAAGGTCAGACTCAGCGCCAGCCGTTAAGCCTGCGCCTAAATTAGAGCTGCCCACCAAAGCCAAAATTTCATTTGACCCTGTGAAGATCAGCCAATCTGTTAGAGAAGCTGTCAGCCTTTTAAATGAACAACTGTCTTCCAATAAAACTGGCATTGGTTTTACGGTAAGCGAGGGCGGCGGCACACCCATTGTGACGGTGCGCAATACAAAGACCGGTGAAGTAGTAAGACAGATTCCAAATGAAGTGGTTATTAAGATTGCTCAAAATTTTGAAGCCTTCAAAGGCACTCTTGCAGACAAGAAAACTTAAAAAAAATAAATTTATTCTAAAGTTATTTAAAGACCGTCCGAATCATCATCTAACAAGCTAACAACTTTAAAGCTTGTCAAACAATTTATCTCATTGAAGGGGAAACAACATGTCAGTTATCAATACCAACGTCAAGTCTCTCGTTGCATCTAGCACATTGGCGATCAACGATCGTGCATTGTCTACTGCCATGGAGCAACTCTCAACAGGTAAGCGCATTAACGGTGCCAAAGATGATGCAGCTGGGATGGCCATTGCATCGCGTATGACATCGCAGATTCGCGGATTGGATCAAGCCGTTCGTAACTCAAACGATGGCATCTCATTGCTTCAAACTGCTGACGGCGCCATGGAGGAAGTTAGCAATATGTTACAACGCATGCGTGAATTATCTGTTCAATACTTAAACGGCACCAATGGTTCAAATGATTTGACTGCTCTATCTACTGAATTCGATGCGTTAAATACTGAAATTGAGCGTATCGGAACAGATACAACATGGAATGGCATGGATGTATTTTCAGGTGATCCAACGATAGTACAAGTAGGCGCAAACGACAACAATGCAATTTCTTTTACTATTGATGCATTGAGTACGACAGCTGATATTGAAGATCTAACGACACTGGACGCTGACATTGACACAGTCAATGAACAGCGATCTACCTTGGGCGCTACCATTAACCGTTTGACCTACGCTGCAAACAATGCGTTGAATGTTTCACAAAACACCAGCGCATCAAGAAGTCGCATTATGGATACAGATTACGCTAAAACTTCAGCCGAGTTAGCGCGTACACAGATTGTTCAACAAGCTGCAACAGCCATGCTTGCACAAGCAAACCAATCGACCCAGTCAGTGCTAGCGCTTCTCAAGTAATTAGCCACTGCACTGCAGCCCATAAGTTATTGACTGGATAAAGCCACCTATTGAGGTGGCTTTGTTGCTGGGACAAACACACCTAGTTTGCAAGCACGCTTTAAGTGAAGCGGCTCGCACCCATGACTATCAGTTTCATTGAGAACTAATGACTTTCGCCAACACCAAGTATGAGTAGCGTTGAAAAAGTATTCACCTTCAACTCTTTTTTATCTTGTTAGTGCCATGCGACTCAAGTTTTTAAAGTTGCTGTCGATTCCATGAACAAGCAAATCGTTTTAACTGGCGAATCCCCAGAAAAATGAACAAACGGAGTCTAAGATGAGAATTTCTTCCCTCAACACCACGAACGAAATACTTCGCCATTCGACTGCGAACGGCCCTACTGCATTAGACACAAAGGGCAAGCTATACAAAGCAACGCTGCAAAAAATTGCACCTCGAGTTGTCAATCCTACACCCATTGATGATGGTCAGGCCTTCATTTATGCGCGATCTGGCATCCAACAAGGTAAAGTAATTGGCGGCTCAAACGTCATTCTTGAAAACGCTGATGGCTCACGATTTTCAATCGACACCTCATCAAAAACGGTCAATCTGATAGCCAAAGGTAAAAACATAGATTTGTATGTTTTCAGCCCAAGCACTGCCAGTTCTGGCCAGCCCAACAATGCATCAGCAGTTAAATACAGTTTTGATCAAAATGGTGTGATGAAGTCCAGCGGTGCGTTGACTGAACTCACTGCTATGGACCTTTCTGAAGCCGAAATCACAACCAAGCGCGATCTCGATGGCAACGCGAAAGTAGGAGGCTTAATTGACAGGACTCTCATTAGTAGCAACGGTGCAAACAACGGCAAGCGCAAAGCAGCTGACGGCATTTTCAATGTCAATGTAATGGGGAAAGATTTGTTTGTGGTTGGCTCAAACAACCTCGAAAAACAAAAAAATATCAATGTAAAAAATGCTACGCTGCTGAATGCCGATGGCTCTGCCCCCTGGTCTCCAACTGAGGCCTTTAAAGATGTCAATTTTTCGTCTTTTCGCGCAGTCCAAACCAGCGATACCCCTAACAATATTTCTTGGACTGTTTACGCCACCAATGCAGACAATGGCGAGGTTACGCGCTTTCAATTTGACAGTGGTTTAAAGCTGAAAGAAAACAATTTCTCTCCAGTCGTTTTAGCCAACAGCGATTTCGTTGATGCAGAAGCCAGTGCCAAGCGTGATTTCAATGCGGATGGCAATTTTGGTGTCAAGGTTACAGATAGTACTGACGCGGCTTCAGGCCTCTACAAGGCCGACGTTCTAGGCACTACAGTTTATTTATCTAAAACAGGTACTGCTGTAACTGACAAAACAGGCGCAAAACCTATTAACACAAGTGGAAGTCTTTTGAATGCTGACGGTACAGCATGGGCAGGTCCGGGTGACGGCTATAAAATTACAAGTATGATTAAAACAGGGGCTGACCGTACTGTATACGCCATAGACGAGTCCGACTCAAACGAAGTTTTGAAGTTTAATTTTACGGGTTCAGGCAATAACTTCAGCCTTGACGCCGATAGCGTAGTAGGCATTAGCGTCACTGCAGATGAATTGGCTACAGCGGAGAAGACAGCCAAGCGAGATCTTAATAATGACGACGTTTTTGGCGTTGACATCACTAGCACAGTCGATAGTCAAGGCGGTCTCTACAAAGGTAGTATTCTAGGCAAAGAATTCTTCATTGCAGGTAGCGGTCTTCGCACAGGAGCAACTGGTTCATTGGCACAAAGCCTCACGGGATCATTACTCAATTCGAACAACACAGCATGGGCACCAGCATCAGGCTATTCTGTAACGTCAGTGGTTGCCGTCGGTGCAGTTTATGACGCATACGCATATAAAAGCCCTGCTGACCGCAACGATCTGCTCAAGTACAGTTTTGTTGCTAGCGGAAGTAACTGGGTCGTGAGCGATGCAACTAAGTTTGGAGTAGCCGTTACAGCCAGAGATTTGGCAGCTGCAGAAGCTTCCAACACTCGCGATTTGAATGGTGACAGCAAGTTCGGTGTAGATCTCACTGTCACTGCACTCGATGAAGCTGGCGGCTTATTCAAAGGAAAGGCTTTTGGTCAAAGCTATATCTTGGCGGGTACCAACCTGTCCTCTTCAGCCAATAGCGCCCTGAACCTAAGCAAAGCACTGCTAAAGGGAGATGGTACGGCTTGGGAGCCTACAGAGATGGACGAAAATACAGCCAAATTTCGTGTGGTGGTAGATGACGTTAGCACCACCAAGAAATACACTGTTTTTGTAACGACCAATCAAGGTACTGATCAAGCCACCTATGCCAAATATACTTTTGGCAGCAACTACACTCAAACAGGAAACGCTCAAAACTTAACGGCTGAAGAATTTACTATTGCTGAAACAGAAGTAAATAAAGACCTGAACGATGATAATAAATATGGCGTCCATGTGACTGAAGCTCTTGATTCACGCGGAGGTCTTTACACAGGCAATTTTGATGGTTCTACAGGTGTTTACTTTAAGGGTGCAGCCAATTTAATTCCTGGTAGCAAAGTGGCCAGCGAGGGATTGAACTTTGACAACGCCCTGAAGACAGCCTCGGGCTACTGGGAACCTGACTCAGGTTTCACTGTTATGTCTGGTGTAACAGACAATAATAACTTTACTGTCTTTGCCACCAACAGTTCCAACAACATTAAAAAGTATGTTTTTGACATAAGCAATAAAAACTCATTGCTAGGCGAATATTCGGGTGATATGCAACTGGCAGATCTGGTCACCCTTGAAAATAGTCAAAACCCGCCACGTGACCTCAACGGTGATGGCATCACAGGAATCATCGTGACCACAACACACGATGCTGTGGGAGGCTTGTACAAGGTGAGCGCCGGCGGACAGGACATTTTGTCTTTAGGTGATACCAACGCTGCTGCCCCTACAAATTTGAGCAATGCATTGCTCAATGCCGATGGTAGCAATTGGTCCGCCACCGTCCAGGTAGACCGTTACACCGCAATCACCTCTGGCACGGGTGTTAGTACACAGTATAAAATTTATGCCAAAGTAGGTAGCGACATTACCGAGTACACATTCGGTTCTGACTTCAAATTGGACGGCAGTAAAACTCGTTCAACCTTGGCTGCCAACGATGCTTCGCTCACTGCAACTTTAGACGCCATCAACTTGGCTGATATAGAAAAAGATGTCGAACGTGATATCAACGGTGATAACGTGATCGGCGCCAAGATTACCAAAACGTTGGTCAACAACACTTTGTATGAGGCACAAATAGGCTCAGACACCTACACGGTCATGAACCAAAGCATGACAGGCAACACTACCCGTTTGGTCAATGCAGCTTTGCTCAACGCCGACGGATCAAAGTGGATCTTAGCCCTGGGCGAAAATATCAAAGCTGCTGTTGTCACCAAAGATTCCGCTGACAACGTTCACTCCACAGAGGTTTACGCTCTAAACGGTAGTAATGGCAAACGTTACACCTTCGCTGGGGATGGCAAGCTACTCAAAACCGATACAGTGACTGCAGAACAAATTGCTGACGCTGGAAATGTTGGCTCTCTCAGCACAAGTGCTGTGGACACAAACGGTGGACTTTTTAAAGCCACAGTGTTAGGTGCCGAATTTTACGTGGTGGGTTCAGGCGCCAACAATGGTACTGCCCCAACGGACCTTAGCAGAGCCTTGTTACTGGGTAACTCAGGCACAGCCTCAGCATGGTCACCCAACACAGGCACAGGCGCAGTCACAGGTTTTAAAGTAGGCGGCGTAGTTACCAACAAAGATGGCAGCACTGTTAACTCATACGATGTGTACGCCTATAAAACCGATGGTCAAGGTGATGTTACGGATGTTTTCAAGTCCACATGGGACGCTGCATTTACATACCAAGGAACTCAACGCGCAGACCCAGCAGCTTTGGTTGATGTAGAAAAAACAGTGGGGCGCGACCTAAACAAAGATGGAGCATTTGGATTCAAAATTGTTGCTGGTACTGGCTCTGAGGCTAATTATAAAGGTGTGTCCATCGGTAAAGTGGGAGGCTTTACTGCCACCTATATTTTGGCAGGTTCTGACATCACCCCAGGTACGTCATCGGCGCCTTTAGGGTTAAACAATGCGCTGTTCAATCAAGAAGGTACAGCAGCTTGGACGCCCGATTCAGGATTCAATATCACTGCAGTTACTGACGACAGCAATCAGGATAAGCGTTATGTTTACGCTGTCAAAGCTGGTACAGCTGGCGAAAGCGACGAATTTAAACGCTACGAATTTACAAAGTCCACAGGCAAGAGCCTAGGGGCAGGTGTATCTTTGACTGCTGTTGAAATGGCAAAGTTAGAAATCGGCCCGCTTGTCGACAACAGCGACGACAAAGATTTAAACGCTGACGGCCAAGTAGGCGCGGTGAGTGTGAGCGATTACCGCGTGCTCGACAGCATCGGAAATGCTACAGGTAGAAGCACAGGCTTGTTATCAGCCAGCATGGGTGGAAAATCATATTTCGTTGTGAACAGCATGCCCACCAATGGCGGCAAGTTAGACTTGAGCAAAGCCTTGCTGAAAACAGACGGCACAGCTTGGAGCATTCCAACCGACTCTGCATTTTTCATTAAAGGCATTTATGAAAACAGCAGTGGTACAGATGATACTAACGACGACGTACTTGAAGTTTACGGCACCGATACTGCTGGTGATGTAAAGTCCTTTAAATTTAGCAAACAGTTGGACGCATTTGGCGGCTACACCGGCTCCTACATTCAAATGAGTCCCGAAGTAGGTACTGCTCTACCCAATGCAATGACTGGCTTCAATGTAGCTGCGGCCGAATACAACAGCACAGTTGATTTGAACAACGACGGCACTGTTGGCTTTAAGGCTGAAGCCACGCCTTTCAAATTCGAATCTCCGAAGTTCGATACCTTCACTTTGGGCAAAGCAAGTGTTGGCACATCACAAATTTACTTTGTGACAGATAATTACGCCAATGCCAAAAATGATACTGATGGCTCCGACATCAAGGGCGGCGCTCTGATGTTTGACGATGGCCAAGGAAGTCTGAATTACTGGAGTCCTACTTCGAGCACGACTGGTGTTACTTATGACGTCAAATCAATCGTCTCGATTTCGGCCACCTCTGTAGAAGTTTGGGCAGAACAATCGACTAATCTAACCAGCGATGGTTTTGTAAAGTTCGCCTTCGAAAAATCAGGAAGCGATTGGGTCTTAGACAGTGCAAGCTATGCTGCTGCTAACGCTTTGACCTTGGAGCAGTTGATTGCCGAGGAAGCAGGCGGGGGATACACCACAGATGCATACAATTCAACCGAGGCCTATGTTGGGCGCGACCTTAACAATGACGGTGTTGTTGGCCTGGCAGTAGCCTCTGAAGAAAGCCCAGGCAGCAATAGCAGTGTTTATAAAGCTCAAATTGGTACCGCTGATTATTATTTAGTGGGATCAAACCTCAGCTCTGGCACAGAAGCCAATCCGCTGAAGTTAGATGCTTCACAAATTTTGATGTCTGATGCAACTACGGTTTGGGCGCCAACGGGTGTTGTGACAGATTGGACAGCCTTGGATCCACAAGGTGCTTTGTTTGAGCAGGCTAATCGAGGCTTTACGGCAGTACCAACTCACAAACTTAAGGACGGCAGTACAGATGTGTTTTTCACACATACTGCCACTGGGTTTGAACTGACGGCCTAAATATGAAATAGGGGCACAGCAAACCTCTGGGTTATTGCTCATGATGGCAAAGGTGCTGAAGGTAGAAAGTTTTCCCATCTCAGGGGGACAATCTACTTTCTGCTTTTGACTGTATTTAAACAGCGCTAATCACAATGGAACAACAAATCCATTCTGTTGTTGCCATTGGTACGCCTTATAAAGCTGAAATGCTTTTACTTTTCGCCACCCTGTTGAGCAGTACAGCTGAACGGTTACGTCTGGGTATTCCGATGCAATGCAATCGAACATACCCTTCCACCACATTGGATCGCGAACTGTAATGTGCGCATTTTCGCCGTTGGGAAGCATGGCTCGAGCCGAATAGCACGCCACATTCACAATTAGTAGCTTTTCAGTTAATGTGAACAACTCGTGGATGATCCGTGGCAAATCTGAAATGAAGATATGCTCTAGAACATCAAAACAAACAACCGCATCAGCTTTTGTTCTTTGATCGATGTCTCTAGCTGGTTCGAACAGGTGTACTTCTGTTAAATTAAAGAACTCTTTGGCACTTTGGCCCTCACTAAATCCAGAAGTTTCATAGTTACTTCCACCACATCCATAATCTAGGACTGTTTTAATATTTAAATCAAAAAAACATTTTTTTACTGGATCTTTGAAGGCGCGAATTTCCATATCGCTAAATGCAACACTGATGTGTTGATCATCATGAGTTTGATAACCATTTTGAGCCATCAATGTGTACAAATTAATCAGCTCTTTTTGCTTATTACTAACTTCGAAATTTCTATTGTTCATTTATTTACTTAAAGATTATTGATATTTAAAATCAGCAATTATATTAAATGATTGCATCTCTAATTAATTGCATACTAGGGTACCATGGTGTATCTGCTCGATATTGTTGCCATCTCCAATCAGCACTACTTTGCAATAGAACCTTGGTATTTTTACCCAATGCGCCGCTTAAATGTACTGTTGAGTTATCGATAGAAATTACCTCATCGCACGCCATAATTAAAGCTGCTAGACCATCGATATTGTGAAAATTATCAATTTCCTCTAGTGAAATTAGCTTAATTTGTGAATTTTTATTTAACTCTATTAAATCTGCAGTAATATCTCCGTACTGCAAATTTACAAATTGGATACCAGGTTCATTAATTTTTTCTAAGAAATCAATTAGCGAGACCCCACGCTTCAAACCATTTTTCGGATTAACACTTTTCCAACTCACTCCAATTAATTTTTTTTCATCTTCATTTTTAGTTAACATTAATCGTAATTGAGATACCTTTAAAGGATCTGCCAACAAATAACTACTTTGTTCCCGATGGAAGTTTTTCTCAGAATTTCTAAAAAATTTTGCCAGAGAAGCCATTGGGAGCTGAAAGTCGTATCCAGTTTTTTCTGCTTCTTCTCTAGTCTCAATGAATTTGATTTTTGAATCAAAAGAACGTGCAAAAAGCTCTTTAAGTCGTTTATCGACAAGAACAAAGAGATTATCAACTGAGGCAGAGGCATCTGAAAGTATGGAACTGTACATTACCTGATCGCCAATGCCTTGTTCCGCCCAAACCAACAAATTACAAGTTTTTTGACCATTCCAAACAGGCTTCGAGGAAATATATTTCTTTTTTCGACCTTCTTCCAGATTCCACCTCGCTTCAAAAAGGGGCCACCCATTTTGGTAATCACCCATCATCAATAATGTCATAGCAATGTTATTATTTGCCAAATCTGAGTCAGGTGATATTTCTTTCATTTTTTTGAAATCAACCAAGGCTGCAGGCAGCATCCCTAGTTCTTTTTGTATAACACCTCTTAAAGAAAGACAATTTATATTATTTGGGAATTTAATTACAGCCTCTTCAGCAATTCGTAATGCCTTATCATGTTTATTAATTTTGCGATATAAGTTGCCTAAGTTAAGCAATGCTGTCTCACTGTCAATAAATTTATCAACTATATTTTCATAAATACTTATTGCCATCGAGTAATCTTCTAATGCTTCATAAGCTCTAGCCACTCCAATAAGACTTTTTACATGGTTATTATCTATATGATAAGCCTTTGAATATAAATCTATAGCCTTATTATAACTTCCCAGTTTAAAAAGTAAATTAGCACAATTATGATATGCAATTAAATTTAAAGGATCAATTTTCGTAACATTGTGATAGCATTCAAATGACTCTTGAAAATTATTTAATTCTTTATGAGCATTACCCAAGTCAATTAATAAATCAATATTCTGAGGGCTTTTCTTCAATGATAAATTTAATATTGAAATTGCTTTAGAAATATTACCTACTGCTATCTCAATTTTTGCTAACAATTGATTTGCGAGAACGTTATCTTTATTCTTTGCAATAAATCTTTCACATTTACTTTTGGCTTCAGAAAATTTTTTTTTCCTATACAAATTGAAAATTTTTTCAAATTCAATATTTTTTGCAGGGATCATTTTTATGCTCCTGATAACTTGCTTTAACGGTGACAAAAAACAGCTTGTTGAACACCCATCTTGCCTTGACTAAATTAAAGGCAATAAGTTTTGTAAAGCAATATTTATGCCCAAATTAAGACGGTATTTTGACGCTTGACCACGGTCAATGTAGTTAGAGATCACCCATTTTCTGATTGGCTACTGCTGCCGCACGGCAATGAATTGCCACTTATTGAGATCAATGACGGGACAGTTCGTTTTTAATTATCTCTGGGTCGATATCAAGATTGTCAGCAATCTTCCGATTCAAGAGTGATGAACATTCAAAGCGCAACTGTTATTGCCAATTATTACCAGCAAAGCAATTCACCGACTACGCTCAGTGTTGCGCAGGCGCTTTCGGCCATCAAGCTCAACCCACGCGCCAAGTTCACATTGCAGGATTCAGCAGCAAATATTGAAAACAACTTAACCGCACTTGCAAGCATCGCCAATAACCTGAATGCGGTCAATTTGTCCGATCAGTCAACGGGATTTATCAACGTCACAGCCAAACAACTGCTGACAAAACCGATGACTAATTTGACGAACAAGATGAACTTGGGCGGCACTAACAAAATCAGCCTTAACGTGACTGATGCATTGGCCAGAGACATTGAATTGCTTAAACCAGATGCAATGGCCAAGATTGGTCAGTTTTCGCTTAAAGATACCTCGGTCAATATTTCATCCAAGTTTGACTCGATTGGTCAGTTTGAAGGAAAGCTGGGAGATATCCAACTTACAGACTCCAATAAGTTTCTCAAGCTATCACAAATCCAGTATTCAACAAATACCGGAATACTTAACCATCTGGTCGGTACTTTTGGAGTAGAAGTCAGTGGGGCTACCGCCTCGCAAGCTTTAGCCATAGCCAACGACATCAAAGTAGCAAAAGTAAACATCGTTGACAGTGCCCAAAATATTGCAAATCGTTTAGATGATCTGCAAGCAATAGGACTTAAGGTGAATACCATCAAAAGCAACGATATCAATCTTTTCAAGGTATCGGCAGAGCAACTAAAGAAGGATTCTGCGGTTATAGGAAAAATTTATAAAGGTTATCAACTAGCTGTTTTCAACATTGATTCCTCTACTGCTCTCAGCGTTAAATCGAATAAAAAAATTATCTCGCTAGACATAGTTGATACCGCAAAGGGCATCTCAAAGAATTTAAATCTGCTGAGCAATCTAGGTACTCAGTTGAACTCCATTCAAATTACCGACAACCAGCCTTTGTCGATGACCGCCACTGAATACTTTGGTCGCGACCAAATTCTCAAAAAAGTAGTGGATGTGCCCGGCGATACTGCAAAAATTGATGGGCTGGTAAATCCTGTGACAGACCCTACAAATCCCAATTTCAACAACAATTACCAGCTGGCAATTTTGGAAAGCTCAGCGGTAGACGCACAAGCCATTAAAAACAATCCACGCATCGCATCTATCTCCGTCAAAGATACAAGCGCTGCTATTTCAATCAATCTGAATGATTTAAATGGGAACGACTTGGTGAACGATATTGTTGTCGTAGGCACCAACAACGCCATCAATATTAGCTTTGATCAAATGGCAAGCAATGCTGATGCAATTAGCTTACTCAAATCAGCAAATGGCACCTTGAAATTCAATGTGAGGGGCGTGGCAGCTATCGATGCCAAGACTTTGATTAATAATCCATCCAATCGCGTGGCCTCTATTTCTGTTTCAGACACTGCCGCAAATCTCGCGGCGAAATTGTCTGATTTAACGTCTATCGGTAAAAATTTAACGACCATTGTTCAAACAGATGCTAGAGTTCAAGGACTTCCAGGCAATGCCTTGTCACTGACAGCCAATGATTGGATGCTTCACATTGGATCTCTTTCAAAGATTTTGGGAGGCTATAGCGTCAATTTGAAAGGTGTTGGCGCCGCCAAAGCGCTCAGTTTGGCAAATGACGTTCGCGTCAAGTCGTTGGAAGTATTGGACACTAGTGCCTCCATTTCTTCCAACTTTGACATGCTACAAAGTCTTGGATCCAAACTGACACTCATCAAGCAATCAGACAAAGCTGCCATTGAAATTACGGGTCGACAGTACAGTGCGTCTGGAAATATTCTGAGTAAACTTGAGGACACCTACAAATTGTCAGTAAAGAATGCGCAGGCCAGTCAAATCAGTACGATGGTGCAAGACATCAATCACATCAGTAGCGTTAAAGTTTTAGATACGGTTGATAACATTGCCACCAATTTGGGGGCTCTTCAAGAAGCTGCCTCGTTAGATAAATTGGCATTTAACATCAGCGTGTCGGAAGCAGGCGTTCCAAAACCATTTACACTGAGCGTGACAGATCTGGCAACATATGCCGATGCACTCAACGTGATTGAGGGCAATTACAAAGTCAATGTAACTGGCTTAGCTGCAGCAGGCGCAAAACTCTTTTCTGAAAATACACCCCTACCTATTTACTCACATTTGCAAAGCATGGAAGTCACAGCTTTCTCCACCAACTTATCGGACATAGGCCTGCTTGAAGACTTGAATGCATTGGGGAGCAAAATCAACAAAGTAAGTCAAAGCGACTTCGGAACCTTAATTGCTATTTCTCAACAAAACTGGGAAGCCAATAGCAATGTATTTTCAAAAGTACTTGGCTATCAAGTTTCTTTAAGTGACGTAAGCGCTTCTGGTGCCATGAACTTGCTTCAGAACGAGCATGTCGCTAAGGTTCAGGTTAAGGATACTGCTAGCCAACTTTCCATTAATTTTGGGAATTTAATGGCTTTAGGTCCAGCGTTAA
>Ga0315905_10004737_pt1 | contig 13910 bp, 9 predicted proteins | sample LakEriMetagenome_5_FD_203522 | JGI IMG/M metagenome (GOLD analysis project Ga0315905, IMG submission 203522) | Freshwater fungal communities from buoy surface, Lake Erie, Ohio, United States - Buoy 4 MA121 | ecosystem: Environmental > Aquatic > Freshwater > Lake | place: USA: Lake Erie, Ohio... | reverse complement strand
TATTTTTATCCTTCTTTTATCACTAACTATACTATTCAAAATAATTTAAATTCAATCAAAAATAGAAAAATCAAAAGTAATATATCAATGATGGCTAAAAAAGTAGTTTTTGGAGAAGAAGGTAGAAAAGCTCTTGTGGCTGGTATAAATGCTGTAGCTGATGCAGTTAAAATAACATTAGGACCAAAAGGACGAAATGTGGTCTTAGAAAGATCACTTGGTTCTCCACAAATAATTAACGATGGTGTAACAATCGCTAGAGATATAGAATTAGAAGATCCCCTAGAAAATACAGGAGCAAGACTTTTACAAGAAGTCGCATCCAAAACCGATTTAAAAGCCGGTGATGGTACAACAACTTCAACTGTATTAACCCAATCTATAGTTAATCAAGGTATAAAAGTTGTAGCATCGGGTGTTAATCCATTAGCTCTAAAACGAGGAATAGAAAAAACCTCCAGGATTTTAATTAAAGAAATAAAAAAAAACGCCCGACCTTGTAATGGAATCGAAGATATTAGAAATATTGCTACAATTGCAGCTGGTGGAAATGAAGAAATAGGAAGAATTATTTCAACAGCTTTTGAAAAGGTTGGAAAAAATGGTAGTACAACAGTCGAAGAATCTCAGTCTCTTCAAGATGAAGTTGATTTTACTGAAGGAATGGAATTAGATAGAGGTTATATTTCGCCTTATTTCGTTAAAGATATGGAAAGGCAAATTGTTGAACAAATAAATTGTAGAATACTTGTTACAGATAAAAAAATTACTGCCGTCCAAGAATTAGTCCCTCTTTTAGAAATGGTTGTCAAATCAAAAGAACCTCTTTTAATTATTGCTGAAGATATAACCGGTGAAGCTCTATCGACATTGGTTGTGAATAAAATACGAGGAGTTTTAGATGTATGTGCTATAAGAGCTCCTGGTTTCGGTGAAAGAAGAAAAGCTTATTTAGAAGATATTGCCATTCTTACTGGTGCCACTTACATGGCTGAAGAAGTTGGTCTAACATTGGAAAATATTACGATGGATAAACTGGGAAAAGCCAGTAGGGCAGTCATAGCAAAAGAAGCGTGTACAATAATTTCAGAGGCAGTTAATGAAGACGCAGTAAACAAAAGAATAGAACTAATTAGAAAGCAAATTGAAAATACCGATTCGGAATTTGACAAAGAAAAAGGGGAAGAGCGAATTGCCAGATTAGGAGGAGGAATCGCGAGAATAAAAGTAGGAGCTGCTACCGAAACTGAATTGAAAGATAAAAAACTCAGATACGAAGATGCGATAAATTCTACTAAGGCTGCTATTGAAATGGGAATTACTCCAGGGGGGGGGGCCACTTTAATAAACTTAATCAAATTAATTCCTAAAATTCAAGATTCTTTCGAAGATGAAGAAGAAAAACTTGGGGCAGCTATTATTGCAAAAGCCTGTGAGGCTCCACTTCTACAGATAGCTAAAAACTGCGGAAAAGAGGGGGAAGTTGTGTTAGATAAATGCAAAAACATGGAATTTGGAATGGGATATAACGCTGCAACAGATAGTTACGAAAATTTATTTGAGAACGGTGTAGTTGATCCAGTTAAAGTAACATGTTGGGCATTAGAAAATGCTTGTTCAATTGCTTCAATGGTTTTAACAACTGAAGCATTAATAGTTGAACTACCAAAAAAAGCTACAAAAAATTCTAAAGATGGAATGGGTGACCTACCTGGTGAAGAATACTATTAAATATAAAATAACAAAATCTAATTCACTTTTTTATGAAAATTTCTAAAAAATAGGATCCAAATTATTTTTTTTACAAATCCCATATTACCGAAACTGTTTTAAAAAAGAATTCAGAGTCAAAAAAATTTTTAAAATTTTAAATTTTTATTTAAAAAAAAAATGATGATTCAAAAAAAATTGAAAGATAATTTAAATAAACGTGATACTTATCATAGTTACTCTGATTAAAAAAAAATCAAACCACTTTTCAAAGTTTCAATCTTTTTTAATCTACTCCCGAGAATATAAAAATTAATACTATTTTGACCTTTATGAAATTTTAGTTCCCTTAAAATTTTTTCAGGAATATTTCCTTCTAAGATATAAAATAAATCAAAACCAATTTTACCAGTAATATCAAGAATTTCTTCTAAAAAACTTTTCGGTTCATTTGAAATAATACTATAATAAAAATAAGAATCGTAGAAATAGGAAGGTTTTTTATTTTTAACGGTTTTACATGGTAGAGAATAAAAACTGATTAGTGTGTTACAGTCAGTATAGGTGTAATCCTGTTTTATAAAAGTATATTTGAATCCTTTAATGAATCGAAACCAATATAAGCAATCCTCTGTATTAAAATGTTTATATATTTTCTTTCCTTTAGAAATTAGTCTTATTCCATTGGATTTTATAATACTATGAATATTTTGCTTGTCTATACATTTCAAAAAATTCCATTTACAACTTGACTTGATATTTTGAAGAAAAGGTTCGTTGATTTTAATTTTTTTTGAGCAATTTTCAGGTGATGAATTCAAGATGAAATAAAAATAATTCTTTATTAACAAAGGTTTTAAAAAAGGGAGACCTGTTGTATAAATCGCAGTTACAATTCCCAGACAATTTAAACGTCTAGATATTTCCCGGATGAGAACCTGAACAAAAAATTTTTTCCTGAGTTTTTTTTCTAAGCAAAGGAAATTTATTTCGGAACAAAATAAAATTTGATTGCTGGTGACTATTTTCCGAAAATTAGAAGAAATAAATCCAATTAATTTTCTTGTTCGAGTGAATCTCAGAGCCAAGTTGAAAAACATTCCCCATTTTGGTCCCGAAATGGCAAATCTAATACATTCGTGAATATAATTGAATCGTAAAAATGAATAAAAATCCTCGACATAATTTCTTTCCAATAAATTAAATAATTCATGAATAAACGAAAAATTATTTCCATCAATATCATTCCATGATAAATCAAATGGTAGTAAAAAGGAAAATTTATCAATTATAAAGTTTTGATATAGTTTTTTCCTTTTCATTTCTAAAAGAGTTTCATTCGATTTTGTCAAGGAAAAGTTTTTAAAATTTAACATAAGAGGAAAAAAATAAATATAATATGAGGTTTCTTAACATATTTTATGACAAGATTCAAAGATTTAGGTGTGTGCTCACAATTATGTAAAGTATGTCATACAATTGGATTTAAAAGAGCTACTCGAATTCAAGCTTTGACAATCCCTTATGCACTCAAAGGATATGATATAGTAGGCTATGCTCAAACGGGATCTGGAAAAACATTAGCATTTCTTATCCCCGTACTTCAAAATATTTTGATCAATAAAAAAGCTTTCTCAGCTTTGATTATTCTTCCTTCTAGAGAATTAGCCTTCCAGATAACCGCCCAAGGAGAATTATTAGGTGGTATATTCGGAATCAAATTTGCGATTTTAACGGGAGGGATTGATTATTCTATCCAAACGACTATATTGAAAGGAAAACCTAATCTATTAGTTTCAACACCGGGTCGTTTGGTGGAACATCTTGGTTCATCTTTTTGTTTTCCTTTAAATAATCAATTTTGTTTTGTAATCGATGAAGCTGATAAAATTTTACAAATTGATTTCGATAAAGAATTTAATCTCATTCTCTCCAAACTTCCTAAAAATAGGAAAACCTTCTTATATTCCGCAACTAAAACCGTAAAACTCATTCAACCTAAAATTATTTGGCTAAAGAATCCTATTAGGATAACTGTAAATCCTGATTGCAAGTTAGTAAAAAACCTATCTCAAAATTATTGTTTCGTTCCCCATATTTATAAAGAAACCTATCTTGTTTATATCTGCAATGAATTCTATGAAAATTCGACCATTATTTTCGTAGAAACTCAAAAATGTGCTGAAAAACTTGCTCTTTTATTGAAATTCTTGGGTTTTAGTTCTTCTTGTATACATGGAGGGATCAATCAACCTAGAAGATTAAAAATTTTAGAAGCTTTTAAAAACAAAAAAAGCAGTATTTTAATCGCCACAGATCTTGCTTCCAGAGGGATAGATACCCCTTGTACCGATCTCGTTATTAATTTTGATATTCCTCTTTATGCAAAAACCTACATTCACAGGGTCGGGAGAACTGCGAGAGCAGGAAAGTCAGGGAGGACGATTAGTATTGTTACTCAATATGATATCCGATCTTTCCAGAAAATTGAGAAAATAATCGGGTATATGAGTAAAAGCTATTTTTGTAACTTTAGTTCACTATTAAATATACACAAAATTGTTACAAAAGAAAAGGAAAAATGTTTCAAAATACTAAAAAATAGAAGAAATATATGAATTCAATTCTTATTAATAAACCTTTTGCCTCCTTTAAAAATCCCCCAACCAATTAATCTCCAATGTTTATCAATTCTTTTACTTAATGTGACCTTATCCCCAAATTCACAACAAATAGGGGTGGTGAGTTTTAATTCGATTATTTGATTTTTTTTTTTAAGAATTTTTCCACCGGTGCTTGAACTCCCTATATTTACCATAAGAATTTCATTTTTTATAATTTCAGGAAAATCTTTGTTTTTATTTGAGTGACCTAACAATCTTTTCAGAAGCTTAAACGAAACGAAAATATTCATATAAATCTCCGGAAGCTTTTTATAATGGCCCAGAATTTGCCCAGAAAGTCGATCTGCACGAGTTAAACTTGGATCTAAAGCTGTACCCACTCCAATTAAACCACCTGGAATTGCTAGTTTAAGGTTATTTTTTTCGGTATTTAGGGATTGGACAGTGGTTATTACAGGAAAGCATTTTAAAACCCCAAATTTGTTTTTTTTGGAAATACCAGGTCTTATTTCTATTCTTTCTCCTAACTTCATAATTCCCGAACTTACTGATCCTCCTACAACACCGCCTCTTAAATCTCCAATATCACACCCAGGTTTATTTACATCGAATGTTCTGATCAAATACATTTTTAAATTTAAGGATAAATCTCTTTGAGGATCGGGAACATATTCAACGATTGTCTGAATTAATACGTCAATATTACATTTTCTTTGAGCCGAGATCGGGATAATCGGATTGTATTCAAAATCGGTTTTTTCAATAAATTTAATTATCTCAAAATAATGTTTTTCAGCCTTTTTTTTTGTAATTAAATCCACTTTGTTTTGTAAAATTATCAAACTTCGCATTTTCATGATACTAACTGCTGCTAGATGTTCAGATGTCTGTGGTTGTGGACAAATCTCATTTGAAGCGATAACAAGTAAAGCTGAATCCATGATAGATGCTCCAGTTAACATAGTTGCCATCAAAATTTCATGTCCAGGGCAATCTATAAAACTTACGTGCTTAACCAAAGACATATCGTAATGGCATTGATTACAAAAAGGTTTATTTTTAATGTCTGAGCTACCGGTTTGATAACAACCTGGTTTTGGACATTGTGGATTTCTACATTTAAAAATTTTTGCATTTGCATAACCTAGTTTGATTGTTATATTTCTTTCTAATTCGTTTTTAAAACGTACTGTCTGTATTCCTGAAATAGCTTTCACTAATGTTGATTTTCCGTGGGCAACATGCCCCACTGTCCCAATGTTTATAGTAGCTTGGTTTTCAATAAAAAAATTTTTCATTTAGATAATTTACAAAAGACACTCGTCTCAGATTTTCATCAAAACCATTTCTTTTATTTTGTCAAATATTATAAAAATCCCTAATTTCATCAAAAAATGGCAAATCTATGGCTCTATTTGCAGTAATTCTTTTCATTGGATCAAGTCTTAAAAAAGACTTTAATATATTTACAGCATCTGGTTCCAAATTAGGGAATATATTTTCTAATTTTTCAGGAGCCCATTTTGGAAAATCATGCCAATCCCTAAATTCGCTTATACAAGGCCAATTTTTTGTGTCAGGAGTTCCTAAAATTCTAAATATACCAAGTAGTTGTTCAAATTCGCTTTCTCCACAAAAACAAGGACGTCCCGATAACATTTCTGCTAAAATACAGCCGATTGACCATAAATCAATTGGTGTCGAATAACATTTTGCTCCCAATAAAATCTCTGGAGATCGGTACCATAATGTTACAACTTCATGAGTAAATTTTCCGATCGGAATACTGAAATTTCGACTTAAACCAAAATCTGCAATTTTCAACTTAGAACCATTTTCAATCAACAAATTTTGTGGTTTAAGATCTCTATGCATTATTCCTTTTTTATGACAATATTTTATCCCAATCAATAATTGGAAACAAAATTCTTTTGAAATTTTGTTCGATAAACCATTTCCTTTACCTTTTGTTGAAACCATAAAGGCTTTAAGATCAAAATCAAGATATTGGAAAACGATATACAAAATCCCCTTACCTGATTTTGTTTTGGTGTTAACTATGTCTAACAACTTAACAATAAATTCACATTCAGAAATAGATTTAAGTATGGAAATTTCTCTCAAACTAGTGGGTGGTATACCTTCTTCTTCTGTAGAAGCAAGGGCTTTTTTGAGGGCTACAATTTGACCGGTCCTCAAATCTTGTCCTTTATAAACCTTTCCGTAGGCTCCTTGACCTAAAATTTCTGTTCGTTTGTAGTTTTCCATGATTTGGTTAAAATTTTATTTATAAAAATTAATAATCATGTTTATTTAAAAAAAAAACACATTTGCAAGTTTTCTACCAAAAAAATTCACATTTGCAAGAATTAAATAAAAAATCCTTTTTATTAATATTAAGAATACCATCTTTAAAAGCAATTGTCCATTTGGTATTTCTTCTATATACTTTTTCAATAACCGCAAGTAGAAAATTGGGGGCGCTGGTTTTATCGTATTTTTCGCTACGATTACTTTCTAATTCATCGATTGAAAAATCGTCAGATAAGTCCTTATTTTCAACCAACTTTTCTTGAATTTTAATAAAATGTTTGTTATTCTTAATAATTGAAACTCTATTTTCGATTTGGTTTTTATTCTTTGGGTAACTAATCCATTCAAAAACATTTTTTTTTATTTTATAAGATTTTTTTAAGAATTTTGCTCGAGTAATAATTCTTTTGTAAACAAAATCTTTTTTGAAAAACATAATGGATGATATTGGAAGATTCCCCTCATTTACAATTCCAGAAATCATGCAATTCCAAACCCAAAGTTTAAAATTAGAGACTTTATTTTCATTCATTGTAGAATATTTATAAAGATCCCAACTTAAAGAACAAATAGAGGGAAAACAAAATTCAGGGGAGAAATTTTTTCCATTCGCATTGATAGTATCTACTTTTAATTCACACGAATCTTGAAGTTTTGACCACGAACCATTCATATTGTCAATGAGGAAATTAGTGCGCATTTTCCATCTTTTTTTCAATTCTTTTACAATATCAAATCTTCCTGTTTTTTTTTTATTTATTTTTAAATAATTTTTTAATGATTCCCCAGTTTTTTCGATTATAAGATTGTAAATTTCGGAAAGTGTTGAAGTTTTATGTTCTGATCTCATTCAAAAAAAAATTTTATAATTAAGTATTTAAAATTTAATTTATAATTCAAATCAAAAAATTATTCGTCTCAATGTTTAGCGTGAATTTGTATCGAAAAAGCAATATTCTAAAGTTTACAAATTTTATTGTTTTTTATGAAATAGATCTAAAATGGTATATATGGAAATTCCAACCTCTAAAAAACTCTGGAAAATGGAAATTATTTCTTTTAAATTTTTTAATTTTAGGATTAAGTAAACTACGTCGTTTTTTTAACAAAATTGAGTCTGAATTTAAAACAATTTATGAAGGGTTTTTTTTAAAAAAAAGGAAATATACTTATAAGATCAAAAAATGTTTAGTAGTTCAGAAAAAAGTGAAAAAATGGCATGAAAAGTGTCTAATTTCAGTTTTAACTATTAAAAATCAAAAAAATATAAAAATCCGAAATTTATTAAATTTTTATATTTCTATCTATTGTTCCAAGGGAAAAATCTTTTTTTTGGTTAATCTTTTCGGAAATAATTTTAGAAAGAAGAGAAAAAATCCTATTTTGACTTTTTTAGAAATTTTCCGAGGTGAAAATTTGTATAAGAAAACTAAAAATTATTCTCTAAAAGAGTTGAGTTTTTCTAGATCCAGTTTCCATTTAACTGGTTAATTTGAAATTATCGAATGAAATATTTTATAAAGCCTTCTAAATTTGCTTGGTGTAAAATATTTTTTATATCCAGGAAAAATTAAAATCCAAGAATTAAATGTAAGATATTTAAAATCAATTATTTTACATAAAATAATACCGGCTTGAACCTGTTCTTCGTCATTTAAAAATTTCTCATTAATTACCCGATTAATATTATCCCGAATTTCGTTAATTTTTTCCTTTTTTAAGATACACACTTCTTTACAGTAATTCCAAACTCTTTGACTAGAATTCTCAGGATGTTCGTAAAATAAATCATATTTTGAGTTTTTATATCTAATTTGCAAGCATATAAAAACTTCTTCGATGCAAACAGGGATAGCTTTTTCTGAAATTTTCTTTGAAAAACTCATAAGTTTAAAAAATCTCAAAGAAATTTAATTACAAAAATATTTTTTCAATAAATAAATAATTTACAAAATAGTTAATTTTTCCCCCAGGATGAAGAGTTTTACTTCTGGTAAATTAAAAAAATGGGATAAACTGAAGGAAAAATTTGTTTTAAACAAAATTTGGAAAAAAAAATTTTCAAACATTCCAATAAATAATATCCTTGGATGTTTTTTCAATATATCTTTTTCTAATAGAAAAATCTTTGGGTTTTCTCGTATAGATTTTTTATTATATATTATTTTAATAAAAATAGAACATTTCAATATCACCTCTTTTCATTCTACTTTGTTTCAATTGCAAAAAGAATCGATATTAGTGAGGTTGTTTGGATTACTTTATCAAAAAATACTCAATAAATTTTTGACCTTTTTTTTAGAAAATTTTAAATGGAAAAATGATTTAAGACTTAATGAAAATTTTAGATTTCTTTTCGAAAAAAAAGTAAATTATCTAAATAAAATTATTGGTTTCATTTTTAATTACACTAAAACAAACCATGTAAAATATAATATATTTAAACCAAAAGAGAAAGAAAAATGCTATGAAATTCCTTTTGGTTTGGCACCTAAAATTAAAATACAAGGCGTTTTATCCTATCTAAATTTTAAATTATTTTAATTCAAATCAAAGTTTATTTATTTTTTTATATGTCGAATAAATTTTAAAAAATAATTTAATTGGATGTACCTTATGGAGTTCCTCGTTTTTTTTAACCTTGAAAAAAAAAAACCCAAACGTTTTTTCTTTAATTCTTATTCGAGTTGAAAAAAAAATTTTTGAAATATTAGGTAGAGGTTTCAAATTTTCAAAAAAAACTATGTGATTAAAAAGAACCATTCTAGTGGCCTCGGTCTTTGGAATAAATTTTATAAATTTTAAAATATTTTTTTTGAAAATTTTTTTGGTATAAAAAGAAGTCAGTAATTGAGCTGGTATAAGTTGAGGAGATGAATTTACTTCGTTGATTTTCTCTTTAGAAATTTGTAGAAAGTAAGGAAACCGTTTTATTTCTTTATTCAATATAGAATCGCTTGAAATCATTTCTTTGTCCAACCTTTTTATAGTTTTAAAACCTTTAAATTTTTTAATGAAAATATCTTTTTTTTTAAAATTCATCGATTCTTTCTTCTCACAATCAATTGTTAAATAGTATTGGAAAAGACCGGGTTTTAATGGAAGAATAACAGTAAATTCATTTTCTGATCTTTTCATTTTAATTTTTTTCAGTTTTTGTTGTTTTTCTGAAATGTAAACAAGTTCACCTCCATATATCCATTTAAAAACTGTATTAATTAAAAAAAATTTATTTAAAGCTCGGATGTAGTCTAAAAAATAATCCGTTTTTCTGTTAAAATACTGTGAAACGGTTAGAATATCTTTTACGTTTATGTCATATCTCGATGGCATAAACTAGAATTAAATTTCAAAATGTTTAAATTAAATATTAATAACCTGTATTAATTCAAATACTACGTATGTTTTTAATCCTTAATAATCAATTAAACGTGGCCTTCATAAATCTCGAAAAAAATCTAAAATCCAAATTTTTTAATAAAAATATTCAAAAAAATATAAATTTAAAAAAAAATAAAAGAAATCATGACAATTTGTTTCAAAATAATAGAAGAAATTTTTTTGAATTCACAATTATGAATTCATCTAAAAATTCTATAGCAATTTCAGATGGAATGTTTTTAAGAATAGATAAAAAATGGAAAAATGTTTTTCAATTTAAAGAATCATTTTCAATAATCGATGAAATATACTCACCATTACACAATCATTCTGATTTGTCGTTATTAGATGGAGCTTCGAGAGTATCAGAGATGGTTAAATTTACAAGAGAACTCAACATAAAATCACTTTCTATAACTGACCATGGTGTAATGCACGCAATTGTCGATCTTTTTAAAGAGTGTGAAAAATTAGGATTAAAACCCATAGCTGGAAATGAGATGTACGTTATTAATGGTAGCATATCCCGTAATTTCAAAAGGGGTCAATTAGCAAAATATCATCAAATAGTGTTGGCACTAACTGAATTAGGTTATGAAAATCTTGTCAGATTAACAACCCTAAGTCATCTCAACGGTTGGCAAGGAAGTGGAGCCTTCGGGAGACCTTGTATAAGTAAGAGACTTTTGTTTAAATATAAAAAAGATATTGTGATCACAAGTGCTTGTCTTGGTGGAGAAGTTTGCCAAAATTTGTTAGGTAAGAATTTTCTGTATGCGATTAAAGTAGCTGAGTGGTATAAAAATAATTTCAATAACTCCTTTTTTTTAGAATTACAAGATCATGGACATAGAGAAGATCGTGCTGTAAACATGAGTATTTTAAAAATTTCTGAAAAATTAAATATACGATTAATAAGTACAAACGATAGCCATTTTACAAGAGATAGTGATGTTGAAGCTCACGATACCCTCCTTTGTATTCAAACTGGTAAACCTTTTGATGAACCAGGTAGGATGCGTTATAGTGGGGTTGAATTTTTAAAATCACAAGAAGAAATGAACAATATGTACCGCGATCACGTTTCAATTTCAAAAATAGATTCAGCCTTAAATAGTTCTGTCTTGGTGTCTAATCAAGCAAAGAATTATTCAATTTGGGCAGAAATAACTATCCCAACATTTAAGCTTTCACCTGAATTCAGTCATTTAACTTTGGATGAATTCTTAGAATTTTTAGGCAACAATGGACTGGATGTAATTATTAAAAATAAATTTTTAGGAAATAGCGACGATTCACCAAATAAAAAACTTGAAAACTTAGATCTGTTCAAATTAAAATATAAAAAATATTATAATAGATTAAAATATGAATTGGATTCTATTAAAAACTTGGGATTTTCAACTTATTTTTTGGTTGTTTGGGATTTTATAGATTTTGCAAAAAGAAATAATGTCCCAATTGGATCAGGAAGAGGATCAGTTGCAGGTTCATTGGTAGCATATGCTCTTGGAATAACAAACATAGATCCTATTGAAAATGGTCTTTTATTTGAACGTTTTCTTAATCCTGCACGGAAAAGCATGCCTGATATCGACACAGATTTTAGTATTGACGGTAGAGATAAAGTAATAGAATATGTATCTATGAAATACGGTCAAGAACGTGTTGCTCAGATTATAACTTTTAATAGGTTAACCTCTAAAGCTATTTTAAAAGATATGGGAAAATCAGCTCGAAAAGATGTTCATTTGATTGAAAAAATGTCAAATTTAATACCAATCAATAGGGGAAAACCTATGAAAATTGAACTTTTGATTTCAAAAGATTCACTTTCTCAAGATTTCAGACAAAATTATTTAAAAAATAAGGGGATTAAAGCTATTATGGATAAAGCTTTAAATTTTGAGGGGATGAACAAAACAACAGCAGTTCATGCAGCTGGAATTGTAATATCTTCGAGAAAATTGGATGAAGTTGTGCCTTTAACAAGAGGTATAAAGGGAGAGGTTGTAACCCAATACCCTATGGAAGATGTTGAATATCTTGGTTTATTGAAAATGGACTTCTTGGGTTTAAAAAATCTTTCAATGGTAGAAAATATTGTTAATTTTGTCAATTATCGTTTCAAAAGTCAAATTTTAACCCTAGATTCAAGTTTTTTACAACCGCACTTTGATAAAAGCGTATTTAATTTATTAACAAGGGGAGACTTGGATGGGGTATTCCAATTAGATGCATCGCCAGGAATGAAAAACATTGTTTCAGAAATGAAACCATGTTCAATTCAGGATATCAGTTCGATTCTTGCTCTTTATAGACCCGGACCCTTAGATACTGGTTTGATTCCAAGATTTATTAAAAGAAAACGAAAAGTTTTATTATATAAATTTGATTATCCTGAATTAAAAGAAACTTTAGGGGAAACATATGGAATTTTAATTTACCAGGAACAAATAATGAAAGTTTCTCAGGAGTTAGCTGGTTATAGTATGAGTCAAGCAGATATTCTTAGAAGAGCCATGGGAAAAAAAAATATTTTTGAGATGAGGACCCAAGAAAAGATTTTTATTGAAGGATGTATCAACAATTCTTTCGAAAAGATTGTCGGTCAAAAAATATTTAGACAAATGGTTGGATTTGCTGAATATTGTTTTAATAAATCACATTCAACTGCATATGCCTTTACAACATATCAAACAGCCTGGTTAAAATCACATTGGCCGGTTGAATTTTTTAGTAGCTTACTGAGTGTAAATTCAACAGATTTAGAAAAAATTGAAAAATTCATTTGTCAAGCAGCTTCAATGGGAATTTTTGTCCAAAATCCGGATATAAATACTAGTGATGTTTTTTTTGTTCCTGAATATTCAAAAAGAAAACAAAATTTTATAAATTTTGGACTTGGTTCTATTAAAAATGTTGGAGAAATTGCAGCTTCAATAATTATTGCAGAAAGGAAGATTTCAGGAAGCTTTTACAATCTTTCCGGAATAGTAAATCGTTTGATAGATGACCAATTTATGCCAAAGAAATTAGTCGAAATATTGATTTTATCAGGATGTTTAGATCAAATAGAAGGAGAAAAAAGAAGAAAAAGAATACTTATTAACTTAGATAAAATAATTGAATGGAAAAACAGGGCACGAAAAATTAAATATATAAACCAACCCTTGTTATTGGATTTAGATTCACTTAAAAAAGAAGAGAATCCTGAAAAAAAAAACACGACTTCTAAAATTATTTCCGGAGCCACTTTTTTAAATACAATATGGGAACAGGCTTATTTAGCATCAAATTTGACCGGAATGACTGTTGTAAATTCTTCGTTACTAAAACAGTCTGAACTTATGCTATTTCTAGGGACAGTTTTTAATTTATCGGTTCAATCAAATGAAATTTACAATACTCAATTAATCCAAACATTTAAAAGCAAAATAAATGAAAAAAGTTTTAAAAATACTCTTTCTAAAATTGAAAATATTAAAATTTCCAGTAATTACGAAGCACTTCAAGAATTTATATCTATTTCAATAATTTTAGAAATTCACGAATATAATACTTCTTTAAAAAAAAAATTAATTAAAATGGTTTGCGAAGATTTATCAGGAATATTTATCGGTACAATTTTCGAAAAAGAGGTTAAATTAGGCAAAAAAAATTTAACTGAAAATAAGGTTGAATTTTTTCCAGGAGATTTCATTTTAGCTTTCGGTGTAGAAGAAGAACATATAAACGGGTATAGAAAACTGATAGTTTCAAGAATTAGTCCCATAAATGGGTATAAAATTATTCTATTAGACATATCTACAGAAACCCTTAAATGTTTCTCAATTCATTTATTATTAAAATTTAATTTTACACTTGATTCATTTTTTTCTA
>Ga0315905_10004734_pt1 | contig 13912 bp, 11 predicted proteins | sample LakEriMetagenome_5_FD_203522 | JGI IMG/M metagenome (GOLD analysis project Ga0315905, IMG submission 203522) | Freshwater fungal communities from buoy surface, Lake Erie, Ohio, United States - Buoy 4 MA121 | ecosystem: Environmental > Aquatic > Freshwater > Lake | place: USA: Lake Erie, Ohio... | reverse complement strand
CACCGCTGTGCCGACTTCGGGGAGATCGTCTTCAACCTCATCGAATACAATATGTTCTCGAAGACCGACCAGGACCGCCGCGAGGACTTCGAGGAGGTCTTTGAGTTCGAGGACGCCTTCGTGAAACCCTTTCTGCCCTCCCGCCGCCCCCGCGGGGCCAACGGTCCCCGAGCCCGGGGCGCAACATGACGCCCCGCCGGTCCCCGGCGCGGCAGTCGGCGCGCGCAACCCCGGACACCGCCCTGCTCGAGGCCTTCTGGCGCGAGCCGGTGCAGCGGGTGGTTCTCCCCAACGGTGTGACCGTCGTCCTCAAACCGGACGCCGCCGCGGCACTGGCCTCCGTGCAGGTTTGGGTTCGCTCTGGCAGCGTCCACGAGGGGACCCAGCTGGGCGCGGGTCTTTCCCACTTCCTGGAACATATGCTCTTCAAGGGCACGGCGCGGCGCGCCGGGCGCGAGATCAGCGCCACGATCCAGGCCCACGGCGGGTATCTCAACGCGTACACGACCTACGACCGGACCGTCTACTATGTCGATTTACCCAGCGAGCACACGGCCGTGGCGCTGGATGTCCTCGCGGACGCCGTGCTGCATTCCACGCTCCCGGAGGACGAGGTGGCGAAGGAGCGGGACGTGATTCTGCGGGAAATCGCGATGACGCGCGACGACCCCGATAATCGCTTGTGGGACGCGCTGTTCGCGACGGCCTTCCGCGAGCATCCCTACCGGCATCCCATCATCGGGCACCGGGACGTTTTTGCCGCGGTCTCCCGGGAGGAACTGCTGGCCTACTACCGCGAGCGCTACGTCCCTGAGAATCTAGTGGTGGTCGTGGTCGGGGATGTGGATGCGCCCGCTATCCTCGGGGAGATCGGGCGGCATTTCGGTTCGGTTCCGCGTCGCCGGTCGGTCCCGGTGCTGGTTCCGGCCGAACCGCGGCAGCTCGCCCCCCGTCGTGAGCATCGCGTCGAGGAGGTCGAGGTGTGCCGGTCGATTCTGGCTTGGCCCATCCCTGGACTCACCCATACCGACGCCCCGGCCTTGGACCTGCTGGCCGCCGTCGTCGGTCAGGGCGAGAGCTCCCTGCTTTGGCGGGAGGTCCGGGACCGTGCCGGCTTGGTCCACCAGATCGATGCGGGCGCGTGGAATCCCGGCTCAAGCGGCCTGTTCTGTGTCTCCTACACCTGCGATCCGGACAAGCGGGCTAGGGCCGAGGTGGCGATTCACCGCGCGCTCCGCGGGTATCTGGGCCGCCCCGTCCCGGCGGCCGACGTCCGCAAGGCGCGACGCCAGTTGGTGGTGGGTGAGATCAATTCCCGTAAGACGATGAGCGGCCAGGCTTCGCGGCTGGGCGCCGCCGAGGTCGTGGTGGGGGATCTCGACCACGGGCGCACCTATTTTGGCGATTTGGCCCGCGTCACCGGCCGGTCGCTGCAGGCGGTGGCGGCACGATACCTTTCGGACTCCAGCCTTATCGCGGTTTCGACCGGGCCGGCCGTGGCCGGGGCAGGTTCCGCGGCGGTCGTGAGGCGGGCCGCGCCAGCGGATTTCACCGAGACCCGTCTGCCGAATGGCGCCCGGCTCCTGCTGCAGCCCGATGCGCGCCTGCCCAACCTGCACCTGCGCCTGCTGCTCCCGGGTGGGCCCCTCTCCGAGACCCCGGATCGGCGTGGGGCGACGGCGCTGCTGTCCACCCTGCTCACCAAAGACACCCGGCACCGGTCCGCCGCCGAGGTGGCGCGGGCGATCGAGTCCGTCGGGGGAGCCCTCTATCCCTTCTGCGGCAACAACAGCCTGGGGCTTGCCGTCGAGGTGCTGCCCAACGAGGCGGCGCTGGCGGTTGAACTACTGGCCGACGCGGTGCTGGCCCCGGCCTTCCGCGAGGGCACCTTCCGGCTTGAACGCGACGCCCAGGTGGCGGCGCTCCGCCAGGATGACGACGACGTCGTGACGTGGGCCCGTAAGCGGCTGCGGCGCCGTTTCTTTGGGGCCGACCCGCTTGGTTTGGATGCTTCCGGGGACATTTCCGGCGTCCAAGCGCTGACACCCGCGGACTTGGCGGCGTTGCACCGCCGGCTGGCGGTGGCGGGCAATACCGTGCTCGCGGTTGCGGGTGACTTTGATCCCGCGGTGCTACGGAAGCCCCTCGAGCGCCTTTTGTCCCGGTTACCTGCCGGTGGCGGCGCGGGTGCGGCGCTGTCGCCGGTGGCCCTGCCGGCGGAACGGGGGGCTTTCGTGGAGTTCCAGCCCCGCGAGCAGGCGGTCGTACTCCGGGCCTATCCCGGTCCGGCGCTGCACGCGGCGGACTTTTATACCGGCGAGGTTTTGGACGAGTGCCTGAGCGGGATGGCGTCACGGCTGTTCGAACGCGTTCGGGAGGACAAGGGGCTCGCTTATTTCGTGCGCTCCGCCCGGGTGACCGGGCTGCGATCCGGGATGTTCTCGTTCCTCGCGGGCACCCAGCCGGGCAAGGAGGCGGAGGTGCTGGCGGAGATTGATGCGGAGATCGCCCGGGTCGCTGCTGGCGGGGTCGAACCCGCGGAGCTGGCCCGCTGCCAGGCGCGGCTCAAGGCCGCGCGTCAACAGGGTCTACAGACGCCTTCGGCCCGGGCCCTTCAGGCCGGTCTCAACGCCTTGCAGGGCTTCGACCTCAACGACTGGCGCCAGTATGACGCCAAGGTCGAGGGCGTGAGCGGCGCGATGTTGGCGGCTTTCGCGCGGGAGCGCTTGCGGCCGGAGCTTGCCCTGCAGCTGGTCGTGCGGCCCGAAGCCGTCTGAAGCGGCAGGGGCCTGCCGTTGCGCCCCGGCTCAGCCCCCCCCCTGAGCAAAAAAAAGAGGCGACCTGTAAGGGTCGCCTCAAGCTTGCCGAAGGAAAGGCTTACTTGTCCTTCTTCTTCTGGCCCGCGGCCATCTCGGCTTGGGTCAGGAAGCCGTCCTTGTCGGTGTCCAGCTGGGCGAAGCGGGACTCGCCCTTGGAGGCGTCCTTCTGAGCGGCAACGAACTCCTTCTTGGAGACCTTGCCGTCCTTGTCGGTATCCAGAGCGGCGAAACCGCCACCCTTCTTCTTCTCTTCGGCGCCAACGAGGGCGACCGGGAGGCTGAGCACGGCGGCGAGGACCGCGACGGTGAGATTACGATGGTTCATTGTGTTTATTGGTGGAGTAACTCCGGGTTCAGCAGCGGAAGACGTTCTTGTTTTGTCAAGGTTACTCTCGATTTTGCCGCGCGCAGTTCAGCGCTTCGCGGAGAATCCCCCGCTCCATTGCAGCTTCTGGCGGACGACGTTAAAATGCGAGTAATCAGAAGTTTGAGCGAGTGGTAGGCGCCGCCGAGCGAGGGCGATCGTGACCGGGGAATGCCCGCTGACCCGCAGGTTCCGCTGACCATCCATCGCCACCAGCAGCCGGGAACCCGGTGACCGATTATGGACCCGGATGCGGACATCGTCCCGGAAGATGATGGCGCGGTTGCTCAGCGTGTGCGGGCAGATCGGCGTCATCACGATGACCCCCGAGCCGGGGTGGAGGATCGGTCCGCCGGCCGAAAGGTTGTAGGCGGTAGAGCCGGTCGGGGTGGAGAAAATCAGGCCGTCGCAGAGGTAGTCAGTGACGAGCTCGTCGTCCGCGAATACTTCGAGGCGCACGAGGCGCGAGTTCACCTCGTCCTTGATGAGGACATCGTTGAGGGCGAGATCGCTGCTGCCGGGTCCGGTCGCGCAGTCGAGCATCGTCCGGTGGTCGACCTGGAAGCGGCCGGCGAGGAGGTCGGGGAAGCGGCCGCGGGCCTCCTCGGCGGAGAGCGTGGTGAGGAATCCCAGGCTGCCGCGGTTGACGCCGATGAGCGGGACCTGCTGGCGCGCGGACTCTCGGGCGGCGCCGAGGAGCGTGCCGTCACCGCCGATCACGCAGCAGGCGTCCATCCCCTTGAGGTAACCGGACGGCAGGGGGAAGCGGCTGGTCTGCTTGAGCCGCACCCCGGCGGCGCGTGCGACGGCCGCCAGCTCGCGGGCGAGGCCCGGCGCGCCGACCTTGTTGCGGTTCACCACGAACGCGAGATGGCGGATGGGTTTCATCGGGCACCGTTAGGATGTCCGGCGGCGGAGGCACAGCAAGAACTCGCGGTTGCCGTCCGCTCCCCGCAGGGGGGAGTCGATGGCCCCGCGGTCCTCGACCCAGGGCAACTGGGCGGCGGCGGTGCGCACGCGTGCCAGCGCCGCGTCCTGCACGGCGGGATCTCGGATGACGCCTCGGCCCCGGTCCACTTCCGCCTTGCCGGCCTCGAACTGTGGTTTGACCAGTGCAACGAGGGATCCGCCCGGGCGCAGGAGGGGCCAGACCGCGGGGAGCACGGCGGTGAGGGAGATGAAGGAGAGGTCCATCACGATCGCGTCGTAGTCGGGCCGGGGCAGGTCCGAGGGCCGCAGGTGGCGAGCGTTTACCTGCTCGAGGTTGGTCACCCGCGGGTCCGCCCGGAGCCGCGCGTGCAACTGGGCCCGGCCGACATCGACGCAGGTCACCGCCGCGGCGCCGGCCTGCAGGACGCAATCCGTGAAGCCCCCGGTGGAGGCCCCGACGTCGAGCACCTGCGATCCCTGTAGGTCGAGGGCGAAGTGGGCGAGGGCGGCCACGAGTTTCTCGCCGCCTCGGCTGACGAAGCGCGGCGGTTGGGCCACCGTCACCTCGAGATTTTCCGGCACGGCCTTGCCCGGCTTCTCAAGGCGCGCGGTACCGTGGCTAACCCGGCCGGCGAGGATCAGGGCCTGAGCCTGGGCGCGCGACTCCGCGAGGCCCCGCTGCAGCAGCAGTTCGTCGAGACGAACGCGCTTCATTTTCGTCCCTGCCGGGCGGGGCTCCAGCAGGTGGTCCGGCCGCCGATGGTGGCGCGCGCGAGCGGTCTGCCGGTGCGCGGGCAACGGCCCCCGTCGCGCCAGCGGTGCAGGAACAGCCAAGTGAGGGGGATGCCGACGTTGAGGTCAGCGGGCAGGTCGTCGCCCTTCCCGGCAATCGCCGCGAGGGCCTGACGGCACACTTGCCGGCACTCGCGCCAGAGTCGGCGCACTTCGGCCGGGGTGAGCGCGCCCGCGGGGCGGGCGGGTGGCAGCGCGGCCCGCCAAAGGATCTCGTCCGCCATCCAGTTGCCCACCCCGGGGAATCGCTCCTGTTGCAGCAGCACGGCCTTCAAGGGGGAGCGTCGCCGGCGCCGCAGGAAGGCGGTGACGGCGTCGACCGTGAACGCCGCGGAGAGGATCGGCGGGGCGATGCGGCTCCACCATTCCGGGGTGGCGGGGCCCTGTTGAAACAGGATGCGGCCGAACATCCGCGGGTCCCGGAAGACGAGGGCGCGCTCATCCTGGAAGAGCACGAGGTGATCGTGCCGGCCGGGGGAGTGCATCGAGGGCGCGGTGAAGAGCTCCCCGGTCATCCCCAAGTGGATGCCCAGCCAGCCGGAGTCCCCGGCGCGGAACAGCATCTGCTTGGCGGACGTCTGCGAGGCGCCGAGCGGCTGGCCGGTAAGTTCCCGCTGCAGCGCCGCCGCGTCCGTGCCGCGGAACACCTTGCGGTCCGCGTGCACGTGGACCCGGCGGATCAAGGATCCGGTGCCGGCGAGCGCCCAGCGTTTCCGGTAAAACTCAACCTCGGCGAGTTCAGGCATTGTGGCGCCCCGCTCCGGCCGCCAGCGCGGCCACCAGCTCTGTCAGGCTCGGCCAGACCGGGGTGCCGGCCGGGAGCAGTTGGCGCCACGCCGCGGCGTCGTGTTTGCCGGTGCAGACCGCCGCGGTCCCGATCCCGGCGAGTCGGCCGGCCTCGAGGTCGCTCTCCCGGTCGCCCACCATCCAGCAGCGCTCGGGCGCGAGCCGGTGCCGCGTCACGCATTCCCGGATGAAACGCGGCGAGGGTTTGCGGTAGACTTGGGGATCCTCCGGGCCCTCCGGGGCGACGCAGACCGCGTCGAACACTGGCCGCGGCAGCCCGAGCAGTTCCTCGAGGCGCGCGTTGCAGCGGTCCACATCCGCGAGCTGGAAGAGGCCGCGGGCGATGCCCGATTGGTTGGTATGGAGGAACAGCCGTAGGCCTAGCGCGCGGGCGGCGCTCAGGGCGCCAGCGACGCCTGGGATCAGCTCGATGCCGGCTGGATCGAAGACGTAGTGGCGATCGAAATTAAGCGTCCCGTCGCGGTCGAGGAAGAGGGCGCCGCCCGCCAGAGGGCCGGTGGGCGGGGGCAGTTCGTGGAGGGTGATCATCGCCGGCCCACGTAGGCCGTGAGCTCACCCGGGGTGACCGTGGCCGTGCCGAGCTTGCCCACCACCACGCCGGCCGCGGCATTGGCGAAATGGGCCGCCTGCTCCAGGGAGGATCCGGCCGCCAGTGCGAGCACCAGTCCGGCCAGCGCCGTGTCGCCCGCGCCGGAGACGTCGAACACCTCCCGGGCCGCGGTCGGGATCACCTTGCGAACCTTGCCGCCGGTGCTGAGCAGCATCCCCTCCTCTCCCAGCGTCACGACGAGGTGGCGCGTGGCGTGCCGTTCGTGCAGGCGGGCGCAGACCTCGGCCGCGGGGAACGGGGTGTGCGGGGAAGGCTCGAGGCCCGCGAGCTGCAGCGCCTCCCGCTTGTTCGGGGTGATGAGGTCCAGCCCTTCGAACGCGAGGCCGCGCCGCGGCTTCGGGTCGAGGGCAATCAGTTTACCTGCGCTCCGGGCGAGGCGCGTGAGCTCGCGCAGCACCGTGTTATTCAGGATCCCCTTGGCGTAGTCGGAGAGGATCACCGCGTCGCATTCCGCGAGCGCCGGACCGATCAGGGTGGTTAACCGCCCGAGCGGAACCTCGTAGTCGGCCGGGGCGGCCTCCCGGTCGAGCCGGCAGAGCTGCTGCTGCCGCACCAGCACGCGGGTCTTCACGATCGTCGGGGCGTCGCCTGGGGTGGCGATCGAATCGATACCGCGCTCCCCGAGGAGCTCCGCGAGCCGCCGGCCACTCTCGTCGTTCCCGAAGCGGCCCACCACCGTGCAGCGCGCGCCGAGGGAGGCTAGATTCAGGGCGACATTGGCGGCGCCGCCCGCGGTCCAAGAGTCGCGCGCGATGTCGATCACGGGCACCGGCGCCTCCGGCGAGATCCGGGTGGCGTCACCCCAGATGTAGTGGTCGAGCATCACGTCGCCCACGACGAGGATGCGCAGGCGCCGCAGGCGCCGTAGGAGTTGGGGCAGATTGCGCATCGGGTCAGAATTGCCAGTCGTAGGAGTAGCGGGAAAGCAGGCGCGGAGCCCCGCGGGTGACGAGCGCGACGTCCTCGATGCGGCAGGCGCCGAGCCCCGGGTAATAGAGGCCCGGCTCGACGGTCACGACCGAGCCCTCCGGGACCGTGTAATCTACGCTGCCGCTCAGGCGGGGCAACTCGTGCACCGCGAGGCCGAGACCGTGGCCGGTGCCGTGGAAGAAGCCGACGGAGCCCGACTTCAGGTGGCGGGTGGCGAAGCCCGCGCGCGCGAACACGTTCACGCACTCCTGGTGGACGTCGCGACCGTTGACCCCGGCGCGCAGCCGGCGCAAGGCGGCCCGCTGGGCCTCGCGTACGGCGTGAACCAAAGCCTGCTGGCGTTCCGTGGCGCGGCCCCGCAGGAAGGTCCGGGTCATATCCCCGTGGTAACCGTGGCGGGTCACCCGCGGGAAGATGTCCACGATGATCAGCTCATTCGGGCGGAGTGGCCCGTGCCCCCGCTCGTGTGGATCACAGGCCTGGTCGCCGCCGGCGACGATGGTGTGGGCCGAGACGGCTCCCGCCTCCAGCACCGCGACCTCGATGGCCAGCTTGATGGACTCACTCGTGACGACCTTGCCCCGATGGTACAGGCGCCGGCCGCGCACCTTGCTCGCGCGCAGAATCCCCTCAGCCGCCGCGAGGCCGATGGCGCTGCAGCGGTTGCCCTCGCGGAGGGCCGCGATCTCGGCCGGGGTCTTGATCTCGCGTTCCGGGAAAAGCGCGCCCGGCGCGAGCTCGAGCTGGAGGCCGAGCGCCGAAAGCTGCGTGTAGAGCCCGGCGGGGAAGGTATCCGGAATCCGGAAACGGCGCTGCCCCAAGTCCCGCGCGGCGAGCCGGATCACCTCGGCGGCGCCGGGGCGGCGTTCGGGCCATTCCCGCCGCGCCCGCTCCAGGAAGGCGTCGAGCGGCTGCACGACATCGAAGCGGGACGTGCGGCGCACGCGGCCGAACTCGAGGGCGCTCACGATGGCGTGGCGGCGGCCGCCGTGGCCGAAGCAGATGAACGGATCGCTCATCTCGACTCCGCCGTAGTAGAGGGCGTCCGGGCAGCTGTGGGTGTCCGCGTAGAGGAGCGGCGGGATTTCGGCGGTTGTTCCGGGCACGTCGAGGCGGGGATTGAGTTGCGGCGCCCGGGGGATTAGCCCTCCGCGCGTGAAAAACGCAAATCCGGTTTTGGTGCTGGCGCTGCTGGCCGTGTGGGCCGCGCTCGCCGGCTGTGGACGGGGCGAAGCGGTGCAGGCCGCGCCGCCGGCCCCCAAGGGGCCGACCGAATACTTCCCCGTGGGGTTGGGCGGACGCACGGTCCGGCTCCAGTTGGCGGTGCATTTGCCGGAAATGCAGCGCGGCCTGATGGAGCGCCGCGACCTGGGTCCGGACGACGGGATGATCTTCGTCTACGAGCGTCCCCAGCGGCTCAGCTTCTGGATGCGCAACACCCCCACGCCGCTCGACATCGGATTTTTTCGTGCGGACGGGTCGCTCGCGGAGGTCTACCCGCTCCATCCCTTCGACGAGACTCGGGTGGCGTCCCGCGCGGAGGACCTGCAGTTCGCGGTCGAGCTCAACCAGGGCTGGTTCCGCGCGAAAGGCGTCCGGCCCGGCTCCCGGCTGGACCTCGACGCAGTGCGCGCGGCGCTGCGGGCGCGGGGGTTCGAGCCCCGCCGGTACGGCCTCTAGCCCTGCTCCTTCGGGATCTCGTTGTCGGTCCGCAGCATGAGGACCGGGGTCTTCGTCTTCACCCAGACGTCGGTCTCCTTGAGGAACTTGGCGGGCACGTGCTCAATGGCCTCCCCGACGGTCTTCACCGGCAGCAGGCGGCCCTTTTTGGTCGTGTTGAAGTCGTAGGCGGCGCGGAACAGGCGGTCCTGGGTCGTCGCCACACTCTCGTTCTCCGGGATCTGCAGCACCCAGCCCACGAAGTCGTGCTGGGGCAGCCGCTCGTCGGGGTCGCTGACCAAAATCACGAACTGCTTCTTTTGCGGCGGCGGTTTCTCCTCCTCGCCGGGGTCGGGTTGGACGGCGAGGTTCATCTCCTCGACGATGCGGCGGAGGATCGCCGGGGAAATCTCGTTCTTCTTCAGGATCTCGGCGACCTTGTTGACTTCGATCTTCGGCATGGGCGTGCCGGCCAGCAAACACCCGCGACCGGGGGCCGACCAAGCCAAATCGCACCCCGGGCCGACGAAGCGCCCGCCGTGTTCCCTCCCTCTCCCGCGGGCTTTACAGCGCGGGCCGCGGCCGCCTAGTTGGCCGGATGAGCGTATCCGAGGAGTTTTTTGATGTGGTCGACACGCGCGACGCCGTGATCGGCCGGGCGCCTCGGCGTGAAGTGCACGCCCGCGGGCTCTGGCATCGGGCCGTACACGTGATGGTCTTCGACGCGGCCGGGCGGGTTCTGCTGCAGCGGCGGTCCGCCCTCAAGGACGTCGCGCCGCGGCTCTGGGCCTCTTCCTGTTCCGGGCACGTGGACTCCGGCGAGGAGTACGACCCAGCCGCGCTCCGTGAACTGGGGGAGGAGATCGGGGTGTATCCGCCCGCGGAAGCGGCGCCGGCGCGCTGGTTCCGGGTGGAGGCGTGCGAGGCGACCGGCTGGGAATTCGTCTGGGTCTACCGGCTCCGCCACGACGGCCCGCTCCGCCTCGAGCCGCGCGAGATCGAGGAGGCGGTTTGGCATCTGCCCATAGCCGTCGACACGTGGCTGGCGCGGGCGCCCGGGGACTTCTGCCCGTCCTTCGGTCTGATCTGGCCGCTGGTCTCGGCGCGGTTGGCGGCGGGCTGAAGCCCGGGTCAACCGCGCGCGCGACGCAGTCGCCGCAGGTGGGGCGCGGTCGGGCTCCCCTTGCAGCGCAGCAGGCCCTCTGGGTCGCCGGCGTAGACGACCTCGCCCCCCGCCGGGCCACCCCCAGGGCCCAGCTCGACGACGTGGTCCGCCTCGAGGATGACGTCGAGATGGTGCTCGATGACCACCACCGTGTGCCCCTGGTCGACCAGCGCGTGGAGGACGCGGATGAGCTTCTCGCAGTCGCTCAGGTGCAGGCCGATCGTGGGCTCCTCGAGCAGGTAAAGATTCCGCGCGGCCACCCCGCGGGCCCGTTCGCGGCGCCCGGGGCTGCCCTGCGCGAGCTCGGTCACCAGCTTGAGGCGCTGCGCCTCGCCCCCCGAGAGGGTATTGGAGCTCTGGCCCAGGGCGAGGTAACCGAGCCCGCAATCGACCATCAGTTGGCAGACCTCCCCGAGCTCGGCGTGGAAGGCGAACTCGCGGGCGGCCTCCTCGAAGGTGAGGTTGAGCACGGCGCCGATGTCGCGCCCCTGCCAGATGACGTCCTTGAGCTCCGGGCCGTAGCGGGATCCCTGGCAGGTGTCGCAGGGGAGGAAGGCGTCCGGCAGGAAGGCCATCTCCAGCCGGATCCGTCCCGCACCCTCGCAGGCGGGACAGCGGCCGCCCGCCGTGTTGAACGAGAAGCGCGAGGCGGTGTAGCCGCGGAGCCGCGCTTCCGGCAATTGCGCGAAGAACGCGCGAATGAGGTCCAGGATTCCCAGGTAAGTGGCGGGGGTGGACCGCGGAGTCTGTCCGATGGGGGCCTGATCGACCTCTACCACCCGGCGAAAACCGGCGGCGCCGGTGAGCGAGGCGAAGGGTGGCCGCCCCTTTTCCCCGGACGCGCCGCCGCCGCGCGTGAAGTCCCGGCCCGAAAGGCGGTCCCGGCGGTCGGCGATGGCGCGGGAGGCCGCCGGGTGCAGGAGGTCGCGGATAAGGCTCGATTTGCCCGCCCCGCTCGGCCCGGCGACCACCGTCAGGCGGCCGAACGGCAGCCGCAGGCGCACGTCCCGCAGGTTGCGGAAACGGACCCCGTCAAGGGTCAGCCACGCGCCCCTCGCGTTTAGGGCCGGCAGGGGGCGGCGGCTTCCGCGGAGCGGGTGGGGAATGCCCGCGGCGAGGTAACGGCCGGTGAGGGAGCGCGGGTTCGCCCGGACCTCTGCGGGCGTGCCGCAGGCAAGCAGTTCCCCGCCGTGGATGCCTGCGCCCGGACCGAGGTCGATGATGCGGTCCGCCCGCTGCATCAGCTCGTCGTCGTGCTCGACTACAAGCACGGTGTTGCCCTTGTCCCGCAGGCCCTCGAGGGTCGCGATCAGGCGCTGGTTGTCGCCGGCGTGGAGACCGATGCTGGGTTCGTCGAGGACGTAGAGTACGCCGGTGAGGTTGGAACCGAGCTGGGCGGCGAGGCGGATCCGCTGCTGCTCGCCGCCTGAGAGGGTGGACGTCGGCCGGTCGAGGGTGAGGTAGCCGAGACCCACGCGTTCGAGGAAGCGGAGGCGTTCCGCGATCTCGGGGCGGACTTCTGCCAGCACGGCACGGCCGCGGGCATCGAGGTCGAGGGCCGCCAGCAAGCGGAGCAGCTCCGCGGGCGTCCGCCGTAGCAGTTCGGGCAGGGAGAGCGCAGGCCGGTCGCCGCGGAAGGGCAGGCGCACGGCGCGGCTGATGCGGTTTAACCGCGCGCCGCCGCAATCCGGGCAATCCTGGCCCTCGGCCGCGAGCGCATCAGCGTTGTCCAGGCCCAGCTCACGCAGCAGCCGCGCCGGATCCTCTGCCGCGTCGTCGTCCGCAGGCGCCAACATCCAAGGCAGGATTCGCCCGTGGCCGCGGCAGGCGGGGCACCATCCGCGGGGCGAATTGAAGGAGAAATGCTTCGGCTCCAGTTCGGGGAAGGATTCGCCGGTGGCGGCGTCGGTGCGGGTGGTCGAGAACCACGAGAGCACGCCTTCCCGCGGCGTCAGCAGGAAACACGCCCCGCGGCCCAGCTGGAGGGCGGTGTCGAGCGCGGCCCCCGGCTTCAGAGCCCCGTCGGCGCGGAGATCGGAGACCACGACTTCGATGTCGTGCTCGCGGTAGCGATCAAGGCGCGTGAAGGCCTCCACCGGCAGCAGCTGTCCATCGGCGCGCATCAGCGTATAGCCCTGCTCGGCGATCCAATCGGCAATCGGTTGGTGGTGGCCCTTGCGCCCGCGGATCAGTGGGGCGCACAGGTAGAGGTGCCGGGCCCGGCGGGCCGCGGGGTGCGTGTTCATTACCTTGCGCAGCAGCGCCAGCAGGGCCGCTCGGGCGAGGGGGCGGACGGGGCGACCGGACTCTGGGTGATGCTGGATGCCCGCGCGCGCATAGAGCAGGCGCAGGTGCTGGGCGACCTCGGTGATCGTCGCCACGGTGGACTTACGCGAACCTCGGGTCATCCGCTGTTCGATCGCGACCGTGGGCTGGATGCCAGTCAGACTCCCGATGGCCGGTCGCGGCAGTTGCTCGACGAACTGCCGCGCGTAGGGCGACATCGACTCCATAAAGCGGCGCTGGCCCTCCGCGAAGATGATGTCGAACGCGAGGGTGGACTTACCGGAGCCGGAGACGCCCGTGACGACGGTCAGCTCTCGGTGCCGGAGTCCAAGCGTGAGATCCTTGAGGTTATTCTCTTTTGCGCCCGTCAGGAGTAACTGGGCGAGGGGGAGCTCCGCCCGTTCCGCCTCCGCCACGCCGCTCTCCCGCAGATCCGTACCTTCCTCCCGCGCCAAGGCAGCGCGCAGGAAGGGAGCCGTGACGGTGGCGCTACGCGCTAGGTCCTCGGGTGTACCGGCCGCCGCGATCCGGCCTCCGGCCGTCCCCGCTTCCGGGCCGACTTCGATCAGCCAGTCCGCCGCCCGCAGGACGTCCGTGTGGTGTTCAACAACCACCACGGAAGTGCCCTGGTCCACGAGGGTCTGCAGAACCGCGAGCAACCGCGCCACATCGTGGCGATGTAGCCCGGTCGTTGGCTCGTCGAGGAGCAGCAGGGCAGGGGCGTTTTGCTCGCCGGTGCGGAAGGTCGCGAGATGGCGCACGAGCTTGAGGCGCTGCGCCTCGCCGCCGCTGAGGGTGTTCAGGGGCTGGCCCAGGGGAAGGTAGCCGAGTCCGACCGCCTCCAGCCCGGCGAGCCGGCGGTGGATCGGGGGATGCGCCGCGAACGCGGCAAGGGCCTCGCTGACGGTGAGCTCGAGTAAATCCGCGATCGAGCGGTCCTCCCAGCGCACGGCCAGTACCTCGGGCTTGAAGCGGCGGGTGCCGCAGGCGGGACACGGCACGAACACGTCGGAGAGGAACTGCATCTCGACGCGCTCGTGGCCCAAGCCCTGACACTGGTCGCAGCGGCCCTCGCCGCCATTGAAGGAGAACGCCGAGGCGGCAAGACCGGCGGCACGCGCGTCAGGCGTCGCGGCGTAAAGTTCCCGGATCAGGTCCCACGCCTCGACATAGAGCACCGGCGTGGAACGCGGGGTGCGGCTCAGCGGGGACTGATCCACTAGGACAACCTCCCCCAGGGGCTGGTCGAGCGTCAGCCGGCGGATCACCGCGGGCTCCTCGGCCGGTAGTCCGCGCTGCCGGAGCAGGCCTTGGTGGAGCGCGGCATCGAGAAGGGTGGACTTGCCAGAGCCAGAAACGCCGCTGAGGCACACGAGACGCCCGAGTGGGACGCGTACCTCAAGATCCCGCAGGTTGTGCCGCGAGACGCCCTCCAGCCGCAGGCACGGGTGACCGTCCAGCACGGGCCGGCGCGGCGGGAGGGCGGAGCTGCCGGCGCGGCCCGACAGGTAGCGCCCCGTAAGGCACTCCGGGTGAGCGAGCATTTCCGG
>Ga0315905_10004733_pt1 | contig 13913 bp, 5 predicted proteins | sample LakEriMetagenome_5_FD_203522 | JGI IMG/M metagenome (GOLD analysis project Ga0315905, IMG submission 203522) | Freshwater fungal communities from buoy surface, Lake Erie, Ohio, United States - Buoy 4 MA121 | ecosystem: Environmental > Aquatic > Freshwater > Lake | place: USA: Lake Erie, Ohio... | reverse complement strand
GTGTGTGTTTTTGTGTGTTTGTTTATAATAAATATTTTATTATATATATATATATATATATATATATATATATTATAATATATATATTGTTTATACACACACACACACTTGCTCCTCACCTGCAGCGTCCTTGCCTCCAGCCTATGTGTATGTGTGTGTGTGTGTGTGTGTGTGTGTGTGTGTGTGTGCATGTGTGTATGTGCATGTGTTTGTGCATTTGTTTGTGTGTGTGCATGTGTGTGTGTGTGTGCGTGCGTGTGCATACCTTCGGCGGAATTGATCAGCACGCCACTCGCCGTGTCGAATATGCCATGCAAAATGACCCCAACCATACATCGCGGGCGCGCAGGCACCGCGTCAGGCGCGATGACGGGAGCGCGGCATACCATGCGCTTGTCGTCGATGACAAGCCCAGGAGTGTACTTTCGCTCCACGGACCTATATACATAATATATATACAAACTTTCGCTCCACGATGCCTATATGCATAATATTCATACAAACTTTCGCTCAACGGACCAGGAGTCTTCTCTTGGTTGGACTCTCATGAAATCAAAAATGCACCAGTTGTGGTACTGTCCGGGGAGATTTGCACAAGGCATCGCCGCAGCATTGTTGCAAAAGTAATGGCCTGTGATGTTGATTTCGGTGTTGGCGTCGAAAATGCCGTTAGTGGGCAAAACGGTCGTGACCTCCGGTCGCCGGATGAACACCACAGAGGTCATGGCACCGAAGTTGGCGAGGAGCGGGTCTCCAATCTTGTTGACAAACGTATCGCCATCTAGTGCCATGCTGTGTGTGTGTGTGTGTGTGTGTGTGTGTTTGTGTGTATGTATGTGTAAACACACATACACACACACACACATACTCTCTCTCTCTCTCTCTCTCTCTCTCTCTCTCTCTCATACCCACGCGCACGTGTGTGTGTGTGTGTGTGTGTGTACATACATATACCTGACAGTTACTAATGCGGGGTCGTTGAGCACGGGACTGTCGCACGTGACAGTCGAACCCAGGTAACCACTTGTGTACTGGGCATCAGCCAGGACAGACTTATACTTTGAAGTGCCCGGTACGCCTATTTCGAACTTGCACTTGACTTTTGAAAAGGTCTTTCTGTTGATGACGATCTTGAGGCATGCGGTGCACGGGCCTGACACGAGCCCACTCCCCAGAGTGAAGACGATCTTTTGCCTCTTGCTACAAAAGGATTCTTTTCCGCACAGTGTCGCGGATGCCGGCAGAAGGCTTGCTTGCCACGAAGCGCCCCAGCCGCAGTCCATTTTACCGGGCAGTGATTCGCCACAATCCTTGACAACACGCTGCGGAAAGATGCTGGTCAGTGTCGGCGGTTGATAGAATAGCACCGTGGTTGTGGATGGGCCTGAGTACAGCTGACCCCCATTGGTGCTCACTTGTAGGATTGCGTTCATTGGCATGAACATGCATAATCCAGAGCCACAATCAACGCCGCCCTCACCGCAGTATTGATTACTGCGGGGGCCCCCGCGACAGATCCTGATTGTTGGTAACCGCCAATTGATCGTCACGGGACAAATTTCAACAGACGCTTCCTTTATCCTTTCCGGGTATTTTTTTGTATTTGGAGTCTTGCATTTGGCGGTGTATTCTAGAGTGTCAGTTTCAGAGCGGTAGCTCGCTTCAAGTCCGGCAGCGGTCAGCAAATTCTTATCATTGAAGATAACGCCCTTCTTCGGATCCTGTTGCCAGCGAGGATCATCAAGTTTCGGGCAGCAGGTTATGGGATCCATCCCCCGACCCTTGCAGCACCCGAATTCGTCGTCGTCGTTCAACTTTCTCCCGTCAGGTTCACCCTTAGTTGGGACACAGCTTTGCGCAGGCTGTCTTACCCCATCCACGCGCCGGGCTATCTGGCCTACGCAAAAGCCATCAAGCAAGGGACAGCCTAGGATCGTATCGAGAATGCTGTCGACCTTGAGCGGAATCATAGTAGTTTCAACAAGCGCTCCATCGTTGCGCATGCCAAGCTGGATGGCGCCTTCGCGAAACATCCTTTGGAAGTCCATGCAACCCGGCTGGGTGGCTTCTGAGGGGCGGAGCATCTGCTGCGTGGCATCTAACAGCAGGCTCCGCTTGTCGTTCTGGAGCTCCGGGGCATTGACGGGAGCAGAAAACGATGAGAGGAACAAGTGTTGGAATTTCAAGTGGTAATTGAAGGATAGCGGAGACGTGTATGTCACAAACTGCTGCTCATATAGGTCAGGATTATTCAGCCAAAGCGACTCTGGGGCAAACGGCGAGAACTGCATCTTCTGATCAGTGCTACTGGGATTGCCCATCTCCTTCGACCTCCGCGATGGGACAACGCAGGTATACTTCGTAGGACTGATATAGGTGGCGCGTCGGATGCAGGGAGTGATAGTGCCGCTGCTCTCAGAGTCGCAAGTTGCACCTGGAAATCGGCAGCGCGCCTCGCCAGTATCCACGAACTTGGTGCCCGTGATAGTTACGACTGTTTCGGTTTCGAAGAGGCCATATAACGGAAACCAGTTCTCAATGGTCGGAGGCGAGTAGAATGTGAAGGGAAGCCCAGCTTTCGGCAACAGCTTCTGGTTGTCAATGGTGAGCTGGAGCTTCACCGTTCGCGTGCTCTCGTTGGCAGCGAGTATTACTGTGGGCAGGCGGACGCTGATGCGTTCGGCGGACTCAATGCTGACAATTGACCGATCGTTGACAAGTGACTCCTTTAGTGTTTCCATTTGAACTAAATCCGAGAAATACACGCGGATGCTTGGTGCGTATTCTATGAGGTCGGTGGCCAATGGGAAACCGCTGCCCAAAATGCTCACGCGGTACTCCGGGCCCTCGTTTGGGCCCTGTGTGATGGTCTGGCCGGTGATGGACATGTTGTAGAACAAGAAAGTGGCAGCTGCTGTGGAAGTCGACACATACGACGACACCGAGGCCTGGGACGCGAAGGTAGTAAAGTGGTTGTAAACCAGAGGGGCAAAGTGGATGCCGTCTATTGAATAGCACAAGTGGTATGCTCCCGCAGGGGCCCCCGGTGGAGCAGTCCCGAGTACCTGTGCAAACCAGCCGCCAGCAATCTGGCTAAACGCCATTGGCACATCCAGATTGACAGGCCCCTGTTCGCAGCAGCCCTGCTGCCGCTCGATAATGGGCGCTGGAAAGATATACGGCCTCCCTGCTTCATCCGCCTGCGGGGGCTGCTTATCAACAGCCCTAGGAGTCTTATAACCTGCACCCCTTGCCGCATATGCGTTGGCGTCTGCCTCCGAGCAAGTTCCCGGGGAAAAGCGGAAAACCAACTGTGGCTCTCCCGGCGGCAACACTGCGCCACCGCGCGGGATGCGCCATAAGCAATCCACGTTTGCCGCAAAGGGGGCAATAGCATCACAGTATGGCTCTTGGAAGTAGGCGATGAGAGGCGTGCCGCCGGCGATGTCGGCGAGGCGGAAGTACTCACTCATAGCGTTGTTGTCTGTGACCACGCCAAAAGAGTATATCTGAGTGAATCCTGCTTGCGTCTGTCGGTGACTGACAGGCACGGGCAAGTGGTAGAAGGCTATAACCTCGCTGGAGTTGAGCCAGTCCTGGCCATTGAAAGAAATTGCAACGGCACGCAAATTCGAACGCTCCGACCCCCCCGCATCTTCGGTCAAGTGAACAAGGACCGAGTCTCCCGAGAGGTATTCCACTGTGCACATCGCCTCCTCAGCGCACGTGGCCGTGCAACCTGGCTTGAAGTTGCGAGCTACGTCAAGGCACGTGGAATTCCTCTCGCGGCATGCGCAAGCTTCAAGGTTGGGAGTAGTATAACTACTGTTGGGGCATTTTTGGAGGTCGCAGGTCTCGAGGCGGCACTTAGTCTTGCTCGACACCAGCTCTGCCAAAGTCCAAGGATAGAGGGAAGACACGTGAAACTCGACGAGTACCGTGGCCTTGGTCTTCAGAGGGATTGAGCGAGGGTAGATGCGCTTCATCTTCGGCTCGTCATAGTACTTGACATGCTGGAGGGGCCCTAGGAAAAGCGACGAGGAAGAGAATGGCGGGAGAAGGTTGGTATGGTTGTGTGCATCGAACTCGAATTCGTTGCCTAGACTATCGCACGTGCGACCAGTCACCACACCAGCTTTCCTGGGGCAGGGCCTCGGAACCTGAGCTTGTCACATGTCATAAGAGTCCTAGTATACAAGCAAAAGAGACCTACGATAACTTGTATACCTGAGGTCCACACAAGTATGCCACGTGTCAAAAGAGACCTACTAGGACTAGCATAGTGCCACAAGAGACCTACTATGACTAGCACACCTGGGTTGCCACAGCTAGGCCGACGCTGACAACACGGAACGCAACGCCGTCGTTGGGTGCGGTGACACACCCCGATACGGCCCCGGCACGGTTGTAACCATCAAAGCAATTGTCGTCATCGCCAAGACAGTCAGCGTCGCGGTCGCAGAAGGCACCATGAGTAACGATGAGTTCCCAGCCTTTACTGTTCTTGTTGCCGGCAGATGTGCAGTGATGGAACCCAGGCAAACACGGGTCATGGCTGAGCAATGGCTGCGCGGCGCCGCCTCTCGCCGGAGCGGGACATTGGAAACAGCGATACGAGTCGGGTCGATCCTTGATGTCAGCGTAGTGATACGCGCCCGTGCTCATGGCTTTGCCCTCGAGGTCATCGAACCCACAGCACTCTGCCGTTTCCAAGAATAGTGTTCCACAGGTGCTCTTGTGTTGTGTGGGCTTGCGGGGGCACATCGCAGCCTGAGGCATCGGTGCCCAGATAAAATCTGATGGGTAGTCGTCTCCAGCAGTTGCGCTCCTAGAACGCATGGTAGCATTGGTAACGCGGTACTCTTTCCGCCACTTGCCGTCTCGGTAGACTTCGTATTTGAAGACACACGCGAAGCGATGTGTCAGATAAATTGGGTCGTACCTGAGACATCTCGTATGTCAGGCCTCGTGCCAAATCATGTCAAGCGCGCGTGCAAAGTGGGGGAGGTTCTCACTTTGTAGAACAAACACTAGTCTTCATGCATATGATGTAAGAATGCAAGATGCTTACCAGCGGGTCCAGTCAGGAAACGAGCGAGCACCCAGACGAATCATTGAGCCGCCACTAGACGGCGTATTAAGGAGCGTTGCCGTAGTGAGGTACGGAGCAGGCTCACAGAGGTCGAAGCGGCGGGACGGCACCGTTGTCATGAACTCGAGATCACTTTCACCCTCGAAGGTTCCAGGGTCGGGGAAACTCGTGATTCTGTACTCTCCTTTCTTTTCTGGATCGCGAAAGAGACACTGACACTTGAGTTCTTGAGGAATTCCCCCCTGCCCATCACCGACCAACTGGCACCCAGCAGGGGGCCTCAGCGAATCGTAAAACGTGAAATTCTGCGAGTGCAGAACGACCGATGTTCCCTCAACAAGGAATTCTAATCCAACAACATACGTATCATTTGAGCGCAGCTCCAGGCGCGGACGCTTCATATCCCAAATCTGCACGTGCACATCATCTGCATAGCCAGTCGTTGCCACTCTCGTCTCATGCGGAAGAGTGATCTTTCCTTGGAGCACCACCTCCTTGCATTGGGCTCCAGGCATACTGGCATGAGTGCAGTAGGCTGGATGTGTCATTTTTACCATGAGCAGTCTGCAAGACTTCTCCTTCGCTTGTGGAGAATGGTGCAGACACATGTGCGTGCCGTAGACAGTGATAGACTGGTTCTGTGACGTGAATCCTGTGTCGGGCGTGACAGCTTCGATCTTAGGAGTGCGAAAGTAATTGAAAGATAACTCTTGCGAAGAGCCATTCACTATCGAGGGACCGGGCTCACGCCCGTTCAAGCTCACATACACGGCATAGTGAAGAGCGGTAAAGGGCTCGACCCCCCCCGCATTGATATTATGTGCCTCGTCCACTGATGGTGCGACGCAGGTGTATCTGGTTGTCGAGACGAATTCAGCCAGTACTCGAATTGTTTGGTTCCGGAATTGTTTTATTGAGGGATTGTTCGTGGAGAGACCAATCCAGAAGCAATAGATGGGAGGATCGTCTACAAAGTTTTGTCCAGTCACGGTGACCTTAGTGCCGCCGGAACTGATCCCGAACTTGGGTTCAATGGAGATCACCCTTGGAGATTCCAGGTACGGGAAGTCGATGGGTTCTTCCCAGTCTTTACCATTCAATGATAGCTCCAGCAAAAATCCTTGGGTTCCATCACCTTGTTCGGCTTGAGGAAGAGGACAGCTTATCGTGTGGCCATCGTCACTCACTACTCCCGGCGTCAAGACGAAATCAGAATCGCACGAGACCCGTAAGTCTTTGATCTTGAAATGCTCGAAGGAAGGTAACGGTGAATCAATTTTGACTTGCATCTTGAGAAGGGCACTCACCCTGCAGCTCGTGGTAGTAGTGTTCTTTGTCTTGGGACAGTCGATTTCCGCACTGGCGAATGGGTCTTTAAGCACATACTCGCCCGAAGTATAGAACTCATTTTTGCACGTGCATGAGGAACCTGCTCCTGAGCACATACAATCCTGTGGAAACTCCGGTGCATCGTAGCATTCCTGGCCTTGGACGCCTTGTCGATTGGCATTGCAACCGCAATTTGGATCACTGGCAGCAAGGGTAGTAGAAGCAGAAAATTTGTTAGATGGAATCGGAAACCACGAGGTAACCTCTGTCGCTGTGCTGCCTGGTCCGAGTGACGGGTACGGGCACATGGGATTGCTGATGCGCACGCCATCGGACCAAGTTGAAGTGCTGCCGCAGATTCCACCGAAGCCGCAGTCATGATATGTACTGGCTCCTACGGCCCCGTCCACCCGCCGAGGAATGATCAAGTGACCCGTTCCATCAAGTTCCGAGAACGGATTGGCGCCTCGACAGTCGTGCAGCCTTTTCCACCAGCCGGACTCAACCTCAGACACTTCATCCCTGTTGAAGTAGCATCGCTTGTTGTTGGATTTGCACTGTGTCGACGTCGCAGAATTCATCTGCCACTGCACTTCTAGGTTGTCGCGCAAGCCCATCTTACATCCAGTTTGAACGTCCCACTTGATTTCGAGGTTTTTTGTGCACTGGTCTAAGTTAATCAGGCCCCAGAAGAGGCTGGACGTTTTCCTGATTTCTTCGGGTTTCTTTTCACCTTGGGGTGTCATGCCAAAAGTATCGCCGCGCTCGTTCTGGCGTACTAGCAACGTAACCTTTCTAGAGATCGGAACGTGTCTGTCGGCGTATTTCGTCTGCGAGAGTTGCGTGTGAACATGTGATGGAAAAGTTTAAAGGCAGAGTAATCACGCGCACGCGCGCGCACACACACGTGCTTCAAATTCAGACTCTCTCTCTCTCTCTCTCTCTCTCTCTCTCGTGTGTGTGTGTAAGCGTGCGTGTGTGCGTGCGTGAATGTTTGTGTGTGTTTGTGTGTGCGTGCGCGTGCATCCGCATCAAGTACAGTAGCAACGCACCACTGCCCATGGATTTTATCAGTGCTAGACTGTAACAGCATGCAAGTCATCATCTAAGCCGTAAGGATTTGCTTTGATTCAACTGCTCACTTCGAGGCACAAACACACACACACCATGCACGCACACTCACCAACTTGCACGTCACGTTTGTGCCGTACACAGGTCTTGTGGTGGTCAAATTAACCGTCAATTTCTCAGTGCCACCTGGCGGCAGTTTGATGAAGGGCAACGGGGCAGCATTGCAGGTGCGCGGACTCCCTGGAGGTCCACAGAGAACGGTCAACTCGTAAAAAGTCACAGTGTGCTCCGGAAACGGAAATTCTCGGTTGACTTGAGTGCCAATGGTCAGGTCCACCGCGTGGCGCGCTGGACGCGTGATAGTGTTGGCATCTTCATCGGCTATAGGACTTGGCACGTCAAAGAAGATCTGATTCTTTAGCGGCCCTGCATAGCCTGCTAGTGACACGCTTGACGCGCCGAAGCGAATTTTGAAGACTACCGTCAGCCAGTTGCCATTGCGGGCTGCACATTCTTCCCAATCGATATAGTCTGGGCCTGTAGATTTCTGAGGCCAGGGTAGCTGGCATATCTTTTCGTGCAGGGTGAAGTTGCCTTCAAACATGGTCTGTACCAGTAGCCTCGAGCCACCTCTGACGGGGATTTGGTTGGGATAGATGTGGTCGATGTCGAAGTAGTTATAAGTCACGGCTTCCTTGGTGAAATCTTGCCCATTCAGCGAGATTCGGCAGGGCACCGCCACGGGCCTCTGTGCCGGCGGCACGGTGCACTGCATGTGTTGATTGCTGATGAATATTGCCGGGACAACCTTGCTCCCAAACTTGCAGGCAATAGTGTCGAGATCCATGAAATTAGAGCCGAGGATATCCACCACGTTGCCTCCGTGAATGCTGCCGATGGGATCTGCAACCAGCATGAGCACAGGAGGCACATAAAACAGGAAGGGCACAAATGTCAGACTCGTTTGCGTTTCTTCTGATCGTGAATTGGGTGACAGACGCACTTGTGCCGATTGTTGGTAGTCTACAGGTGGATCGCTCGGCGTGCCGCAATAAGCCTGCTTTGGATTGATGAACGCTGCAGGCGTTATGAGACGGCGGCCTGACGTAAGGATCCAGATGCACGCCATGGTGTCAGTGTTGCGGTATGGTCCATATTTGACTAGGGCCGATGTCGCCAATTCCTCTACGCCCGGTCCCGTAATAGTGACGATCGTGTTTCCCTCGAGCGATCCAGCGCTCGGCAGCACCTTGTTGACCCCATAGGCCTTCAAGTACATGAAGTTAGGTCCGTCTACATAGCTCTGCCCGTCAATGGCAATGGAAACCATGACCTCAGATTCAACACCCGTCAGCAGAGGTGGAGTTGTACACACTACCGTGTTCGTATCAACGAAGGCAACCTGCAGCGTCTCAATGTTGCCGAACCTGCACGATGGGGCTTGGTTGATCCCCCACCCGCACCTCGTCGAGCTGAAATTCTTGCCCATGAGGGTCACTGGAGTACCGCCGTTCATGAACCCCGAAGTTGGGGAGATGGACAGAACCTGCGGAACGATGACGGTCATCATTTCGACATTCGGAAGGCCCGTGGCGTCGTGCCACTCGCCCATGGTCGAGTCCCATTGCCCATAAAAGTAGTTCTGACCGCCAATGGGCGTTTTCCAAACCACCTGGCACGGCGTGCACCCATCCTTCCCACACTCACAGGCATCCAGAGACAACGCAAAGTCAGCGGTAGCAAGGTAGATTCCCTCCTGAGGAGCATCACACTCCAAGGAACCGTAAACCCTCCGAGATGGCGTTGCAACCGTATGATAGGCCCACCAGTTCACCAGTTTGTCGTCCGATGTGGACCCAAGGGTCTTAGATACCCTTCCGAATCGGCAGTATGCTGTTTTGGGGGGAGATTGTCCTTCAGCGGGCAGCAAAAAGTCGCCGTTGACCTGTATGCGCGCCATACCCAGGGTCGGAACGCACACTGGCTCAATGCTCAGCACTGAGTACGTGACTAACTCCAGACCGCCTTGCTCGAATTGCTGAGAGTTTGAAGACGTGTAGAGGCGCAATTTGCGAGCGCGGCGCATCATTGGCACGTCACACGTCATCGTTGCCGTGTTGACCCATTTACCCTCAGTCTTGCACAGCTTGTCACCCGAGATGTCGTCGTAGAATTGGCACGAAAATAAGCCCATTTTGGGAAAGTACGAGCCAGTCACCGTGATTGTAGTCGCGTGATTGATGTCTGCGGGGCCACGGAGACCTCCAACGGGGCGTAAGGGCGAACGTATGGGGGCGACACGCTGAAGAATCTCGTAGTTGTAGTACTCAAACTTCGGCGCCTGTGCTCCGGAAAAGTCGATGTCCACGCCCCTAATGGGCAGGAACGGTCGGGTTGGCTCAGTATTTCCATCTATCGTGAGGGTTGCTCGCCCAGTGGCGTTGGATGAAGGCGAGTCGCACGTAATCTGATCCCAGTCATTCTCTGAATCGTAGTAATATAGGTCAGCGGGTGTGAAGCCGATCACGCCGTTGGCTTTGGAGGCGACAAGGCGAGCTGCTGCATTGGTGCCTGTCTTGTCACAAGGATTACAGCCGTAGATTGTGACTGAGTCCCCTACAGCCAGTGTGAGGTGGTGTTCAGCAGCTTGTTCGGCCGTTGGTATGTACCTTTTGGTAACGGTTGCGCGCCAGACTATCGGCGTGCGCGGCAAGGTCCATGATTGACCAGACTCCTCATCAGTGATGTCGAATCGACAAAGCAGCGACGGATGCTCCTTCGCGTTTCGCCAATCTTCAATCAAGTGGTTGCGTGTTATAATGCGATCCAGCCCAGGTCCGCGGATTACGATATGAGTGTCGCCTTCGACAGGTCCCACGAGGGGAGTGATGTCATCAACGAAATACTCTGGTGGCGTCATGCAGTCAAAGTCCTTGTAGCTGCCGGCGCCGGCTGCCGTCACGCACGTGCACTTGGGGCCACCCGTGTCCAGGTCTTGTCCACAGTGCCCTTTGCCGGAGCACTGGTTAATCTTGCCGAACAACATTGGCCCAGGGCAGCCAGCTTCGGCGCACTGTTGACCCAAGTACCCGATTTCGTGTGTGTAGTCGCACGTGCACCGATCGGGGCAATTGTCCATACCGGCACATATCCCTGGTCCTCCTGAGCATGTGCCGTGGCCACTACATTGCTTGGCGTCAGAAACACCGTGATTACAATTGGCCGGCAGAGAGCAGTTGCGACCCGAGAAGCCGGGATCGCACACGCAACCAAAGTTTGAGCAAATGCCGTGCCCTGAGCAGACGCTTATGGGCTTGTTAATATCACCATCCTTGTAGACGCGGCTGTCATCGCACCGATCCTTTTCGCACAAGCCTCCATAGTATCCCGGACGGCAGGAGCAGAAGCCACAGACACGCACCCCGCGCTTGCTACAGTCGGCAAGTATCGAGCAATCGTGGCCTTCGAACCCAATGTAGCAGATGCAGGTGCCATTGTTTGTGCACGCTCCTCGACCCTTGCATCCGTTGGGACACAGTGGCGTCATACACCCGGATCCGCCCCAACCAGGGTCACAAAGGCACGTCGCATCTGCCTGGCACACCCCATGCTGAGAGCAGTCTGAAGGGCACGCCAGCCGGCTGCAATCACTTCCCTGCCACCCGATAAGGCAGGAGCAGGTACCATTGGTACACACACCGTTGTTGGAGCACGACCTGGGACAGGGCATTTCAAGCATCTGCTGCTCTGAGGCTTCACTGCAGTCTGCTCCTCCTCGCCCGGCGTCGCACACACATGTGCCATTCACACACACGCCCCTCTCCGTGCAATTGCTGGGGCAAGCAACGGTCGGCAACGCCCCGGGGCGATCTGCGAGAATCACAGGCAGCTCGCATGCCTCGCCCGCGTATGCGGGGTCGCACATGCAGCTTGCCTCGGCGTCGAAGTCCCGCTGTCCACCTTCTGTGATGAATAGGACACTGGCAACACACGCTCCGTGTCCTGTGCGGCAGGCAGAAGAGGAAGAGTCAAATTACTCTGTACAAACACAGCGACGTTCATGCACCATATATATGTATAACAACGCAGCATGCGCATGCACATGTGCAAACCCAAACGCCAATGCATCAAACACAAACACACGCATGCCCATATAGCCCTACCTGAGCACCCCTTATCACACAAGGAAGAGACGTTCATAACCCCCGACGATGGCATGGGGGTGGCACCCACGAAGGACAGGTCAACAATCTCACACCAGATTCCGGTGAAACCCAGGTCGCAGGCACAAGTCTGATTCGCATCGCACGTTCCTCGGGCCGAACAATTGAAGAGACATCCCTCGCTTCCGGCCTCCTCTTCGCACGTAATACCGACAAAGCCAGCATCACATAGGCAAGTGCTATTGCCAGTGCACGCGCCCCGGGAGCTGCAGTTCATAGGGCACGCTGCGCCAGTCGCATCCGCGCTGATGAAGGAACAGTCGGCGCCAAGCCAGTTGGTATCACACACGCATGTGCTATTAGCACACGCCCCATGGCCCGAGCAGTTTCCAGCGCACCCTCCAGAGAGCAGCAATCTTGTGTCTACGTACTGGGTCAAAGAGATATCAGCACAGGCTGCGCCCACAAAGCCAAAGTCACACACGCAGGTGTCATTCACTTGTGCACCGCTACACACGCCGTGGCCGCTGCAGTTCTGTTGGCATCCGGAACTGGCGAGGAGAACACACTCGCAGGACCCATTCCGGTATGTTCCGCTGCCCGTCGAGCAATTGCGCGCGCAATATGCATGCCCTTGCTCAAGTTCACATCCTCTTCCAGCATATCCTGCGTCGCAGGCGCAGACACCACCAAGAAGGCAGGCACCATGACCGTTACAGCCGTTGGGACACGTCACGTTGACGCCCATGCGCAGGGGATCAGAACAATCCGGACTGTACCATCCTACGTCGCAAGCGCATGTGCCGTTAGTTTGGCAGGTGCCATGGCCTGTGCAGTTGCCAGGGCAGGACTGCGATGTCATCCGCTGATCGCAGGCGATTCCTTGCCAGCCCATATCACACGCACACGTCGCATTTCCGTCCACCATGCTGACACATGAACCATACAGGCATTCGGGAGAACAGGAGCCTAGAAACTGGCACGTGTCGCCTGCGTACCCAGTCTGGCATTCACATTTCCCTCCGTTGCATGTGCCGTGCCCAGAGCAGTCATTGAGGCAAAGTTTGTCGGCACATGCCACACCTGCCCAGCCAGGATCACACACACATAGTCCATCCTGGCACATCCCATGTCCCGAGCAGCCGAAGGGGCAGAGGCCGGAAGAGCAATCCTCTCCCGTCCAGTACGGTGCGCACACGCATCGCTTGTTCTCGCTGTGTGTGCGTGTGTGTGTGTATGAACATATGCATGTATGTGTGTGTGTGTGTGTGTGTCTACGTATACATATACACACACATACATACATATGTGCATACATGTATTTCCATAATATGCACACACACACATCGCTTGTTCTCGCGATGTGTTCTATTTACATACATATCTACATGTTCATTGTATACATACACACATATCTTGTTATATATACATTTATATATATATATATATACATAACATGCTCATTGTATACATATGCATATATATATATATACACACACACATATATATTCTTTACACATGTACAAAATTATATAAGTATTTATCGCGTGCACGCACGACAACGAGCAATAAACGTGGGCTCCCGGTACAAAAAAAAACTATTACTAGTACATGTAAGAACATGAGTACATGTCAATAAATAGAGCGAGAGAGAGAGAGAGAGAGAGAGAGAGAGAGAGAGAGAGAGAGAGAGAGAGAGAACTAGGAATAATACTCCATGGCGGGGGTCCCAGGGTGTCGCCCGCTGATATCGGCTAGTAGAACTTACCGGTACGATATTACCAGTGCATGTAAGTGCATGAGTACACGTCACTAGATATCGGTGGGATCGAGAGCTTACCGGTACTATATATAATGTATACGACAGCTTCCGGTACATGATTACCAGTACGATTAAGTTAAGAATACACGTCCCTAGATATCGGTCAGCGTCACTAGATATTGGTCAAGCACATGAGCACACGTCACTAGATATCCGTCGGTATCGTGAGGTCACCGGCCGCAAACACCCTGTTCCCGGTATAATAATTCCGGTAGTTGTAAGCATGAAATCATGTCACTAGATATGGGGGAGCATGAATACACGTCATGAGGTATCGGTGCATGAATACACTCCAGTTGATATCGGTCGGTATCGAGAGCTTACCGGTCGCACACGCCCTGGCCAAGCGCAGAGTAGCACTCATTTTTGCATGTGTACTCCTCACACATGGCCCCCGAATACCTGATATATATATATATATATATATATATGAATG
>Ga0315905_10004732_pt1 | contig 13914 bp, 6 predicted proteins | sample LakEriMetagenome_5_FD_203522 | JGI IMG/M metagenome (GOLD analysis project Ga0315905, IMG submission 203522) | Freshwater fungal communities from buoy surface, Lake Erie, Ohio, United States - Buoy 4 MA121 | ecosystem: Environmental > Aquatic > Freshwater > Lake | place: USA: Lake Erie, Ohio... | reverse complement strand
TTGATCTCGGGGATGACCAGCGGAACATGGTCGTGCATCCGCCAGTAGCCCGACTCGTCAATGACGGTCGCGCCGGCTTCGACAGCTGCGGGGAGGAAGTCGCGGGCCACTTCGTCGGGCGTTGTGGCGATCACCAGGTCGGTGCCCGCGAAGGCGTCCTTCGTCAGTTCCTCAACGACGATCGGTTTCCCTTTGAACGTGATCGTGCTGCCCGCACTCCGGGCTGAGGCCAGAAAGCGATACCGCTCGACAGGCAGGTCACGAGCCTCGAGCAACTCCCGCATAATGCGGCCCACAGCCCCCGTGGCTCCCACGAGTGCGACAGACTTGAACACGACAGATTCTCCCAGGAACGGACGAACATTGGCCCGGAATCATACGGACACCGAATCAGATCGGGCAATCACCCGCCCGGAATCGAATGGGAAATTCCCACGAACACCGCTGCTCAGACCGCACTGCCGGCGCAGATCGTGACGCGATCGCCTCAATACTGACTGATGCGTTGAGGAGGTACTATTCCTTCGTCATCGTCTCGTCCAGATTCAGCAGCAGGTTCCCCACCAGCGTGTAGCTGGCGTGTTCGGCCGGATCGATCGACTCGTCTCGCGGAGTTGCTCCAATCGCCAGCAGCTTCTTCGCGGCCTCAACGTTCGCTTTGAAATGCTCCTGGTGAGTCGCCAACTGGGCACTCAGCACGGACAGCTCGCGCTCGCTGGGAGCCCGCGCGGCGATCAGCCGGAATCCGTAGCGTAGGCGATCGGCTGGCTGCGAGCCGCCCTCGGCGATCATCCGCTTGGCGAGCTGGCGCGAGGCCTCGACGTACTGCTCATCATTCATCAGGACCAGCGCCTGCAGCGGAGTGTTCGTGCGGGCCCGGCGGGCGATGCAGTTCTCGCGTGAGGGAGCATCGAAGGCCATCAGGCTGGGCGGCGGTGAGGTCCGCTTCCAGAAGGTATACATGCTGCGACGGTACAGGGCTTCTCCGTCATCCCGCTTGTAGCTGTTGGTGTTGCTTCCCTGGAAGGCGACAGCTTCCCAGATCCCCTCGGGCTGGTACGGCTTCACGCTCTTGCCGCCGATACGCGGAGACAACAGCCCGGCCACAGCCAGTGCGTTGTCCCGTACAAGTTCGGCATCCATGCGGAACCGCGGTCCGCGGGCCAGCAGGACGTTCTCGGGATCGCGGGCAGCCAGCTCGGCGGAGACCTTCGAGGTCTGCCGGTAGGTCGCCGACAGCATGATCTGCTTGATCAGCCGCTTCACATCCCAGCCACTTTCGCGGAAGTCGACAGCCAGATAGTCGAGCAACTCAGGATGCGCGGGGAAGTCTCCCTGCGAGCCGAAATCCTCGGAGGTCTTCACAATGCCGCGACCGAACAGCTGTTGCCAGAACCGGTTGACCGTCACGCGCGACATCAGCGGATGAGACGGGTCGACCAGCCACCTGGCCAGTCCCAGGCGATTGTTGGGAACTCCCTCGGGCATCTTCGGGAGAATACTGGGCGTGCCGCGCGTGACCTTGTCGCCGGGCTTGTTGTACTCGCCGCGAATCAGCACAAAGGTCTCGCGCTCAGTCGGCATGTCAGCCATCACGAGGGAGACCGGAATCGCGTCATCGATCGCTTTCTTCTGGGCATTCAGGTCTTCGACGGCCTTCTTGAGGGGCCCCAGCGTCTCACGAGTCTTGTTGTAGATGTTGGCCAGGAAGTACTCCTTAATGAGCTTCTTCTGGTCGTCGTTCCGCTTGTCGGCTTCAACCTTGATTGCGTCTTTGACCGGCTGGGGAACTGACGACTTCTCCTGAGCCTTTTCGTAGGCTTCCCAAGCCAGCAGCGAGTCGAAACCGCGACCATCCTGCGGAGTCTGCGTCACGATCCCGGCATGGTCCCAGTAGCACAGCCCGCCGAATTGGGTGAAGGCCCAGCCGTTGATTAGATCGCCAGAATTGATGCCGACGTGCTTGGCATCGACTTCCAGCCGCACCCATTCGCCGGTCTTGGGAAGGTCACCCATCTTGCGGTGGCCGGGGACATCGCCCGAGCCAAACGCGATCGTGTCTTCGCCCCAGAACCCCCGGTGTTCCCACGAGCCGTTGACGTTGAATTGCAGCATCACGGTCTTCGGCGGGTTCTTCGGATCAAGGTGGACGTAAGCGAACAGCTTGTCCCCTTCGCCGGCCTTCAGTTCCGGCTTGGCCCCGGTGAAGAAGTGCTGGCTCATCTGAGCCCCGCCTGCATCGCGGCGGGTCGACTTTGTACCGGTATGGACCGGATGATCGGGAGCCGATACGAATTCCCAGGGGCTATTCCCCTCCTGCTTCGCTCCCGGCGGCGTGCCATCTTCGATCCAGATGTGCTCGTAGGGCCCGGTCATCGGAGCGACTTCGGTCGGTTCGGTGTATTCGACCTTGGCGAGTGCCTCGGTCTGGGCCTTCTGGGCCTCGGCGATCTTGGCGTCCAGATCCGCCAGCTTGGCGATGTCCTCAGGGGACGGAACCTTCACCGTCGGAGGCGTATCGTGCCGGTTCCCATCCATCGCAGGGTCAGCTGCGGAATTGAAGTACGAGTAGAGCGAGTAGAACTCTTTCTGTGAGACCGGGTCGAACTTGTGGTCATGGCAGACGGCACAGCCCAGGGTCAGGCCCAGGAACACCGTCGAGAGCCGCTCAGTCCGGTCGACTCCGTAGCGCACGCGGACTTCTTCGTCGATTGAGCCCCCTTCGCTGGTCGTCACATTGCAGCGGACGAAACCGGTCGCGATTTTCTGCTCCAGAGTCGGATTCGGCAGCAGGTCGCCGGCGAGCTGTTCGATGGTGAACTGGTCGTACGGCTGGTTGGTATTGAACGCGTTGATGACCCATTCGCGGTACTTCCAGATCGACCGCTCGTTGTCGAGGTGCAGGCCGTGCGTGTCACCGTAGCTGGCCACGTCGAGCCAGAACCGGGCCATATGCTCACCGTAGCGCGGTGAACTCATCAGGCGGTCGATCAGCTTCTCAAAGGCATCGGGACTGGTGTCGGCGACGAAGGCGTCGACTTCCGCCAGTGTGGGCGGTAGACCGGTCAGGTCAAAAGTCGCCCGGCGAATGAGCGTGACTTTGTCAGCTTCGGGGCTGGGAGCGAGACCGGCCTTCTCGAGATCGGCGAGCACATACTGGTCGATCGGTCCGTTCCCCCAGGCGATCTTAGCCGGGGCAGGCGCGGCCTTCACGGGAGCCAGGAAGGCCCAGTGGCCTTTGTACTCTGCTCCCTCAGCGATCCACTGCTTCAGGGTCTCTTTCTGCTGGGGAGTCAGGCTCTTCCCTGTGGCTGAGGGCGGCATGACCTCATTGGGATCGGTCGAGTTAATCCGGCGGAGCATTTCGCTGGCGTCGGGATTCCCCGGCACGATGGCGAGCTTGCCGGATTCGCCCTTCCACATTGTCTGGTCACTGACATCCAGCCGCAGCCCAGCCTCCTGGGTCTTGGAGTCCGGGCCGTGGCAGGCCAGACAGTTTTCGGACAGGATTGCCCGAATGTCTTTGTTGAAATCGAGACGGTCCGCAGCGGAGGCGGACGACACGCTGATCAGCAGTGCCAGGCAGGCAAGGGGTGTTCGCAGCACGGTGAGAACCATCCAGGCAGGATTCAACAGGCGGGAGAACGCATCGGAGTGCGCTCATTCAAAAGATGATAGCCGGATCAGTGACCGGGAGCCAAGAGGCCGGGTAAGAATTGATGACGAAGATTCCTCTGGCGAGCGTTCCGGAATCGATGCACAATAGCCCGTTCGCAGCAGGGTGCTGCGTCACGGATGGAAGGTTGACCACGGATGCCTCATGACTACCCCCACGATCTCGCGAAGTTCGTCGCCGAACGCTGGGACACGGATGCAGGATGGGACCTGCTGCCTCGTCCGGAGGTTCTGGAGCAGATTCTGTCGGCCAGTTATCAGGCCAGTCTGCTCTCCGAAGAGCAGCGCAAGCTGACGTTTCGTATTCTGGCCTGTTCGCCGCAAATCCTTTCGCCGGACGACAGCCCGCCGACCGGGCTGCACCGGATGGTCTTCTCCCCTGCGCGGCCGTTCGACGAACAGGAACTCCGCCGGCTGGCCCCCGCAGTCGAGTTCCACCGCTCGCTGCTGGGCATTCACTGGCAGCGCAATGGGGAGCTGTCGATCTGGGGCGTGGTTCACTCGGGGCCGCGCTGGCTTCAGGCAGCTCATGGGGGGCGGCTGATGCCATCGCCGCTGCCTCCGGCGCTGGTCGTCTGCATCAAAGGGCCCGGACAGCTGACTGTCTGCCAGGGGAGTACGACGCTGGGGATGCTCGTCAACGGCCAGATCGTGAAGCCGCAAGTTGACCTGTTCGACAGTACCTGGTTGCCGGGGATGTTTCAGGAGTCGCGGCGCGATTCACGAAACGAGTACATCAAGCAGTTCGGCGAGCCACAGAACACCGACCCGTCGATCATTGAACGCCTGACGGGGCTGCTGGCTCAGCATGTGGTGCGGCGGATCATCAGCCTGGTCCGGTCGCGGCGGCACGGCGGGGCGATTTTGTTCGTTGACCCCGAGGTCGGCCGCAAGCTAATGGCAGCGAATACATTCCTGCAGGTGAAGTACCGGTTCCTGGACGAGGAACCGCGGCGCCGGTTTCGGTCACTCGTCTTTCGGCTGATTCACCGGCTGCAGGCGATGCACAACGATGAGGGCGGGATTACCTGGGAACAGTTCCTGACCACGAACGATCCGCTCGTACAGCATCTGGACGAGGCGATCTTTGAGTTGGCTCATCTGGTCTCCAGTCTGACGGCGGTCGACGGAGCGGTGCTGATGAACAACCGTTTCGAGATCCTGGGTTTCGGGGCTGAGATCTCGGGTTCACTGCCGGAAGTAGAGACGGTCCAGCTGTGCGAGGACGCCGAAGGGGAGGTCACGCACTTCATCCGGACGGACGGAGTCGGCACCCGCCACCGGTCGGCCTTCCGGTTCTGCAACCGCTTTCCCGGTTCACTGGCGATTATCGTGTCGCAGGATGGAAACGTCCGCTTCGCCGCCGCTCGTGATGAGAAGGTCTACTGCTGGGACCACGTTTCGGTGAGTTTCCTGGACGTGTGAGCCGAACGGCAGAATTCTTACGAATTCTGCTACGCGATCTCTTTCAACACCCCTGTGCTGTCCCCGAACCGATCCACCTTGGCCCCCATGCGGTCCAGCATCGCCAGATACAGGTTCGCCATCGGCACTTCGCTCTTCAGGTTCAGGTGCCGTCCGCTGGTGATCGTTCCGCCGCCGCGACCGGCCAGCAGCACGGGCAGGTCTTCGTGCCGGTGCCGGTTGCCGTCGCTGATCGAACAGCCATAGACAATCATGCTCTGATCGAGCAGCGTGGTGTTCCCCTCGCGGGTCTCCTGCAGCTTCTTCAGGAACTGCCCGAACCGTTCGATCAGGTACTGGTCAATCTTCTGTAGCTGGGCGACCTTCTCTTTGTCGTCGCGGTGATGTGACAGCTGATGATGACCTTCCTTGACGTCGACCTCGCGGTAGGCCCGGTTGCTGCCTTCGTTCGCCAGCATCAGCGTGATCACGCGGGTCGAGTCGGTCTGAAAGGCGACCTGCATCAGGTCAAACATCAGGTCGATATGCTCCGACAGCTCTTCAGGGATTCCCGCCGGAGCTGCGATCGTGGGGGTGCGTTTCTGGTTGTCCGACGAAGCCCGCGAGATGCGCTGCTCGATCTCGCGCACGCTGGAGAAGTACTCATCCAGCTTGCGTTTGTCGCTGATTCCCAGGTCCTTCTGCAGACGCTGAGCATCACCCGCCACCGTGTCGAGAATGCTCTTGCGATAGAAGTCCCGCTCGGCGGCCTTTGCCAGGTCTTCGCCGCCGAACAGCCGCTCGAAGGCCAGCTTCGGGTTGACCTCTTTGCCCATCGGTGTCGATGCGGTCTTCCATGAAATACTGTTCGAGTAGGCACAGCTGTAGCCCGAATCGCAGCTGCCCGCCTGCCGCCCGGACTCGATGCCGAGCTCCATCGACGGGAGCTTGGTCTGCGAGCCGATCTTCTCCGCAGCCACCTGATCGACCGAGGTCCCGACAAAGATGTCGGCCCCGTCCGTCTTACGCGGATGAGCGCAGGTGAGGAACGCCGAAGCCGAGCGGGCATGATCTCCTGCTCCATCGGCCTTGGCCCGCGCGTTGTCCTGGGCGAGACCGGAGATGACCATCAGCTGATCCCGGACCGGTTCGAGCGGCTGAAGTGTCTTGGGGAGGGGGAAGTTCGTCCCCTCTGCGGTGGGCTTCCAATGCGGCATGATGGCCCCATTGGGAAAGAAGATATAGGCCATCCGGCGGGGGGCTGCGATTTCCGGAGCCGCAAACAGGCTGCGCGGCCCCATCGCTTCCAGCAGAGGAAGTGCCAGCAGGGCTCCGGCCCCTCGGAGCATCGTTCGTCGTGAAAGTGGTCGCATGAGATCGGCCTTCCAACAGTGACACCGCGATCATTCAGTCTACTTCGAGTTCGAAGCTCGCGACAGGTTGAAATGGGCTGAACTCGCGTGGAGCTCTATCTACGTTGTCGTTGCAGCCTGGTGGTTGCGAATCCAGTAGTAGACGACTCCCGCGACGATCAGGACACTGCCCGCGAGCGTCTGGACCGGCTTTCCCAGCAGGAGGCTGACGATCGCAGCTGCGAACGCCATCAAGTAAATCAGCGGAGTCACTGGATAACCCCACGTGCGATACGGCCGCGGGCGGTCCGGGTACTTCCGCCGCAGGACAAACACCGCCCCCACTGCGAGGGCATAGAACAGCTGGCCTCCGAAGATCACAAAGTCCGTCAGCTCATCAAACACATCTCGCAGGTTCCCCGAATGAGTGGCCGGACCACTGGCCGGACGCGTGACCCACAGGTAGACGCCCGTGAGCAGGACCAGTGCCCAGACTGTCTGCATCCAAATCGCATTGGCGGGAGTTCCAGCTCCCGGGCGAATCCGGCTGACAAACGCGGGCAGCATTCCATCGCGAGCCACGGCAAAATAGATGCGCGGACCCGCGATCAAGTTCGAGTTGCAAGCCCCCAGCGTGGAGACCATCACACCGACCGCAGCAATCTTGGCCCCGATCGGACCGAGTAAGGCCTGACAGGTATCCGCTGCTACACGCTGCGACTTGGCGATCTCGTCAAACGGAAGCACCAGGTGATAACTGAATGTCGCCAGGACATAGATCGTGGTGACAGCCAGCATTCCCAGCCCGAGTGCAACTGGAACGTTCCGCTGCGGTTCGCGGATCTCCTCGGCCACGGATCCGATGTTGGTCCATCCGTCATACGGCCACAGGACCGAGATCATCGCGAGGCCGATCACCTTCACGAAGTCGATGTTGAACTCGTTGGGACTCCACGGTTCGAGTTGCGAGACGTCGGCCTTTCCGAGAATCCAGGGCAGAAAAATGATCCCCAACAGAAACCCGACCTTGATACAGGTGGTCACCTTCTGCACGCGGGAGCCCCAGCGGATGCCCCGCGCGTTGACCCACGCCAGCGTCACCATCACACCAGCGGCAATGGCTGTCTGTTGTGCAATCGAGACCGGGACCAGAACTCCCAGATAGATTGCCGTCGCGCAGGCCAGTGAGGCCAATGAAGAAGTGCGGATGATCCAGAACTCGGTCCAGCCCCACAGAAAGGCGGGCAGCCGGCCGTACGCTTCCCGCAGGTAAACATAGGGGCCGCCGGCTTCCGGCAGCAGAGCTGCCAGCTCCGCCAGAGCCAAGGCTCCGCAGCATGTGACGATCCCCATCACGATCCAGACCGCGATGATCGGCCCAAAGCTGCCGACGTTCTGGGCGAGCGAGGCCTCTTTGACAAAGATTCCGGAGCCAATCACGCCCCCGACGACCAGAGCGACAGCGTCCCAGATCCCCAGCACGCGCGGGAGGGCCTGGGCTTCGCGATCAGCCGCAGAATGGACTTCCATGAGTGGACTCGTGACCGCAGCGGATGGATTTTGGACCGGGTGCTAGCATAGTCTGTTCGTCGTGTTCGGCTCCAACACTGCCTCATAGTCGCCTTTCGCTCTGCGAACGAACGCTCTTTCGCGGAGCGAAAGGCGACTATCATTTCGTGTACCGCTCGAAAGGTTCCTTGTGCCGAACAACGATCGTTCCTGGCTGCAGATGGCTCTGGCCCGCAGCGTCGTACTGCGCGGGTTCAGGGTGTCCGCTGTAGTCGGCACGCTGCTTGTGACAATCAATCACCTACCCGCGATCTGGAGTGGGGATCTCAGCCGGATGCGAATGTTTCAAATCGGATTGACCTATCTGGTGCCATACTGCGTGGCCACGTGGTCGAGTGTCTCGGCACTGCGAGAGGCCGGGAGAAAAGCAACGTCTCCTCGGACGGAAGCCGACAACGAGAGCGGCACGGCGTAAGCCTGCCGAGTGTTTCGATTCTCCAGAGACCGGCCACCACTCGGCAGGCTCGCGCCGTGCCGCTCCTGAGGAACCGGCACTTCAGCTCAGTATCTCGTGTACCACGTGCCCATGTACATCGGTCAATCTGCGATCGATCCCATTCTGCCGGACCGAGAGCCTGGTGTGATCGATCCCCAGCAGGTGGAGCACGGTGGCATGCAAATCGTAGCACCAGGTCTTGTTCTCGACCGCCTGATAGCCCCAATCGTCGCTGCGTCCGTGGGCCACGCCCGGCTTGATTCCGGCCCCCCAGAGCCACGTCACAAACGAGCCACCGTTGTGGTCGCGACCGATGCTTCCCTGAGCGAATGGCGTGCGACCGAACTCCGTGGTCCAGATCACGAGGGTATCCTGATCGAGTCCCCGCGACTTGAGATCCCGCAGCAGCGCCGCAATCGGTCGATCGACGCTCAGGGCCATTGGCGGCAACTCGTTCGGGATGTTCCCATGATTGTCCCAGTTGTTCACAGCCCCTTGCGGGCCACTCCAGACCTGCACACAGCGGACGCCGCGTTCGACCAGGCGCCGTGCCAGCAGGCATCGCCGGCCGAAGTCCGCCGTCTCGGGCTGGCCCAGTCCGTAGCTGGTGTGAACCGACTCCGACTCCTGCGTGAGATCGAACGCCTGTGGAGCCGACAGCTGCATCTTGGCAGCCAGTTCATAGCTGGCGATGCGGGCTTCGAGCCGATCATCGCCGGGATGCGTCTCGGCATACCGCTGGTTGATCTGCGACAACAGGGCGAGTCCCTCCTGGTCGGCGTTTCGACTCGCGAAAGAGAAGCGGCTCGCCGGGAACAGGTCCGGAATGGCGGGCGTCGCTGTCGCGTCGATCACGATCCCTTCATGCACCGGTGGCAGAAAACCCGGACTGAAGCAGCCTTTCTGGTTGTATGGCAGTCCGCGCGAATCGGGCAGCACCACAAACGTGGGGAGCTCATCGGTCAGGTTCCCCAGCGCATACGAGATCCAGGCCCCCATGCACGGAAACCCCGGCAGCAGGAACCCGCTGTTCATCATGTAGGTGCCCGGCCCATGGACGTTGGTCTTGGTGGTCATCGCCATCAGGAACGCCATCTCGTCGACCAGCTTGGCCTGCTCGGGGAAGACGCTGCTGACCCAGCGGCCCGACTCGCCGTGTTGCTGAAACGGGAACGGGCTCTTCATGATCGCCCCGGCGGGGGCTGTGAACCCCTCGGGCTTCTCCTTCGGTCCCAGCATCTGCCCATGCAGCCGCTCCAACTCTGGCTTGTAGTCGAACGTGTCCATCGGGCTGGCTCCGCCCGTCATGAACAGCTGGATGATCCGCTTCACCTTCGGCGGATGATGCTGCACCGGAAAACCGGGAGCATGCTGTCCGGCCTCAGCTCCGGATGCCGACGAGTCGCGGCCCAGCAGGTGACTTAAGGCGCACAGCGCGATGCCACCGCCGCTTTGAAGCAGGAGTTGCCGACGCGTAGAGATCGGGCTGGGCATCAGTGATCACTCAGGGGACAAACAGGAACTCGCTGGAGTTCACCAGGAGTCGGCACAGCGCCGCCAGACCATGCTGCTGCACATAGGCTCGAAACTGTTCCTGCTCCGACTTCGAGGGAGCCCGCTGCCAGGCTCGTCGAACAGCCTCGTTGATCTGCGGATCGACATCAGTCGCTGCCCCGGCGATCTGGTCGGCCATCGCCTGGCTGTGAAACAGAACGAAGTTGTTGTTGTACAGGGCCAGAGCCTGCAGCGGTGAGATCGAGTAGCTGCGCGTCGGAGCGAGCAACCCCAGGTCGGGAAAGTCGAGAGCCGACATTAACGGGTCGGGGATCCCGCGCCAGACGAAGCGATAGATGCTGCGACGATTCGAGCCCGCGGTGGCCCAGTCGTACGCGGCGTAGTCGAGCTTCGGTGTCAGCTGAGCCCCGGGCGATTGATGGAAGTGCTGGACCGCGGGGCCGCCCATCGTCAGGTCCAGTCGCCCCGCTGCGGCCAGAACAAAATCACGATAGGAGTCCGCGTCGAGTCGCAAGCGATTCTGCCTCCACAGCAGGCGATTGCCAGCATCGATCGCCGCAGCTTCGGGGCGAGGCTCCGCGGACTGCCGATACGTGCGGCTGGTCACGATCAGCCGGTGCAGTTTCTTGAGCGAGCCCCCGGCTTCGTCGCGAAACCAGACGGCCAGCCAGTCGATCAATTCAGGATGCGAAGGGACTCCGCCCATGCGACCGAAGTCACTGGGCGTATCGCAGATCCCCCGACCAAAGTGATAGTGCCAGACGCGATTGACCGTACTCCGCCAGGTCAGCACGTTGTCGCGGTGTGCGATCCAATCGGCGAGAGCGGCCCGGCGCAGGGACTCCTTCTGAGAGACGCTCTCAGTGAATCGCGATGGTGCATGCTTGAGGGCCGACAGTGCCCCCGGAGGAACCTCCTGCTGCGGCTTGTTGATGTCGCCTCGCTGCAGCAGATGCACGACCTTGGGAGTCGGGAGCGCCGCTGCCAAAGTCTTGCTGCCGCCTAGCGGAATCGCGACGGTCGGCCCAGCTGCGAATACGGTGGCCTGAGCCGGCAATCGGGCGAGTTCCGCTTCGGCAGCCACTCGCACGACATGGCCCGCGATGGTCAGGTTCTGAGCTGCCGAGCGCTGCGCGGGGGCGATGGCCAGTGCCTCTTCCACATCCCGCGGCAGCGCAACGGCCTGAGTGGCCGGACTATCAGTCACTGACAGTCCAAACGCTCCAATCAGATGCGATCCGCCGTGCAGTTGTTTGAGCGAGACCGTCAGCGAAGAGCCCTCGGGCAGGTCGAGCGCCTGAGCCAGTTCAAAGACAGCATGGTGCGATTGGGCCACTGCGGGATAGATCCCCCAGGCTGTCGCAGGATCACCGTCGATGGCGCGGCCAACGCCCCAGCCTTCCTGATTGAAGTCGGCGGTGACGCGCGAGATCGCGACCGGCTGACCGGACTTCTCTCCCGGCCGAAATGCAGCGATCGTCACCTCGGACAGGTGCAGGTTCCCGTTATGGCAACGACCGGGGCCTTTCATTGGCAGCGAATCGTGCGGGAACAGGTCAAGCCGTATCGCGGTGACACGCGGCAGCGGACTGGTCAGTGTCACCACATAGTTGTCTCGTTCCGGAGTCGTGCCACTCGCCAGAATCCGGTCATCCGCTTCGCGTGTGAGTGTGGCCCCCTCTGTGGAGATGTACGACTGCAGACCGACCGGCTTCCAGTCGGCTCCCGAACCGCGCTCGCTGGTCCACTTCGCAACGAGTGACTGACTCAACTCAGATTGCAGCTCGGCCGCATCTCCGCGCTGGGCAGCCTCCAGCAGGTGCTTCAGCCGCGACCGTTCCGCATGGACACGCGGATCAGCGTCATAGCGGATGTCCCCTTTGACGATCCCCGAGAAAACGGCCTGCAGCGCGTAGTAGTCTTCCTGTGCGATCGGATCGAACTTGTGAGCATGACACCGCGCACAGTTGGCGGTCGTGCTGACGAATGCCGCCATCGTCTGTGTCAGCATGTCGTCTCGATCGAGGTAATCGAAAGTCACTGGCCCGGTCGCGTAGGTGCTGTAGTCAAAGGTTCCCGCTCCCAGAAACCCCAAGGCAGGAATCAGATGGCCTGCCTCCGGCTCGAACTGATCGACCGCCAGCTGTTGACGGATGAAGGTCGCCCAGGGGCGGTCGGTGTTCAGGGCGTCGATCACATAGTCGCGATACGGCCAGGCATGATCGCGCCCGACATCGTGCTCGTAGCCGTGCGAGTCGGCAAAGTGGATCGTATCGAACCAGTGACGAGCCCACCGCTCCCCATACCGTGGGGAAGCGAGCAGCTGATCGACCAATTGCAGGTACGCCGCTTCACTGGGGTCGGCTTCGAAGCGAGCGACCTCATCGGGGGCGGGCGGCAGACCGGTGAGATCGAAGTAGAGACGCCGAATCAGCTCACGAGGCGGCGCTTCCGAGGAGGGCGACAACCCTGACTCAGCGAGCTTTACTCCGATGAAGGCATCGATCGGATGGAGCGTTCCCTCCCCCGGAAGCACGGGCGCTACCAGCGGCTTTAGCGACCACCAGTCGTCGTTGATCTGGCCCTTGGGAGCAGCCACGCGATCATCGTACGCTCCCATCCGGACCCACCGGATCAGAACATCAATCTCCGCCTGGGGGAGCTTCTGCTCGGGCATCTTCAGATCGGGGTCACGATGTTCGACCGCGCGAATCAGGAGGCTCTCTTCGGGCTTCTCGGGAATGAGGGTCGGCCCCCGTTTTCCGCCGGTCGTCCAGCCGCTCTTCCAATCGAGGGCCAGACCATTTTCCATCTGCCCGGAGGCGTGCGAGTGACATTCATAACAATGCTTCTTCAGAATCGGCTCGACCTGGGAGTGAAAGAATTCCGCAGAATCGTCGGCCCGCACTCTCCCAGTCATGCCCGTGACCGCGACAATCGCCAGTGCCAGGTTGAGGATTCGCCAATGTGCCAAACTCCACCCCGCTGCAGATGTCCCGGTCTCGACTACACGCATCAGTCTAGCATGATGTGGACACATGAGAACACCGGGCTGGCGATAGGCGATCACGGTGATTCCCGTATTGACCCCATATCCGGCAATCACTTAGCGTCTCCCCCGCCCTCCCCCGCAAGGATGCCGCGATGGCCGACCGACCGATCACCGTGCTGCAGCTGCTTCCCGACCTGAATTGGGGCGGGGTCGAGCGCGGCACGCTGGAGATCGCCGGAGAACTGGCTCGTCGCGGGCACCGCTCGCTCGTCATTTCCGCCGGGGGCCGACTCGTCGAACAACTGGAGTCGCTCGGGACCGAACATCTCAGCTGGCCGATCGGGAAAAAGTCGCCCTGGACAGCCCGGTTGATATTCAAGCTGCGGTCACTGCTGCAGGAGCAGCGCGTCGATATCCTGCATGCCCGCTCGCGGGTTCCCGCCTGGGTCGCCTGGCTGGCCTGGAAGTCGTTGCCCCCAGCCACTCGTCCGCGATTCATAACGACCGTCCACGGCTTTTACAGCGTCGGTCGGTTCAGCTCGATCATGGCCAGCGGCGAAGCGGTGATTGCCGTCTCGCGGTCGATCGCGGACTACATCCGGCAGAACTACCCCAAGACCCCCGCCGAGTCGATCACGGTCATTCCCCGAGGAATCGATCCGCGAGAGTTTCCGCACGCACTAGCGCCATCACTGGAATGGTGGAACGCCTGGTCCCAGCAATACCCAAACACGGTCGGTCGCGAGTGGCTGACCTTGGCTGGGCGAATCACGCGACTGAAGGGGCATGAAGAGTTCCTCAACCTGATCGCTCAGCTGAGTGAACGAGGACGGAACGTACACGGTCTGATCGTCGGAGGGGACGACCCCCGCCGCGCGGGCTATTCGGATGAACTTCGTCAGCGTGTGCAGGAACTCGGACTGGGTGAGCGGATTACATTTACGGGCCATCAATCCGATATCCGCGAAATC
>Ga0315905_10004731_pt1 | contig 13917 bp, 7 predicted proteins | sample LakEriMetagenome_5_FD_203522 | JGI IMG/M metagenome (GOLD analysis project Ga0315905, IMG submission 203522) | Freshwater fungal communities from buoy surface, Lake Erie, Ohio, United States - Buoy 4 MA121 | ecosystem: Environmental > Aquatic > Freshwater > Lake | place: USA: Lake Erie, Ohio... | reverse complement strand
TCCTGCTTTAACAGGGGCTTTCAGATTGCCCCCAGTTTGAGCATTATAGGACGCTCTGCCCTTAGAATTTAAGCCGCCCGCCTTGTTTTGTCCTTCTTTTCTTGTCCAAGCACCTGTTGCCATATTATTATGCGTTAAAAGTTTTCGTATTTGCTTTAATTATATTATCATTATTTTTTGCAACAGGATTCCCTTTTTTAGGATTATTTGCTGCAATTGTATTCAATAAATCAGCTATGTCTTGAGGTTTCATTATTTCTAATAAATCTTTATAAGCCCTAGAAAACTGTGCCCCTTTTATATTTTCAATAGTAGCCTTATCTTTAGAAGCATCGTAGACTCCTTCAGACTTAAGGCTTGAGCGTATTTCTTGAAGCCTAGCGGTTATCTCTTCTGGGGTATTTAAGTAATTAAGCCTTTCTTGGTCATCATCTCTAGATATATCTTTTTTTCTTTTATCGAAAATAGCCTTCTTTTCATAATTGGTTAAATATTCTCCGCCCTTATCATACGAGTGCCTTAATTCGTGCATTACAACATTTTTAAATAATTGATTCCCAATTTTCTTGTGCTCTTCTGGGACATCCAAATATTGTTGTGCTATTGCATTTATTGATATAGAATTATTATTAGGGTTCCAACTAGCCAGTGTTTTTCCTGTAGAATCTTTAGATTGCCTATTGTAAGGCAACGATGTTATTGGAATTTTATATAATTGCTTTTCTTTTTTAGAAAGTATTTCTTCGGTTTTGTCAGTTAATTCTTGTTCATTTATATTATTTAATGACACTCCTTGCTCAGCCGCTAAATCATTTTTAACAGCATTCCTCAGTATATTATATCTATAAGGAGAATTACTTTCGGAAATAAGTTCCTTAGGAGAGTCTCTTTTTATTTTATCACCTGACTGTTCTGCAAATCCACTATCGGGCTCAAGAACAGAATTTTCCACCACATAAGGAGTTGCCTTAATCAATCCTTCGGGCTGCTTTCCCTCTAAAATAGCAGACATAATATCTTTTGCGTTAGCATCTGTATTAAGAGAATATTTAATCTCTACCTTACTATTAGTAGGATTATTTATTCCAAAAACTTCAGCTAATGATTTCATCGCCATATTACCTGTAGTTTTTAGTTTTTGCTTTGATAGACTTAGGTTGAGATACAAACTGCTTTCCCTTCTTGTTTCCTTCCGACTTAGCTTTATTTGTTGCAGCCTTTTCAGACGCAGAAAGACTACTCCAAGCGGCTTCAGGTAGGTATCTTTTTTTACCACCTGACTTAACTTCTTTGGAAGAACCTTTGTCTTTGTTAGCCTTAGTGGCTGAGGTCATCCAATTCTGGGAGCTCCAGTCCTTTAAGCTTTTCTGAGATTTAGCTAAACCCATTGTATTTAGTTTTTATACCCTCCGCCCTTGCTCTTGTATTCCCTAGCAAGTAGTTGTGCCTTTCTCGCACTCCATTCTCCTGCATCACCTCCCTTGGAGGAAGACTTTATCTTGTTAAATAAAGCCTTTCTCATTGAGGGTTTAGTATAATTCCCAGCCGAATTAACTTTACTCTTGGCTTTCATCTTAGTAGCCTTTTTTCATTGGCATCATACCCTTCTTCATTGGGGGCATAGGCTTCTTTGTAGCTGGCATAGCCTTCTTTGAACCTTTTTTCATTGGAGTTGCTTTCATTGATTTCATTATAGTATTATTTAAAAGTTAAACGATATATAGTTTGGTCTACTAGACCATTAATCTCATCTAATATGTTTGTTAGTGCAGGATTACCCATAACCAACATTCTTGCACTACCTGATATGTAAGACTTAAATACCTCTAGAAATGTCACAGGAGCATCTAATGTATAAGGCTTGACTTCCATATCACAGCCCATCATAATACGTCCGTAGCATCCCTGATATGACTCAATAAACTTATCCATTAGCTCGTTAAATCCTTCGTAGAAATCACCTAAAGCTTCGTGCTCAGCAAAAGAACTTGTCTGCCAATGAAATACCTTTGCTTGTGCAGATGCCTCTAACATCTCACATAACAACTCCTCTTGTGGGTCTTCTGTTTCTCCAGACTCTGAAGAGTTTTGTGAGTAGTCGTTCATTAAAGTCCCAAAGGCTACCGCCCTCTTGGCTTTCTGCATATCTATTATACTTACCATAAGCTTAACTTGTTAAGCGGTGTGAGCCGCAGGTAATCATTAGTTTATTATTTTCTCAAAGATACAATTATTTTTTCTTTTTCATATGCTTAAACATTTCTACTTGTTTTTCGCGTTTAATAATACCTTCCTTAGTCTTAGCTGTACCTAGGTTACGTCCTGTGGTTTTGGAGACTAACTTGTAGCCTCCCTTGATTTTTTTTATCATTTTGGTATCCCTTTGTTTTTATAGTATTGAGTGAGATATTTTTTAGTATCCTCTCCTATTAAGTTGAGCGTTTTTAAATCACTTTTTAAATCTTCATTCCCTTCCGTAAATAAATGAGGAAAATGAGCGTATATAATTTGAGCTTTAGCCTCCGCATTCGCCCCTGTCATAATATCAAAATATTCATCTTTATTATTAGGATATTTTAACTTCTTTTCGTCCTGCAATAATTTAGCATAATCCCTACCACTTCTTCTATATATAGGGTCTTGCTTTATTAGATAATCATTCATTTCTTTTACAGAAGCTTTATTTTCTATTAATAGACGCATCTCCGCTTTTACCTCTTGCTTTTTACTTCCAGCTTCTTGATTTATTTTATCAATAATATCTTTCCCTTTCTTAAATGTAATCTTTGGGTCTGTAACAGAGTAAACACGTCCCTTTATTTTATCAAAAAATGCAACTGGAATATCAGATATCTTGCCACTATTAAATTTAGAGCGTTCAGACTCTGGCAGATTTGCAAATTCATGGACAACCTTATCCATTATGGAGTATCCCATCCCAACAAGTGGATTTGATTGTGTGATAAAGTTCTCTGAAGCTTTTTGTAATCTTTTAGGAGAAGCACCTGTGGCAGTTCCAATTATCTTATAGAACTCGGATACATTTTTATCATATCTACCTTCATCTTCTGGTAATATTTCACCCATCTTTTCAATGATTTTTCCGCCTCTCCATAAATCTAAATTGTAACTATATTCAACCATAGCTTTTATTGCAGGAGGAATATTTGTTGACAAATTAGGAGACATCATTCCTAAGAATTTAGCATTAACATTTGATTTCCATTCATCATATCTTTCGCCATCATCTACAAATATTTTATAATACATCCCTTCTCCCATATTTTGGAATATATTTAAAAAGGCTTTAATTGGAGCAGGAACAGCTATCTCAATTTTACCTCTTGTTCCATCTTCATTTTTAACTGGGAAGAAAAATACAACCTTTGTAGCTAAATCTTGCTCGTTATCATCATTGTCATAATCAGCTCCTGCGACAGCCATATTATATATAGTAAGTGCGGCAACAAAAAGACCTGTTTGAATTATTTTATTTGCAAATGCAGTTGGATTTTCTTTTATATAATCAGCAGTTATTTTAACTCCTTGAGTAAATACATTAAAGTAAGGAATAAATCCATCTAGCCATTTAGTAAGCAATCCTCCTCTATGATAATCCATTGCAGCTCTAGCCATATAAGCAGCCTTAGTTTGGATTTTTCTCATCTCTTCTCCCGTTGGCAGTTGACCATTCTTATCTTTGAATTGAGCTATCTCTCTTTCTTTGATTGTCTTATATGCAGTTAGTTTAGACCCCATTTCAGACGCACTACCAAACGCCCCAAGGTATTTACTCATTTGACCTAATAACCCTTTTTTAGATGCATATTCCTCAGATAAAGTCATCATTAAGCCGCCTGCTTTTCCGTATTCATAAATTAAATCTTCTAAAGCCTTATTCTCCATTCCAAAGTCATGAGCTATAATTTCAATTGATTTAGCAACAGTTCCAGTAAATACTTTTGCATATTGCCCTGCTACACCTACACTTGCTCCATCATAAATATTATTTAATTGAACCTGAGAAATAGCGTCAATTGGTATATTAGTAATAGGAAATGCTATGTTTAATCCAGTTGCCATATTACGGAGTATGTTAGCTCCTGTAGCCATTTGTGCTATTTTATATGCTTTGCTATTCTTATTGAAAAGCTCTTCATCAAAATATTCTTTTGCAAGGTTTTCTTTTAACTGGAATGCGGTAACAAGTCCATTCTCTTTAAACGTAACAATACGAAAATCCTTATCAGCTTTTTTGCTATATTTTAAAGAACCATCTTCGTTAATCTTTATAGTTTTGTCGGCATATTTTTCGTATTCAACTTCTTTTACAAAGTCGAGGTTTCTTGGAATTGCTTCTTCATATAATGTTTTAAGCGCGAAATTCGAAGCAACTCTAACTTCTGTTGCAATCATTGCAGCGTGTAATAGCTTAGCTGAATTAACCATTATTCCTGTATCGCTACCATCCTTAATTTTCTTTAATTCTGGAGTAGATAAATTAAGACCTCTTTGATAAAAATTATTAGGAGATAAAGCTTCTTCCCCAATAGATGTGCCAAATATGTGTTCTAAGAATATACGTGGAGAATAATTGTAATTCTTATATAATTCATAAGTATCTTTATCAATTAAGCCGTTCTCGTATTTATATTTCAATATATCGCTAAAGGCTTTAAAGTAATCATCAGACGCAGTATATACCTTATCGTAGACTTCTAAGTCTAAGTAGTCCATATAATCATTTAAAGTAGCGACAGCAGTTTCTTTTGTAGTCACAGTTCTAACTCCGTCAATATTTAAATGCATAGGATGCTTTGGTTTCTCCTCGCCTCTTCTATCAAAGTTATCTTCAATAGCTATAACACGACGTAAGAATACAAAGTTATCTAATAACTTAATCTCCTCGGGAGACAGATTTCCATATATTTTAGTAAACTGTTCTGTGAATTTAAGGTTACCAAACATAGAAGCCCCAGCCTTATTGTACATACTGTATAAAGAGAACTCCAGTTCCGAATCCTGCATTGCCTTTTTAATATTGATATTGCGTTCGGAAAGAAGTTTCCTTACATATCTAGACACCTCGCCCCAAGTATTTTTATTCTTATTTTCGTATTCTTTTCTAGATTCAGCAAGTGCGTCAGGGAATTTTTTTTGCTGTAATATACTTGGTTTTATTGGACTAAATTTTCCACTATTTCCAACAGCTGATTTAATATTAGGCTGATTGCTAATAAATCTATAATACTGTCCGTCTTGTAATGTTTTTCCGTCAAACAAAACAACTACTTGAGCGTAATCATAGGCAGCCCCTGCTTGTTTTCTATCAAAAGCAAATCCTTCAACACTCCTGTCCTTGTATCTAATTTGATTAAACAAGTATTTTTGACCATTTCTATAACTCTTGTTGCTTATTTTCCTATATTCATCCTGTATATTTTTATCGACATCCTCCTGATTAACAAGATTTTTTATATTTAAGAATACAGGAATTACACGAGACGAGGTATTGGTTGTAATATATTTTCGTGTAGCATCATCATACTTCATTTTCTGACTATCGTTACTTGAAGCATAACTAGATGCCTCCTCAGGAGAACTACTAAACCAAGCCCCTCTGTCGCCTATTTTAAACGAATCAAAGTCTTTGTCCTTAGATGTGCCGTGATACATAACCATTGGCTCTCCGTTCTCATCTACAATTTTAGATGCATTCTTAGGGTCGTTCTCCCAATCGCCAAACCAAGCCTTAAACTCAGGAGTCCTTACTGTATTATATTGAGCTTCAGTTAAGTTAGAAGGCTTTCCATTAGGAGCAAGTTTATTTGTTTTCTGTTGCTTTAATCCATTTTCTCTACCTCGCTCGCCCACTCTGGAAACTCCGCTGACACTTCTGCTTGCACCTCTGGATTCAGCGGCTTGCTGTACCCCGCTAACGATAGGTAATTCTCCAATGTAATCGGAATCTGAGCCTTCTTTAGAGAGTTGATTAATATATTGTCCCCAGTCTGTTTCTGATAAGTCTTTTCCATTTTCTTTTATTTTTTGTTGAACTTCTTCTATTGTTGTTTTTCCAGATTTATATGTTTGCCATATGCCTCTTGATTCAGTTTTATTTGTGTCAGTTTTTTCTTCTGAAGGGAAAATAGACCTAGCTCCTTCCCAAGTAATGGATTGCATTTCTCTTGCAAGAACGCCTCTTTGTTTTGCTGCATCTCTATATGCGTCAGCAAAAAAAGCATAAGTAGCTTCGTCAAATTTAACTTCTTTACTTTTAGAACCTAAGGGTAATAGATAAGATGCTGCAATAGCATGAGTATCAATTGTTACTTCGTTATCAGTTTGTGGCGTAGCAATGTTATTGTAAAAGTTGCGAACTTTAAATGCCTTACCAAGTTTATCTGATATATTTTGTTCGCTTCCATCCTCAATAATAGATACCGCTTTAGCTATAGTATCATATCCAGAAAAAGAAGAGGTTTCGTTTACCTTAGAAACAATAATTCCCGTAGGTATTCTTAACGGAGCTTTTCTGTCTGCAAAGTTATCAAAAGAATATCTAATCATTGCTGATTTGTCATATTCATTTAATTCTGAAAATTTCTTTCCAATCGACTTTTGTAATGTAGGCAGATATGCAACCTGAGCAACATATGGCTCTCCATCGTCTTTAATAGATTTCTTTTTATAGTAATCATAGGTTTCTTGCGTAAATAAAGAATCCTGATTGTTAGAATAAAAATCAATAACATAATGAGCTAAATGAACATTGTCAAACCAAGGTTTTTGTGGCGACTGCGTAGCGATTACTGCTGATGTTTGCTCTAGTGATAGATTGTATTTTTCAGAAAATTTCTGAGCAATAATATTTGCACCATCATACCATAATTTAGATATATCTCTTATGTTACTAGGAATATTATCATATATAAATAACAAATTAGATATTACATTATCCTTAGCTTCCTTATAAATATTATCAGCCCAAGCCATTTTCTCTTGCTTAGACGCTCCTTTTGGAATACCTTTTGTTTTTTTGCTTACTAAATGGCTATCAAATAATGTCTCCGCTCTATTAACATACATTATAGGCTTTACTTCTTTTAGAGCACTAACACTTGCTTCCCCCGAATACAATGTAGCTTCCTGTTTGTTTACTTTCCCAATAAGAATCATCGAAGGCTGTTTGAACCCAGAGACTGTTTTATCTTCAGTATTTTTTGCAATTTCTTCTGATTTTATAATTTTTTGTTGACGCAATGAAGGCTTTAGTTCATCATCTCTTAATGCAAATTCATCAGGCATTAACCCAAGTTTCTGAGGAGCAAATTGCATCATCTCATATACCTTATTTACCAACCTATCTGCATCCTTTGTATTACCTTCAGCGCGCAACTTTCTAGCAATGTCACGAAGCTTAAATGCTTCGTCATTTACACCTGAGAAATTAACATAAGAATTTTGTCCTCTCGTCTCAGAGGTCATGGCTTTTCTAGCTAAAGGAGTATACATCCTTGAGTGCTCATCCCAAGCATTCTCTTCGCCAATAGCACCTAAACTATTTCCTCTTACTGTATGTCCAAAGAAATCGTGCACAAACCTAAATAAATCATTCGCTAATAGAGTTTGACCATTTATATCTTTGAACTCCGTAGACTTCAATCTAGGGTCGTTATTTGCCATCTCTTCTGTAACAGGAGTATCCCCGAATTCAGACAAGGTAGAAAGTAATTTAAAATTTTTATTATCTCTTAAATCATCAATGAATTCTTGAGCATTTTTATATGGCTCTGTGTCATTAATTTCAACCTTATATCCATTAGAAATAATTTCCTTATATTGGTCAATAGTCTCAGCAATCATTGCATCATATGAAGCCTTTACTTCAGGAATACTATAATTATCAGGCATTGCCATATAAGCATCTGATATTTTCTTAGCACGCTCTTTGTCTACTGAAGTTATCCTTTCCCCTTCTTTATATTCTAAGCCTTTTTTCTTCATATACTCAGTTGCAATTCTTTTCGCATCTGCTAATGGCTCATTAAATAATCTATTGCCTGCTACAGGGGTTTTAGTTACATCTGCTTTTTGTGCTCTTAATATAACTACAGGAGTTACTTGTGCCGCCGTTCTTGCTGATTTATTAGTATTAATTAAATTGTCAATATATTTAGTGTCTATTGGAGCACCTTGTCTTAATGAACGAGCATAGCCCTCGAAAAATTTAATTAAGTCTTCAGTCTTAGTTCTTTCTGAAAACATATTATCCGCAAAATCGTTTAATGCTTTTGAGTTTATTTTCTTGGCTATACTTTTTATAAAATCTTTTATAGCCATAGCAACTTTCTGCACCCTACTTCTTTCAATTTTTATTTTATTAGAAGTCATTAATGCACCTAACTGAGCCAAAAACTCTTCAGCCTTTATATTGTCATTCTGTTCTTTAGTTTTATTCTTATCGTCATAAAGCTCGGCAAATTTATTTAATTCAGACAAATCAGAGCCAGAAAGAGCTTTTGATATTCTGCTTCTCATTTGTCTGAACTCTGCTGGATTTTCTTGAGCTAACTTTAGAACCAATGGGTGGAATATTTCATGAGGTAAAGTTTCCTTATCCATACGAGTTACATCTATATGAATAGTGTTTCCCTTTTCCGAATATAATCCTTTTGATTCGTCAACTGCTTGTGTAGCCTCTTCTAATGTATTGCCTTGATTAACAAGCCCTTGAATCATGTCCTCCCTGTTATCATATAAAACAACATTTGCATTTGGCAAAATAGTTTTCAATGCCTTTACGTTGTTATTTATCTTTGTTTTATTTTCTGGGCTAACCTTGTTTAATATTTTATTTCCTGTTCTCTTTAGTATATCCATCCCAACTACATAGGCTCTTCTCATAGGTAATCCTACGGGAGATAATGAAGTTTGCAAAACGGCTTCTGGACTAGCCTCTTCTTGCACTTCTTGAACAGGGGGTTGTATAGGAGCTTTTTTATTAACAAATTCTTTAACAACACTAGTCATTTCGCCAAGTGGCTTAACAGTAGTATCCTGTTGCATTACCCCTTCAGATACATTTCCTAATGCATCTTGTTTTGCTTTTAAAGCTAAATCAATTGCTAATTCTGGATTAGATATCTCAATAATATTTCCCGTCTTTTTATCTAGTAATCTAGCACCAACAACTCTATCGTTTTCATCTTTAATACTTTCTTGAAACTCTATAAAGTTATAATCTAATTCAATAGATTTTTTTCTTTGCTCTGTAGCAGTTCTGCTAAACTTAACTTTCGGCATAAGGGATATACTTCCATCCTCATTAACCTTTGCAACGTAATTAGATTTATTACCCTCTGAATCAGTCACTTCAACAGGCTCAAGATTAAACCTGTCAGTTAGTACAGTTGTCTTTGGTCTCTCTCTTCTTCCTGTTTCACGAGTTGTTGTAGTAACTTCTTGTATAGGAGTTGTAACCTCAGTAGTTTTAATTGTTTTATCGTATGACTCTAGTTGCTGAATCTGATTAAAAAATGGTTCGGAGGCAACTTTCTTTTGTTCAGCAGTTAATTCTGATTTTTCAATCTTATCTATAATATCATATAACGAATCATTTGCTGAGTTAATTATCCATTGGTCTATTTCTTCCTTATTATTTACTCTAGCTCTTATATCATTAAGAGCATTATCCATACCCTCAATAGACCAACCCTGCTGCCCCTTTGTTTGGAAAAAGTTAATAATATCTTCTGTGTCTATATCTGACTGAGACATTGTTTCTTTTCTACGAGCTTCTCTTTGAGATTTATATTCTTCGTCAATTAAATTATTGACTTTGTCTTCATAAGACTTAATTCCATTATTTAACTCTGAATGATAAGAGCCATCTTCTGAATCTTTTGTATTCTTTATATCTTCTTCTAATTTGCTAATACTTGATAAGTATCCTAATGCCTCCGCTCTTTTTTCTTTAGGCAGGGCTGCAATTAAAGCATAATTATCTTTACTTAAACTTGCACTATAATCAAGTATATTTTTGATTCTTTCCTTAGCTACTTTTTTAGCTTCATCTGAAACAGTATCATCATTAATAACTTCATTATATCTATCAATTGTTTTTTGCTGGATATCTGTAAGTTTTACACGAGATAATCTAGCAGCTCCACCAGAAATCAAGCCCCCGCTTAATGAACCTACAATAAACGATTCAATAGCGTCTTTTTTGAATTTATCTAAAGACTCCATTGTAAATCCGCCCTGCTTTGTTGCGTCGATAAGCATATTACCAAAACTAGATGCAACTTCTTCGAGCCCTTCATTACGCCCTCCTGCAAAAGCCTTCCCTAAAATATCTGTAGTTGTTCTTACTATTTTTTGTCTTGCAACATCTTCACCTTCTCCTACAATAGAAGCCATAATACCTTTTATTGCAGGATTATCTGATACGTTTACAAACTTACTTGCTAATTTTTTAGCAGCAAGGATATCGGTATCAAACAAAGACTCACTAGCTCCCTCTATAACACCTCTAGCAATAGATTCTAAAAAATCAGTTGCTGTAACGTGATTGTCTTTTCTATATTCTTCTGCTAAAGATGACGTTGTTCCAAGACCTAATCCAAATTTAAATTGTGCACCAGTTTGAGATTTTAACCCAGTAGATAAAATAGCAGGCAATTCAGTACTAGCAATAGCACCCATTTCCGACAATGCTGTTTGTCTAAGTAATCCTCCAGATTTTCTTAATGCTTGAGCTTCCAAAGAACCTCCTCCAGTTAACGCAGCTGCTACAAATTGAGGGACTGTAGCTAGTACATCTCTAAATAACATTGCAGACCCATCGCCTAAATCTCCATCTGAGAATGCGTCATAAAATGAGCGTTGTGGACTTCTGTTCTTTTCAGAAACACCCCAATTTTTTAATGTGTCGTCTTTGGTTTGGTCTGCGCTTTCACTTAAATAGTTTCCTGCATCTACCAAGTATTTACCCAAGAAAGTTGGGTCAGAATCAATATCTTTTTGAGCTTGTTTTTTGTCGCCCATTAAATAATTAATACCCGCAGACGAATATCTGCCCCCTAAGTCAACAGCAAGACCAAACGAACTAATTAGGTCTCCAACCATTCTAGTTGTTTCAGAAGGAATTTCTTGCCCTAACCCTTTGCCAATTCCAATTAAATTTGTTCCTGCTTTTTTGATGTTATCCCAATCATACCAAGCAGAGTCGCTATCAGGAACTTCAAATTTCCCAGCCGTAGAACTTGTCTTTCCAGATAATACCGTATCGGCTTTTTTTTTAAATAAATCAATATCACCCTTTCCTAATCCACTAATATCTACAGGCAGAATGCTATCGCCAAATTGAATGCCGTATCCATTTCCTTTTTTGCTTTCAATTAATTTATTTGCATCAAAAGAAACAGGAGTTACCATATTTGTTTCTTCGTCTAATATGCCATATCCGTTACCCTTAGAACTTTTGATTAATCTATTCTTAGCCATATTGTGTTTTTTATATTTTTAAAATATAACATTAGGTACTAAAATTCCTTAAAAGGCACTAAACCATCAGTAGGCTTAGGGGGGGTAGGAACAACGGGTTTTGGCGTTGCAGGTTTAGTGCCTCTTAATTTAGAAAGGTTTTGACTAGGCGCACCAAATACGCCATCTACTAATGCCTGAACAAAAGGTTTATCTTTATTTGCAAAACCTCCAGCTTGAATAGTTCTATTAATTGTTTTTCTAAACACTTCTGGATTCTTAACTTTTCTCCAAGTCTGTGTTGCTCCAACTACGTTTCCGCTTGTGTCTAATAAAAAATTATCGTCCTTATCTACAAATACCTTAGCCCAAATATCTCCAGAGCCTTTTGATTTAGCAATATCTGTAACAATTGCTTGTTGATTTCCAATGCTCAATTTCATATTTTTGCCTAATGGCGCAGCAGATAATTTAGCTACCGCTCCACTAGTTGTAGGAACATCTATATCATACATATTTGCTTGAGCATATTCTGCTGGAGCACTAGTTGCAGCACCAGCAGTTCCTTTAGAGTTATAATAATTAACCTGAGCCTGCTTAATTTTCATCTCCATATCAAAATCTTTTTGCTGAGTAGATATCTTAAACTTAGCTGATTCCGCTTGAGCCTTTTGTATATCTAATTCATCTTGAGACTTAACTTGAGTAGATTGAACAGTCATTGGAATCTTATCAATAGATGCCTTAACTATCTCCTTATCGCTTAAATTCTGTCCCTCAAATCCTGCTTGCTTTCTCATTAACACTAACTGTTCAGGACTAGTAGCCTGTATCCTAGCTAACTCTTGGTCGGCGTAGTCCATCGTAACTTGCTGTCCGTTAACAACCATAGTCCTTGGAGGAGGGGGTATCTTGTTGCCTTGTGCGTCTAAAGTCCATCCAGCAGGAAGCTCCCCTTGTACCCTCATTAAAGCACCTGTCTTAGGGTCTTTGATATCTTGAGATATTTTCTGATATGGATTAGATGACAAGTAAGACTTACCAAACATTTTAAACGAATCTAAGTTGCTTGTGTATGTGTCCGCTAAAGCTTTCTGTAAGTCTTGTGGATTCTTAACTAAGTTCTCGTCTCCCATCTTAGCAGACAAGTCCTTGTAGAACTTTTCAAAGCTAACTAAGTTGTCCTTGTTAGCAACTCCTAACTGCAACATCCTCTCGTATTCCTTAGCCCCTACGTCATAACCTTGTTTAAGGTCACCTATCTCAGAAACTTGCTGACGAATGTCTCCTAGTGCTGAGTAGTCTAGTTTGCCATTCTTCATTATTGCAGAACTTGTCTTCCCCAATAAGTCATTTGCTTTAGAGGTAATAGACTTCTGCCCAAATATATTTAAGTTCTTTTTAAGAGCCTCAATATTTTGGAAAGCGTTTTCAGCTAAGTTAAAGTCCCTTTGTTGTTGTGCAATAACTTGTGTAAATATATTACCAACTCCAGAAGCTGCTTGCTGCAGTCCTTGTTGAATGTTTTGCGACGGGTCGTATGTATATGCCATTATTAGCTAGGTGGTTCTTGATAAAACTCGTTATTAACAGGATTGTAATTTTTAAAAGGATTAGTTACGGGAATAAGGTTAGTTTTAAATCCCTATCCCGCAAATAAAGGGTTTATCATATTTTGCCCCGTAGGTCCTAATAACAAATTTCCTGTAAGTTCATTTGTTTTCTTTCCTCCTCCATATATCTGACCTAACATAGCCAAGTTGTCTTTTTGATTCTTCATCTGAGTTAAGCCTCCTCCTATAGTAGAAGCAACCCCTCCAATACCAGACCATATAGCAGACCTAGCGTTTTGTACCGCCGCAGCAGATGCTTGTTGTTGCTCAAATAAGGACTGGTCTAACGCCATCCCACCTTGAAATTGTCCTTGAGCTAGTCCTAATAATTGTTGTTGCTTACCTGACTCAGACTCAAACTGAAGTCCTGCCTGTTGTGCTTGTGCTGCCGCTGTCTGACCTAAAGATTGTAGGTAGTTCTGTTGAGCTTGCTGACCCATCTGTTGGCGTTGCTGTTGAGACGCGATGTCGATGTTTTGCATCTGAGCACCTTCTTGTTGTTGTCCCATTAGAGCGGCTGTTAACAAGTCAGAGGATGAACCTCCTGCACGTTGTGCAAACGCTAACGTATTAGCCGTAGACTGCCTAGCCTGCTCTCTCATTATGTCCTCTCCTGCTACGCGACCACCGCCTGCCATACGCTTACCTAACTCAGCGGCTTGTTCTGCCTTAACGAACTTAGATATATCCCCTTGATATGTTTTAAGACCTTGGGCTTGATTAATTAAGTCTCCGTATCCTTTTGTAAAGGCAGACTTCTGTTGTGCCCCAAATTGAGTTTGGCGGTCAAGTTGTCTCTTGGCTTCTGCCTGCTGAC
>Ga0315905_10004730_pt1 | contig 13918 bp, 10 predicted proteins | sample LakEriMetagenome_5_FD_203522 | JGI IMG/M metagenome (GOLD analysis project Ga0315905, IMG submission 203522) | Freshwater fungal communities from buoy surface, Lake Erie, Ohio, United States - Buoy 4 MA121 | ecosystem: Environmental > Aquatic > Freshwater > Lake | place: USA: Lake Erie, Ohio... | reverse complement strand
GCCAGCGTTCGCCTTCGCGTTCCCTTCATCCCTTATGACGACCCCAACCCCTCACCTGTTTCTCGCCGCCCTCACCGGCTGGCTCGCTTTCAGCCCCGGCACTTCGGCCCAGACCACAGGCGCACGCCCACCGGACGCCTCCGTCAGCGGAAAGGCAGGTGAACTGGTCGTGCTCGCCCCGTTTCAGGTGCAAGCGGAGGACAACAGCGGTTGGACGCCGGCCGAAACCCTGGCTGGCACCCGCATGCGGACCAAGCTCGCCGACGTGGCCTCGCAGATGGACGTGTTCACCTTGGATTTTATGCAGGAGTTCGGCTTCAACAGCGTCGAGGAAGCCTCCATCTACTCGCTCAACATCGAGAACGGTTCCGAGTACGTGGCCAACGTGGAGTCCAAGGAAGGCGGCCAAGGCAACTTGCGGGTGCGTGGTATCGGCCAGGTCCGGCGGTCGCGCGAGTTTTTCGCCACCGGGACCCGCGCGGATAACTACAACCTGGAGCGCGTCACGCTCGCGTCCGGCCCGAATCCGATGATGTTTGGTATTGGTGCGCCCACCGGGGCGATCGACGCGACGCTGGCCCGGCCGATGATGGATCGGAACACGGCCAAAACGAGAATGCAGGTCGACAGCTTCGGTGGATTGCGGGGCGAGTTTCACCTCAACCGGACGCTCCTCCCGGGCAAACTGGCCTTCCGCGGCGCCTTGCTGGCGGAAAATAAGAAGGCCGACATTAAGCCGTCAATCGAGCGGGATCGTCGGATGTACGGCGCCCTGCAGTACTTCCCGTTCAAAACCACCAAGATCAGCGCCCACTATGAGCGGATGGAGAACCACAGCCGGATGCCGTCGCGGGTTGCCCCGCTCGACCGGGTCCGCGTCTGGTATCAGGCGGGCGATCTGGGCTCGGCGCTCGGCAACCAGCCGCTTTTCAACAACAGTCTCGCGTGGCAAGCGACCCGAACCAATCCCGATAACCGGGTCTTCAGCCTTTCGGGTGAAGGTGCCATCAGTGTGATCGGCGGCAGCAATCCGGCCGGCTTACGGGCGTCGGGTGGCTACCACTCGGTTGGCGTGCAGAACATCGCCGACAACGGGCTCTGGCCCGGGGTGGTGGATCCGGTCAATGCTGGCACCACCCGCGGAGTCTCCTTGCTCGACGACAGGTACTATCCCCGGGACGCGAGCTATCACTATTACACCGATTTCGGGGAGGAGAAAGCCTCGATCCTCAACCTGTTCTTCAACCAAGAAGTCTGGCGCAACCTGCATCTGGAAGCCGGTTACCAAAGGGAGTCGGGCCGGAGCCGTAGCGGGCAACATATGTTTGGGGGCAACGGCGGCCTGAATCTTAACGTTGATCCCAACCGGTTTCTGCCCGACGGAGTCACGCCCAACCCCTACGCGGGCCGGTTGTATTTCGATGGCTTGGCCGGCTTTAGTGCGGGCTGGAACCAGAGCGACGAGTGGCGGGCCGCGCTTTCGTATGAATTCGAAGCCAAAGATTATTTCGAAAGCCGCTGGTTCCGGTTGCTCGGACGGCACCGCGTGGCCGGCATCGTGTCGGCGCTCGCAGCGAAGAACCTCAGCCAGGAATACCGCTACAATCTCCAGCCGGTGATCGAAAATGGCCGGATGCGGGATCCCGTCTTTAGCGGTGTCAACTACTGGATCGATCCCGCGACCGGCCGGCGGGGACTTGGTCCCTTGGGTAGCGGTTACAGCGCTGCGGCGAGCAATCGGGCGGTCAATTTCCGCTCTTATGTTGGGGCAGATTTCGGCTGGGAGCCCCGCACAGACGGCTTCGCGATCGGGCAGCCGTGGCGAATCACGGACAACAATGGCGAGGTGTGGATCGTGGATCCGACGAATGCAGGCACGGGTACCAACGGCGAGCGGCTCATCACGGGCCGCAATACCGGAGGGACTCATTCGGAATTCGCGACTAAACTCCTCTCGTACCAAGGCTTCCTGTTCCGGGACCGAGTGGTGCTCACCTACGGGCGCCGCGAGGACGCCAACAACACGGCCCGGTCGACCGCCCCCGCGGTCTCTTGGCGGAATCCGGAAACGGGCCAGATCGTGTCGGCGCAGACGGCCGGCTACCAAGCTCACCTCGACTACTATGGCTTCGAGGCGATGGATCCGGCGACCAAGGCTTCCGGCACCACGGAACTCAAGGGTATCGTCGTGCATCCGTTCCGCCACTGGGGCTGGAAACTTCCGTTCGGGGCGGACTTTTCGTTAATGTATACGGAGTCGAACACGTTTGCGCCCAACACCACCGCGCGTAACCCCGACGGCAGCTTTATGGAGAGTGAAAGGGGTGACGGGTTTGACCGCGGTTTCCGCCTGGCGCTGTTCGAGGGTAATTTCAATGTCCGGTATAATGAGTATGAGGTTCAGTCCTCCCCGAGCCGGTTGGGGGCACTGTTCGCTGGGATCCGGGGTGCCATGCGTCCCGTGATGAAAGACATCACTCGGGCTCTGGTGGCCAATCAGGCGGAGTTCCGCGCGAAGTTTCCCGCTTGGCCGCTGCAGGGTCAGGGCGATCCGGCCTTCGCCTATCCCTTCGCCTCAGTGAACAACGGTGGATTCGAGACGATGAATTTCTTCAACTACCTCGACCCTTATGCGGTGACCGCGGACACGGCCGCCGCAGGTAAGGAAATCACCCTCCAGTGGAAGCCGACCCGCAACCTAGATGTCCGTTTCACGTGGAATCAGCAGGAGGTCACCCAGAGTGGTATCGCGACCCAGTGGATCAAGTTCGCCGACCAGTTTGAGGCGATGATGGACCGGACGTTTTTCACCGAAGGCTACGTACCGGGCGACACCGAGGCGATTTACCGGAATCCGGCCGGCTTCGATATGGACGGCGACGGCGTCATCCGGCGGTACACGTGGGATTCCATCCCGGTCGGCACCGGCTCTGGCAACGTCGTGCCGCAGAACCTCGGCAGCAACCTTACCCCGTGGGGACGCAGCAACGACCAGGTCGCGGGCGGCTGGGCCCAGCAGACGATGAAGGAGAGCTGGATCGCGAATGTGCGTAACGGAAACTCGGGCATCCCGGTGCTGGAAGCCTACAACGGGCGGCCGAACGAATTCACCCGGGATCACCGGTGGAATCTCAACGCGATGTATCGTTTCAGCGAAGGAGCGCTGCGCGGCTACCGGGCGGGCGGGGGTTACCGCTGGCGCGCGCCGGCGTCGCTGGGCTTCGGCGTGAAGCAGGTCAACGGCGTCAGTGTGCCGGACGTGAATCTCATCCAAAAAGGGAAGGCCGAAACGGCGGTCGACCTGTCCTTCGGCTACAGCGGAAAATCCGCCCGGCTAGGGAACCGGCGCTTCAGCGTGGATCTGAACATCCGCAATGCCTTCCCGCAGGATCGTTACCTCGCCCGCAACCGAGACTTCTTCAACGGCAATTCCCTCACCACGATGCGGATGGTGCCTCGCCAACTCATTCTGGCGTGCGAGGTCGATTTGTAGGCGGCGGCTCCGGCGCTGCCGCCCGTACGCCTCGCCCGTGGGCCGGAGGGACGGGGCAGCGGGTTGCCTGCTGGGTTGGGCCTAGGGGTCACCGGCCGCGCCGCGCGCCGAACTTATCCGTGCACCGCGCGTCAGCCTGACCCTGTCCGGTTGCCACCCTCGCGGGATCGGCCCGCGACCGATCAACGGCTCCGAATCCAGTCCACCTCCAGCGCGAAGGGGCCCGGAGTGCCGTCGGAAAGCGAAAGGCCGAACTCCTTGATCCGCGCGCGATCCAGCGGTGGTCCGCGCAGCCGCTGGCCCCGGAAACGGGGTTCTAGGGAGTCGAGCGGTACTGCGACCTCGAGCCATTCCCCGCGCTGGGTGGCGAACGGCGCCTGGTAGGAGATGCGGGCCCCGCGGAACGAAGCGTCGGTGGCGAGTTGCAGGCGGTAGGTGCGACCGTCCCCGCGGACGCGCAGCACGATCGCCGTTGCCGGGCGGAGATCGCGAGCCGGGCCGAAGGCTCGGACCGACGAGAATCCGCCGTTATTCTCTAGGGAAAGGATCCCGCGAAAGTGCAGGACGCCATCGATGATTTTCGAGCCCCCGCGGGAGACCCCACCCATCACATCGTCGTTCACGGCGCCCCACGCGTCGTCACCGGCCGCGCCAGAAAACTGGAACAGCACCGTGTCGGGGAAGGAGTCCGTCCGGATGGCGCCGGCAGCCGGCGGCAAGAGGCCGGCCATCAGCGGCGCGAGGCGCAGCCAAGGCCACCGCCGAGTGAACCATTCTCCTAGGGGTAGCATCACGCAGGATCGCCGTTTACCCGTGCCGGTCAAATGGAGGGGCAAACCTGAAGCGGTCCGAGCCCGGTGACCTGCCGGGACCGCCGCTGCCGATCCTTTCGATCCAACGCCCTCCAATCTACCGTGCGCTGGCCCAAACCCGTCGCCGATGGACCTTCCGCGCTACGGGCGCGCGAACTCCGGCCGCAGCCGGCGGCGCAGCACGTCGAGGGCGTGGGCCTCGTAGAGCCACTCGCCGTCTGGACTGAGACGCACGTAGTTGGTACGCGGGCGGCCTTGCGGCGAGGGCACGATGAGCACACGGCCGGCGTCGTCGGGCGTGGACCCGGGCGAAACGATCTGCAGGCCCAGCGCGGTGCCGATGAGCAGGCGCCCGTCGGGAAGCGTCATCAGGCCGTCGAGCTTGCCTTGCCCGTCGGAGGGGACCGCGACCTGGTAGGCGGGCCGCGCCGGGCCCGTGACCTTTCCGCCTGCGTCGAGCGGAAAGCCGTGGATGGTGTCGCCGTTGAACTCGGCGACCAGGAGTGTGCGCTGGTCGGGCGAGACCCCGATCCCGTTGGGGCCCCACGCGAGCTTGGCCGCCACCTCGCGGTTAAAGGTGCGCGGCGCGAGGCGCCACACCAGCATCGAGCCCGGTTCTGTGTAGAAAATCGTGCCGTCGCGCAGGATGACAAGGTCGTTGGACTGCGTGCCCTCGGTGACCTTGGTTTTTCGCCACGTGCCCGGATCCCACGCGTAGATGCAGCGGTCACCGCTCGCGCAGCCGTAGAGCCGGCCATCGGGTCCGAAGGCGATGCCATTGGCGCGGCCGGTGGCGGCATCAACGAGCGTCTTTCCGCCCGTCGCGCGATCCACCCGGAAAAGCTGCCCGCGTGGCACGTCGGTGAAGTAAAAGTGCCCGTCTGCATCCCACGCCATACCCTCGGCGAACTGGTGGCCGGAAGAGACTACCTCCCAGTCGGAGCCGGCGGCGAAGACGAGGTCGGGCGCGGGGACGGCGGCGCGGGCGAAGCCGAACGCGAGGACAAGGAGGAGCGGGGCGGCAAGGAGGCGGGGCGGCATCGACGCAGCGAAGCGATCCGGGTGGCGGAGGGAAACGCCTTTCAGCTCGGGCGAGTCAAGGGACGGGGTCAGCCTGTTGCGTGTTGCAGTCGTCGTTGTCGTGCGTGGGTCGCGTGCCTAGCCCGCCCGTGCAACATGCAACAGGCTGACCCCATCGGGTCGCGACGCGGTGGTGTTCAACCTGCCGCTGGAGCTCGGACTGGAGCCGAAGGACATGGCGCTGCTTGCCCTCACCTTTGTCGTCAGTGCGATCACGCTGGGTTCGGGGCGGACGAACCTGATGCAGGGGGCCGTCCATCTGGTGATTTTCGCGGCCTTCCTGTTCCTGACGCTGGTGCCCTGACGTGGGCGCCGGAAGTCGGCGGAGGGGCGCCAGAGGCGCAAGCGGTGGGAGGGCGGGGCGGAACGTGCGGCGGCCCAACCAGTGGCCGTAGGCTCTACGACCTTATCTGGACATTCCGTCCAAGATGGACAAAATTCCCAGGATAATGAAAGCGTTCACCGCTGCGGTTGATCCCATCCTGAGTGCCCTGCCCGCGGTCGATGCCTCCACGGTGAAGAACAAGTTCCGAGACGTCGCCGAGCAGGCCGCCAAGGGCGCGATCGCCATCAGCCGCTACAGCCGGCCGGAGCTGGTGTTGATGACGGCCGAGGAGTACGTGCGCCTAGAGAAACTCCGACGTGCACCGCTGGAAGCCCTGACCGGGGAGTTCACCGACTTGGTGGCGACGATGCAGACCCGCAGTTCCAAGCAAGCCGTGCAAAGGCTCTTCGCGGCCAGCCCCTCCGATCTGGGACAAGCGGCGGTGAAGGCGGCCAAGTCGGATGCCCGCTGAGACCTTCGTCATCACCGTCCTCGCGGGTGTCAACGGCGCGGGCAAAAGCAGCGTGGGTGGAGCGCAGCTGAGGGCGGGCGGCGGCGAATTCTATAATCCCGACTTGGCGGCCCGGGCGGCCCGGAAGGCCGTGCCCACGCTCACCCTCGAAGAGTCGAATGCCTTCGCTTGGCGTCAGGGTAAGGAACGCCTCGAAGCGGCGATCGCGCGCCGCATGGACTTCAACTTCGAGACCACGCTCGGCGGTGAAACGATCACCAAGCTCCTGATCGGAGCCGTCGCGCAAGGCGCCACGCTCAATCTTTGGTATGCCGGTCTCGCCAGCGCCGACCTCCACCTGCAGCGGGTCGCCGCTCGCGTCGCAAAAGGGGGCCATCCCATCGCCGAGTCCGAGGTTCGGAAGCGTTGGATCTCGAGTCGCCTCAACCTGATCAAGCTCCTCCCCGGAGTGACCAACCTCCGCGTCTACGACAACTCCTCGGAGAAGGATCCCGATCGGGGTGAGGCGCCGGAACCGAAGCTCGTGCTGGCGATCACCAACCGCGCGATTCAGTTCCCCGGCCCGGACGAGGTGCAGCATACCCCCGAGTGGGCGCAGCCGATCGTGGTCGCCGCCTTTCGGTTGCTGCCTGCGAAGCAGTCGCGGCCGATGCCTCGCGCCTAGGCCTACGGAACAGGCGGAATCGTACGATGACCCGCGCTCGTTCCTCCCACGGCCGTGACGGGGGGCTCAGCTTTCGCCCATCCCGGGGCGTAGGTCCCGCAGGGCGGCGCGGAAGACCAGCCAGCCACTCAGGTAATTGAGGCCCAGAATCCCGCCCAGCAGGCCCACGACCAAGGCCGCGGTCGGCCCCGCCGGCAGGTTCGGCAACACGGGCGCCGTCGCGAGGGCGCTCGCCGCCGCACCCAGGACCACGCCGCGGGTCACGAGCCAGCTGAACTCGGCCCTCACCATTTGCCCCAGCACCTCCGGCGGCAGGCCGATGGCCGCCAGCACCGCGAACTCACCCCGCCGCTCCCGCAGGTTGCGCGCGACGACGATCGCCAGCCCCAGGCTCCCCAAAATCACCCCCAGGGTCCCGAGCACGTTGAAGATCGCCAGGTAGGTGTTCTCGATCCGGTGGAACGCCGCCAACAGGTCCCGCGTGGTCTCCACCCGGCCACCCGCGTCGGCCGCCGCCGAACGCAACCGCCCCTGCACCGCCGGCAGGTCCGCCGCGAGCGGGGCGTCCACCAGAAAGACGCTGGGTCCGGGATGGGACGGGAACCGCGCCAAAAACGCCGCCTCGTCGACGATCAGGTAACCCTGGAAGATCGAATCCCGCAGCACCCCGGCGATCCGCACCCCGAAGGTCCGGCCGTTTTCGTCGGTATAATCGATGACATCCCCGACCCGCCGCTGCAGGGCCCAGAGCAGGGTGTTTTCGTCGACGAACGCCGGCAGTGGCTCCGCCGCCCCCCCGCCGGCGCGCAGGGCCTCCCAGCCCCCGCCGTTGGGCAGGCGCGGCGTGAAGACGCTGGTCGTTGGCAGCCGGGCCGGATCCACGGCGAGGAGCCGCGGCCGGGCCACGGCGTTCAGGTTGAAGCAATTGGCGTTGTCCCCGGCCCCCGCGCGCAGCGGGACGATGGTTCCCAGTTCCTTTGCCGCCCCGGCGAACAGCTCGAATCGCTCGCCCAGCGCGTCGCGGGCGGGATTCTGCGGCGCGGTGGTCTCCACCCAGAAGGCGAAGCCGCCCGTCCCGGCCCCACGCTCGCGCCAGTTGTCACCCACCTGCTTGCGGAAGGCGGCCACGGACAGGACCATGAACACGGCGGTGGCGATGAGGCCGGTCACCGTCAGGCTGCGCGCTGGGCGAGTCCGAAGGTTCAATCGGCCCAGTTCGGCCGCCCCGGGCAGGACCTGGGTGCGGTGCGCGCCTAAAAGGATTCGGATCCCCGCCAGCCCGGCCCCGAGCAGCGCGAAACCCGCGAGGAAGAATGCCCCCTGCGCCGGCATCACCCGCCCGGAACCGGCGAGGGCGCCCGCCGCCACCAGCGCCAGCCCCACCGCCAGCGCCCCGGCGCCGCGCGGTCGTCCCGGGGTGCCTGTTTCCTCCTCGGCTTGGGCCGCCAGGCGAATCGAGAGCGCCCGCCGCGCCAACCGGCGAATGGCCAACCATAGCGCGAGCAGCGAAAGCAGCAGAAACACCGCCAAGCCAATCACGATGGTCAGCGGCGGCGCGGCAAAGGTGAAGGTGGTTCCGCCCGCCCAAATGCCTTCCAAAAACCGCAAAATGCCCCGCGTGTAGAGCACGGCCAGCGGCAGGCCCAACAGCCCGCCCAGCCCTAGCAGCGCGGCGCCTTCCGCCAGCCGCCACCGCAACAGCCGCCCCGGGCCCACGCCCACGGCCCCCAGCAGCGCGTCCTCCCGGTTGCGTTGCAGCAGGGCGAACTGGAACAGCAACGCCACCAGTCCCAGCGCGCCCACGATCAGAAAGAGGCTCAGGCCGAGGAATAGCCCCGCGAAGTCCACCGTCGGCGTCGCCGGTGCGGTAAAGGGCCGCACCAGCAATTGGCTCATCTCCGGGCGCAGCTCCGTGGTCAGGCGCGCGGTCAACGCGTCCGCGGCCGTCGCCGGCGCGGCCACCCGCAGGCCGGTCAGGCTGCCCCAGCGGGTCGCCCAGAGCTCCTCGGCGGCGGCAGCCGACATAAAGGCCTTCGGGGCGCCGCGGTGTTCCTCCCAGTACTTCTCGTCGCGGTCGCGGATGCGGCGCAGGTCCAAGGGCAGGCTGGGGTTCCATTCGCGGGGGCTCTCGGTTGCGGTGATGCCGGGGAAGTCCGGCATCCATCCGCGGTCCGCGGCCAGTCCGCTCAACGGCACGATCGCCCGGACCCGGAACTGGGCCTGTGCCTCGGCTAGGCCTCCCCCGGCGGAATTGCGGAAGTAAGTCACCTGGACCTCGTCCCCCGGCTTCGCGCCGAGATCCTCGGCCAGCCAGGCGTTGAGGACCAGTTCGCGCGGGCCGAGGTCCGCCGGCAAAAAGGGTGCGGCGGCCGCGGTGGTGGCGGTGGCGATGGAGTAGGGGGTCGCCCGGTCGCCCTGGCGGAACTCGTTCACGAGGTAGGTCGTCACCGGCTGCGCTTCCGGCCATGCGCGGCGGGCGGCCGCGACCACCTCGGGATCGAGGAAGATCCGCGTGGAGATCAGTTCCAAGGCGCCCGCCGCCTCGCGCCGCGCCAGGGACAGGCCGTGATCGGCCAGGCGGGTGGTGCGCGCGAGGGCGGACGTGAGTTCGGCCGGTCCGGCCGGGCCCGCGTAGAGGACCAGGTTGGCGCGGCCGGCCTGGTCCAGCGCCTCCTGCAGGCGCGGCAGCGGGAGGTAGACGGTGGCCGGCGGCAGTTGCGTCGCCTCCAGTCCGAAACGGCCGTAAGCATCGTCCCCGATCACTGCCGCGACGCGGCCGCGGAGGCTTTCGAGGGACGTCTCGGCGCCGGCGATGGGCGCGTTGCCGGCGATGACCCCAGGTTTGGGAAAGCGGACCACGAGGGTGTCGCCCACCTTCAGGCCGAGGCGCGTGGCGAGGGTCAGGTTGACCGCCACCGCATCCGCTCCGGTGGCGGGAGGCGGGGCCGGCCGCGGGGCGAAGGTCCAGAACTCCGGGGTGACGCCGAGGATCTGGACCTGCCCCGTGCGGGCCTGGCTGCCGGCGTGGACGGCGGAGCCTTGGGTGAGCAGGACCGGCGCGCTCCGGCCCCCGGCAGCGGCCGCCAGCTCCGGGGCGAGTTCGGCCCGGAAAAAGCGATCGCCCGCGGTGACGACCTGGGTCGCCTGCCCCGTCCGCTGTTCCGCCGCGCGCGCGAGGGACGCCCGGACCGAAGCGCCGGCAAACAGCGCCCCCAGGAGCACGGTAGCGCCCAGTACCGCCCCGGCGAAGACCCCCAGGGTCGCGTGGCGGTGGTGGACGAGGCTGCGGGCGAGGTAGCGCGCGGGGGACATCGCGGCTTCAGCCCACCAAACGACCCTGCTCCAGCCGGCAGGTGCGGTGGAGGCGGCGGGCGAGTCCCGGATTGTGCGTCACGACGACCAGGGCGGCCTTGCCGGCCGTCTGGCGCAGGAGCAGTTCCGCGATGCGCTCGCCGGTCGCCGGGTCGAGGGAACCGGTGGGTTCGTCGGCCAGAATCACCCGCGGCTGATTGATCAGGGCGCGCGCGATCGCCACCCGCAGCTGTTCTCCGCCCGAAAGCTGGTAAGGCCGGTGGTCGAGGCGGTCCTGGAGGCCGACTTCGCCCAGCAGGGCCTCGGCGCGCGCCCGGGTGGCGGCGGCGTCCTCGGTCCAGCCGCCGGCCAAACGGGGCACGAGGACATTCTCCAGCACGGTGCACTGGGGCAGCAGGTGGTGGAGCTGGAAGACGAAGCCGAGGTGCCGGTTGCGGAAGCGAGCGGCCGCGGCGGCGTCCAGCGCGCCCAGATCCTCGCCCGCGACCCGCAGGCTCCCGGAAGTCGGGCGGTCGAGGGCGCCGAGCAGATTGAGCAGGGTGGTCTTGCCGCTGCCGGAGGGGCCGACGATGGCGACGGATTCCCCCGCCGCCACCTCGAGGTCGAGGTCCTGCAGGACGGTCACCGGCCCGGCCGGGCTGGCGTAGGTCTTGGTGACGCGGGTGGCGGTGATCATCCGGCGGCAGACGAGAGCGGCGTCAGCGGACGGCGGTGCTGGGGGCGGGGGGCGTGGCGCGGGCGGTCGCCGCCGGGGCCGGGGAGGGGCGGTACAGGCTCACCATGCAGCCGCCGAGCGCGGCCAGCAGGATACCGGCGTAAAACTGCCAAGGCACGCCGGCGAGGCCGTCCTTGGGCGGATGCATCCAGGTAGCCACGACCGCGTTCACGACCGGCGCCCCGGCGAAGACGAGGGACATCACGACCTGCGGCACGCCCTTGGCCCCGAAGGCCAGCAGAATGCCGAAGGCGCCCACGGCCCCGAGGATGCCCGCGAAGAGCGAGATCCACAGGCCCTTGCTGGGGAAGTTGAAGTCGGAGCCCTGGAGCTTGAGCAGCGCGAGAGGCGCCAGCACCGCGAAGATAAAGTAAGCGACCCCCACGAAGAGGAAGGCCTTATAGCGGCCGAAGACCGGATCCTTCATCGCGATCTGGCCGCTGTGCAGGAAGACGCCGTAGAGGCCCCAAGAGGCGATGGTAAGGAAGACGTAGGCGAGCCAGTGCATAGGTGGTGGGTGGTGGGAAAAAGGGTCAGACGGCCGGCATTGGCTGGTCCGGCGGCGCGAGCAGGCGGCGGCGGAGTTCCTCCGGCAAGGGAGTCTTCTGGCGTTGTCCGGTGGCCGGGTCGAGCGCGACGTGCGCGACCGCGCAGAAGCCCTCGGCCAGCGCCTTCCCGTCCGGCGTGCCTGGGCCAAAGATCCAGAAGTCGTAGGAGAAACCGCAGGTACGCACCTCGCGCACCCGCAGGGCCACGCGCAACTCGTCCTGCCAGCGCGCGGGCGCCCGGTAACGGCAACTGGCCTCCACCCGCGGCCAACCCCCGGCGAGGGTGCCGTCCGTCGCGAGGAACCGCACCCCGAGGGAGCGCAGCCATTCCTGCTCCGCCGTGGCGGCGTAGCGCAGGAAATGCGTGAAATACACGATCCCGGCCATATCGGTGTCCGCGAACTCAACGGTCCGGCGGGTGCAAAAGTGGAAGCGGTCGGGAGTGTCCATCAGGAGGGCCGGGGCAGGCGCGCCACGATTTCGCGGAAACCCGCGGCCATCGCCCGCGCAGGAAAGCGGGTGGTCGCGGCTTCCCGGCCCCGCCGGCCCAGCTCGGCCCGGCGCGCCGGATCCGCCAGCAGGTCGCGCCAGGTCCGCGCCAAGGCCGCCGGATCGCCCGGCGGGACGCACACGCCCGCGCCGGTCTCCTCGACCAGCTCGGGGAATGCCGCTGCCCGGGGTTGCACCAAAGGCACGCCGCAGGCCATCGCCTCGACCACGTACAGGCCAAAGGCCTCGGGATAGGTGACCGGCACCGAGAACAGGGTCAGGCTCCGCAGCAGCGCCACCTTGGCCTCGCGGCTCAGGTTGGGCGCCCATTCGACGCGTTCCGCCACGCCCGCCGCCTCCAGTCGGGCCCGCAAGCGCTGCAGCAGCGGTTCATCGCCCGCGGTCGCCGCCCCGCCGATGCGGACCCGCGTAGTGCGGTCGCCCAAGGGCCCGGCCAGGTGCAGAAAGGCCTCCACGAACTGTTCCAGGCCCTTTTCCCGGTTCAGGCGGGCCAGGTAGCCGATCACGGCTGGCCCCGCCGGCCGCTCCGCGGGCGCATAGCCGTCCAGCTGGATCCCGTTCCAGAGCACCTCCACCCGACCCGGCGGCAGGCCGAGGCGTTCGGCCATATAGCCCGCGTAGAAGCGGCTCGGGGCGAGCAGGAGGTTCGAATCCGCCAGCCGTTCCCCCATCGCCCGCCAACAGTCGGAGCGGTAGGGCTCCGGCAGGCCGTCCAGAAAGGTATCCTCGCCCTGGAAGAAGGTCACCACGGGGGCACCGAGGCGCGCCCGCAGTTGCCGCGCAAAGCCAGCCAGGAGGGCGGTCGACAGGCAGATGACGTCCGGCCGGCCCGTGTGCTCCAGCCAGCCGAGGAGTTTCTCCAGCTCCTTGGTCAGGCGGCTGGAATCGACGTGGAACATCTCGCGGGTCATCTCCCCGTGGGTCCGCGCCGAGGTCATATGGCTGTGGCGCGCCGCCCAGCGCAGGAGGCCAGTGGAGTCGAGCAGGCGGTCGAGCGCGGCCGGGGTATGCCGGAACAGCGGGATCTTCTGCTGGAGGAAGACGTTGATGCCCCCGAAGAAGACCGGCACCGCCCCCGCGCCGGGCAGCGCCGCCTCGTCGAGGGTGTGCGGTAGGTACATCGGCGCCAAGGTCACCTCCTCGCCCGCCCGGAGCAGCTCCTGCGCGAGCGCATTGTCGCGCATGCAGGCGCCACAGTGGTAGCTGCCGGTGCCGGGGGTGAGGAAGACGATCTTCACGGCGGGCCCCGCAGGGCGAACAGGGTTCCCTTTTCCCCCCCGACCACCAGGAGGTCCTCCCCGAACGCCGGGGACGCGATCAAGGCCTCACCCAGCTCCAGTTGCCACCGTTCCGTGCCGTCGGCCAGCGTCGCCGCGTACAGCCGGCCATCGGTCGACGCAAACACCACGGCATCCGTGAACGCGATGGGCGAGGCCTCGACCCGCCCGCCGGTCCGGAACTTCCAGGCCGCCTCGCCGGTCGCGCGCCGGATCGCGTGCAGGTGCTTGTCCCGCGAGCCAATCAGCACGAGGTCCGCCGTGACCGCGGGGGAACTGTAGAAGGGCATTGCCCGGTCTTGGTACGTCCAAGCAACCTTCCCCGCCGGCACATCGAAGGCGACGACCTGGTTCGCGTGGTTGCCGCAAAAGGCCATCGTCCCGCCGGTGCCGATCGAGGCCGGGATGTAGGCCTCCGCCGGGATGCGGTGCGCCAGCTTGCCGTCCGCCAGTTGCACCACGTGTAGCTGCGCATCGCAGCCCCCAAAGACGATGAACCGCCCATCGACCACCGCGGGGGCGCCGTTCACGTGATCCTCCGTCGCGTAAGTCCAGACGGTCGTGCCATCCGCCGCCCGCAGCACTCGGGTGGTGCCGTCGTAGCCGTTGAGCACCACCCAGTCCTCAGTGCCTTGGGGCGCGCGGACGAGGGTCGCGCCGGAACTGACCTTTTGGTCCGTGGCGAACTTCCAGGCTTCCTTCCCAGTGGC
>Ga0315905_10004729_pt1 | contig 13919 bp, 17 predicted proteins | sample LakEriMetagenome_5_FD_203522 | JGI IMG/M metagenome (GOLD analysis project Ga0315905, IMG submission 203522) | Freshwater fungal communities from buoy surface, Lake Erie, Ohio, United States - Buoy 4 MA121 | ecosystem: Environmental > Aquatic > Freshwater > Lake | place: USA: Lake Erie, Ohio... | reverse complement strand
TATCCGCTTCAAAGCTTACGGAAAGAGATGTCCGAAATACCGAAAATTCCTTTTTTGATTGATGCAAGTAACGAAACAACCGAGGCTCTTGCGATTGCTATTGCCGAAAAAATAGGTAACAAAGTTATAAAAGCCACCGACGCAGAAAGATTGAAAATTCATGTAGCAGCAGTTTGGGTTAACAATTTCACCAACCATTTATTTACCTTGGCTGAAGAATACTGCAACAAAGAAGGATTAGATTTTAATTTGCTCAAACCGCTGATTGCTGAAACCGCAAACAGGGCAATCAATACCTCTCCGGCTTTGGAGCAAACCGGACCAGCTATAAGAAAAGATCACATCACCCTTGAAAAACACCTTCAGGTTTTGAACCAACATCCTGATTTGAAGGAATTGTACCTTACTTTATCCAACAGTATCATTAATCATCAGCGGTAAGGGAAGACAATGTCAGTTTGAACTTTATATGGATCTTTAAGATTACCATTTTCATCCACTGGATCATCCACATATATTTCGTAGGGCTGCGAAGCTGGTGACTTTTTATTTTCCTTTAGCCATTCTTTTAAAAACTGATAGGCTTGAACCGTTTCTTCATAGGGTCCATAAAAATGAGCAACAATTACCCTGGTTTGTGGTATTTTCCTAAAATTGATTCCTTTAGGCAATTTAGCAGGCTTTTTATTTACCGGAATGGCTGCTTCGAAAAAGAAAGGTGCTTTTTGAGTTTTGTACCAGGCCATTGGTGGACCATTTACAGTTAACTTATTAACCTTTATGCATTTTTCAAGTTTTTCTGAATAAATTTTAGCCAACTTTTCTCCCAAACGAATGTTGTTGTATGCGCTGTCTTTAATATAAAGAACCGCAAAAGGCATGGAAACCGTATCAGAAATATTGATAATAGGGGCGATAGCAGTGGCTGAATCTGATTTGCTTACCGGCTTATCTTTTTTCCGAATGATGGTTGGAGGAACGCCTTTATTAGTTTGATTATCTTGATTACAGGAAGATCCGAGCAAAACAATAAATAAACTGATAAACAAAATCAGCATATGGAATAAACTAATTTTCTTAATCATTTGCATAGGTTTAATGAGCATTTGGAACTGCTTTAAGGCATTAATTCATTGTAAATGTAACCAGATTTGATTTAATGATTTTAGGAAATAGTCAAATTCTTGTAGGTTTGCAAACTGAAAAGAAAAGGTATGTATAAAATCACATTTAATTTTGAGCAGAAAGGACTTGAGCCAATTACCATTGAAAACATTGAAGCAGATCAGTCCTTACTGGAAGTTGCGCTGAAACACGAGATTGAACTTCATCACAACTGCGGAGGTGTTTGTGCCTGCAGCACATGCCATTTATATGTTGAAAAAGGGGAACAATTCATTGAGGAACTATTAGACAAAGAAGAAGATTTCATTGACAGGGCGGTAAGTCCAAGACTAAATTCCCGTTTGGGTTGTCAATGCCTCTTGCTTGAAGGTGGTGGCGAAATAGTGGTTACTTTACCTGACCAAACACAATTTTTAGGAGAATAACATCTACAAAACACAAAACAACAATATGACATTTGAACCGCCGATTCACTGGAATGATTATGAAGACATCGCGATGAAACTCTATGAGCGATTCGGGGACGATTTTGGAGAAAGCCAGATTTATCGTATCAGATTTACCGATTTGCACAAATGGGTATTGGAAATTCCCAATTTCGCGGGCAAGGCCGATGAAAGCAATGAAGGTCATTTGGAAATGATCCAGAGTACTTGGGTGTATGAATGGAGAGACGGACAAAAATAGGAAACTGCAGCACAGCTATGATTTAAACTCAAAAGCTGAACCTGAACAACCAAAGACTAAAGTTAATTTTCTAATTCACCAACAGATGAATATACTTGAGCAGTTCAAATCCATTAAGATGATTGCCATGGATGTTGATGGTGTACTTACGGACGGTAGTTTATTGTTGCTCCCTTCATTGGAAACTGCCAGAAGCATGAATGTTAAGGATGGTTATGCCATGCAACTTGCGGTAAAAAAAGGATATCACATCGTTGTTATTTCTGGTGCTGTTGATGAGGGTGCTGTTGCTTTCAGATTGAAGCACCTTGGTATCAAAGACTTTCACCATGCTGTTAAAAACAAATCAGCCTTGTTATCTCAAAAAATAGCGGAACTCCAATTACTACCAAAAGAAGTTTTATTTATTGGTGACGATATTCCTGATTTGGAAGCGATGAAGCTTTGCGGAATCGCATGTTGTCCGGCCGATGCCGTTGCTGAAATAAAAGCTATTTCTGCTTACATATCAGATAAAGAAGGCGGGAAAGGATGCGTGAGAGACATATTGGAGAAACTGCTCAAAGTCAACAATCAATGGGATTTGGATGTGCATACGGCATCTAAGTAGAAAGTTAGCCATACCATGAAAACAATCATTTCTTTTTTCAAGTTGATTCGTTGGCCGAATCTTTTGTTCATTGTACTTACACAGGTTCTTTTTTACCATTGCATTGCACAGGAATGGTATTCGGGTAAAAGAGATTTAAATTTTCTTTTTTATCTGCTTGTCTCGGCTTCTGTTTGCATTGCAGCAGCAGGATACATTATAAACGATTATTTCGATTTACAAATAGATACCATCAATAAACCTGAAAAGATATTCATAGACAAAAACATCAAAAGAAGATGGGCCATTGTATGGCATTTGTTGTTGTCTCTATTGGGTGTTTTAATTAGTTTTTACATCAGTTATAAAACGGCAAATTATACCATTGCCATTGGAAACACTGCTACCGTTTTATTGCTTTGGTTTTATTCCACCCATTTCAAAAAAAAATTGCTTATTGGTAATGTGCTGATCGCTTTACTTTCAGCATGGGTTATTATTGTAGTTTATTTTTTCAAAGGGGCAACATTGCTTTCTCTGGAAGGCTGGAGCGAAGAACATCATCCGTTTAATGTTAGAAGATTTTTCAAGCTAACGGTATTGTATGCAGGATTTGCTTTTATCGTTACCCTAATCAGGGAAGCACTGAAAGACATGGAAGACAGTATTGGCGATGCTCAATTCAATTGCAAAACCATGCCTATCGTTTGGGGCATTCCTGCAACAAAAGTATTTACAGGTGTTTGGATAATTGTATGCTGTTCAACATTACTCATTGTTCAGGTTTATGCCTGGCAAATTGGTTGGTGGATTAGTGCTGTTTATTCTACTGTGTTTATGATAATTCCGTTGATTTTGCTACTTAAAAAACTCCGAGTGGCCTCTTTACCCCGTGACTATCATCAACTCAGCACTCATATAAAATGGGTTATGCTCGCCGGAATTTTATCTATGTTCTTTTTTAATATCCTACCATGATACCGAAACTAATCTTAGCCTCACAGTCTCCACGCAGAAAACAATTGCTTGAATGGGCCGATGTTGCATTTGAAGTGATTGTAAGTGATGCAGAAGAATCCTATCCTGAAGGATTAAGTTTTGCTGATACCGCTATACACATCGCAAGAAAAAAAGCTATGGCTGTTTTGGAAAATCAGCCATCCAAAAATGCTATTCTTGCAGCAGACACCATTGTTATTTGCAATAATGAAATCATCGGTAAACCCTCAGGAAGGGAAGACGCCATCAATATCATTAAAAAACTTTCCGGCAAAACTCATCTTGTAATAACTGGCGTTTTTATTTACAATGATGAAAAAGAAATCTCCTTTGCAGAAACAACGGAAGTTCGTTTTTACTCATTGAGCGAAGAGCAAATTGTTTATTATGTTGACAAGTATCAACCTTACGATAAGGCAGGAGCTTATGCCATTCAGGAATGGATAGGAGTGATAGGGATTGAAAAAATAAATGGTGACTTTTACAATGTAATGGGCTTGCCTGTGAGTAAGGTCATAAAAGCCCTTGATACATTTTAAGCTATTGAATTTTATTTACTGCAAAAAAATAAAAGCTTTTTGTAACTTCATACCATGGCTGAACTCTCCATACAGGAAGCAATGCAGCAGTTTCTCAAAAAGAGCAAACTGAAATCTGGTATTCAAGCGGCTCAGATTGAATCTATCTGGGAGAAACTTATGGGTAACACCATTGCAAAATATACCAACAGCATAAAGATAGTTGGCCATACCTTATTCATCACTTCTGAGGTAGCTCCGCTTAAAAATGAATTGTTGTATCAGAAAGAAACCATCATTCAACGAATCAATGATGAGCTTGGAGAAAAATTGATACAAGAAGTAGTTATCAGATAATTTTTAATTAACGCTCCTAGAGAGAAATGATTTCCCATTCAATGGAAAGTTGCTCTAAAGCAGCCGATAATCTTTTTTGATGGGTATCTGTGATGAATACCTGACCATCGTTTTCTGTGCACACCCATCTCAACAAATTAGCCATTCTGTTTTCATCCAATTTTTCAAATACATCGTCGAGCAGGAGCAGGGGAGAGAAACCCTTATTAATTTTGATGCATTGGTATTCGGCCAGCTTTAGCGCAAACAGTAGACTTTTCTTTTGCCCTTGTGATGCCAGGCTTTTAAAACCACCATTGTCTAGGTTAAAACAAAGCTCATCGCGATGAATTCCAAACATTGTCCTTTGCATAATGATGTCTTTCTGCCTGTTGCCTGACAAGATTTTTTCAAATGAATCTTTATTTAAACTTGATTCATATTGAATAGATACCGCATCATTTGAGCCGGAGATTTTCTGATAAAATTTAGTGATCATCGGAAGGAGTGTCTCTGTAAAACTTTTTCTTTTGCTGAAAATATAATTTGCTGGTTGCAGCAATTGGCCATCGAGCACATCCAGTAAAGCAAAATCATTATTATGGCCTGCGGACATCGATTTCAACAAACTGTTTCTTTGCTGCAACACTTTGTTGTAAACCATTAGGTTTTGAAGATAATCGCTGTCCATCACGCAAAGCATTGTATCTATGTATTTTCTTCTGCCCTCACTACCGCCATTGATGATGGCAATGTCATCGGGAGCAATCATCACTGCGGGATAAAGGCCTATATGCTTTGACAGCTTTTCATACAACACTTCATCATGATAAAACTCCTTTTTGCTGTCGAGTCTGTTGATGCAGACTACCTGATGCAAATTATCATTGAAACTGAATTCCGACTCAATGCGAAAGCCATTTTCATTGAACCTCACATTTAAAGAATCGGAAACAGAAAAATAACTTTTGGTAAAACAACAGTAATAAATGGCGTCAAGTAAATTAGTTTTTCCCAGGCCATTGGGCCCGCAAATACCCACAACCTTTTTATTAAATGAGAATGCCTGCAGGTTGTAATTTTTAAATTGAGTAACTATAATCTTACGAAGAGCAAGCATGAAGTATCAGAATTGAGACATTAAAAACATGGTTAGCATTGATGTATGACGGATTCATCACAGCAGATGAGGTTTTGCCTCGCTTAATCCTGCATTAGTCACTTCAACATATTCGGGTTTGAATCCTGCAAGATCATTTGCTCCTGCATAGGAAAGCGCTGACCTAACGCCGTCGAGTAAGGATTCAATAACCACTTTTACTTTCCCTTTGTAAGGTATAATGGTGCTTTCTCCTTCAATGTTTCGAACCTCTTGACCATGAGTAACTTTGGTATCGAAGGATGCAGCGCCACTGTATTTCTTGTAAAGACCATTGGGCTGATTGATGAGCAATCCGGGAGCTTCCTCTGTTCCGGCAAGTAAGGAACCAAGCATCACACAGGAAGAACCGAGTGCTAGCGCTTTAGCAATATCTCCGCTCATTCTTAAACCTCCATCGGCCATAACAGGAACTTTGGAAACAGCAATAATTTGAATTAAACAACTCACATTAGGAACACCAAAACCGGTTTTGATTCTGGTTGTACACAAACTTCCTCCACCAACGCCAACCCTCAATCCATCGGCACCCCATTGCTGTAGGTCAACTGCTGCTTTTGAAGTTGCAATATTACCTGCAATGATATCTATAGTGCTGTCAATTGTTTTTATTTTTTCTATGGCATCCTTTACATTTTTATGATGTCCGTGGGCAACGTCAATAAGTATGATATTCGCACCTGCTTTAACCAGTTCCCCTGTTCTTTCCAAAAAATCACCATTGGCTCCAACTGCAGCCATAACTGGAAGTTTCAAAGCATTTGAATTTTTATAGGAAGCAACCTCTTGTGTAATTGAAGCTTGAGTTTCTACAGACATGAACCGATGAATACAGCCAACACCACCCATTTTCATGGCTTCAATGGCCATATCTAGACCACATACTGTAGGCATGGGAGAAGCCACAATTGGCATATCAAGGGAAAATCTGGTGGACACTTTTGTACTGAGATCGATTAACTTTCTTGATGTGATTTTCGAGTAGGCAGGTACAAGCTGAATATCATCGTAGGTAAGGGCCTTGTTGCTCATAAAACTTGATAATTTAAAAAACTGTAAACAGCTTGTAAAATACGTAATACCTGCATTTGTAAAGGATATAATTTGAATTTCTTTTCCTCAAAATATCCCAAAAAATACATTATTATCAAAAAACAGCAATTAATGGCTCGGATTTTAGAAGGTATTCATTATCAATGGAAAATATGCACGCAGGAGAGGATTTCACTATGTATTTTTAGATATTATTCCATATATTTGCGACCTAAAAACTATCCAACTTGGCTACAAAATTTTCTAAGGAAACCTATTTGTACTGGTACGAGCTGATGCTGTTGTTGCGTCGTTTTGAAGAAAAAACCGGTCAGCTTTATGGCATGCAAAAAATAAGAGGTTTTTGTCACCTTTACATAGGACAAGAAGCATTAGCAGCTGGCTGCATGACTGCTACCAATGCAGATGATAAATTCATTACCGCATACCGCGATCATGGTTTGGCCATTGCTAAAGGAGTAACAGCAAAAAGCTGTATGGCTGAATTGTATGGAAAAGCCACCGGATGCAGTAAAGGAAAGGGTGGAAGTATGCACTTCTTTGGTTTGAAAGAGAACTTCTTCGGCGGACATGGAATTGTTGGCGCTCAAATAGGCACCGGAGCAGGTTTGGCCTTTGCAGAAAAATACAAGGGAACACAAAATGTTGTGCTCTGCTTTTTTGGTGATGGTGCTGCTCGCCAGGGTATGCTTCACGAAACCTTCAACATGGCTATGTTATGGGATTTGCCTGTGATCTTCATCTGTGAAAACAACCATTACGCTATGGGAACCTCTGTAGCTAGAACCAGTAAAACCCTGGATATTTACAAAATGGCTGATGGCTATGAAATGCCAACTGATACTGTTGATGGTATGAGCCCTGAAGCCGTTCACAATGCCATGCTAAGAGCTGTAAACCGTGCGAGAGAAAAAGGCGGACCTACTTTGCTTGAAATTAAAACTTATCGTTACAAAGGGCACAGCATGAGCGACCCTCAGAAATACAGAACAAAAGAAGAATTGGAGGAATACAAAGAAAAAGATCCAATTGAACACGTTTTGAAAGTGCTTCAAAATGATTTCAAAGTATCTGATGAAGAAATAGAGACTATAATCGAACGCGTGAAGAAAGAAGTGGAAGAATCTGTTACATTCGCTGAGGAATCTCCTTGGCCTGATGAAAGCGAATTGCTGAAAGATGTATATGTTCAGGAAGATTATCCATTCATTACTGACTAAAATAAAAATAACAAACCTTAAAATAATAGTTATGTCTACAGAGAACAACGAAATACTTGACAAAGCAAAAGGGTTCTGGGCCAATTACAGTAAAAAAATAACCATAATCGGATCTGCCGTTATTCTGCTTGCAGCGGGTTGGATTGGTTATCAGAAATTGATCAAGGAACCAAAAGAAACCAGTGCAGCCGAAACTATTTTTCTTGCTGAAGATTTGTTCGATAAAATGACCAACAGTGGATTCAACAAAGACTCTGTTAATATTGTATTGAACGGTGGAACACTTGATGGTGCAAAAATTACCGGTCTTTTGAAAGTAATCAGCAACAATGATGGTACTGAAAATGCTAATCGTGCGAAATACATGGTTGGAGCCTGCTACCTTCATATCAAAGAATTTGAAAAAGCCATTAAGTCTCTAAAAGAATTCAACGGAAACGGAGCTGATCAAGTTCAAAGCAAAGCCTACACAATGATGGGACATGCTTATGCTGAACTCAACAAAAAAAATGAGGCGATGGAGTATTATGAAAAAGCTGCAACAGTAAATGAAAAGGACAATTCTTTTACACCAAGCGCCTTGGTTTTATGCGGTAACTATGCTGAAGCAATTGGAAAATCAAAAGAAGCAATTGGATACTATAAAAAAGTAAAAGATAATTTTCCTGCTGATGCAGCTGTAACCAGTGGTGATGTTGACAAAAGATTAGCTCGCCTTGGAGAATTAAAATAATTATTCAAGCACATTGCAAAACCTATAAAGTGTCCCTGCAATCTCCATTCAAGAATTCATTGATAGGCATCCCTCAAAAGAAGGATGCCTATATTGTAATAGTCACAACCGAGTGGAATGAAACCATATTGAATGAATTGGAAAAAGGTTGTACTGATGTATTGAATGAATATCAACGCCAATACAAAATCATCAAAGTACCGGGTGCATTTGAAATCAGTTTTGCCATAAAGCATTACTGGAATAAATGTAGCTCACTTGGAATTCCAACTCCCGAAGCTTTCATCGCGCTGGGCTGTGTACTTAGAGGAGACACCCCTCATTTTGATTATGTGTGCAAGGCCGTGACTGATGGCCTTTTAAAACTTAATCTAAACCTTCCTGTTCCAAGTATTTTTGGCGTTTTGACGGTTGATAATGAACAGCAGGCCTTGGATAGAATTGGAGGTGCACATGGGCATAAGGGGGAGGAAGCAGCGCTTACCGCATTGAAAATGATTTCACTATTTGATTCGATGGAATAATCTTATGCAGCAAGTGACTAATGAATTAACGTCACCATTAAAAAGAATTCGGATGCAGGTACAGCTTTTCATACCTTGTTTTATTGACCAGCTTTTTCCGCAAACTGCTTTCAACATGATAAAGGTGTTGGAAAAAGCGGGCTGTGATGTAAAATACAATACGAATCAAACATGTTGTGGTCAACCTGCATTCAATGCAGGCTTCTGGGATGATGCAAGGGATGTTGCCTCTAAATTCATTGCTGATTTTGATACACCCGACTATATTGTTGGTCCAAGTGCAAGCTGTGTGGGCTTTGTAAGAAACTACTACCCGAAACTTTTTGAGAATGGCACACAACAAAACAAAGCCAAAACACTTTCCGGTAAAATACTTGAATTTTCAGAATTCCTTACAGATGTAGTTCATTACGATTTTAAAGGTGCTGAACTAAATGCAAAAGCAACCTACCACGACAGTTGTGCAGCGTTAAGAGAATGTAAGATAAAAGATGGCCCAAGAAAACTTCTTAACCTTGTAAAGGGGTTAGAAGTGGTTGAAATGAATGATAATGAAACTTGTTGTGGATTTGGAGGAACCTTCTCCGTAAAATTTGAACCTATTTCAGCCGCAATGGCTGATCAAAAAATAACCAACGCTTTAGCTACAGGAGCTGAATATATTATATCTACAGACATGAGCTGTCTTATGCAACTTGACGGATACCTCCAAAAGAAAAACATTTCTGTGAAAACACTTCACCTTGCAGATGTACTAGCATACGGTTGGTAATGATTCGGATTAAACTTCCTTTATTTATTTTTGTTTACTTCTCATACTTCAAAATATTTGTAATATGGCATATTGGCTGGTAAAATCGGAGCCTTTCAAATACAGCTGGGATCAGTTTGTAAAGGACAAAAAAACCTTTTGGGACGGTGTAAGAAATTATGGCGCACGCAACAACCTCAAAGCCATGAAAAAAGGCGATGAAGTGTTGTTTTACCATAGCAATGAAGGAGTCGAGATTGTAGGAATCGCCATAGTGGTAAAGGAACATTACCAAGATCCCACAACAGATGAAACAGCCTGGGTGGTTGTTGATCTTAAGCCAGTAAAAAAATTAAAAACTGCAATCCCCTTAAGTCAAATAAAAGCTGACAATCGACTGGCAAATATGGATTTGGTTAGATTAGGAAGACTTTCCGTTCAAACTGTAAAATCTGAAGAATGGAAAGTTATTATGGAACTTGCCGGTGAAAAGTAAACAATACATCCATTAAAAAAGATGCAGAAAAAAAAGTTAGTTGTATTATCAGGTGCAGGCATCTCTGCCGAGAGTGGATTGAAAACCTTCAGAGATGATGATGGACTTTGGATGGGTTATGATATTTATGAAGTTGCCACGCCACGAGCTTTTCAAAAGAATCCTTCCTTGGTGCTGGATTTTTATAATATGCGCAGAAAAAATATTGCCGAAGCGCAACCCAATAAAGCACATATCGGTCTTGCGGCGTTAGAGGAACATTTTGATGTAATAATTATAACACAGAATATTGATGATTTACATGAAAGAGCCGGTTCTACTAATGTCATTCATTTGCATGGTGAAATCTTCAAAATGAGGAGTTCCAAAAATGAGCACATTATTACGGAAATAAAAGGAGATATTTTATTGGGAGACCTTGCTCATGATGGTGCTCAATGGCGTCCTCATATCGTTTGGTTTGAAGAGACTGTTCCCATGATTGAAACAGCAGCTGAGTTTGTTTCATCAGCTGATTTATTTGTCTTGATAGGAACTTCGTTGCAAGTATATCCTGCGGCAGGTCTTTTACAATATGTAGCTACAGATGTTCCAAAATTCATCATCGACAAAGCTATTCCGCATACAGAAAAACTATACAACTGTACTTACTTTGAAATGGAGGCAACAAAAGGCATTGAAGTATTACGAAAAAAACTAAGCAATTGGAAATAAAAAAGAACCGTTTCCGGTTCTTTTCCTTTAATGTTATTTAACGGTTGATAAAAACGATTAATCAAAATCCTTATTGGTACCTAGTGGAGCATACTGCACATTGTATGTCCCCAATTCCTGTGCAGAACCATCAACTACATAAGCAATAATAGCGCAATTAGCAGCTATTGCGTTAAAAGTTCCTGTAGCAGTTGATCCAGATAATGTCATGCTAAATGTTTTTTCAAAAATGTTATCCTTAATCTGAGCTCCCACACTTATAGGGTCACCAAACAAATCGGTTGCTGTTTTTCTAAGCACTCCATTGTGTACAAAATTGGTGATTGGATTCGGCCCGAATGTAGGCGCATAATAATTGATTTGAGGATATACCAATCCATTTTCAACCAAAGCAATCACCACTTTCATAGACTTGTCAGTTGTTACGTTGAATTTTACTTTAATGGTACCGGTAATGTTGCTTCCGCTTACAGAACTATTGATAGCAAGACCTAAAGGAGCCCATGCTCTCATGGCCTGATCGAGTTCTGAGTTATTTTCACTCCATTCTCTTGTTCTATTGATGATAGCGGAAGGATATCCCGTAATTCCGAAATGAGAATTGTAGGTAGAGTAATATCGGAATTTGTAAGGGTCTGTTGCAGAACCGCCATGTATACCAACTGTTATGCAATTGGGATTGGCTGCCTTGTATTCTTCCAAGGCATATGCAACACGTGGACAATAACCGCACCAAGCGCCAGTAGCATCCTCAACCAAAATTTTCTGACTAAATGGGGAAGGCGATTTTGGTGTGACAGTTAATGGCTTGGAATCAGAGGGCATTGTTCCTTTTTTGGCAGAAATATTAAATGTTCCTAATCCAGATGGGGTGTATTTACTGCTGATGGCAAATGTTCCATTTTGCATGATTGTACAACTTGATGTAACATCATCTCCCGCATTGTTTCTTACAGTAATGTTAACATAATCAAAGCCGTTGTATTCAACGCTGTTCTTGGATAAAATGACATGAAGCGTGTCTCCTGAATTATCAATGGGTTCAGTGCCTGCATCTTTCTTTTTACAGGAAGTGAAAAATAGAATCACTCCCAATAGTAATGCAAAACTTAAAATTAAATTTTTCATTTTGATTTGGTTTAGAGTGGTGAATGTATGAATTTTTTTAAAAAAAGTCTGCAATTAGAAAAAAATTGATTAATTAGCATAAAAAAATATGAACACAAAAGGTCTGAGTATAATACTGTTATCCCTTTTCATAAGTATTGCTTCCTTCAGTCAGGATAATTTTCCATCCATAACATTGAAATCCGTTTCAGGAAAAACAGTTAATTTTTCAAAGCTTGCTACTTCAAGTAATGATACCATGGTAGTAATGTCATTTTGGGCAACCTGGTGTATTCCCTGTATCAACGAATTAGAAAACATCAATGATGTGCTGGAAGAAAAACAAAAGGAAAAACCATTTCAATTTATTGCAGTATCTATCGACGACAGCAGGACTGAAAAAAGGGTAAAGCCATTCATAAAAGGCAAGGGATGGATTTTTGAAGTACTGCTTGACATCAACAGTGAATTGAAAAGGGCGCTTAACATAACAGATGTACCGCACGTTATTATCATCAAAAATGGAAAAATAGTTTATCGCCATACTGGTTACATCGCAGGCGATGAAGACCGGCTTTTTGAAAACATTATGAGTCTTTAATATCAAATTTTACAGAAATTAATTTTATATCAATCCATCATGAAAAAAACCATATCCGTTTGGATAGTATTTTTTTTACTGCACAAGCTTTCTGCGCAAGATTTAAACCAACTGCTCAAAGGTAATTTTAATGGCAGTTATGAAAATTACACCCAGTATTATATGCAAGACAATGAAATTGGGGCTGTGCTTCCACCCGACAAATTTGGCTCAAATGGATTTTTGAAACTTGATTATAATTACAGTAAGTTTTCAGCAGGTATTCAGATTGAAAGTTATTTGCCATCTGTACTTGGATATTTCCCCATCAATTTGGTAAATCAAACTAAAATCATCAATAAATATTTCAAATATACCGACAAGAAATTCTCTTTACAAGTTGGTGACTTTTATGAACAGTTTGGATCAGGTTTGATTTTCAGGTCATTTGAAAACAGACAAATTGGTATCAATAATGCATTGGAGGGTTTCAATTTACATGTAGCTCCTACAGATTTCATGAAACTGAAAATTATTTATGGACGAACAAGAGAACTATTTGAATATTCTAACTCGCTTACCAGAGGCTTGGATGCAGATATCAGTATTAATGAACTTATAAATGCAAAGGGGAGTAGTCCAGTTAATTTGAACATTGGAGGCAGTTTTGTGAGTAAGTATGAAGAGTATGTCGGTCCTGTTGATAACTTCCCTTCCAATGTTGATGCCTTTTCGGGTAGATTCGATTTAACTGCAGGTAATTTTACATTAGATGCTGAGTATGTGGAGAAGGGACCCGATCCCCATCAACTTAATAAAGAGAGTTTTGAAAAGGGGAGAGCTTTTCAAATCAATACTGGATATACCCAAAAAAACATTGGCGCTTCTGTAACGTTTAGAAGCTTATCCAACATGAATTTCAAGGCAGAAAGAGAGGGTGAGTTTATGTCTATTGCTCCATTGAATTATATCCCTGCTTTAACCAAACAACACGACTACCTCACAAGTAATATATACGTTTATGCAGCGCAGTCTTTAGGAGAGACCGGATTACAATCTGATTTGTATTATACTTTTAAACCTGGAAGTAAAATTGGTGGGAAATATGGAACTAAAATTGCTGCAAACTTTTCTTTGTATCATTCGCTTGAGGACAGCTTTAATGTTTTTTCAATAGGAAGTAAAAAATATTTTAGTGATGCCAATATCGAAATCAAAAAAAAATGGAGCAGAAAGTTTGAAGCCACTTTTGCTTTGCAAAAACTATTTTACAATACATCTGTTATCCAATCAGCCGGACAAGAAAGCGTAGATGCTTATATGATTGC
>Ga0315905_10004726_pt1:0-12500 | contig 13921 bp, 18 predicted proteins | sample LakEriMetagenome_5_FD_203522 | JGI IMG/M metagenome (GOLD analysis project Ga0315905, IMG submission 203522) | Freshwater fungal communities from buoy surface, Lake Erie, Ohio, United States - Buoy 4 MA121 | ecosystem: Environmental > Aquatic > Freshwater > Lake | place: USA: Lake Erie... | reverse complement strand
AATCCCCTTCGGCACTCTGATAGAGGTACAGTCCTCGGGAACGGACACCTCCGAGGAACCCGAACCTAGCGATGAGGCTAAGAGTGCGTCGCCGAGCAAGAGTGGTGGCAAAAACACTTGGCCGGGCTTCCTTGCCATATTGCAGGCTGCTGGAATCTTTTTCGAAGTGTCGCGCCATGACGACGCTGAAAGTCCTCGCGCCCTCATGTCCAACTCCCCGAAGACTAAGGAAATTGTTGGTTGGAGGACTGCCAAACGAGTCATTATCGAGGACGACGGTATCTATCTCCACTTTCTGTACCTTTGGTGGGAGTGGTTGTGTGTGGAATGGTTTGAGGTTGGGGAGCGACTTAGCCCATAAAAGACCACAAACTGAACTTGAAATTGCCCCCCGCACTGCTGCATGGGTGGACCGTCGTAACTCCAGCTGCTCACATTTTTGGTTGCTTGCAGACATGTTGGATGTGGTGCAGGACCCTAATCTTCCAAAATTAGGCGAGCCCGACCCCTGGCAGAGATTGCGGCCTCAGGTCGCTATCGTCTGCCCCCCAAGCTCTCCTTCTTCTGTCCTGGCTTGCGAATCGTGCGATCATTTTATCCTTTTTCCACATATCTCACCCTATCCAAGCCTTTTGACAGAAAAACGCGGCTGGAGTGAAAGCCCTATGGCGAGTGGAGAGTGTGGCCGGCAGTGCGGGAGAGAGCAAGACCGATGCTGGGTTCATCCCGTCAATCTTGTTTGTGGCATATCGTTTTGGCTTCGAACAAGGCTCAGAGAAGTTGCTGCTGCATCTTGTGAGAGACGCCGTCAGCACAGGGTGGCGAGTCACAGTGTTTGGAATCAGTCTCAAGAAGGTGCCGGCGCTTGAAGGCTTGCCTAATGTTACCATCACTTCAGATGCCAAGGTGCTAGCTAGTCCGGGGGCATTCGACCTAATGTGCATACACGTGTGCGATATGAAGCTGTTGAATCCTGGGCTGGAACAGTTTCCGCTCAGATTTTTTATTTGTCCGACAAACTCAACGGCGGGCATAGCAGGACTTCGAAAACCGTCGAGGATTGCAAATCAAGGTGTACATGACCAGTCCATCAGCCATCTGGGTGTGCATCATCGCAGCAAGTCGGGCGTCTGTACAATGCACAATGGACCGCCGCCCATTGCCCGACCTCCTGGCGTGCAAGTGGACCTTATTCCCATGCCTACGGCTAGCAACTTGCTCGACGAATTACGCGGCAAGCTCCAGGGCATGATCAAGATTCATCTTCTTGTCCAACACATTCAAAATTATCCGTTTGCTGGCAGCGAAATGGTGATGCTAACGGTCGCAATACAAGGCCAAGAAATCTTCCGCAGCACCATGCGCAAATTAGATCCAAGCTTTTTGGAGGACTGGGACGAAGAAATACAGTGCGAAAGCTTGATGGAAGGGGACGGACAGAAAGTGGTGTTCACAGTGGTGGGACTTGAACAGCGAACGTCCACTGCAGCTTCCTCCAGCAGACCCTCAACATCTGCCTCTCGCCCCATGACCTGTAGCACGGCAGACAGATGGAAGGAAACACCTCTCGCTTTTGGTCCTGCCCGACTTGGCGTCTTTTCATATCCTTGTGTTGTGCAATGAAGTTGTTGCTGCAACAATCTGACAATCAGGACGGCGTGCGTGCTGGGCAGCGTCAAGTACGATAAACGCCCTGCGCAAGCACGCGCCAGACAAAAGTATGAACCTCAAACTCAAACACGCCGGCGAGACGTTTGGCAAGGCTGGCCGCTATGGCTCTCTTTCGCTCAAGACTAAGTGCAGGTCTTCGCTTTGCTTTTTCCTCGTCCTCTCTTGACCAGATGCATGACACTTGCCCGTGCCTTCCCGGGTGGAGCTAGTTTGCGGTTGCCACAACGTCATGGGTCTGGTGTTTTCCAAAGCTAATAGGTCCATACGCACGAACGTGTATCAGGTGGCTTTTTGAGATGAAGGATACTAAGCCAACGAAGCATCGTGGCGCTGACATCCTGCTGCCTCATGGTACTCCCTATGTCACACGCCATTTCTACTCTGTGCTTGGTCGATGTCGCAATCATACCTCACCTCAGGAATCCACGCCGTAGACAGGTGGTGTGACAGTGGAGCAATGAGCACCTCTGATGCGGGCATATAATGAGTACGAGAGTTATAAATTTCACGTGCAGGCATGATTACTGTACACCACGATGAATCTAGCAAGCACGAGCGCACGACGATGCATCTATCAAGCGCTGCCTTTTCAACGTCGTTCGTCCAGAAGAGCTCCAAGAGCAGACGAGAGAAGGAGCGGGCTCTTGGCATTTCGGATGGCCGGTACTACGTGCAAGAACTGCAGGTGTGACAGCTTGATCTGATAGTATGTGCATCAATATTTTTTGCACGTCTGCGAGATGCTCCGCTCTCGTTGAATGGCGAGAGCCGAGCGCAAGAGGATGCTGAGATTGACGCTGCGCATCACGCTGAGGCCTGCGTGCGTGCGTCTGTCAATTGACCCATCAAAGTGCAGCGTATGAGGGACGTGATCGTGAAGGAGGACACCGACAAGAAGGATGCAAGAAACAGCAGCATCGAACGCCGAGCCAGGGCCATCCAAGCTGCTGCTCTGATAAAATTGTCCCAAACTCATCATCACTTTGACGATTGATCCTCATAAGCATAATGACTAGCATCTCCAGTGTAAATCACCAGATTTTTCATCCAATAAAATCAACGACAAGCGCGCCATCATCGAATCTCCGCTGCGTGTTAAAGTGGATTCCCGGCGGCATCTAACTCCAAACGCAGCTGCTGTTCCACGGACAACACGCGGCCGATTCCCTGATTGGTTTGGCGCACGAGCAAAGGCAGCTCCACGCCATTCAGCCGATTCGCACAATTTGACGTCTGCGGAGACCGCGGGTGCAACAGGCACCATTCGCATACAGTCCCGTTATGCTCCTGTTCGAGCTGCAACAGCGACAACAGAGCGGCGGCGACTTCAAGGCGCACTGGGCCACAGGATTGGGTGTCAGACTGCTGCTCTTGCAGCTTGGAGCGGCGGGAAGAAACATATAGGAAATAGGGATGGCAAGCATTGCAACACTCGGCTCCTCGCTCGCCTTTCCAGATGTGGGCGTACGAGAGGTAGTGAGGCCGTGGTCGAGCATCTGCAAGCGGATCGGTGGGAGAGAGGCAGGTATATTCGTGGACGTGCAGACGGCGAAGCTGCTCGTGCCGCCGAAAAGCAGGCAGCATCCACCGAAGCGGGACCGAGAAGTCAGAGGCGTGCGGGTAACCCACGTAGCCAGCCCGGTAGGTTTCAGCAAAGACGGCTTGAAACTGAAGGACGTGATGGGGTCCGAAGAGGCCAGCAGCCGCAAGGTTGAGGATGTACTCACTATACCACCATGATTCGTCTTCGTGTTCCAGAGAGTAGGGGAGCAGCGCATCAGCGGCATCACGGTGCACAGCCATCATGAGGTGATCGAAGCCGTATATGCTGCTAACCTCGTGCCTGGGGTCAATATTGTGGTCGTCATCTCGCCTTGCTGCCCCTGGCACCCCCACGGCAGGCTGCCACGCGATCAAGTATTGCTCGAACGTGCGAAAGGGGTTGGCGGCCATGAGGCCTGTGTCCCAGTCCATGTGTATAAGCGACACGTCATCGACGAGGAAGATGAAGTATGCATACTCGCCGGAGCGTAGCGCCTCGAGATAGAGGTGGTTTCGGCCTTGCTGGAATGAGCTGCGGGGCACGTAGATGTAGTTGACGCGTCCCTGCCCGTGCCGGGCGGCCGACGCGGGCGGAAGAGCGTGGAGAGAGCTGCGGCAAACCTGACGGCAGACGCGCCGAGCATCGCCGGTGCATTCCTGCACGCACGTCTTGCCTTGCTCGTCCCTTGCCGCTTCGCCTTCCGGGCCTTGACCCCAGACGCAGAAGATGGCGTCAGCATCCGGGGAGACAAGAGCGAGACGATAGTTGAAGTTCTCTTCTGTCTCTCCAGTGCCAAGATACACAAAGCGTTTGCCGCTCTTGCCCGCCCCCCCGTCGCCCTCATAGCCATCTGCACCTTGGCCGCCTTGCCCGCTATCTCGCGCACTCAAGACACGAACCTGACTGCCATCAGTGTGCGCATGCAAGGCGCGTACTTGCGCTGCACAACCTGAGGTCCAATGAGGCAGCGCCTCTTGCCGGTCTACCACACCTACACACACACACACACACACACACAAACACACACACACATTAGACGCATACACAGGTCCACTGAGGCAGCGCCTCTTGCCGGTCTACCACACCTGCATGCACCATCGCGGGGGCAGCTGCGTGTGTGTGACCGACACGCCACGTGCGTCATGGGACGCGCGGCAGCAGAGACCACGTGCGACAGCAGAGTCTCACATGTATCCTCCTCCTCACATGTATCCTCCTCCTCACATATATCCTCCTCCTCAAATGTATCCTCCTCCACGTGCGACAGCAGACTCTCAAAGGGCTGCTCACACACGCAGAGGGCGCTGAGATGGAAGACATGAGCCCTCTACTCCCACATGTGGCACGCTCCGAGACTCACCTAGTCTTTGAGCAAGCAGCCCTGTACGGAGGCGCAGGGCAGCAAGCCCGTATTGCGCCATGTGCTTGCGATGATCAACGCTACCGTATTTTCCATGGAATTCCCGGACGTACGCCGCTGCCGCTGCTTCCTCTGCAGCTGCGTGCCGTGTGCTGTTCCCGATGCCGTTTATCAACGCAAGATAGAACGCGTACGCACGCCCTGCGCAACGCACTTCATGCTATCACAGGTGGCAAAGCTCAGACAGACCACGCCCGCGCGTAATGCACTCAAGAACGAACCCGAAACATGCATATGCGCACTCCACACGCATGCCATCTGTATGCCCGCCTCGCTGACCTGTGAGGGCCGCTACAGACAGGATAAACTCAGCGACATCTGCGCGAGGCAGGCCGTCCATTCAGAAAGGAAGACACGCAAGTGAGCTTAGCTACGCAGCGGAGCGGGTCGGCATATGCTTTGGCAACGAGACGGGGCTTCGCTACTCAGCCAACTGGCATATATGCCGACCGGCATATATGCCGATTGGCAACGAGGCACAGGCGCGAGGCAGGACCTGGAGAGCAGGTGGTGGTGCGCAAGACGGTGATATCCTCCAACTCCGCGCCGGCTAGCCGGGTGACGCGCCATACTTTCTGTGAGCTCTCCCACGGCTCGCCGCACTCTGCGCATCATCGCCACGCAAGATCGTCAAGTTCGTCAAGAGCACATGCGAGCAGGCACGCAGCTTGCACGATTCGGGCGTGGGCGAGCTGGAGCAAGCTTGGGCCATCCTATGGTCACCTGTGGTCACACCGGCCGGCCCCAAGGCCGGCATCTGCACCTCTACCTCCTGGAAATCGAGAGCGGGTGGCGGTGCAGCAGACGTGCTGCTCTCCGAGCACACGAGGACCAGCAGGTCGGCATCTGCGAGGGCCACACACGCGGTCAACATTTGCGTCGGCACAAGTCCGCATCGTTCTATATATTTATTTTCACAGTGTTGTGCCTGAGTTGCGGTGCTTATCGCGGGCGGCCGGAATGTCTGTCAGCGCGGAGAGGCGCGCCATGATCAGGAACCGCTTCAGCGGCGCGGGCGTCACCGCGGCGGCCCCGCCGCCTGTGCATCTGCAGCCGCTGCCGACCAGCACAGCGACGAGCAACGCGACCAGAGACCGCGCGCCGCTGCTTCCGCGCGGCTGAAGCATGACGACGGAGTTTGCGCTCGTTCGTGCCTTTTCTCAAATGGCGGCGCACGTCTCGCGCGGGAGGGCGGGCAGTCGCACGGTCGCACTGCTGACGTACTCGGCCCTGTCACTCTCTTCCGCCTTCGCCCCGCCGCATCCGGCGCAGACGGGCGCGCGGGGCCCGTGGAGCCCTCGCGGCCTGGCTCTGCGAGGGGGAGGGACCGGCTCGCCTCTGGACTTGTGGATGCGCCGGGAGCGGATCGGCATCTACAGTCCGTACCACGCCTCGGCGCTGCACGCAGCGGCCAGCAGCAGCCGAGCTGGCGACCCGCAGGGCGATAGGCTGAACGAGCTCCAAGAGCTGCTGGTAGCCTGCGAGGTTGCCTTTGATCCCGTCAACGGCCGGGTGGAACCGGGGGAGAATGAGATGGCTTGCATCGCCATGCGGCTCGACGAGCTCTCGGCAGAACAGCTGGGCGTGCCGCAAGCTGACCTGTCGGCGACGGAGTCGATCCTGTACACGGAGATTGCGGCCTGCGACAAGTATACGATGTGCATCTTTACCCTCCCTGCAGGCGCCAAGCTGCCTCTGCATGATCACCCGGACATGACGGTGTTCAGCAAGGTGCTCTGGGGGGAAATGCAGGTGTTCCAACATCTAGCCCCTACACCATAGACCCTCAACACGAAACCCCAAACCCCAAACTCCAAACCCTGGACAAGAAACTCCAAACCATGTAGAAAAAAACTTTTAATCCTTAAACCATAAGCAATAAACCTAAACCTTACCAGGTGTCCGCGTACGATCGAGCGCCTGTTGCACCGGAGGAGCCAGGGGGCGGGCCTGGCGCCGCCGCGCTCGAGAAATCTAGGGGCCTGTCGGGCGAGGGACTGATGTCGTGGCTGGCAAAGCTCAAAGCCCCCAGCGCACCTTCCCTGGAGCCCTTTCAAGTGATACGGCGAAAAGAGGGCGAGGTGTGGACTGCAGACAGTGGTGTGCAGCTAACCCTTGCCTCCACGTGTAATATCCACGAGTTCACTGCTCTCTCGCCCTGCTGCGTGGTGGATATACTGGCGCCGCCATATGACCGGCAAGCAGGGCGGCGATGCAGCTACTACCAGCTCCTCACCCGCCCCGATAATTCCGTGTGGGCAAGGCCGATCAGGTGTCCGAGCACTTTTGTTACAGCCAACCACCCTTACACGGGCATTCCCGTCGGGGAAATTCCCGGCATTTGACCCGGCCACGTTGGTCCGTGGTCACTGATGGCGGGCGGAGAATGAAGTGTTGATCGCGAGTGTCATGATGGAGCATGAAGTGTTGATCGCGAATCAGCTTTCGGATACTCTACTGCACGCCGACCCTGCGCTCGCGCACCAGACGATATCGGAGATGCTCCGCCTCGCCCACTCGCAGGTGAGGGGGCCGCGGGGGTGATGGGGCGGCGGGCCAAGGCTTGTGACAAACAGTGTCAAAATAATTGTCAAAAGAGACCTATCCAGTGTCAAAAGAGACCTGTATTCCAAGACATGCGACAAACACGTGACCGCCCGCGCCCAGCCCGCAGCGTCCTTGTCCTTGTACGCTGCTTCAGGACACCACTCTTATGCCGACCCTTGGGCCCCGGGGGAGGGCCTCAGGGAGAAGGAGAAGAGACGTGTGGCGGCCAGGGCTAGGAGAAGCACCTATTAGGTAGATGGTTTCCTATGTGAAAAATTCTTCCCGTATATGTTTCCTAGCCAAACTCACCTTCCTTCCTTTCTCTTCCCTCTCTCTCCTTTTCCTTTCTCCTCCCCCCCCCGCGACCTCCTTAATACTCAGCGCATGCTGCTCGGAATGGAGTAGGTTTTGATATTTCAGTACATGTCGCAAAGTGTCGTGAGGTGCAATGGACCCCTCGTGTCTGAAAATGGGCTGTCACACCCACGCGCGCGCCTGCGAGAGTGTTGCCGTAAGCGAGTCTTCGAATCGAAAAGTCCTTGTCCCCACCCTGCCGTCTTGAAGCACGGTCGCGCGCGTCGCGCTTGCTCCAAGCTCAAGGAGCGCAAATTGCGCAGGATGCAAGGTGGCATGGTGCAGGGTGCGGGCTCAGGTAAGGCGGGTTTTGGATTCCCGCGGTTTTTTGTCAATTTGCACCGACACGTGAATCAAAGTGAGTCCGTCCGCCACCTTTGTGCAAAAACCATGCACTTTGTGCAAGGTTGCTCACTGCCGCTGCCGTGCGCGGTTGTACGAGAGAAAAATTCAAGAGTTATATTACAAAGTTAAAGTCGCAGACCTGACAATTCGTACTAATTATTAGTCAACAACTATTAGTTGACAATTGGTACTGAGATTAGTACTAAATATTATCCAACAATGCATTGAAACGTCATTTTGACAATCAGGACTACTTTCTTGTTTGGACAATGAGCATTCGCGAGTAGCATGATTATGTTACGGTGGCATTGACCTACAGGTACGCCATGGCGCGCGGGGCGTCTGCCTTGTGGTTTCCCGTAGAGGGTTTCAGACCAAAAAAATAATGCTGGCGTAGACAGTGAAGAAGAGCGCGGCAGTAAGGAGAATCAGCGCCGGCAGAGCCTGCGTGAAAAAGGCGTTCTGCACGAGGGGCACGCTGGTGCCCGCAGCCACCGCGACAGCAAACGCTGCCTGGATGACACCAAGTCCTGCCGCCACAAGCGAACTCCAGCAGACCGCACGCCTCCATCCGTACAGAGCCCGCGTCACGGCTGTCACACACGCACAAACACACACACGGCACAGACGCAAACACACATCTGGTGAGAAAGCCCTGCACGCAACTAAGGGGCAGGGAGGCTGCGCTCTCCTGATGCGTGTGATACACGTGCTCCATGGCATGGGGCATGGGGCATGCAGCAACACACGCGTCGGCGCATGAGCTGGGCCGCGCATCACAGAGTGAGGGACGCCAGAATGCTGTTGCAAACACTTTTGCTCTCGTCTTACGTGTGGCGGCGGGAGAGAGGGGGCGAAGGGCACCCTGCTCCAGAGCCACGTGTGCTGCACCCAACGCCGCTCCCACCAGCACCAGCCCCTGAACACTCCGCTCTCGTCGCCTGTCAGCCTCAGTTTGCTGTCGCTTGCTCTTCCGGGCCTCTTTGGCATGCCCATCTACTAGACTCTGTGTTGCGTCTCAACCGCACACACACTCGCGCGTACGCACGCTACAGCACGCACGCTTTCGCAAACATGGGGGCACTGGGACAACGGGGCGTCAGGGACGCAACCTGCGAGTAGGCAAGGAGCGCCCAGGAGAGAATCAACGCATGTATGTCTCCGCTCGCCGACTGCCCAAAGAACCATCCTGCCCCGTATCTTGCCGCCCTCCTGTCCACACCACAATCCGTCCTTCTCAGCCTCATTCTTGCGTATAGGGCGCACCGTATTCCTCGGCCGCTATCAAGCATGCTCATTGGCGCACCACCCCCAGATCCATGCAAGGGCAGGACAAGTGGAAGACGCTGCCAGCGCACACCGCACGAGAGAGCTCATAGCATATGCGAGAGCGCCGCAAGAGTAGTTGCAAAAAGGCAAACTGCACGCGCGGAGGGAGACGCACGGTCCCACGTACTTGTGCATCAAGAGAGGAGGGAGGAAGAGCAGCGCGATGCCGACGGACAGCATCATGCAAACTATTCCCAGCAGCAGCACAGTCTCGTTTCCCTGGTGCACGTCCCGCGAAGACAAGTTCAACGGTTGTGTGTGGGGGGGCGTCAGAGGACCGCAAAGAAGTGGGACGTGAGGACGGGCGTGTGCACAGACCAGGGCAGACGCCCATACGTCCACGGCACAAGACCTGCTACCTATAGCGCGATAGCATGGCAGCAAGGGAGGTCAGACAGAAACGGCGCGCGACCTGGTACGCGAGGGTGGCGCCGCGAATGGCGAGGCCCATAGAGGCAACCGCTGTCGTGATGCCGTACCGCAGCACCCGCACCGCCCCGCCGCGCTGTGTTGCGTGTGTCGGTTCCACGTGTTCTTCCCCTGTCAGCCAACTTGCGCGCCTGATGCACGAAATCGCATATGCGCGTGCGCGCGCACTCACACGGACGCACACGCGCGCACTCACACAGAGTGCAGCGAGATAGGAAGCGGGCGTTTGCGCGCGTTCAGGGGGCAGGTGGTGGGAGCATGGAACCTCGCCAAAAGCGAAATCCAAGAGGAGGCCGCCGGCAGAGGCAGCCAAGAGCGCGGCGCCAAGAGTCTCGAGCCAGCATCCCTGCCACCAATCGCCGTCCCCACCCCCGTGTCAAAACAGACGCGCCGTCGCCCTCCGCCTCGCTCAACACGCGTCAACACACGCATGCGCTAACAGGCGCGCGTGAAAATCGGAACCGGAGCGATAGTCCGTGATGGGGGGTTACTCACACACTATGTACGATGATGTGACACTATGTATGATGATGGGACACTATGTATGATGATGTGACACTATGCATGATGGGAGGTTACTCACGCACTATGGCCTAGAGGGTCACACAATATGATATAGGAACCAATATCATATCCGAGCGCGACGATGGCAACGCTAGGCAGCGCGCACATGGACCCGCGGGCATGCCACCGATGACAGGCCGACTGATAACAAAGGGTACCGCGATCCGACGTGATGACACACTGCCCTCTCCTGTGCGGAGGGCGGAGGACGCAGCAGGATTCTGGTCCTTGTCCAGCGTCACTAAGGTCACCCCCGACACGCAGATTGCCAAGCCTATCACTGCACACAGCGCCGGCAGGAAGAGCAGCAGCACTGGCGAAGTGCACGCCGCCGCTCCTACCTCCTCCTCCGCCTCTTCCTTGTACGCTACTTCGATATCGTCAGCCATACCTGTTGCCCCCGCCTTCACGTGCGGGGAGGCGGCGTGAGGATCATGGCCCTTGCCGTTGATTGCCGACCCTGCGCCAGGAGAGCCGCCAGACGACATCCTCGTTCTTGCACTTGACCCCGTGTTGGTCCTCACTTGAACTTGGTCTATCCCATCACCATTGCCCACTTCATCTGTTCCATCTCCGTTGCCCGCATTCGAACCGATGGCATAATCGATCGAACCGACGCCTGCGGCATGCCCGCCGCCTCCTGCTCCCCGCGCACGAGCAGCCGCCACGGACGTACATCCTCTTCTCCCGCTTGGGGTTCCAGGAGGAGGAGGAGGAGGAATAGGAGGCAGAGGCTTGCTCGGACCCAATCCCACGCTTCCTTCTGAGGCAGCCCTGGGCAAGTATACCTCGTCACTGTCTCTTTGCGCCGCCTCGACCGGCTGCTCCATCTCTTCCTGCCCCATATGAATGCCCAGGGCGCTTGGGCTTACGGGGCTCTTTATCTCGTCCTGTTCTATATCAACGCCCAGGGCGATGGAGCTTATGGGGCTTGTCATCTGCAAATCGCCCGCGTTGGGCAGCGAGCGATGCGCGGCACCAATGTCAGGAGCGGCCGGGGTGGACTGGTGCGCAGCATTTGTGGGCGCGACTGGCGCAGTCAAGTATGCGCCTGCATCCGGGCTGTTCAGAGGCGTGTTGTGCGTCAAGGACGGCGTCACTTGTTCGGCAGAGCTGCCGGCGCCAAACCGAGAGCGGAGCAAGGTTGCAGCTTCCGACCCGCTGTTCCCAGCCCCCCGGTCGAATCATCAACCACTGACATGGGCACCGCGAAACAGGCAAGGACAGGGACCGGGGAAGACCACTGGGTAAACCTGAGCTTATTATTGCTGCCACCGTGAATTTTGGCGCCATCGGTGGCCAGCGGCGTCAAGGATGAGGAGGGGTGTGACCGCGCCGCATTATCTCCTCGCGCCTCCACCGGTTTTAAGGAGAATTCGGTGGGGTAGGCAACGGAGAGGAGCATTAGGCAGCGTCGAGCCACTTTGTCTGCGGCCGCGTCCGAGCTGCCCTGCTTCGCCGACATGTCGTAGGGCGTCGTGTCCTACTCATCATCCCCCCCCTCTTACGTATCACCACCTACACCTTGACCTCTCTCACACACTGTCACAGCCGATGCTGGGCGCACCTCCAGGACAATAGGCAACCTGCCACAAATGTACGCAGAACCTGCGCAGCGGAGGAGGAGAGGTACACAGAAAGTGGAGCAACAAGGGCGACAAGGGAGCGCGAGAGCAACAGGGGCGACATGGGAGCGCAAGACGGAGGCTTGCACAATCACCAGGAGATCGGCAATCAGGTCCAACATGTGCTGCCGCGGCGAGCGCGCCAGCCGCGCCATCTCCACCGCCACAATGGCCTTTGACACGGACGCCATGCTTTGCTGATCACCTGTGGCATCATACGACCTGTTTGCGCCTGCTCACGACCTTCATCGTCACACCACACAACCCTCCGCATCCTATGCAGTCCAGACGTGGTGAGCGGCACGCATAGAAGAGAAAGACTCACTCGCAACCCAGCTGCCAGAAGAATCGAGGTTGAAGTCGTGCGAGACGTTGAGCGAGCCCGCATGCTGCTTGGCAGCCAAGAGCTCGGCGATCATGGTCACGAGCTCCGTCTTGGCAAGCAGCGGCGTGGGCGGGACTGCGTCAGAGCGCGACATGCTCTGCACAAAGCTGCGGTCCGCAGACGGCTGTCCATATCACACATTCACATGGTCAGCCCTCCATTCAGCACGCATGCCCTGTGTAGCTACCGAAGAAGAACTTTTGGCGGCACACTACAGAAAAGAACGAGCTGTTGGCGCCAGAGGTGGTGGACAACGAAAGCGAACTGCGCGACAGAAACACCGGCGTA
>Ga0315905_10004725_pt1 | contig 13922 bp, 13 predicted proteins | sample LakEriMetagenome_5_FD_203522 | JGI IMG/M metagenome (GOLD analysis project Ga0315905, IMG submission 203522) | Freshwater fungal communities from buoy surface, Lake Erie, Ohio, United States - Buoy 4 MA121 | ecosystem: Environmental > Aquatic > Freshwater > Lake | place: USA: Lake Erie, Ohio... | reverse complement strand
TGCGAACACAGCGGTGTAGCGAACGCCGTCCTGCAGGTCTCTTTCGGACTGATCGATGTGCATGGCGATCACACCGATCGAGCCGACCCCGCCCGTGCGGGAGACGAACACCTTGCTCGCCGCAGACGCCAGCGCGTAGGCTGCTGAGAAGGCCATGTCGTTGGCCACCGCCCAGACCGGCTTGACCTTGGTCGCCGCTCGGATACGGTCGGCCAGATCGAACACGCCACCCGACTCGCCACCCGGCGAATCGACATCCAGCAAGATCGCGCGGATGTCGGGGCTGGCCAGGGCGGCGTCCAACTGGGCCGCCAGTGCGGCGTAGCTGGTCAGGCCCGATTCGGCCTCCAGCCCCACGGTGCGGCGAACCAAGGTGCCATGGACAGAAATGACCGCCACCCCCGGCGTCTGCGGGGACGCTGAGCGGGTCGGTGGTGAGAAGCCCGCCGGAGCAGCCAGGTCGGGCACGCCGACTCTCGGGCCGAGGACGGCCAGGATCACGTCAAGTTTTGGGCGATGGATCGCCAGCGGCACACCGAAAAGGCGTGCCGCCAAATGCGGCAACAGGGTCATGGAAATCCTTCAGGCAGTGGATCGACTGCTGTCTTGTGTGGCGTCATCAGCGCCATCGGTAGACGCAACATCACCATCCCCCGTCGCACGGCCCTGAGCGGTGCCGCTCTTGGAGGTGTGGCGAGGGTCGGAGTCGAAGACCAGTCCGAGGTCGTCAGCGCGCTGGTTGTCGGCGGCGATCTCCCGGTCGACGTCTTCAGCGTCGTAGCCGGCAGCCGAGATAGCCTCGGAGCGACTCATGAGACCGGCGCGGATGGCCAGCAACATCGCCTTGAATTCCTTCTCCGGGTCGACCCACTGCCAGCCCTGGGGAATCCACTTCACCTGCAGGTACTGGCGACGACGAGCAGGTCCGCCACGGGCAAAGCCCGGGGCGTCAATCGCCCCCGCCAAGACGGCCTGCTTCATCCACGCCGCCCACACCGGACGGCACATCTGATGCACCAGGACACCGTGCTGCACCATCTCGCAGCGGCGTCGGAACTCCAGCATCCCAGCCCTAATGGACGAGTAGTTCACGCCCGTCAGATCGCCCGTCAGCTGCTCATAGGTCACGCCAATGGCAGCTGCTACCGCCCGAAACTGCGTGCGCAGGAACTCCGAGTAGGAGCCACCGACGTCAGCGGGGTCGGAGAACTTGATGTCCTCCCCGGGCTCAAGGATCTGAAGCGTCCCGGGCTCAAGTCCGGCGAGGGCAATACCGTTGGCGTCGGCTGCGCCTTCGCCCATCAGGTTGTCCTCGGGGTTCTGACGGGTCACGAAGCCGGCGAACATCGCAGCGGTCTTCTTTCGCACGAGCTCCGCGTCGTCGTACTGGTCGAGCTCGTTGAGCTTCACGAGGGCTCGCGACAGCCAGGGCTCTCCCCGGATCTGGCCGGGACGCAGCACGCGGTACAGGTGAATGATCTCGGCCGCCGGGATTCGGATCGTGTCGATGCCCCCTTGGCCTGACATCGGCGCTAGGCGCCCGTCTTCAGGATGGGATCGGTACAGGTGGTAAGCGACCCTGCGCCCCAGACTGTCGAACTCGATGCCGCACCGAACCACGTTGCCTGAAGGCAAGTCCGTGTTGAGGTTGATCGGCAGGTGCTCAGACTCCAGCAACTGAAGCTGCAGGGGAACGACCAGACCATCCTCCGGACGTCGTGGTCGCAGCCGAATGAGGCACTCGCCGCCCTCCATCATGGCGCGACACGCCAGCGCCTGCAGCCCGTAGAAGTCGGTCTGGCCAGCGGCGTCAGCTTCCTCGGTCCAGTCGCGCCACAGGGCCTGCACCTGGGTCTTGAACGCCTCGTCCGTGGACAGGCTCTGGGGCTTGATCCCAGTACCCACGGCATTGGCCACGAAGGCCTCGATGCCGGATTGCGCCCATGCGTTGCGGCGGACCAGGTCGCGGCTCTTGACCCGCAGCTCGGCGCTGGTGGCCAGCATGGCGGCGACCGCCCCGGGGTTGCCGGGCATCCAGGCCACCGAACGCCGTCCCCGTCCCGCAGCCTCATGGGCGGGTGGCTGACTGAAGAGGCTCTTGAGTCTCGAGTACCAGGCCATCAGAACCCCTTGGAGGTCGTCACCCGGATCTGGCGCGGAGCACCTGGCATCAGCCCGGTCTCGGCCGCTTGCTGCAGCAGTCCCCGGCGCACTTCGCGGATAGCGGTACGAAGCTCCTCCACCGTCCTGTACTCCACGGTCTTGTCGCCGAAGGTCACGCGCTTTTCACCCTTGGCAAGGGCCAACTGGAGAGCCTGGAGTTGGACTTCCGTGTAGGCCATCAGCGGTAGACCACGAGGTTGATTTCGGAGGAGTCGTCGAACGAGGCCTGGGCGGTCGCGCAGGAGATGTCGACGAACTGGTCGGTCTTCAGGTCCGAGGTCGATCGGACGATGGCCGCGCGTTGGGTGCCGCTGTTGGTGCTGCTGCGCACGAGTGCCGTCCAGCAGTAGCTGGCGTCCGGAAGGACGACTGCAAAGTGGATGCGGTAACGGCCGACGGCCGTGCGAACCACGCTGGCCACGTTGTAGGCGCCAGCGATGACCACCTCGCCATTGACGTAGCCAAAGCTCACCCAGGCCCGCGCCACTCCTGGATGGTCGGCATCGATCTTGGACTTCACCTCGATGCCGATCCGGCTGGCCAGGGCAGCGATGGCTGAACTCAGGCTCATCAGACCAGGGCGCCATCAAAGATGGCCACGAAGTCGGTGTCTGTGTTGCCGACGTCCGCACTGGCCACTGCACCGATGTTGGTTCGGGCCTGCAGCTGCTCAGCCACGGTCAGGGTTTGCGCTGCGTCGAACCGAACCCGGTAGTTGATGGCCACCAGCAAGGCGTCCAGACCGCTGGTCCCGTTTTGCAGCAGCTGCTGGATCTCCACCAGCGTGTCGTAAGCAGCGTCCGCGCCGCCCAAGATCTCCGCCTTCAGCGCATCCAGCAAGGTGACGATCTTGTTGGACGAGTAGGTCGTGGTGGTCGCCACTACCGCGTCATCAATCGCAGTGGCCGTGATGAGGGCGGCCTTGAGCTCGTTGATGGCGGCGACCAGGCTGGACTTGTCCGCGGTGGACAAGCTGGCCAGGTTGCCAGCAGTCGCCCGGACATCGTTGAACTCCTGGGCGACCCGGATCACCAGGCTCTCGATGCGGGTGGCAAGACTCATGAACGGAACTCCTCGGGGTTAGGACATCAGGACAGCCAGCGGCTCTTGATGACACGCCGCCTTGATGCGGTTGCAGAAACAGAGAGGCCACCTCGGTGGGTGGCCTCGTCTGGCTCGAAAACTTGAATCGGTGCTGGCTGGTCCGGAGGACCCGCCATCCCGAGTTGGCGCTCTAGTTCCCGCCAGTGGCGGTCCTCGAAGCGGTCCAGCCCGGCACTTGATGCGGCGGCACGGGCGTAGACGTAGCAGTCGAGCGCCTCGTTGCGCTCGCGAATCTTTTGCCACTCCCGGACGGGGAATCCGTTGCGGTCGCGGCGCGTGATCAGCTGCTCGGCGCACAGTTGCTGGATGAACTCCGCGTCGATCTTGGGCAGGTGCACGTAGCCCACAGGAAAAGCCGTCTGGACACCGTCCTCGCCCACGTCCGCGCTCTTGCGCAGGTTGTTGTAGAACTCGAGCTTGGCGATACCGACCGCCACCGAATACACCTTCACGCCTCGACGCAGCTTCTTGCCCCCTTGGCTGACGTCCACGGCCGTCGGCGTCCCGATCAGGGCTGCCCCACGGGCCACGCCCTTGACCGCCATCACCCGCGAATCTCGACGCGATCGCACGAAGGCATAGGCTTCCTGCGTCGCAAAGCCGGTGTCGAGTGCGAATCGGACCAGCGGCATGGCCGCGCCCGATGCGTGGGTCCAGGTCTCGTCCAGCATGTCGGCCAGACTGCTCCACACTGCATCGCGGGACGTGTCGCCCATCAGCACCCGGTGCTCGACCAGCCAGGACTCCTTGCCTCTGCCGAACGCCCAAACGGATGCCTCGATCCGATCCTTCTGCACGTCGGCGCCGCCCACCAGCAGCAGTCCACCAGAGGGGACTGTGCCGACGGGGTAGTCCTCCCGCCGCTCGATCAAGCGCTGCCAATCGGGCGCTTCGCCTTCCTCGACCCAGGTCTCCCCGAGTTCGGTGTTCTTGAACGTCTTGATGGCAGCGGCAGACCCGGACTCCTTGCTGACGGCTGCCTCCCATGCGGTGGCGATGTCACTCCAACTGCGCCAACCGACGGGGCTGTACAGCGAGGACAAGTGAAAACCCGCCGTCTTGCCGTTCCCATCGGGAAACATCGCCCGCCACTCGCCGTGCTCCAGCATCCAGGACTTGTGATGCTCGGCAATTGCCGTGTCACATGACTCGCAAACGTAGGCCGCTGTCTCCGGCGCGCCCTTTTCCCAGCGCAGTTGCTCGAACCGCAGCCATTGCCGATGACTGCAGTGCGGGCACGGCACGAAGTAGCGCCGCTGGTCACTGGCGTCGTACTCCCGTTCGATCGAACTCGCCCCAGAGATGGTCGGGGTGGAGACGATGAAGATCTTGCGGCGCGCAAAGGTTCGGGTGCGTGCCTCGGCCAACGAGATCGCATCGCCCTCGCCCTCGACGTCCAGCGGATACCCGTCGACCTCATCAAGGAACAGGTAGCGCACCGGCATCGATCGCAAGCCGACCGCGCTGTTGGCGCCGGTCATCACCAGCACACCACCTCGGAACTCCTTGGCCAGGATCGTGTTGCCAGAGTCGCGACTGCGCGCCGGAGCGATCAACTCAGCCAGGACGCCAGACTCCTCGATCAGCGGGTCGATCCGCTGCTTGGAGTTGCGCTTGGCCATCTCCACCGTCGGCCACACCGCCATCATCGGACCGGGGGCGTGGTGGATCACGTAGCCGATCCAGTTCGAACCCATCTCCGTCGCGCCAAGCTGAGCGGCCTTCATGAACACCACACGTTCGACCGGTGAGGTCGGCGACAGGCAGTCCATGATCGCCTTGAGGTACGGCGTGCGACTGGTACGCCAACGGCCCGGTTCGGCCGATGCCTTGCTCGACAGAACGCGGTGGCGATCGGACCACTCGGACACGGTGAGCAACGGATCGGGCGTGAGCCCCTCCCGCCAAGCCCGCTCTACTTCCTCGGCGCCTTCGTAGTCGAGATCCATCATCAGTCGACCCGCGGGCGCATGTCGCCAAGTTCCTGCAGGTGCTCGCGCACGGCAGCCTCTAGCGCGACGTGCATCGTGTGCGGCTCGATGCCGAGCCTGGCGGCCATCTGCGCAGAGATTCGCGCCGGCCAGTTAAGCCATGCATCGCGTTCGGCCCGTGCGAGCTTGAACACGTGGGCGATCGCTTGCGGGCGATCCACCAGTTCACCTTTCAGTCGGGCCAGCCGCACCTTGTTGGTCTGTGCCTTCACCACCTCGTTGACGGTGCGCGCCTGAAGCAGCGACGTTCCGCCCGCGGGCAGCGCGGCGCCACCACCGCTGCTCGCATCGACGGCCTCCGGCACGGCGACCTTGATCGCCTTGGCGCGCGTGCCTCCTTTGGGCGGCTCCGCGTTGCGCACCCACTCGCTGTCCGCGCGGCCAATGTCGATGGTTCCATCGGCCTCTGGCGTGATTCGGCCGGCCCGGATCGCCTTATGGACCGCGGTGTCGGTCACACCCCGATGTCTGGCGTATGCGCGTATCGAGATGCCCATCGGGAGGTTCCCGGACCTTTCAATCTTTAAGTGATGAGTTGCGCAGATATCGCTTGGCTTCAGTCCCAAACAGAGCGTGAATGCTCCATGTCGCAACCCAACCCAATCAAGGAGCGCACCGTGACCAAAACCAACCTCTCCCCTGCACAGCACGCCATCCTGGCCTACGCACACCAGCACGCAGCCGGCCGAATCGAATGGTTCCCCGAACACATCAAGGGCGGCGCCCGCGCCAAGGTGCTCGATGGGCTTCGCGCCCGGGCCCTGATCGAGCAGGCCGGCGCCGACCTGGTGATCGCGCCCGCGGGCTACGCAGCCCTAGGCGTCGAGCCACCCAAGGTCGAGGCTCCTGGCACGAATGCCGCGGACACCGAGCCCGCGCAGCGCCGTACGCGCGACAACAGCAAGCAGGCCCAGGTGATCGCGATGCTCAAGCGCCCCGAGGGCGCCACGATCGCGCAGATCTGCGAGGCCACGGGCTGGCAGCAGCACACGGTTCGCGGCACCTTTGCCGGTGCCTTCAAGAAGAAGCTCGGCCTGGCCTTGGCCTCGGAGAAGGCGCAAGGCGGCCAGCGCATCTACCGGATCGCGGCATGAACCCGGTGGTATCCCAAGACGCCACCACGCCCGCACGCCAGTCCGTGACCATCGAGTTCGATGGCCGGCCCGTTCAGGTCGAGGACATCGGGCTGCACCTGGCCTTCACCCGCAAGCCTGCGCGGCTTGCCGAGGTGGGCGGTGCCGGGGATGGACCAGCCGAGCCCGTCTTTGTCACCGAGACGATCCGCTTGACTTCGTCGGCCTTCGATGGCTTCGCCATGCACTTGCTGGCCTCCCAGCCTTGGCTGGCTGGCAAGGGCGGGTACGCCCAGGACCGCCGGCTTTGCGTGGAGGTCTGCGCGCCGGATCGGCCGACCCTCTTGGTCGATCCCTCGGGCGGGGATTACGCACGCTACGTGGCCAGGATCTGGTGACCGAAACTGTCCTTGGCTCTAGTCCGCCCGATTGCCAGGGGATGCAAACGTGGAGCCGTCTTCACTTTCCTAACCCCGAAGCTAAGGCGGGTTCGGAATCAACCTGTGCTTGTCCGGTGTCGAACGGTTCACCCGTGACGCCGTGAACGGCGACCTTGCCCGTCCAGTCCTGCCAGCGCCGGACGATGACATCGACGTACTTCGGATCGAGTTCAATCAATCGCGCCTGGCGACCCGATTTCTCAGCAGCAATCAACGTCGTTCCCGATCCTCCGAAGGGGTCAAGAACCAGGTTCCCAGGCCTGCTCGAATTGCGGATCGCGCGCTCGACCAACTCCACCGGCTTCATCGTCGGGTGCAGGTCGTTCTTATGAGGCTTCTTGATGTTCCAGACGTCCCCCTGGTCACGGTCGCCGCACCAGTGGCGCTGCGCCCCCTCCGGCCATCCGTACAGGATCGGCTCGTACTGGCGCTGGTAGTCGGCGCGGCCCAGCGTGAAGGTGTTCTTCGCCCAGATGATGAAGGTCGACCATTTGCCACCTGCGGCGCGGAAGGCGGCCTGCAGCACGTCGAGTTCGCTGGAGGACATCGCCACGTATATGCCGCCCCGGCAATGGGCGACGGTCGGCGTCAGCGCCGCCAGCAGGAAATCGTAGAACCCGTCACCCAGGTTGTCGTTCAGGATCGCTCGATCCTTGCCGCGCATCTTGTCCTTGGCACTGTTGGCGTAGTTCACGTTGTACGGCGGATCGGTAAAGACCATGTCCACCGGCTCGCCGTCCAGAACTACCTCGTAGCTCTCGGCCACGGTGGAATCACCACAGAACAGCCTGTGGCTGCCCAGAAGCCAGATGTCGCCAGGCCGGGATAAGGGCGCATCTGGCACATCCGGTACAGCATCGTCCTCAGTCTGCCCAATCCCATCGGGCTTATCGCCCACCAACAGTTCGGCGAGCGCATCGGCGTCAAAGCCTGTGAGAGACAGATCGAAGTCGGCGTCCTTCAGATCGGTCAGCTCAAGACGCAGGAGCTCATCGTCCCATCCAGCGTTCTCGGCAATCTTGTTGTCCGCAATGATCAGTGCGCGGCGCTGGGCGGGGTTTAGGTGATCCAGCACGACGACCGGCACGAGGTCCAGCCCCAACTTCTGGGCAGCAGCCAGCCTTCCGTGCCCGGCCACGATCACGCCGTCACCGCCCGCAAGGATCGGGTTCGTGAAGCCGAACTCCGCAATCGAGGCAGCAATCTGCGCCACCTGCTCCGGGGAGTGGGTCCTGGCGTTGCGGGCGTAGGGAATCAGTTTCTCAATCGGCCACTGGGCGATGCTTTCGGCAAGCCAGGAACTCATTGGGCTATTCCTTCGTACTTCCAGACGGAAAGGCGGCGGTTGATCATTTCGGCAGGGACATGCTCTGGCCGGAAACTCGGAACCCTGTTTGTCAAAGGAATGAGCCCGCCAAGGCTATTGCCATTGGCGGGCTCGGAGCGAATCAGGATGCAAACCGCAAACTGGTGCAAACCTTGGTTTGCAGGCAGACGCTAGACGGATGCCGCGCTCGCGCCCCCCGCATTGCACTTCCTTGAGGAAGGACCCGTCTTGCCTGGGCTGATCTGCCCGAGGCGAACCGATGTGGTCGGTGGGTGCCGCGCAAACGAAAACGCCCGCAGGGAAATCCGTGCGGGCGCAACTTCAGCGATTGGCATAACTATACGCCATCGATACATACGCGTCAACGCTCAATTGGGGTCGGTTGCGCGAGGGGGTCGGATGTAGCCGTAGTGAACGGCCAGCATACCCAGCGCCGCCACCAGGATGCCCTTGGCCTCGTATTGGTTGAGGATGCGCCCGTTCCAGCCGGCAACGCCAGACCACTCCTTGATGCTGCGACCTAAGCCGGCAACGTGCCACACCGCGCAGCCACCAGGGCTCGCAACGCCGCCTACGGCATCCAGGGCCTGACCGATCCGCTTTCGGGCCCAGGCTCGGCGCTCAGGGATGCTGTCTTGCCACTGGGTTCTGGGCATCCCGTCCATGCGAAGAGTCCCCACGCTGTCCAGGTGGGCAGCAACGAAGGTCTTGGCGAAATCCTGGCCTGCGTCATGCATCTCTGCAGTGATGGTGCGGTTGCGAAGCAGCAGCCCGAGCGAGTCCACGCAGCGGAAGTGCTCCGTGCGAAACGTGCTGCGCTGCTCCTTGATGCTCAGCCACTCCCCCACCCGCCCGCCGGGCAAGCTCACGAGGTCCCCATGCCGAAGGGCCGGGGCGGCGACCTTGTCTGCGCGCCGCTTAGCCATGACGCAGCCCTCCGCGCCCCTGCTGCGCCAGCGCCCAGTGCAGGACCGCCAGCGCGTCCGCCTCGTTGTCGTCGCCCGGGCGGAACCCCAGGGCCTGCATGGCCGCGATGACCTGCTCCTTGCCGGCGTTGCCCTTGCCCGTGGCGTGGCGCTTGATGGTGGCCACCGGCACACCCTGGTACGCCACCGCGTTTCCCTCGCACCAGGCCGACAGCTGGCCGAGGAAGGCGCCGTAGGCGTGCGCAGCGGCCGTGCCCTTGTGCGCCCTCACCTCCTCAAAGTACACGAGGGCGATCGGCCCAGCCACGGCGTGCAGTTCGGACAGCCAGGCCGCGAACCGCAGCATCGGCATGCCACCGCCCTCGAAGCGGCCGGGCCTGAAGAGCTCGGTGCCCGAACTGATCACGCCCGAGGCGACGCACAGGGCCCAGCCGGTGCGCTGGCCCAGGTCGATGGCGAGGATGGGGCTACCGCCATTGGGCGGCGGGATCGACGTAGCAGGTGACATGGCGTCCTCCAAGGGATCGGTGGATCGACCTGGAGGAGCGCTGGCACGGCCGGGTCAGGGCTCGGGCGGCTCCTTCATGTGCGGTGATGGGTTCTTTCAATACTTCATCTTTCAAGCCTGGAGCCCGTGAGGGACAGAGTCTCTAGATATTTCAATATTTCATCTTTCAATCTATAGATGCTTCTCTCTGTCTCTGTCTGGTCTCCACGGGCTTCGCGCGCGCACGCGAGGCCAGGGGGGTCTCTGGGACCCCCAGTGGATGTATGTGTGTCTCCAGGCTCTGAAATTGAAAGAAGTGAAAAGTGAAAGAAGCCCCCGTCGGCTGTAGGCCGGGGGTGCATGAGGGTCAAGGCGGTGCTGCTCACGGCGCGGTCAACCTGATCCAGACGCTGGGCCGCCCGCCCGTCTGCAAGGGCCCAACCTCGATGAGCCCAGCCTCGCTCAGCGTGCGCAGCACGCCGTCTCGCTGGCGGTGGTCCATGAACTGCGTGCGCCGGGTGAAGTCGCTCTTGGACATGCCGGCAGCACCGGCATCGCGCAGGATCTGCAGCGCCCGCTTGTGCTGCTGCTCGACCAGGTTCTCGGACACCCGGGCTGAGGCCTCACGGATGGTGAGCTCAGCGCAGTGGCGGGAGAGCATGATCCCCCAGCGGGCGTCATGGTCCTCGATCTGTGGATCCACCGGGTCGCGCGACACCGCACGGATCAGCGCGAGCTTGGTCGCGTTCTCCTCGATGCGCGCCAGGATGGATGAGAAGCCGGTGCCGCGGGATGTGCGCAACTTGCCCACCAGTTCCTGATCCAGCGCCCGGAAGGCGGCGCGTGCGGCCGGCGTCATCGGCACCACCCGCGGATCGACCAGCACCTCATCAAGGGCGCCCACATCGGTCAGGTTGCCGTTGAGCTTGCCACCGCCCTGATGGATCAGGATCAGCCGGTCGATCAGGTCCTGCGGCGGATCGATGACGCCGAAGGCCTCGTTGCTGTCGGGGAAGTCGTCCTCGCTCTCCATGATCAGGAAGCGCGCCAGGGACCCATCGGCCACGTTTGAGGCCTGCAGGGCCTGCCAAAAGTGCAGCGGCGTGGTGGTGCCGTAGATGCACGCACACGGCTGGTGGATGGCCCGGTGGGCGTCGTTGTGCTGGCTGCTGGCGTACTCCACACCGAAGTAGGTGGTGCCCGAGGTCGTGTAGAGCTCAGTCATCAGGTCCAGGATCTCGCAGACGTACCGCGGCGATCTCTTGCGGTCGGCAGCGGCCGACAGGAACATGCCGAACTCGTCGAGCTGGAACAGGATCGCTGGCTGACGCTGGATGGCGGTCAGCAGGCCTGAGCCCGACGCGATCTTGTTGCCGCCCAGGTACTGCAGCAGCCCGGCCTTGCGGAAGAGCTCGTTGATGACGATTCGGCTGTGGTTCTTGCCGGCGCCGCTCTCGGCGATGCCCACCACGTAGAGGTTCGAGCGGGTGTTGCTCTCGGTGCGGTACTTACGGCCCATGAGCGCCCCGACGGCGCACAGGCTCGCGCCCAGGGCCAGCACCGGCTGCGGACGCTTGGCCGTGGCCGCCATCAGCACCATCATGTCGGCGATCACCCCGCCCACCTGGTCCCAACCCGCAGGCAGCGGCTTGGGAGGCGGAAGCGCTGGGGGTGTGGTGGCAGACGCCTGCGGTGCCTGCATCGGTACGGGCGCCGGCAACACGCTGATCGGGTTCGCTGACTGCAGCGCCTGCAGCATCTCGCGCGCCGGATGGTGCCCGTTCATCACGATCTCGCCGTTCAGTTGAAGCTCCGGGGGCGGCTCCCAGCCGGCGTCCAGCGCTAGCCGGTAGACCGTGCCAGCGCCGATCGTCGTCGGCTTGAAGCTGCGCCAGGCCTTGGCCGTGGTCTTGGGTTCGTTCTTTGCCGAGCTGGCCGACCACGCCTCGAAAAGCGGCCAGCCCTCCTCGCCCAGCGCGCCCTTGAGCGCCATGCCCAGGCGCACCCAGCTGTCGTAGTCGAGGTCGGCGTTGACGATGTGCGGCAGGGCCTGGGTGATGGCCTCCAGCGTCCCCCGCTGCTGCCCCGAGGGGGCTGCGGGCACGGCCGCCTGCAGGCCCACTCCCAGCGACTTCGGCCGATGCTCAGGCGGCACCAGCTCGTAGGCCTGGCGGGCGAACTCGCGGGCCTGGTCCTCCGTGATCTCGGGCAACTCGTCGATCTGGAGATCGGCCAGCGTGGACACCGGCCACTCGTAGGGCTTGCCGGTGTCGGGGTGAAGCCCGTAGGCGATGAACTGCTGGCCCAGGCCCAGCACCTCAATGGGTGGGTACTTGAAGCCCGCGAAGGGTTCCGCGGCCCTGTACACCAGCAGCCGCTTGGGGGCGTTGCCGATCCGCACCGCCGGGGTATCGCCCAGCAGTTGCTTGGCTAGCCCCTCGATGCGCAGAGCAACCTCGGCGGAGAAGTCGACATCGATGTCGATGCCGATCACCCGGCCTGCGGCCACCCCCACCCCGGCACCGGGCCAGTTGGCCCACAGGTCGATCTCGTGGTCGGTGGTGTCGCGCTGGCAGTGACGGCTCCACTCAGGGTAGTCGTGCCACGCCCCGCGGCGGAAGCGTCCGGGCTTCTTCGTGTTGGGCTGGATCGGCAGGATCGCAAAGCCCTGGTCAATGAGAGTGGCGCCCAATTGGGCCATGTAGTTGGTGTGGGTCATGGCCGCCTTCAAAACGGGGGGTCGTCGGCATAGGCCCGGCGCAGCACATCCTGGAACTCGGTGACGATGACGTCGACCAGACGCCCCCATTCCTCCGCTGTCCAGGCCACCAGGTCCGTCTTGCCGGTGAGCTCGACATAGACCCCTCCGGCCTGCGCGGCTGCCTCCAGCGCTGCCTCTTCGTGTTTGTTCGGATCGATCATCCCTTTGAGCCTCCGGGCCAAGTCCATGCAACGCATCGAGCACAGCTTCACGCTGGGTGCATCAACGCCAATGAGGACCGGCGCGAACCCGAAGCCACGGGCGTCGCGCCGGCAGATGGCGCACAGCACTTAGAACCGCGCTGCGACGACTTCCGTGAACCGGCCACTGGGCCGCACGGCGATCTCAGCCGGCGGCTTGAGCCGCGTGCGCAGCGCCAGGGCCTCGTCCACGCGCTGCGGAACGGGCAAGCCAGGGGCGCGCCGGGCCCACCAGGACACCGCCTTCTGGCGGGCGTAACCAGGATGCTCGAAGCAAACCCACTCGCTGTGGCTGCACAGCCCGGTGAGGTAGTCCACGCGAAGCGACGGCGGCTTGCCGGGCTTGTCGTGGCGCGCGTAGTTCACGCCGGTGACCGGCAACCACTGCGACTTGCCTGACGACAGCACGTCCAGCGTGCTGGCCTGCGCGTCCAGGTGGACCTGGGGCGGCGGGAACAGGTGGCCGCAATCCGGGCACTCGCGCACGGCGGCATGCACCACGCTATTGCACTCCGGGCAGACCTTGGTCGGCGCCTCCCCATCCTCGCCCGCCTTGGGGCGCTTGGGCTTGATGGCGTCGATGGGACCGTGGCGGGCGATGTTGCCGGCGAAGTCCAGCACCAGGCAGTCCTCCTTGCCCGGCGCCAGCCGGCAGCCACGGCCGACGATCTGAACGTAGAGGCCGGCCGACTTGGTGGGCCGCAGCATGGCGATCAAGTCCACGCCCGGAGCGTTGAAGCCCGTGGTCAGGACGTTGGCGTTGGTCAGGCAGCGGATGCGGCCGGCCTTGAAGTCGTTGATCAGGGCCTCGCGCTGCGCGCTGGGGGTGTCGCCGACGATGGTGTCGCAGGTCACCCCACGCGCGCGGATGGCGTCGCGCACGTGGTGGGCGTGGTCCACCCCCGCGCAGAACACCAGCCAACTCTTGCGGTCTTCACCAAAGGTGACGATCTCGTCCACGGCCGCCTGAGTGATGGAGTCCTTGTCCACCGCCGCCTCCAGCTCCTTGGCGATGAACTCCCCGGCGCGTGTGCCGACCCCGGTGACATCGATCTGCGTGGCCATGGGCTTGGAGATCACCGGTGCAAGGTAGCCGTCGTCGATCAGTTCGCGCACCGAGGCCTCGAAGGCCACGTCGGTGAAGATCGCATCCTTGCCCTCGTGCAGCAGCCCGGAGTCCAGTCGGTACGGCGTGGCCGTCAGGCCGATGACCTTCATGTCCGGGTTCAGGCGTTTGAGGCCGTCGAGGAAGCGCCGGTACATGGTGTTGCTTGAGCGCGGGATGAGGTGGGCCTCGTCGATCAGCACCAGGTCGCACTGCTGTACGTCGTAGACGTGCTTGTGGATGGACTGGATCCCGGCGAACAGGATCGGGGACTTCAGGTCGCGCTGCTTCAAGCCTGCGGAATAGATCCCCGCGGGGGCGTCGGTCCACAGCCGCATGAGCTCC
>Ga0315905_10004724_pt1 | contig 13922 bp, 16 predicted proteins | sample LakEriMetagenome_5_FD_203522 | JGI IMG/M metagenome (GOLD analysis project Ga0315905, IMG submission 203522) | Freshwater fungal communities from buoy surface, Lake Erie, Ohio, United States - Buoy 4 MA121 | ecosystem: Environmental > Aquatic > Freshwater > Lake | place: USA: Lake Erie, Ohio... | reverse complement strand
GGCCGCCGAGGATCTCCGGCGTGCTCGTGGCCCCTGAATTGGCCGCCGCGGTGAACGCGTTCGGCGTGTTGTTGAACGACACGAACGCCTGTTCGGTCGGGTGGTTGCTGTTCACCGTGACCCGGTATTTCGGGAGCACGATGCGGCGCACCGCGAAGCGATGCACCTGAGTCAGTCCGCCGCTGCCCTGCTGCCACGCGGCGATCTGGGCCGCGCTGAGGCGGCTCTGCCAGAGAGCCGGGAGTGCCGCGGTGCGACTCTCCCAATCGTGGTTCCAGATGGCATCGAACCACGCGGCATTGTTTTCGTAGGCGGGCAACGCGAGCTGCTCGCTACGGGCCACGAGGCTGACCAGGAGGAAACGTTGCCGACCCGCTTCGTCCGGCGCGGCGAACAAGAGCCGGGAATTGCCCAGCGGGCTGAAGGCGATGCGCGCCAGTTCCGGCTGAGCGGCCGGGGCGGCGCCGATCTGCGGAGTGAGGCCGCGCAAGCGGGCGACCTTGGTAAACCACGCCGAGTTGTCGGTGGTCGAGTAGAGTCCGGTGGTCGAGGCGGAAAACAGTGTTGGCGAATCCGCCGACGCAATCGTTCCGGGCAAAGCCGCGACGTTGAGAGTGCTGAGGTCGGTGTTCTCGAACGAGGCCGTGATCGTGCCAGCCAATTCTTCGAGGGCTCGCCCCTCCGCTTCGCGCCGACTGCGTTCGATGATGTCGCGCACCGAAGGCGCCAACACGGCGGCGAGCGCGCCCAGGACGAACAGCACGAGCACGATTTCAAGCAGTGTGAATCCACCGGTTTGGAGGCGGCTCTGGTCGACGCTCGGTCGGCCGCAGGAACGTTGGGCAACGGTGAACATCGTCAACGGGCGCTCACGCCGCCGAGCAGCGAGAAGAGCGGGAGAAAGAACGAGAGAGCGATCAGGCCGACGATCCCGGTGAGGGTCGCGAGCAGCGCAGGCTCCAGCAGGGCCAGTGCGTTCGCGAGGCGTTCGCGGGCACGCGTCGCCGCATATTCTTCGATGTGCCGGAGAGCCGCGCCGAGTTGGCCGGTGGTTTCCCCTGACTTTAGCGCAGGCACGATGAAAGCAGGAAATGCGTGCTTCTTCGGCAGTGCCGCGTAGAGCGGCTGACCCACGGCCACGCGTTCCCGCGCGGCGATGAGCTGCGCAGCCATGACGGAATTACCGGTGAGTTCCGCGCCGGTGCGCAGCGCCTCCAACAGCGGAATGCCTGCCTCGTGCAGCAGCCGACAATGCGCGGCGAACCGGGCCGTGGCGAGATGACGGATGACCTCGCCGAGCACCGGCAGGCGAAGCAAAACCCCGTCGCGGAAATGTTGTAGCCGTGGCGACCGTGCGGCGGCACCGGCGAGGATAACCCCGGCGACGACAACCAACAACCCGACCGGCCAGCCATGCCGGACAGCCTGACTGACTGCGATCAGCGCAACGGTGACGGCCGGCAGCGAGAGATGGAGCGAGGCGAAGATCTCCGCGAACTGCGGCACCACCCCGCCGAGCAAGAACGCGACGAGCGCCGAGGTCGCCACCAACACGACGACCGGATAGATCATCGCGCGGCGGGCCGTGCGGCGCAGCTCCGCGTGGCCGTTGACGTGGGCGGCCAACGCGCGGATCGCCTCGGGCAATTGAGCGGACGCCTCGCCTGCGGCCACCACCGCGGCGAGATGCGGCGGGAACTGGCGGGCGAAGAAACGGCATGCGACGTGAATGGGTGTGCCTTGCGCCACCTCGCGGTGGATTTTCTCCAGCATGAGCCGCATGGCTCCCGGCGGCGCGTCCGAAGCCAATTGCCCCAGTGCGGTGTCGGCGTTCACGCCGGCGCGAAGCTGAAGCTCCAGCTGGTGGAGCAGCCCGATGAATTCCGGTGCCGGCAGAACGAGGCGCGCGAGTTTTCGATTCTCGGTCACCGCGCGAATGCGCACCGGCCAGAGCGATTTCGCACGGAGTTGGAGACGCAGCTCCGCCTCGCTTGCAGCGTCCTCGCGGAAGACCCGGCGCGTGCCCGCGCGGTCGATGGCATTGATGGCGAACGCGGGCATGTCAGAGGGGCAGCCGCACCCGGATGGCTTTTTCGGCGACGGGCAGGCGCAGCAGTTTGCCGCTGTGCCGGAGCAGCACGGCGTCCGACTCGATCCGCTCGACCGCAAGTGATTCGACGATTTCGCCGACTTGCACCAAGCGGTCGTTGACGACGGCACAGGCCATCGAGCCGGCCACAATACCGCCCACCTGCACGCTCACCTCCCGCATCGCCTCGGGTGGCACCGTCCGAACCGTGAAGGGATTCACGGGCTCGCCGGACTTCTCCGTCACAATCGCGGCAACCAGGTCGATGACATTGTCGGCGTTCGGGGTCAGCGTCGGCTCGGCCGAAACTGGCAACGTCGTCACCGGCGGCCGCGGCACGGGCGCAGGCCCAGGCGGGAGGGTGACGCTGGACACCGCGGTCGGTGGCGAGGCGTTCGTCGCAGCCAGCTTTGCCGTCAGTGCGTCGTTCTGGCTGATGAGGGCTTCGATGTATTGCGCCTGCTGACGGACTTTCAGATCGAGGCCACTGGCGGCAGGGGCGACCAGTGACGGCGGCCGGACCGGTGGCGGCACGCTCGCCGTCGGCGCGGGGGACGGCGCCGGTAAGACGGTCGGCGTGGGTGAGGATTGGCATCCGGCCAATCCGACGAAGAGCAGAGGGAGGAGGTGTTTCATGGGCGGGAGAGAGCGGCACGATGCGCGAGCGGCGGGCTGCGCCGGGCCTGGCTCAGGTCGAGGGTTTGGGTGACGTAGAGGTAGAAGGACTTCCCCGCGGGCACGCGGAGGTAGAAGCCGTCGCGGGCGATGGATTCGCGGATCGTCTGGGCTTGCTCGCGGAGCACCGCACCGGTCCCGGCCAACACCGCGTTGCGGGCGGTCGCCGTCGGAATCGAGGCATCACCGAGCAGACCGGCCGTCGGTCGTGCCTCCTGGAGTGCAGCGGTGGCGCTCGCGAGGAACGTTGCGGCAAAGAGTTTCAGTTCGCGGTCGTCGCTCGTCTTGACGATTTGGCCGCGCAGTCCGGCGGAGCCGTCCCGCTCGCCAAAGGTTGCGGTGCGGGCGTCCAACTCGCGGTCCAAGGCGAGGCCTTGCACGCCGATCTCGGTGCCGTTGTCGGAGGTCGGCGTGCGCCAGACGATCTTCCATTCGCCTTGGACGGCCAGACGCTCGCGGGTCCGATCCAGCGCCGCGCGACCGTGGACTTCCGCTCCGGCCGGAATCACCAACTGGCCGTCGTGCCAGACATCCGCCGTGACCAAGCCAATGACGGGCGTGTCCAGTCGGTTGGACTCCAGTGCCACCACCGTCTCGCAGGGAATCAGTCGGCCGTAGGGTGCGGAGGGAGCCGGCGGAACCGGTGGCACTTCGCGCGGCGCGGCGACAATCAACAAAGGCATGGCCCGCGGCGCCTCGATCTTTGCCACCGCTGTCGTCGGTGTCGTGGTGCTCCCGGCGACCGGGCTCGGCGGGGCCGGTGGTTTCACGAAACGTGCGCCCTCGCGGGTGAGTGTCTTCGGTAGCACCGGCGACGGTGCGGCCTTCGCCGACGGCAAGGCCGGCGCGGGGCGTCGCTGGTTCTGCCAGCGCACGGCGAGCACACCCAGGAGCAACACGGCTCCGACGAGCAGCACCTGCCCGGTGCCCGAGGTCAGAAAGTCGCGGTCGATTTTCATGGGCGCGGCACGATCACGGAGAATTTCTCCCGCACCGTGAGATTGGCCCGACCGTTCGGACCGCCGGAGATGACGAAGTAGGCCAGCGAGACTCCGCGCGCCGGGATGGCGCCCGAAGCTTCAGCCAAAGCGGCCGGGAAGAATTCCCGGTCGAGGCGGATCGCGAGCCCCTGTGGATCGTAGGGCACGGCGACGTTGAGCGCGTTATCGAGTTTGATTCGGAAAACCAGTGCGTCCTCGGCCTCGAAATGGGTGACCGCTTCAATCGTCGCGGTGAAGTTGCGGTAAGCGGTGACAATCCCCGGAGCGGCGCGATCCGTCGTCAGGTCCATGCCGGGCACCGCGAACGGCGCCCGATCCTGCTGGCGGGCGCGGTCGATTAGAGCCCGCAACGAATCGGCTGACAACTTCCGCGCGCCACCGCCGGTCAGCGGTTCATCCAGAAAAACCACGGCGCGATCCGCCTCACCTTCGGTCGTCAGGGAGAGCGCGTAGACCCGGCCGCGAAACAGAATGTTGAGCGCTCCCTTGGCGTCGTCTTTCAGCGCCCGCAGCGAAAAATAGTCCGAGCCCGCTTCGTGCGAAAGCAGCACCGCCGGATTATCCTCAATTTTGGTCGAGGCGTTGGCGCCGACGATGGCCTTTACCCCCGCCGGAAAGACACAGGTGGTCGGGGCCTCGCGGGACAAGCGAACGGTGTAGACCGAACGGTCGTCGAGCGGATAGCTCTGCGTCGGGGCCGCACCCGCCACGGCTACGGTGCCAAGGGTGGTTAGGAGGAAACGTCGTAGGTCCATACGGCAAGGGGGTAGCGGCCGTTGGCCGCCAGGTTGGGGTTGCGCGCGAATTGGAATCGCACGGTGAAAGGCGCGGCTTCGCCAAAAGCCTGTCCGCCGACGAGGCCGGTGCGGACCAACTGGCCCTCGGCCTGCACGATCACGACATTCTCCCGCGTCTCGAGCACGGTGAGCTTCAATACCTCCGGCTTCTGGTGCAGGGCCTTCGCCGTGAACTCCTCCGCGCTGCCGGTCGCCGCGGCGCGAACCTTGCGTGCCGCCTCCGGCAGAAAAAGTTTGTCGAGCAACTCCGGGAAGTCGAAGCCGGTCGGGTTGCGCTGGAACAAGGCGAGACACGCCAGCAGCGCGTGCTGCTCATGCAGCTTGGAGGCCTCCTCGAATCCCAAGAGCGGGCTGACGTGAAACGTCCCGCTCGGGTCGAGCACGATCACGCGTTCGCGTTCGCGATACGCGCGAATCACGAGGAACGGTTGCAGGGCGCAGAGCGTGACCGCGATCAAGGCCACGACGCACCAAAGGCGGGCAGCCATTGCATGATCGGCGAAGAGTTCCAAAGGGCGCCAGGACCGGCGCGGCCGTTGGGCCGGATCGGGTCGCACATGAGGTGCGGGCGTTTCACGAAGTGTGGTCATGGATGGGATGAAAAATTTCAGATCGAGGTGTGAGGTGTGGGCAGTTGGGCCATGCCGAGAGCCGCGGCAGCTCGGGCGTCACCGCTCGGGTCAGCCGGCGTTGGTGGAGCCGCAGGAGGTGGCGGTGGCGGCGTGGACGGCGGAGCTATGCTGGGACCGCCGCCGCTATTTCCGCCGCCGGACTTAGTGGCGGCCTGCGCGGCGACGGCTGGTGCGGCGGCGCCGCCGGTCTTGATCGTCTTCATCACCGCAGCGATCTGCTGGAGCGCGAAGAGCTGTTGCAGCGCGGTCCCGCCACCGCCCGAGATGGGCGAACCCGAACAGATGAGCCCCTGCATCAGGAACGGCGTCGCGATGGTGCCGATGACGAGCCAGAGAGCGGCAAGGAGGCCGCCGAGCAGGCTTGCGAACGACGCCGCATCGATCTCGCCCGGCGTGAGGTCGTAAGCCGTCGCCAGATTGTCCGCGTAAGCGGTGAGCAAATGGTAGGCGACCAACTCCGTGACCGCGAATCCGACTGGCCACGCCAACACGGCGAGTGTCTGTTGCACGTAGCGGGTCGCGAGCTGCGCCTGCGACGGAATCATAAAGAGTCCGAGCGCGATCGGCAGAAACAGATAGCACAGGAGCTTGAGCACGAACTGCAGAACGAGGAACGGCAGTTGCAACAGGCTCCCAATCAGGACGACGAGCTTGGCGGCGCCGTAGAGGAAAGCCTGGTAAACGCTCTCGCCGATCCGCCGCAGGCTAAAGTCCGTGCCACTGCCGCTGACCGTTTCCCGCAGCCGCGTCGCGGTCCGCATCGGGTGCTCGGTGTAACCCTCATGGACGGTGTTCGCGACCGTGAGGAAGACCCGTTCCGTGAAACCAAACCAATACGGCAAGGTCGCCACGAGGCCGACAATCACCGTGGCGCGAACGAGCGGCCGGGTGATGCCTTCGACGTCGGCGCGGGCCTGCTGGATTTGCAGCACCAGCCCGACGACGCAGACAAAGAATACGATCAACCGCAGCGCGTCGGTCAGGGAGAGAATACTCTCCCGCAGTCCTGGAGCGAAGTTTTCCATCAGTTGCGGCCCTCCTGCGGACGCTGGCGCAGTTCTTCCTGCCGCAGTTTCTCCATGAGCCGTGCCTTCGCCGCCGGGTCCGGGGCGTAGTCGGTCCGGGTGTCGGACTTGATCGACCCCTGCCACACGTCCATCGGCTGGGACGCCTTTTTCTTCGGCGGCGCGGGGAGATCGGAAACCGGCGGCACGGTCACGGCAGTCCGCACGGCATGGCGAACCGCGAGCAACCCGGCCAAGGCGAGCGCGGCCACGACTGCGACAATGATGAGGTGCATCCGCTTCATGGGCGCACGTAGCTGGTCGGCGTTACCTTCACGGACTGCTGCCAAGTCCCGACGATGGCCAGGGTCTGGCGCTCCTCGGCGAGCTGGCGTTCCAAAAAATCCTGCCGCTCCTTTGCCGCCTGATTCTCGTTCAGGATTTGCTGGGTCTGAAGCTTGTCCGCCTCGTCGCGTCGTTGCGCGTCGAGATGGGCGACCTGGCCGGCGAGCACCGCGAGTTTGGCGTTGTGCTTGTCGACCTCAGCCTGGGTCGACGCGCCGCGCAGCTGCTCCACCGTCGTGGCGATCTCGCCCTGCAACGCGACCGACCGTGTGTTCGTTTCCGCCTGAACAGCTGCGAGGTTGTCGGCCTGCCGTTCGACCGCGGCGTAGCGCCGGTAGAGCGGCTCTTGTCGCACGAAGTCCCGGCCGAGCGCCGTGCGGTCGTCGAGACGGCGGTAGATCCCGTCGGAGGTCCGCTGCAACGACTCGATGGCGTTCGCGAGCCGGCGCGTGGCCGCGAGTGTGTCGCCATAGGTGCGGGCGAGGTCGGTGGCGCCGAGGTCGCGCAGCACCATGCCGGCGCCGGCCGCCGTCGGACTGCCCATGACATCGCGGATGCGCTGCTGCACGGCGAGCTGCGCTTCGAGTTCCCGGAGCTGACGGTTGAGGTGCTCCAGTTGCGCGGCCCACTGCCGCAAGATTTCGATGTGATTTGCGGCCTGTCCGGCCTGCACGGCGGAATTCACCGCAGTGTTAACCGGATCGTTGACGATCCACTGCGCGCGGGCCGCCGCGAACAGCAAGAGGAAGAGAACGAGGTGTTTCATGGTGTGCTGGGTTCAGCCGGCGCGGGCCGGCGTTGTTGGTTTTGGATCAGCCAATACTGCTCCTTCACCGCCTGTCGGTAGCCGCGCTCGTAGCCCCGGGCCTCGGCGGCGGCTTCGCGGTCGGTCTGGCGTGCGGGCGTCGCGCACCCGGTGAGCCCAAGACAAATCAGCGAGAGGAGGAGAAAGGTCTTCATGGCTCCTTCTGGAAGTGGCGCAGGCTACCGCATTGCGGCGGCTGCGCGGCGGGGTTGAAGAAACAGAGTGACGAGTGCCGCTGGTCGGCGGCCAATTGCTCGGGCAGCGGATAGCGCTGGATGGCGTCGAGCGCCGTTTCCGGCAGGGGCAGATCGTGGGCGAGATCGGCGAGATCGCCGCGGTCGTTCTGCCGCATCAGGAAGAACTGTTTGGCATTGCCGATGACGGCGGCGCGGATGCGCGAGCCCTTGAACCGCGCGTATTGCTGGATCACGGACACCGCCCAGCAGTTGTGTTTGCGCAACTGCGCGTAGCTCTCCGCGACGATTTGTTCACCGCCGGGCGTGTCGAGGAAGCGGGCCAGCTCCTCGAACAGGATGCGCTTCCGCTGGGCCCGCGGCAGAGCGAGAATATGCTGCCGGCCGAGTCCGCTGATGAGCAGTCCCGCCGCCGTCTTCAGTTCGACGGCTTGCTCCGGGATGAAACCCAATTCGAAGTGGGCGATCTTCCTTTGCAGCGAGACATTCGTGATGCCGTCGAACAGCCGGCCGTATTGCCCGTCGGCGGTCCACGCCCGCAAGAGCGTCGCGAGCCGGTCGATTTCATCGCGGTTGTGTTCAGGGAACCGGGCGTAAGCCAAGAGTTCGACGAGCGCGCTGTGCGTCGGGAATTCCTCCGGCGAATAGAACGCACACGCCGTTTGCGCGACAAGCCGCTCCGTTGCCGGGTCCTGGGCAAAGCGCGTGACCGTCTGTTCCGTCAGGCCGGCCGAGAACGCGAGCGCCTCGTCTTCGTGGTTCGCGTGGCGATCCCGGAGATCGACGAAAGCCTCCAAGGGCGTCGCGCCGCCGAGTTTCGCCCGCCAGCCGTGCACGGCGCACGCCCACCGGCGCACGTCGTCCGCCTTCGCCGCATGACGCCGCGACCAATCGGTGAACGCGTCGCGGTAGAGCTGGTGCAGGTATTGCGTGAGCTGCGCCTGCCGCAGTGCGAGTTCCTGGGCATGTTCCGGCTGCCCGACCATCCGGGCGAGCAGCGCGACCGCGGTTGCGAGATGCAGTTGGGTCAGGGGCAGCCGCTGGGTATCGAGATAGTTGAGCGTGAGCGCCGCGTCCGGATGGATGACGATCGGCGTCTCGCCCATCGCGACGGTGAAGCGTTTGTAGGAAAATCCCTCTTCGATCAGCAGCGAGTGACCGAAATGGTCCGCCGTCTGGAACAGCAGATCCTCGACGAAGGCTGACTTGCCGGCCCCGGTCATGCCGATCAGGACCGCGTGCTGTGGGGACCCGCCGACGTTCGCGCTGACTCCGACCAGGTTTCCGTGGCTGCCGTCGTAGAGTGCCTCGGCTTGGTCCAACGACCCCACAAACGTCGCGGAGAACGGCAGCAAGTCGGCGAGGTAACTGTCCTCAGCGTAGAGTTCGCAGTGGTGGTAGGACGAATGCGTCCACCCTGGCCACGAAGAGAAGAACAGTTTCTTGGCCGTCGTGGGTAATGCGCACTCGAAAGACTGCGCGCCATCCATCGCGTTCACCGCCGCCTGCACCGCCGCGACTTTCTCCCGCAACGCCTCCGGTGTCGGCGCCCACAGCCGCAACAAGTAGGTCACGTGGAAGGGCCGGGCGAAACCGCCAGCCAACGCCTCGACCTTCCGCTCCTTCTTACGCAGCGCGACGAGCAGGGACGCGCGGGGCGTTTCGGCGTATTCGCCGCGGAGACGCTCGGTCGCCTTTTCCTCCCGGGTGATTTCCTGCCGTCCGGCGATCGGAGTCACGTTGACCGTGATCGCATAGTCCAGAAACGGCAGGCCGGTGAGGTGGGTCACGATTCCCGGGCGGGTCCGCTGGGGCCAGCGACTAAGGGCGAGCACCGCGTGGTAGTGCCCATCGAGGAAGAACCCGCCGCCGCTTTGGCCGACGCCTTCGCCGTGCCAGCAGTTCTCTTGCAGGGTAAGCGTGGGATCGAACAACTCGGCCGCCGCCTCCGCCGTGCGCCGGGCATGGCTGGGGTTCAGGAAGCGCCGCAGGCAGGCGCAATGCTCAGCGTCGTCCATCGGGTGGATCGGAGTTTCCGGCCCGAAGACCGTGCGCAAGGTGCCCGCGAAGTCCTCGAACTGGGCCGCCAACTCCCGCAGCAATCCGGCATAGTGATGCTGGAGCCCGTCGTGGCCGCGCACATTGCCGGCGTAGGCGTCGACCTCGATGGAAAGAAACGCCGCGAGGTGCTCGCGCCGGAGGCTACCATCCAGCGTCCGAGGCCAGTAGCGGGTGAACCGCTCATTCCGCACGGCGCGGATCGTGGGGTCCGACACCTCCTGCGTCCGGGAGTGGTAGGCAAGCAGGGCCTGCCGGTAGTCGGAGTCGGGCCACCACTGAATCTGCAGTCGCCGTCCGGGGGAGACCAACGCGAGCAGCGCCCGAACCCGGTCTTGGAAGGCGTTCAGTTGCTCGAAGCTCGCACCGCGCAGGTCGGGAGGCTCCAGCCGGAAGCCTTTCGCCACTACGCCGCCCCGCTCGGGCGAGCCGAAGACTAGCATACCCTCGATGAGGCGACCCTCCGGGGCGTCCGCATGAGACTTCGTATGGGTTTTAGGTTCGGAGCTGCGGGTGAAGTTCGCCCCGCCCAGCGCCTGATCCAGCCGGTCACGGTCGTAGCCAGACGGCTTACCCTGCCGGAATCCTAAAACCCATACGAGCGAGCCCGTAATGGGGATGCCGGCCACTATCCCGGCCAGTGGATAGCCCGTGCCGACGAACCCGAGTCCCGCAAAAAGAAGGACTCCGGCCACGAATCCGCCGACCACGGGGAGATAGAGGTTACCCTCCAGGCCGAAGACGCGTCCGGCGGAGTCGTCCGCCGCATTGGTGTCCGTGAAGCGCAGGTCGCTCATGGTCTTCCTCGCAGCCTCAGAACCGAGGAGTCAGGACCGCGTCCTGCATCCCAAAGATGGTGAATAGCGCCGCCATAATGGCGGCGGCAGCAGCGATGATGATACCGGCCAAAATGCCGCCCTTGCCCTCGCTGTCGCCCTTGGAGATCGCGTTGGCGCCGCCCCAGATTTTGATGATGCCCCAGAAGAACCCGACCATGAACACGAGCACGAGGGCCGAGCCGAACCCGTCACGCACCTGCTGCAACTGCGCCAGGATCGGGCTTGGGAGGGGGAAATCCGCTGTCCGGCGGAGGGCGGTAAGCAGGGACAAAGTCATCATGCTTCTAAAAGCCATACGAAAAACATAACTTGTCAAACACTATCGTATGGCTTTTAGATTGGACATGGCCGACTCCCGCCCCATCAAGAACAGTTTCTCCTTCTACGCGGCCGACATGACCGCCCTGGACGAACGGGTGGAGGGACTCAAAAAAGCGGGCGTCAACGCCCGCAGCGCGACGGTGCTGCGCGCCCTGATCCACCTCACCTCTCCCGCGGAGATGATCGCCCACGCCGTCCGGCTGGCCGGTGACAGCGCACTTGGGGTCGCCACCTCGGACGATGACGTCATCGCCGGTCACCCGACCGTGAATCTGCCGAAGGACGACGTGAAGAAGCTCGACGGTGTCGTCGCGCACCTCGCCAAGGCCAAGATCGTCGCCACCCGCGCCTACGTGGTGCGGGCCATCCTGCGGGCGTCGTCGGAGGGGAAAACATTGGCGCCGGCCGTGGAGAAATTCCTTACGGATTTCCCAAACAAGCCGCGCGGGCTGTCGAAGCTCCGCTTGGAGCAAAAGGCCAAAGCCCATGGCTGACGCCGCGCGAATCGCCCACCTGCGGGGCTTCGAAACCTACCTCCGCGCTCATTTGCGCGGGCAGGATCACGTGCTGGCCCGAGCCGCCGCCGTCTTCACGCGCGGCGAATTGGGGTTGGCGAGAACCGACGGGCCGAGAGGTGCGTTCCTCGCGGTCGGGCCAACCGGCACAGGCAAGACCGAACTGGTGCTCCTGGCGGCCCGCTACCTTTTCGGCGCAGATCGGGTGCGACGATTCGATCTGTCGGAGTTTCAGCGGGCCGATGCCGTGGAGCGGTTACTCGGGGGCGATGCATCGGAAACGGGCGCAATTGGACGGGCAGCCAACGGCGTTTCCCCGCGCGTGTGGCTCTTTGACGAGTTGGAGAAGGCCCACCCCAAAGTCTTGGACCTGTTTATCCAGATGCTTGAGCCGGGGCATGTCACGCTCGCGAACGGCGAGACGGTGTCGCTGCGGTCAGACTACATTGCTTTCACATCCAACCTCGGCGCGACCGAGTCGATGCGGATGGCCAGCTCGAGCCCGGCGAGCGTCGAGCAAGCCGTGCTGCGACGGGTGGCGGAGTCGCTGAGGCCGGAGCTACTGGCGCGCATCCCGGATAAACTCGTGTTCGCGCGGCTCGCGCCCGAGGTGCAGCGCCAAATCGCCGAGCTGCACCTCGCCAACGAAGTCGCGCGGCTCAAGTCGGTGGGGTTCGACCTGGAGGTTTCGCGCGAGGCTTTGGAGTTCCTGATCCGCGAGGGGTTTCATCCGCAACTCGGCGCACGTCCGCTAAGGCAGACCATCGAGCGACAAATCCAGGATGCGGTGGTGCGCGGACTGTTCGGCTCAGGGTCAGGTGCGGGCCGTGTCGTTTTTGATCTGAAGGCCAACTCGTTGCGGCTGGCGGATTGATCGGAAATTATTGGTGCGACGAGGCGTGTGGGACATCAGCGAGCCGTAGGCGAGAATAACTATCTCCGCACGGGACATTGGACTAATTAGCCGGGCTAAACAGTTCAGCTTCAGGTTCGTCAGGCGCGCCTGCGATGGCCCGTTTCAAAAGCAGTCCCCCAGGCGACGACGCGTCGAGACTGACCTGACGCCGAAAAACTGGGCCGTTGCGGAAGAGAGTTTGGGCCATGAAAAGGAGATCCAGATATGCCCAAAGGAAAGAAGCACACGCCGGAGCAGATCGTCGCGATCTTGCGCCGGGTCGAACAAGGGGAGACGGCGGAGGCCGTCTGCCGCAACGTAAACATCAGCGAAGCGACGCTCTACCGCTGGAAGCAGCAGTATGGCGCGATGGAGCTGGACGAGGTGAAGGAGCTGAGGGCGCTGCGCGACGAGAACGCGCGCCTGAAGCGGCTGGTCGCCGACCAGGCCTTGAACATCCAGGTGCTGAAGGAAGTGAACGCAAAAAAATGGTGAGCCCGTCGCAGCGCCGCCACGCGGCCCAAAGCGTGGTTGCGGCGGGCAGGTGTTCGTCCCGGCAGGCCTGCCGCTATCTGGGACTGGCGCGTTCCAGTCTCGCCTACCGGCGCAAGCCGCCGGGTGAGCGCCGGGTGCAGACGGAGGCGGCAATCGTGGAACTGTCGCGCAAGCATCCGCGCTACGGCTACCGCCGGGTGCACGCGCTGGTGCTGCGCCGCGGCCTGAGTTGTGCCCGGCGCACGGTGCAGCGGGTGCGTCGCCGCGAGGGCTTGCGCGTGCTGGGGCCCGCGCGGCGGCCGCGCTGTCCGGCCCGGCCCGAGGCGAAGATCAAAGCCGAGGGCGTCAACGACGTGTGGTGCGTGGACCTGGTGTTCGACGCCACGCGCCACGGCGTGACGCTCAAGTTTTTGACCATCGTGGACGAGGGCAGCCACTACTGCATCGACATCGCGGTCGGGCGGCGGATGACCGCCCGCGACGTGGTGCGCGCCTTGGACGAGGCGGTGCGCCGCCACGGCAAGCCCCGGCACCTGCGCAGCGACAACGGCGGAGAGTTTGTCGCCGGCGTGCTCGAGCGCTGGCGCCGGGAGCGCGGCATCGGCGCGCGCTTCATCGAGCCCGGCAGTCCGTGGCAGAACGGTGTCAACGAGAGCTTCAACGGGCGCTTCCGCGACGAATGCCTCAACCGCGAGCTGCTGGAGAACTCTCTGGAAGCGCAGATGATCGCCCGCGCCTTCCGCGACGAATACAACGACATCCGCCCGCACAGCAGCCTCGACTATCGCGCACCGGCCGAGGTCCGCGCCGAACTTCTGAAGCAAGCTCCGGGCTCCGGTCAGGCCCGCCAAGCCGGGCCTTCCCTCCGCCCGGAGCTTGCTTCAGCCAACACACCCAACCCATAACCCAACCCAACCACACCAACCGCTCAGACTCTCACTGCGGGTGGTCCAGAAAAGTGCGTCCGGTCACTTTCACCGGATCGGGTGGCATCGCGCCAGACGCGACGTGGGCCGCGTGCGCGGGATCGACCGGCGGTGCGGCCGCGGGGGCGCTCGATTGGATGCTCACGAAAGTTGCGATGGCCAGCAGACTGGCACCAACGAGGCGGCCCGTGCCGAATGGGATTAGAGTTTTCATACTTACGGTGTCGGTTGATTATTTTAGTTTTCGTTTACGCCTTGCTCCATAAGAGCAGCCCGGATCGAACGAGTGCTGTGGCTGTCGCTGTGGTTCGTTCCGGATGGGCGCGTTCAG
>Ga0315905_10004723_pt1 | contig 13923 bp, 12 predicted proteins | sample LakEriMetagenome_5_FD_203522 | JGI IMG/M metagenome (GOLD analysis project Ga0315905, IMG submission 203522) | Freshwater fungal communities from buoy surface, Lake Erie, Ohio, United States - Buoy 4 MA121 | ecosystem: Environmental > Aquatic > Freshwater > Lake | place: USA: Lake Erie, Ohio... | reverse complement strand
CATGGATACATTGGTTCTAGAAGATGTTGATTCGGTATTCATTCGTGTAAGATGTGAGCGCGGTACCGCAAAGGAGTTGAGCGATTGCTTCTCCTTCAAGGTTCCGAACCACAAGTATATGTCTCGCTTTCGCAAATCGCGATGGGCTGGAGACATCAAACTCTACAACATAGGAAAAGCCACGATCTACAAAGGTCTGAAGAACTATGTCACCAAGTTCGCAGCGGATCGTGGCTATCATCTTGACAACCAACTCAAGTCAAGTCCAAGCAAGCCTCTGACCGCAGAGCAAACTGATCTACTGTTTGACAAGTATGTTGGCAAGACATCGGGAATCCCGTCTCTTCATGACCACCAACGAGAAGCCATAGTAAAGGCATCAGAAACATCTAGAATCCTTCTCGTATCTCCGACGGGAAGTGGCAAGTCTATGATCATCTACATGCTGGTGAGGCATCTGCTTGAGCAGACGGAGGGTAAAATACTCATCGTCGTACCAACTATAGGATTGGTTACTCAGATGATGAGCGACTTTGAGATCTACTCCAAAGGAACCGATTGGAAGGTTTCAAAAAATTGCCATGGAATCTACGCAGGACAAGACAAAGAAACAAGTAAGCGCGTTGTTGTGACAACATGGCAATCTGTGTTCAAGCAACCAAGATCATACTTTGAACAATTCACGGTTGCATTCGGAGACGAGTGCCATATGTTCAAAGCAAAGTCACTATCAGGTATCATGGAGAAACTCACCAACTGCGACTATAGAATAGGAACAACTGGTACTTTAGATGGAATGCAATGTCACAAGTTGATAATCGAAGGTCTGTTTGGTCCGTCATATCATGTGACATCAACCAAGAAACTCATTGACAAGAACATCTTGTCTCGTTTGAAGATCGACACGATCATGCTACAATACGGAGACGAAGAACGTCGATCCGTTAGCAAATATACCTATAGTGATGAGATGTTGTGGCTCATTCACCACGACAAGAGAAACAGATTCATCGTTGATCTAGCATCTCGTTTGAAGGGAAATACACTCATACTATTTCAGTTTGTTGAGAAGCATGGAAAATATCTACACCATCTAACATCACAAACCGATAGAAAGACATTCTTCGTGCATGGAGGCACAGAGGCAGAAGATAGAGAAAAGGTAAGAAAGATACTTGAAGAGAATGACTCATGCATAGTAGTTGCTTCATATGGCACGTTCTCAACAGGTATATCAATCAAGAGACTTCATAACATCATATTTGCATCACCAAGCAAATCAAGAGTTAGGGTGCTGCAATCTATTGGAAGACAACTTCGTGTTTCGGAACATAAAGACTACGCAAAACTTTACGATATTGGGGATGATTTGTCATGGAAGAGCAAAAAGAACCACACACTTCGACATTTTGCGGAACGAATAAAGATCTATCGGTCAGAAAACTTCGACTTCAGACCAGTGCTACTAAAGATGGAGAATCTACCATGAGCGAATACATCTTGATCAAATTGAGATCGGGTGAGGAAATAATCGCCAGCGTTCTATCCAAGAACCGCACTAGTATGAAAGTTTCTCGTCCTATGATCATTAGGCAGATTCCCTTTATGGATCATGCCAATGGTTCACTCAAAGCAGCATCGGTGATGGAGAATTGGATTGGTAGAACCAATGAGAATGAAGTCAGCATTCCAAATAGTTGGGTTGGTATAAAGATGTCTCCGAACCAAGAGATCATCGATGCATATGAGAAGTATAAGGAACGAGAAGATAACCCGTCACTTCCACCACTAAAGGAACAACCGAAGACTCTGCGTGAGGAAGTTGACGAAGAAAAGAAAAGAGAAATGGAAGAGTACGAGAAAGAAGTTACTCGACTGATGAAAGAGATGTCTGCTGATGCTGGCATCTTCCCTCCTATGCAAGACATGTCTAACTTTGATGCAACGATCAATTCGCAACTAAATCCAAAGGATCCTGCTGGCAAGGAAGTCATTGTTGTCAACTTCATGATTCCTGCCAAGATATTCCGTAATCTTGTTGAGGAAGGCTTCATCGAAGATCTCATGACTGCTGGTATGAATGTTGATGACGAAGATGACGATGATCTTGAGGACGATGTTGATCCATCAACTCGTAAACTAAAAGACGATCAAGGTGTTCGTGATACAGAAGATACTAACTGGGGTAACAGTCTTAAAGACTGGAGTCCAGATCCAAAAGACTATCTGTAATACTTAAGTAATAGTGTTCTGAAAGAACACTTCTTGATGAAACACGACACAGTCAAGTTACATACTTCGTTTTCAACTGTCAAGACCTTTCCAAAGAAATCAATTACCACGCTTGCTTATGTTGATAACTGGTGTATGATGTTGTCGCAATGAAAGGTATACAACATGAACGAACAAGGTCACTACATAGACAACAAAATATTTTACGAAGAGATGGTGAAGTGGAAGAAGGAATGCAATAAAGCCAAAAGAAAGAAACTGCCACAGCCACCAGTAACCGAGTACATAGGCAAGTGCTTCCTTGCCATCGCAGAGCGATTATCGTACAGACCAAACTTTATAAACTATCCTTATAGAGAAGAGATGGTTGGGGATGGAATAGAGAACTGCCTGATGTATGCAGCAAACTTTGATCCAACGAAGTCAAAGAATCCATTCTCGTACTTTACACAAATAATCTACTATGCTTTTGTTCGTAGAATACAAAAGGAAAAGAAGCAGAATTACATCAAGTTCAAGAGCATAGAAGTGGCGCAGTTGAACGGGAAGATTCCCAACTGGCTCAAGAATGTTTGTTATGATGAAAACAAGGTTCAGGATTTTTTCAAGTCTCTTGCTTTGTCGGAGACTGACTTGAAGAACTTTGAGACTTCTCCAAAGAAGGAACCCAAGACAGAAACAAAGACTGTTGTTAAGAAAGCCGCCAAGAAGAGCAAGAAGAAATGAAAATTGCAATCATCACAGATACTCACTTTGGTGTTAAAAATGATGACCCGATCTTCCTTGAGGCATATCTTTCCTATTTTGAGGAACAGGTTTTCCCTTATCTCATCAAGAAGGGAATCAAGACCGTCATTCATATGGGTGATGTACTTGATCGCAGAAAATACATAAACTTCAATACGCTACACAATGTTCGACGGAGATTTACTGAGTGGTTCTCCAAGAACGGGGTTGAAGTTCATTGTGTCATCGGAAACCATGATTGTTATTGGAAGAACACCAATCAGGTCAATTCTGTTGTTGAAATATTTGGTGATACATTCAAGGTCTATGAGAAACCAACCGATGTTATGTTGGGTGGTGTGATTTGTGGATTTGTTCCATGGATTGCGAAGGATAATGCGGCAGAGGTATATGAGTATCTCAAGAAGAGCAATGCTGATATGCTTTTTGGACACTTCGAACTCACAGGGTATGAGGTGGTTCGTGGTGTGAAGCACGAAGGTGGATTGAATCCATCGGTACTTTCTCGCTTCAAGCAAGTGTATTCGGGACACTTTCACTGTAAACAGCAGAACGGGAATGTCCACTACCTTGGCACTGCTTACGAAATGTTCTACTCCGAGGCAACGGAAACCAAGGGTTTTCATGTCTTGGACACGGAAGATGGCTCGTTGGAGTTCGTTGAGAACACCCGAAAGTTGTACAAGAAGATATCTTACAACGAGAATCTTGACAACCTTGGTCACGGAAACTTCAACTTCTCCACTTACAAGGACTCTTTTGTGAAATTGGTGGTTTCGTCAAAGAAGAACACTGCCAAGTTTGATATGTTCTGTGACAAACTCTTTGATTCAGGAATCTACGATCTACAGATCGTGGAGAAACTTGAGGAAGAGCAACAGGTTGAGGATGAGTTTGTGTCGGAAAAGGAACTTTCCAAGAACACCATTGAACTCATCGACGGCTACATCGATGAACTGAAGGTCGATGATGGGTCATCCCTAAAGTCCTTGATGCGAGAACTTTATACTGAAAGTTTGTCTCTCTAGTTTCCTAAATAATAGGCAACTAGGAGACATGAAATGGGTAGAGTTCTTACTTCTGAAGATTTGAGAAATTGGTTTAGTAAATCCCACCCAGAGGGTGGTTGGAAGCGAATCAATTCCAAAGGTGAAGCGATTGGTCCCTGTGCCAGAGAGCCTGGTGAACCAAAGCCCAAGTGCATGTCCAATGAAAAGAGAGCCATGCTTTCCAAAAGTGAGAGAGCATCGGCTGTCCGTACAAAGAGACAACACGATCCAAATCCAGAACGAAAGGGTGAGCCAATCATGGTATCCAATTTTGGCAAGGGGAAAATAAGCGAGGAATACGATCTAGATCCAACGGACAGAATATTCGAATCCTTGGATGTTCTTTTGGAAAAGAATGTCCCCACGAATCCTGAACTTTGGTCACAAGCAAAAGCAGCGGCAAAGGCAAAGTTCGATGTCTATCCTTCAGCCTATGCCAATGGTTGGGCTGCAAAGTGGTACAAGAGCAAGGGTGGAAAGTGGAAGTCTGTGAACGAATCCTTACATGCATTCTCGTCCTTCATAGACAAAAAGGCAATCTTGTCGGAGATGAATACTTTCAAAGGTGTCATTGGCAGAACCGCAGCAGTTGTGGTTGAGAAATACATCGTCCAAGACAATTTGAAGTCCGGTGTTGGTGCAGATGAACTTCGTTCTTATGCAAAGAAGTTTGGTGCCAAGACAAAGTCACAGAAGGAAACCACTGAGTTCATGTTCGATGACGAGAACGCCGCAGACTCCTTCATGAAGGCTATTACGGGTAAAAGCCTTGCTGAGGCAAATGAATGTGAAGGTAGACAGGCTGGAAAGCCATGGAGAACTCCTGGTGAGAAGAAGAAGTTTGCCGTTTGCGTAGACAACAAGATTGTTCGCTTCGGTGATCCTGGTCTTTCGATCAAGCGAGATCAACCAGGTAGATTGAAGAACTTCCGAGCGAGACATGGTTGCGATAAGGGTGGCATCTCAAGAGACACGCCAAAGTACTGGTCGTGTCAGATGTGGCGTAAGGATAAGAGCGTGACTGACCTCACACAGGGGGAATAATGGCTTTAGTTGAGCAAGACTTTTTGGTTGAGCAAGGTTCTACATTCATTCTTCAGTTTGATCTGAAGAAAGATGATGATACCGCATTGACCACAACTCAAACCAATCAGTACACGACAATCGCAACTACAACAGATATAAGCCTTGGAATGAAGGTACGAAAAACAAAATATGGAACAAATACACCCATACTAGGAATAACATACAACGCAGTTTTGCAGAGCAATGTTGAAAGCACTCAAGGGAATACAGTTGATGGATTTTATTTTGATTCGGAAAATCAAGGTAGAGTTAAGTTTGTTATCTCTTCAACTACAACTGCTTCATTGAAGTATGGAAAATACTTTTATGATATTGAAGTTATTCAAACTAAGGGAAGTGGTACAGAAGTGACAAAGGCTTTGTCGGGCAGAATGGAAATTGAAGCGGAGGCAACGAAATAATGCCAGCACTACACACAGATCTATCTGTTGAACAAGGTTCTACATTTGTACTTGAGTTTCAGGTGTTTACAGATGAACTTCAGCCTTTGTCTCTTTTGACATCAGAGATAAATGCATTTGGTACGTTGGTGTATTCTATCGATGACTATAATGTTCGAATGAAGATTAGAAAATCGAAGTATCGCGATCCAATTCTATTTACCATTGGAACAACCATGACCTACGCATTTCAACCAGGTAGCACTCAAGGATTTGTGCAGAATGGTGTATTCTTCTTGGGTGGTGCGACTGGATTTATGCGACTTGTTTTGACGGCAGATACAACAGCCGCATTTAAGGCGGGTAGATATTTTTATGATATGGAACTTATTCAGAATGTAAGTGGTGGAGAAATAGTAAGCAAACTTCTTTCGGGAAAGATGGAAGTTGAAGCGGAGTCAACGAGATGAAGATAACGAACATACGAGTTCTAAACAACTACAAAGTCAAGTTGACAAATGCAAAGTTGTCTGGAGTTAACTCTTCGCAGAGTTCTATATTTGAACAAGGAACTCGTATTCCCACTATTATTACAGAAACACCAAACGTAGAGTTTCAAGAGAAATTTGATAGGGTGTTTAATTATCTCATAAGCAGATATGAGCCGGGTTGGTCTGCTGCAACTTTTGATCTTGGTAAAGCCGCCACGAGGCAGTTGCTTGGTATTTCTAGTGCTATAAATCCGCTTGTTTTAGGTGGTACTGTAGAAAATGCGTTCAACTATTCAACAAATTCAGATGAAGGGTGGTTTGATCCTCTAACACACCCAAAAGATTTTGCGTCCGCTGTTCGCTCTGCATATAAGAAGTTTGAACGGGCAAGAAGTCCACAGAGAGCGGCGAATAAATTTGTTCAGTATAATTTAAACGGAATATTTTCTCAGGACTTCTTATACAATGGTGGAAATGCTTTCTTTGGATACCATCCAAAGTTTGATTGGTATCCTGGAAACTCTTTACCCTATCAAATTCACATGGGGTATAGCGCAAACTATGACAACTGCATTCGTCGTTCGATGATTCATAGTCCATACGGGAACCTAAGCACCCCAATGAATTTTTACTTTGGAAACTGGAGAAGATATCCTTGGTTAACTGACAGATATACGGCAGAGGCATTTCAATTCGACATGTATTTGTTAATGCGAGAAAATACAACAGTAAGAGATTTACTGTCCAATCACACCGTGGGGAGGTCTGGTGAATTTGGGGTTATTGTTGATGGTGTAACAGATATTCATTTGAATACTCTTTATAGGGGTGTTTGTTTTGGTGCTGGTGTGATATCAATAGTACCATTCGATGATTACGGTAGAACTGGTGGGGGTTATTCCGCTGATAGAGTATTGGTTGGTTCGCCGTGGATTCGATTCCCCGATGCAATCACATATTCGTCTTGGTGGGGGAATGCCAATGAACGGGCCGGTCTTTGTTTTCATTATGATAGCCTATTGATGTTTAATGGTAATACATTCCCATCAGATCCACAGACTCTTTCAGAACTTGCTGCAAGATCACCAATGTCTGATGTGGTAGGACTTTCTTATGGATATGGAGAAACTCTTCTTGAATCTCTGAATCAACTTTCAGAGACGTGGGGAAACTCCATGGAATTCATCGCATATCTTGGATGCCTTCCTTATGGAACCGGCTTTGAAATGAGAATTCCATTTGCACTCTACAAAGATCCAACTATTGCTGGAAATAAGAACTATTTCAAGTGGAGACTTGATGCGTCTGTTTCCCACTGGAAGGAAAAGTTTAAGTCTCCTTTCGATGGCTTTGCTCATATTGTGGTGGATGCAAGCGCAGTCGTGGAAAGAACATATCATCGTTGGCAAGAACCTGGATTTACGCTTTGGACGAATATTGCAAGTTCTGGAGCAAGTTATGTTGAAAATATTCCAGTAGAATGGGCAAGAGATCAATACAACTATACTTTTGGAAACTCTGGACCAAATGCAAACAAGGGAGTTATTCTTGGTGTTGAAAAGTTTGCGGAATACATGTTCAAGGATGATGTTGGATTAGTATATCCAAATAGAAATGATCAGAGAAGATTTCCCGGAGACACAAATCCAAGACACTGGTGTCTTGATGATGATAAGGCAAGTGATCTTTTCTCTACTGCAAACGATGTGTTATTGGGGCAGAGAAAATGGACTACTGCATACTCAAACTCTGTATGGGGTATGGGTGTGTGTGGAAGTAGTAAACTCGGGGAGATATTTGTTGTATCCACACCAGAGTATCTTTCCGACACAAGTAAGTCTGCGATGAGTGCATTTTCATGCTTCTATAATACATTCATAGAGGTTGAGAACGATGGGGATATCAAGTGGAAGAGAGTTCCTGAAACGATATTTAACAACGGTAATGATGGCGTTCCTTGGATATACGATAGACGGTTCCGCTTGTTCTATCTTTATCCAACTATGCTTGCTTTAAACACAACTATTGTTGACTATTTCCATGATGGAATTGGATACTACAATCACTTAAATAAGTCTGGGTGGTATGACAAGACTCTTGGTATTTTCTTTGAACCAAATATGGAATCGAGCGGAATCCGGGCGGTTGTCTCCAATTTCCCATATGCAAACAGAAGAACTCCAACAAAGCCACCTCAGAATTTCTGGACTGGAAATGCTCGCACATCTGAATTCGAACTTCTTTATGCTTGCATGAAGGGTGGAATAACAGAGGGTCTTGATTCTTTGTATTTCAACGAACTTTACGAAGAACTTGTCAATGGTTTGATTGAGCCACCTGATACATCAAGGACTGGATTTTTTAGAGCATTAGATTTCGCTGTTTTTGCCGCTTCATGGGGTTCTGCCAATACAGGATCGGATGGACAATCTTTATATCCAACCATTGTTCCGCTGGTTCACCCAAGAAACTTTACTTCCCCAACAGTAGATGAAAATACCTATCGTTATCAGAGTGGTGACGCGGGAAATACTTTAGGACTTACAGCCGCTCATTTTGAAGGGTTTAAAAATCTTTGTGAACAATTGCCGTTTGAAAGACGAGTTGTATTGCCGAGATATTGGCTTACGGATGGTCCTCCTGGAGGTCATAGAAATCCGCATTATTACTTTAAGAGGCTTGCGGATGGAACCACTTATACTGGTTCAGCACCTGGTATAACATTCTTGAGTACAGATTATGGGGGGACGTGGCAATATGGAGACACTCAACCACTAAGATTTTTAACCCCTTGGGCATATGAAAATAGAACTGTCGCAAAACAATCATTCTTGAATTTCCTTCAACAGTGTAGGAATGATGGAATTGGATTTAAATATCTTCATGATGATTCAGAGTCCTTTACCGATAACTTTTCTCTTGGATCGCCATTATTTTCATTAGCATCCACCGATGATGCTATAATAAATTTTGCGACCGGTACACAGAGTTTCCTTTTTATACCTGATGCTCGTTCAACCGAAGCAATAGTAAAAGACAGTAGGTTTAATGGAATAACTTCAAGCATCACCAATAGAACTTTCGCACAAGAGTTTAAAGTTGCATATGATCAGATAAATGCATTGGACGGCATAGGGGCATGTGCTGCGAGTGCTGAAACAATATTGTCGTATTTTACAACAGTCACTAATCGTAATGATTTTAAGAGTCCCTATGTTTCTGACGAGACTCGCAGGGTATTGAGAGCATGGGAAACAGCAAATCAATTATTTTGTCAGGGTGATTTGAAGGCTAAAATCATAGGAGATTCTCTACGCGAGACACCTGGATTTGAAAATTGTAAAATTACTTCATCCGAAGTTTTCTACCAAACTGCAACAGAAGCAGAATATGCTGTGGATGGTGGTGGCATATTGGGTAAGGTAACACCTTTTATATTGTCTGGGTATGGACACTCGCACCACTCATACGGTGAACTGGCTTCATATCTAAGAACGACCTATGGATATCCGCCATCTCCTGGTGTTGACGATGATACGAAATATGGTAAAAAATTTGGTTGGCATCCAGTAAGTGAGGGTGGAATAACATTTTCAAATTCTGCATATCATGCATTGATTGCAAATCAAAAACGAGTTCGTGGAATTTTACGATCAAGACCACAGGCTCCACAAGAGGGTCTTAATTTCCTTATTAATGGAAGTCCGAGCGATCTCGCATCTAGTCTTGCCAGAAATGGATTTACTGGAGAATATGCTTCTGAATATTTTGTTGAAGATATTTACCATCATTGTCTTGCCGGAACAAACTATTTTATAGTTTTTAATACTACACCCGTTGTTAGTGGGGATATGTCTCTTATAAATTCTGCTCTTGTTGAATGGAGTAATATTAGTGGAAATGTCATAGCCACACCATGTGGTCCTACGGGATCAACAGGTAGTCTTGTAGATAGAATAGATCTTTATGAGGCTGCAACAAATGTGGTTGTGAGTGGTGCATATACTGATGACTCAACAAAGAGATTGTGGAGAATTACAGTTCCTCCGAATAAAACCACACTGACCAAAACAAGCACAACACAAACAAATCTACCTACTACTATATCGATACCATCCGGTAGTAGGGGAGTTTGGCTTGAAGCACCTGAATCTTATGGTTTACCAGAATATGAATCATCTTAACCTTGACATCTTGTTTTTTTTGACATAGACTGTTAGTATGAACATCTTCGTATTGAATCGTGATCCACTGCTCGCAGCAATTAATATGTGCGACAAACATGTAGTCAAGATGATTGTAGAGGGCTGTCAGATGCTCTCTACAATTCACCGCATGGCAGGGAGTCATGTTGTTTACGCTCCTGTTGATCTCTATAAAATGTCATTCATGAATCACCCATGCACGGTGTGGGCAAGACATTCGGTTGAAAACTACATGTGGCTTGCACATCATACACATGCACTTTCTTGTGAATACACCAATCGATATAGGAAGACCCACAAAGCATTTGAGATGACTTGTTGGTTCTGTAGGCATGTTCCTACAAACATCATTCATCAGAACAAACTGACTCCATTTGCACAGGCAATGCCTGATCAGTACAAGCATGGGGATGCTGTTGTTGCCTATCGTCAGTATTACCTTGGCGAGAAGGCTAGGTTTGCCAAGTGGAAGTTTGGAAATGTTCCTGCTTGGTTTGAACAAAAGAATCCGATGCTTGGTCTTGAAGTGGCTGTATAAATACCGTTGGAGTGAACAATGTTAGTCTTTGATAGCATTCGTTGGAAAAACTTTCTTTCATACGGCAACTATTTCACGCAGTTGAACCTCGCCAAAACAGAGATGACTCTGATCTGTGGCGAGAATGGTGCGGGTAAGACCACATTCCTTGATGCGCTTACCTTCTGTCTTTTCGGCAAGCCTTTTCGCAACATAAACATCCCACAACTACCAAACAGCATCAACAACAAGGACTGCCTTGTTGAGTGCGAGTTTCACGTTGGTAGTTCCAAATATCTTGTTCGCCGCGGTTTGAACCCAAAGATATTTGAGATCCATAAGGATGACAAACTTTTGGATCAAGACTCCAAGTCTAAGGACTATCAGAAAATGTTTGAGGAGCAAATCCTCAAGATGTCCTACAAGGCTTTCTGTCAAGTTGTGATACTTGGCTCCACGAACTATGTCCCCTTCATGAGACTGCCAGCGGCTGATAGGCGAGCCATTGTCGAATCTCTATTAGACATTGGTGTATTTTCTTCGATGAATGTTGTTCTCAAGGATAGAATTTCAACCAACAAGGATGATCTGCGTACCTGTGAGACATCGGTGGAGATTCTAGAAAGCAAGAAAGAGACGCAGAGAAAGTACCTTGATGCCCTTGAGGAGAAGAGTCGATCATCTCTTGAGGGTCTTGAGGAAGAGATACGGAACAATGAAAAGGCTCGCGATTCTCTGTCCGCGATTGTGGTCAAGGGTGGTAACGTGTTGTCTGTACTTGGGAAGAACCGAGATCTTCGTCGCAAGAAGGAACAATCCATCAGCGACATGACCAAGATTAAAAACACCCTTGAGAATAAGTTCAATATTCTCACTGAAGAGACATCAATTCTTGTAACCACGAAAGATGTTCCTTGTCCATCATGTGGACAGTCTCTCACAGAAGAGCATCGTGAGAAAGAGATTGTAATAAAGAAGGGAAAGACAGAGGAGATTCGAAAGGCTCTTCTTGATGTTGAATCGCGCATTGCCGCCGAAAGAAAATTCATCACAGACAACAAGTTAGACAACATCGAAGTTGAGTATGAAAAGTTTCTGTCTGTTCTCAATGAACACAGACAAAAACTTGCCGTTGCTGAGAAGATGATTGAACGTCTCAATGCTGACGTGGAAAAGATTAAAAAGTCTCAGCAAAGTCTGACAACTGAACAGGATGTTCTTGATGAACTTGAACAGAAATGGGAAGACAGTAAAAAGCATTATGACGAGAAGCAAGAAGAACAAAAACTTCTTTCCTCTGCACAAACGGTTCTGAAAGATAGTGGTATCAAAACGAGAATCATCAAGCACTATCTTCCCATCATGAACAAGTTGATAAATCACTACCTTGCGTGTATGGACTTCTTCGTGCAGTTCAATCTTGATGAAAACTTTGGAGAGACGATTAAGTCGAGGCATCGTGATGAGTTCACATACGCTTCCTTCAGTGAAGGTGAGAAGATGCGTATTGATTTGGCACTATTGCTTGCATGGAGAGAGATTGCAAGGCTGAAGAACAGTACCAACTGCAACCTTTTAGTTCTTGATGAGGTATTTGATTCAAGCCTTGACTCAACAGGGATGGATGAGTTTATGAAACTTATCAAGAGTCTTGGTAAGAGATGTAATATATTTGTCATCTCACACAAGACAGATCAACTCACAGATAAGTTTCAAGAAGTTCTAACGTTCAGTAAGAAAAACAATTTTAGTAGGATCAATCGATGAAAAACTATTTTCTCAGAAGCAGATTTGCAAAAGCATGGCAAGTGGCAGACTCTCTTGCATCTCGCGGTTTGGTTGGTGCTAAAGTCTCTGAAGAAATTCGTGATATGCGAGACATATCGTGTCACGGTTCAGAAACTTTGGGTCTTGCTCCATGTGAGAGCAGATTGGAAAGCAAGAAGCATCCAAATTCATTCATTTGCGAGGCTTGCAACTGTGGAGACTTTTCACACACGCAACTCACAAATCTTGATGAGAATCATTATTCTAAGTTGGATTATCCTCGCGTTCATTGCCCCAAGAATATGCCAGGGTTCAGCAATTACATTCCTTTGACAATATCAGAGAATAATATGAGAAAGAAGTTGATTGAGGACACATTTGGTGTAGATTACCTATCTCAACTCTTAGTAGAGAAGAAGGAGACAGAGAAGTGAGCAAGAACTGGAAAGATGTTGGTGGATCAGATCCCTTCGATAAGGGACATTCATCTTCTCGCGGTAGAAAGCATGAACGTAGAGGACATCGACACGAAAGCAAACACCACTTGAGAGATCTCAAGGACATGGTAAATGGCGGCGAAGAAATTGACGAAGACCTCATGGATGACCTTGAGGAGGAGGACTAAATTATGAAGATTAGCAAGAAGACATTTGACATCCTTAAAAACTTTTCTGGCATTCGTTCATCAATCTATGTTGACAAGGGTAGTGTGATTCGCACCGTGTCAACAGCAAAGAACATCATGGCAGAAGCCAAGGTGGATGAGAACTTCCCCAAGCCATTCGCGATTTTCGATCTTGGAAAGTTCATTGCCACCACAAGTCTGTTTTCGGAAGCAGACTACAACTTCGATGACAAGTGTGTGGTTGTCAACTCACAGAAGGGTGGAGAGATCCAATACTTCTATGCAGATGAGAAGTTGATTGAAAAGGCAACCCGTACTATCAAGATGCCAGAACTCAGTGCTGAGTTTGAACTGTCGTCTAATCAAATTGCAGAGGTTCAGAAGGCTGCTTCTGTCCTGCAACTTGATACACTTTGCATCAAGCCAAATGCTGCTAGTGGTATTGAGATTGTTGCATTTGACAGGAAGATTGGACTCAACAGCGCGTCGAACACATACAAGGTTCCTATCAAAGCCAAGTCTGTGAATACAAGTGGTTCTGTATACATCGACATTGAACTGCTCAAGATGCTCACCGATGATTATGTGGTTGAGATCGGTGGTAGTGCTGTGGCTAAGTTCACTGGCACAAAGAATGGTGTTACCTATTGGATTGCTCTTCGTCCCGAAACTAAGTGAATGGAGTGAATAATGCTCGCTACAGACGAATATCTGTGGTCGGAAAAATACCGTCCCACCCGTATTGCAGATTGCGTCCTTCCGCAAGACATTCTCAAGACATTTGACGAAACGATAGATCGTGGTCAGATTCAAAACATGCTCCT
>Ga0315905_10004722_pt1 | contig 13925 bp, 10 predicted proteins | sample LakEriMetagenome_5_FD_203522 | JGI IMG/M metagenome (GOLD analysis project Ga0315905, IMG submission 203522) | Freshwater fungal communities from buoy surface, Lake Erie, Ohio, United States - Buoy 4 MA121 | ecosystem: Environmental > Aquatic > Freshwater > Lake | place: USA: Lake Erie, Ohio... | reverse complement strand
GCACCTTGTGTTTCAATTGTAACATAACCATATTCATTTTCAATTTCAACAAAGTCAGCTGTACGTCGTTCTATGTCCCAAACAAGTATTCCATGAATTAATGCTTCGCCATGATTTTGTTGAATCAATGAACCTGGATATGCTACTGTTCTTTCTGCATCTAAGAATTGAGCTGGTTTATGAATATCGCCTAACAATGTAATGTCATGACCTTCAAATAAATCAACACCAACATGTTCATTTGATATTTGATACCCAATATCTGTTTTAGCAGTATTTACAGCGCCATGGTGCATTGCAATTTTATATGTAGCATCAAAGTCTTTTGCACGAATATAATCTGCAGGTGTCTTATCAACCGCCATATGATTCCATGTAGCACCGCCTAATTCAAATAAACCATTCTCTTTAATAAAATGTATATTAGGATTCTTGATAACATCTAAGACCGGCGAGACTGCATCTACGCGGTGCATATTGTTTAGGTTCATATCATGATTACCTAAAATAACAACGGTAGGAATAGTGAACCTATTGAAAAAATCTACTAGCATTTGCACTAGCTCCGGCGACATATCCAATTTGCTATGAACAATATCTCCGGTAACAACAGCGACACTATTGCCTGTTGCGTGAGTTTCAATAACATTGAATAAATTTTCAAATACCTGACGATATTCTTTATGTCGTTTCAATGTACGAATATGCACATCCGAAATGTGGAATATTTTGTCAATTTTTTCAATACCAGTGTCTATATGTCTTATGTCCATAACATGCCCATCTTGAGATGCATAATGCCCTCAAAGGTTAAAATATCTGTTTCATTTAATATTTTGCGAATACGTTCGAATCCTAATTCAGATGCATCAGCATCTTGTAATTCTACGAAATGTACATTTAATCCTTCTGCCATGAATCGTTCGGCAATTTGAATTGCATTCTTCAATGCATCAGCATCCAAGCAAATATAAATGTCTCGTACTCGTTTTTCTATAATCTTTTTTTGCAATGCTGGCTGAATGATTTTTCCAAACAACGGTATTGCATTGCGTTTAATTGCAATTGCATCAAAAGCACCTTCGCAAAGAATAATTGGTTCATTCCAATTGATAGTTAAATCAAAACCAATAATGTCTTTTGAAATTTTAGGATTCTTATGCTTTTGTTTATCTGCTTTGTAAAAAGCTCGGCTAACAAAGTAATTCAATTGACCAGCATCATCGTAACTAGGAATAATTATTTTGCCGGAATATTCTCCATTTTCACAATATCCAATTCGATACTTTAAAATATCAAACATTGTTACACCTCGATTTTTTAAATATGCAATTGCATTTCTATAATCTGGAGTTTTCTTTGGTTTCCATAACGGAATATAATCTTGTGGTAGTTGTATGCTAGCATTTTCTCGTTTAGTTTCGTCTTGACTTCTATAACGAGATGTTTGTATGATGCGTTCTAATTGTTCATGATACTGCTTTGGCAGATTCATTTGTTTAAACAAACTAGAAATAGAACGACCTTTTTTATCTGATATCCAACAATGCCAGGCATTTTCGCCGGCGTGCGTTGTGTTGATGTCAATTTCTAATTTTGGCTTGTAATGCGATGTAAATGGAGAAAAGAATGCAATGTTATTACCAGATGTAGATTTTCCTTTACCTAACACTGATTCAAGTAGTTGCAATAACTTAAGATTCTTCATTATTTAAATAATAATAAAATTCTGTAAGGATTCCAATTAATATAATAATTAATATTAGTTAAGCACATACATTACATTCCTGGCTTAACGATCGATTCAATAAATTCATCAATCTATTAATAAAATAAATTTCATTAATACATGAACAATATATTAAAAATTTTTCGTAAATCAAAAGAATTTCTTAACTATTTTTGGTTCTTCGCCTTTTTTCAAACATTCTTCAAGCCATTCTGCAGGAATATCTTTTTTTGCAACATGTTGTATGCCTAATTTTTGAGCATATATTTCATATGTAGTAGGAGATCCTTTAGATATTTTTTGACCTGGATTTTGAAATACCATTCGTATATCAATGCCAGGATTTGATGCTAATACATGTTTCATCTTTGTGCGATCAGCTGTAGTCCATCGTCCTTTTGTTTCGATATACATAATATCTCCATTGCGTTTTGTAAAAACAAAATCTGGTGTATATTTTGCTTTGCGTTCTGGTACTATATATTTTAATGTTTCTGTCTCATAATTCAAAGGATATTCCGTTTGAGTTATTTGCATAGATACTGAAAGTTCTAAACCAGATTTATAACCATGTTTTAATGCATTAGCTCGTTTACTATTTCCTGAGCTGTGAAAATGATTTTTTGCCATAACTATTTTTTATAAATAATTCCATTTAAAGATTAATACCGCGTTTTGATATTTTCCTGTAGATGGAACAAGTTTGTAATATGGAACAGAAAAGTTTATACTTTTGCCATCTAATATTGCTTCGTTTAATGTATATACAATTTTTCTAATTGTTTGTATGTTTTCTTTATCTTCTATAGACGTTGAAGAATTACGTTCTAATTCATTTAATTTAGGTTCGTATATTTTTAAAAATCGTGTCATTAATTTATTTGACGCACCTTCTTCATCATCTCCAATGCCTTTTGAAAACGGATTCCAACTTCTAAATTCTTCAAAATATGATTCAGGATCTGTAGTTGATATTTTATAATATGCATTTATAACGCCAACTAGATATTTGTTAGTAACAGCTGCTGAGGTAGGTTTTGTAGATGTATCAAAATCTTTTTTATTTTGGGAAACAAAATCTACGTGCACATGATCATAATGTGGATTCTCGCCATTATAATTTCTAGCTTGAAAAGATGGCCTACTATAAATTTTTTTAAACCATATTATATTTTGTATAGCAAACCGGTCTGCATTATCTAACAAATAATTTAAAGTATCATCACCTAATCGTTTTTGCTTTGCCGTTACATTTTCTGCTTTTCCAATAAATGTCTTACTTACACGAAAATCTACAGCATTGCCAAATGCATGTTGAGATAATGCACTACTTTTTCCGATAGTTCTATAATTATAAACTTCAACACTAGTATAAGCATTTTGACCAAAATGATTTAATACATCTTTTTTGCATGCAGCAGCTCTAGGTGTTATAGTTGCTTCTGATAATATTTGATTCAATTTAATCATGGGTTACTTTTCTACGATATCTATAAATTTAGATGGAATCCAAAAATCAGTATTTTCTACAGTAATAAGATAATAATCTAGTTTTTCTTGTTTAAATACAAAATCTGTTTCATTCATATCAGTCAAATTAACAGGTAGACCTTGATATGTTAATACAAAATCTGTACCATTCAATGTATATAAATCTATAGGACTCGTTTTAATACGTATGTATGATACAAGTCCTTTGAATTCTTTATTTAATTTCCTAATTCTATTTGCATCATCTATAGGAGTAATATTACTTATATCTTCACCGAAAAAAACCTCATTTTCAAAATACGTTTTATCTAACTCACCCCACGAATTATTCGCAGAATTCATAAATACTTTATTACCGCCATCATATACAGTTATAGCACCTATTTTAGTTTGCCAGTCTAATGGATATTTCAATCCTCTGGAGTATTCTCCATTTTTAAAGGCACCTAAAGCTTGACCTTTATTATTAAAAACTTCTCCATTCCATAGTTCGTTATTTTTAAATTCCCCATCAAATACAACACCATCACCATATGTTGATCGACCATTAATTTTATCAAAGGTAAAAGTTTGATCATCATCATCTTTAGTTGAAATTTTAGAAGATAATTCTCCTACAAATATTTTAATTTGATTATCATTAGCTGTTTCATATGTTACGGTACCTTTAAAAGGCGCGCCGTCTTTAAATTCCCCTTGAAATGTTCCAAGTCTACCAGTTATTCGTTCTTGTATAGGGCAAGTTCCAGAAATTGGTATCAATATTACACTTTCGCCATCCGGTGCTAGCCTTAATTCTGCTATACCATCACGAAATCCGTGAGTGTACACCCAAATTTCTTGTTTTTTACTATCGAAAACACGGCCATTGGCATCAATAGTAACTGTTTGTGATGTTAAAGTATCATCAGAAGAATCATCAGCAGTTTTAATTGCAGATAAATTAGGTAATTTTATTTTCGTATCTATTTTAAAATCTCGTTTTGCTTTTTCTAAAGAAGAAAACCATTTTTCAGCTTGACTATAAGTCATCAATGAAATTGATTGTATGCGATCAATATCTAAAAAATCCGATTCAGTAAAATATGTTGATTTTTGTAACGAAGTTTTCCATTTTTTTACAATATCATTAATGCCAATTTCTTGTTTATCAAAAGCCCAAACATTCCATATTTTTTTATATTTTTTATCAACAGCTTTAAAATACACAAACAATGTTTTTTCTGGGTCATATTTATTTGGAAAATCTCTTCGAGCAATTTTGGAAAACATTATTTTAACATCATTATCTAATTCTGCATCATCAAATGTTTTTTTATCTTTATTATTATATCCAAAAAATTGATATCTACGACGATTTGCGATAATCATTAAACCAGTAAACGCTCCATTTGCAACTGCTATTCGTTGAGCCTTCTGTCCCCGAAGAGAATTGGCACTAGGAATTTCAAAATTCCAGCCAGATCGCGGTTTAATATTTACAGTATCTTCTGATATTATTGTTGTTTCATTTAAATAACGCTGTACATGTTTTCTAATAAGTTGATCTAACATCATACTCCAATTTTATATAAATATGTATCACCAATCAACCATTACCATTTTACCAGACCAAATCATAATGTTATCCGTTTTAAAATCTAAATCTAAATCTAATTCTGGTATATTTAATTTATCAATATCGGATTCTAATGAATTTAGAAAATTATCAAGTATTGGATCTATATTATCTGTATTTTTTGTAAATTCAAATATAGAAACTTCGCCGCCTTGTTCTCGAGCATAATTTTTATATTCTTCAATAAATCTATTTAATTTTATTTTATCAGAACTAGATAATTCAGATGCATTAGCCATTATGTACATATCAGTACCGTTAACATAATATACTGGTATAAATGTTGTATATTTAGAACGTTGATTAACTAATTTTTCAGCTACTGCATATTCATCGCGTTCTTTAGTAATTTTAAATGCTTTATCTTCGTCATCAATTTCATAAACTCGACCATTATCACCAGCACCGATTAATTTAAACTGTTTGTTTTTTATTTTATCTAAACAACGTTTAATATTAACGTCAATTGTTTCAAAAAGAAGTTGTTTTAATCGTATCATCATTATCCTCTAACTACAACATTATTATCTAAATCTAAACGTATCAAGAAATTCATATCAACATCACTACGTTTACGTATTGGTTGTGCTAACTTACCAATAGCTAAAAGTTGACCTGCATCATCATACAATCCAATTGTAGTTATATATGGTGAAAAAGTACTACCACTTACAAATGGTAAATATGTAGAATCATCATCTCGTGTCAATGTTAAATTAGTTGACATATTAAAATCGCCAGCATCTAGTCTAGCAACTACAGACATTTCATATATTGAAACTGTACTTTTATATGATGCAGTAAATGGAGTTGCAAGTATATTATGATAACGATAATCCGGAGATGATATTACAACGAGGCCATGTTTATCAAAAACAGTTCCAACAATATTGGTTTGCAAAAGTGTGCCGCCTTCAATGCGGCTATTTAAAGAACTTATGTTGGCACTAGTTAGCGACTTATTAAAGATTCTAACTTCATCTATATATGCATTTACGTTTGAGCTTTGGCTATTAAAACCACCTATATATAGATCACTTGTATTATCAATTCTTGCTGATGCAGTAAATGGAGAAAATGTATTAACTAATAAATTATTAGATGCGGAAGCATGCAATCTTCCATTAACATACATTTGCAGCCAACTACCTGATTTTTGACATACAATATGATTCCAAGATGAAGAAACAAATATTGAAGAAGTTATCTGTGTTTTAAATTCAGTACTGCCGGCAGCAGAAAATACAATTTGTTTACTGCCACTTAATTCTATTTTAAATGGATATGTTGGTTGCAAACTACTAGAAGCTTTCGCAATAAGTAATCCATTAGAAGTTCCGGTGTTTGAACTAGAAACAAAAAATGATATTGCATAATCATGATCTCTATCATAATATCCCGGCAAAGAATCTTTTATATATCCTGCACCCGAAAACTTTGCAGCATAGCCAATTGCGGCTTGAGAACCATTAGATGTCTTTACACCCGGTTCATATATTACGCCTTGAGATTCATATTGAATTCTTGTTGTATCAAAATATTCATTGAAACCTTCATAATAAGTATACCCACTTACAAATGAAAAACTATCATCGTATGATGAGCTATCAATTTGATTAATACTATTTAAAAATGCCTCTAAACATGATACAGATTCAACTACGGTAGTACTACCTGTTGCTGCAGCTCTACTTTGTATGGTATTAACTAACGCTGATATATAGTAATTAATATAGTTACTAGTATCATATACGGTATCATAAACATTGCCATATGTATCAGATGCTAATGATACTGCTGACCCAGTAAATGTAAATGACCTAGGTTTGATACCTTCTCCAATTTTTATTTGAGGTATAGATAATATAGATGCAGATTGAAATAAATATTTTTTAGTTCTATTTAAATTAGTTGGACCAAATGTATTATATGGTTGATTTTTGTATTTATAATACAAATGATTTATTGAAAAATAAGTAATTGATTGCAAACTACCATCAATGTTTGCTGCGTCATTAAATGTTAAAGAAGAACCTAACGCCGGCAAAAAATTAACATCGGTATATACTCCCCGTAATGGAAGTATGCTAGATGTTAAACTACCTGAATATACTGTCCATGTTTTATATGATTGAAACGGATTGATTTGTACATCGGTGGTATCAATTTTTTTAAAAACTGATGGATAAGATCCTTGATATGGATTATCTGTATTTTGTAATTTTGATTGTGCCATATAGTTAAAAGCCCCGATACATTTTATATAAATATAACGGGGCTTAAATCTATGTTATTTTAGAAATCTAATTTAACTCGTATAAGTGCTTCTCTTTGGAATGATTTTAATAATGGTTTAGAAAGTTTAGCTACTGCTAGCAATTCTTGACTATCATTATATAAACCTACCGTAGTAATATACGTTTTAGGATCGCCTACAAACGTTGTTTGTGAAAGTTCCCCAACTGAACCAGTTACATAAGAAGGATTATTTGAAAAATTATATTCAGCATTTTTAATTCTTACAAAATAATGCGTGCTTGTTATTTTTTCTGAATTACGTGCTTGGAAGCCATATGGATCGCTAGTTTGCGGATCTGTAAAGAAACTTGATCCAGATATTGAATGGAATAACACAAAATGATTATTTCCTTCTGAACTAGAACCAGTATTAGTACCAAATCCTAATCGCTGATCTAACATTTTTCCATCTAAAACTAATACGCCATGATCTGGATATGCTAATCCATAATATGTTGGAGTAGTTGGATTATGCACTCCGGTACTAATAGAACCAGAAACAATATTGTAAATTTTTCCTGAATCACCTAATGCTGCAGATGCAATAGATGAATCATCAATCAATTTAATAACGCCACTACCTGTAACAACAGATCCAGTAGCATTAGTAGCTCTAGATGAAATTGCAACTAAAGGCAATTCCCAATTTCCTGCATCTAAACGTTCTTTAATTCTATCACGTTTAAAATTAATAACATATACATAATTCGTACTACCAGAACCAGCTGTTGTAAATCTAGTATCAGTTGGATTCAATAAAAGTTGACGATATTGTGAATATATTGCTTTTGATGGAGAATCATTAAGTTGACCTTGCGAATCTGATCCACTTCCTAAAGCATGACCAAATGCCAAAGAAAATTGTACTGCCGATCCAGTTGCTGCTGGTAATTTTTGTGAAACATCGACATAATAAGTACGCTGTGTATTTGTTTGTGTAGATGACGTAAAGAAAGTAGTTAAACTAGCAATACCATCACTCCAAACTCCAGCAGTGACAACTTCAATTTGATTGCTAACAATATCATTAACTGCGTCAAATTTTGTAAACACTCTACCATTACGAGCTAAAATTTGCGATTGTTGCATTTCAGCAACCATTTGATTAGCCAATTGTTGAGCTAACTGTTGTACTTGTTGAGTTACTGCTGCCGTGCCAGCTGCAGCCGGTGCAGGTGTTGGCGTAACTGCTGTACGCGTTGCTTGATTAGCAGCTCCAACAGCAGCTAATAAATTCGCAGGTACGCCGCCCTGACGTGGTTGTTGTTTTAATGTTTCAATGAAATTTTTCATTTCTATGTTTACCTTTTTTATACTATTTAACTATTTGCAGTCGCAGTTGTTACTTTTTTAACAGTTAAATTAATAGTAACACTACCACCCGTTTCATTACCAATAATTGAAATAGTTGCAGTTTTATCTTCAAGCATTTGTGTTTTAGCAGTAATACGGAATTCAAAGCCAGCAACTGCAACACTTTGAGCGTCTTGATTATCGCCAATAAATCTAGGTGTTGTTGGTAATACTGAATTTTGTAAAGCTCTTATTACCTGTATATCAGCTACTGTTGAATCAGAAAGAATTGCTGTATATCCTAGATTACTATTACCGCCTTGGAAATTACTTGTATTAGGAGCAATTACGGCACTGTTACCTGGGGCTGCTAATATAATCGATGTATTTCCAACATTAACAACCGGTATATTTGTTGTTTGTTTCGGCAACGATACTAATTTATAACGAAGAGCTTGAGTTTCATCCGGAATTGCTTCAGTAATTGGCATATTTTCAATAATAGTACCATAATATTCTGTACCTAGGGGATGATCCGGGTTCCATAATGAATAATCAATTTCATCATCACCTACTGCAAATTGAGTAATATTAAACGCGTTACCGCCTTTAGCTAATAATTCACGGCCTTTTAAAGTTAGTATTGCGTCGACCGTTACGCTCGAATTATCTAGATAACCCATATGTTTCCTTTTACTTTTTAATAAATATCAATATTATAAAAATTATACCAATACAAAACTACCATTGGTATTATCTAAGTTTTGATATATCAATTGATTCGGATTTGCTGATCTAAATTCTACAACTGGTTTACCATCTATAGTTTGTGTTGAATTGATATTAAAACCAGGAGATGTAAGTTTACATCCAGCATATCTTTGATTTTCAATTCCGCGCGGTAAATAATCTTGTACTTGAGCCAAAATGCCAGTCCATCCTGCGCCAACTGGATCTATATAATATGTACTAGATCCATAAGTACCCGAACCATATATGGCAGTTATACCAGAACCGCCACTACCTGTACTAAATACTGCAGATCCTGATTTAAATTTCGTTGTAGAAAAAATTGAATCAAAATAAATAGGTTGTACTGCATCACTTAACCAATATGGGGATGAACCAGTAATCCAAGTACTTCCGGATCTTAGTAAATATTCATATGAATACGGTACACTATTATATTTTTCAGAATTGGATGCAGTTAAATATGCTTGCCACTGATCATCATCTATTCCAGATAAATTCATTATGCGACCTGATACAGATCCATCATATAATGAATATAAACCTTCAGCAGTTGGAGATATTGAATCTAAAATAGCAGTATATGAAGGTAGAAAATTTTGTATTTTAGGTAAAATTGTATCTTTACTTCGTTCTAACAAATTAGGTTGAATTAATAAACCAGTTAATTTATTTACGCGTGCTGGCAATAATTGTTCTAATTGTTTAAAAAATGATAAATCAAATAATGTAAACATACTAATATAAGCATTTATATCATTTCGATTTTCATATTTTTTCCAATATGACTGTGCTGCTTGTATTAGTTGCGGATACGATTTAGAATCAGATGCGCCCGGGTCACCTATATATTCATCCAATGAAGTAAAACCAAACTGTGCAATAATATCTTCATCTATCATTGTTTGTGGAGAAAAATATACTCCTAATTTTTTACTATCAATAGGTGCCGTATCAAATTGACTACGTTCAGCTCTAGTTTTAACATCTAATGAACCAACCAGCTGATTTGATTCTAAACGTATTTTATTATCATCATATGTTCCTGCACCTAATGATACTCCATCATAATAATACGTTTCTTCAATTGAATCATATGGTGTTGCCAATGTCCAACTAGAAAACGAAGCAGAAATAATTGAAGCAGCTGGCTGTATGCCTTGCAAACTAGATGTTAAGTTGTGATTGATATTTTGATTTAATGGCAATCTAAATAACAATTCAGAATATGCATCAACATTTCCATCATATGCTCCCGGAGCTTTTGTATGATTATTTAATGCGTCATCTTGTAAACTAGAAGACCATAAACGTAATTCTTGTAATTGTCCAACTAACCTGCTAGCACCAGTAGAGGTACTACCTAATGTTAATGTACCAGAATAAGGTAATGACGCTGTTGCTGATGCTGACACTGTTGTAACAATTTTACCATATTTAGATTTTTTTGCAACTAAATCTAAATTAGTTCCATTTTTACGAAGTACCGTTGTAATCCAGTCACCATTAAATAATTCAAAATCAGCTGAAGATGTACCGTTAATTTGTATACTACCTAAAGTGCCGCTACTAAAATCAATAGTAACTGCGTTAGATCCAATCTTATACAAATTCATTGTATTTGGTATTGTTGGATATTTTAATACATCAGCCGTTCTAAAACGCAACTCTACAGAATCTATAGATTGCGAATAATTTACAGTTACCGTACCGGCAGAACTACCACTTAAATCTAAAGCATAATCAAAATTTAATTTTTCATAAATTGGAGCTCTATCTAATCTCGGGCCGCCGTATTCATTTATACTAATAAATGATTGCGGAATTCCATAACATGATAATAATGCTTGAATACTACGTTTTGTTCCTTTACTTTTTAAAAGTAATGGCAAGTTATTTACAATTCGTCTCCAAATTGTATATGTCATATTTTGACCTGATACTGATGGGTCACCTACTGTATTTGATCCAGTTAACGGAGTACCAGATTCATCAGTTCCTAAAACATATTTCCATAAATCTTGATCTTGAGAACCATTTGTTAAAGTCCACCCAAATTGTTTTGCTACTGAATATAATAATTCATTTGGCATACCTAATTTAGGATTTTCTTCACGCTTATTAAGTTTAGTCATATGGTTGATATATGTATAGAATATATCATAATGATGACCTAACATGTTTATAAACGTATTCAAATTGTCATTAGATTGATCTAAACGAAGATATTCAGGAACTGAATAATATAATGCATTGTAGTTTAATTGATCATACAATGATGCACTAACATATATAGAATCATACCAATTTTGGAATTGTGAACTAGTTACAGAATATAATGTATATGGTATCGTAGAATTAGATTTAGGAACCGGCGAAATATAACTGCCAGTAACTGATGCAACTGTTGAATATTCGCGTGGTAAATCGTATGTTGTTAATTTTGAAGATGATTCATAATACAACCAATGTTCAAAATTATCAAAGCCTCCAATTAAATTATTTTTTAATGTTAAGAATTCTTGTTGATTTGATATAGCAACACTTCCAGATAATTGTGAAACTGCAAAACTCTGAGATGTATATGTTTCTAGTAATTGTAATTTATATCTAAAATTTTCTAATCGTTCAGTTGCTGAACTATAAAAAATAAAGTTATTGAAATCAGAATAATCAATATTCAATTTCATTCCAGACAAACTACCAGAAAAATATGCATCGACAATTTGTTGTGATGTTTGTGTCGATGAACCTAATAATTCAGTCCAAGTTTTTAATCCAGTATCCGTTGAAGTATTTAATGTAGATACTGCTTGCCAATTCGGATTTGCTAATTTATTAAATGTACGGGTAGTTGATTCTGTTTGTAAAGTAACATTATCAATATATGGAAGTTTTAATTCTTCAACGATCCAACATTTAAAATCTTTTTGAAATTCATTAGGTAGTGGTTGATTAAGTTTTACATAAACATATTCGCCAACTACTACACTATTAACAAATTGAAACGTTTGATTTCTACTAAAATTCAATAAATATGTTTTGAATTTTTTAGGAGTTACAATTTCATTAATTATAGATTCTCGATTTCTAATGCTAGAAACTGTTTCATATCGTATATCTACTGTAGATGTTTGATTTACTGTATCTATATAATTAGTTAATTGCGTTAAAAATTGTGGATTTTTTATATCAATAGCACGTAAACGAATTTCAGTTCTATCTGGAGAAATTTCATCGATTCTTAAATATTGTTGTTCATAACTACCTATCAAGTTTTTAAAGAAGTTAACAACAATTTTTAATGTACCAGCTGTTAATTTTAATGTATCAAATTCCTTGCGAATATCAATTGCAATTGGATTATATAAATCAATTTTACGATTTGTTATTGGATCAACATATTCTGGAATTTTTATTACTTGTTGAACTTTATGATTTCCTGACAACCAAGAATCTGTAGAATATACATGCAATTCTAGTCTAGAATCTCCAGCATTTTCTTTTATAGCGGGTACCGGAAGATATTTACGTTGATTATTAGGATATGATAGTAAATCAATTTGTTGGTCAGTTAAACGCTGTGCAACTATTGCATTAGTAGTTGTATTAATTTGTTGAATATTTTTATATTGCGTTAACATACTTATACCGATTCGAATTTAATAAATGTTGAATTTGCCAATATTGTATGATTTCTATTTTCTTGTTGGTCTTCTGCAAAGCCTCGTAAAAATATATCCGTGCCAGCACCTAAAGCAACCAATGAAGCATTACTTACTGTTTCATCAATATTAGTAGTATATATGCCTTCTTTTGTAACTTGATTCTTATTATTTACATCATCTGGAGTAAAAAAATTAGTAAATAAAAACGAAGATAAATCAGTTATTTCTCCATTTTTTCCTAAACCAAAAAAGAATCCAACTTCTGAATTTCTATTTGAATTGTATTGCGTTGTTATAACACCTGTTACTTTTAAATCTTTTCCTTGTTCAATTAAATCTTGCGTTATAGTAAATGCATTATTATATTGTTGAGGCGGACCTTGAGTTACATTTGATAATTCTACAATCTGAGCTTCAGTTTTTGTTCCATCTAAACTGTCTTTGCTAATTTTACTTACTTGTTGATTTGCACTAGGTTTATACGTAGATGGAGTAAGTGGTATATTTGATTCAACTGTAGCAATTTCAGATTCTAACTCTAAAGATAAATCTAAATTTAAATCTAAATCTAAATCTAATGTTTCGTCAACGATTGCAGTACGAGCTGGAAATTTAAAATAATTAAATTGAGTATCTAATAATGGCAATACCGATTCGGCTAATACATTTGTTGTAATTGCTTCTATAATCAATAATGATGATGTTGTTTGTATTAAAACATTGCCAGCAAGATTTCTAGGTACTACTGTATTATCATTTGACAACGCAGTGATACCTTTTTCTTCATAAAATGAATCTTGTCGAAGTGAAACGCTATCCATTATCTAACTACTTTAAAATAAATTTGATCGTCAACGTATTGTACCGTAAATCCATCTACAATTTTAAGTTGTAAACGATAATAGCGTTCTGGCATAAAACCGTTCATATCCATGTAAATATAATTGCTGGTACTATCGCAACTTACTTTAGTATAAATATTATCATATGGAATTATGACTTCGTCAGTTGCAGCATCCAAAACAGAATAATATGAACCCGATGGTAAATACTTAACTGTATCAAGTGGATATAAATT
>Ga0315905_10004721_pt1 | contig 13926 bp, 12 predicted proteins | sample LakEriMetagenome_5_FD_203522 | JGI IMG/M metagenome (GOLD analysis project Ga0315905, IMG submission 203522) | Freshwater fungal communities from buoy surface, Lake Erie, Ohio, United States - Buoy 4 MA121 | ecosystem: Environmental > Aquatic > Freshwater > Lake | place: USA: Lake Erie, Ohio... | reverse complement strand
ATATCGCCTGTTCTAAATCAGTAAGATGTCTTCCTTTTCTCATAAATACTAACTGATCAGCTAGAATTAATATATCTTTCAATTCCATAACTAATAATTAACAAAAAACAAAAGAAAAAGGCTTTTAGATTCAGATACACAGTATCACATACCTGTAATCATAGCATTAAATATAATTTTAACGCTATTTGTTACTAAATTTTACTTATATTTATTATTATACATAATATTATTTTTTAAGTGAAAATTCGTAACATACATATATCTTATGATTTCAGTTTTATTACTGAGTAAGTTCATATCTATAAGTATAACTTTGAAGAGTTTAGCTGCTGTTATAAATTTAGGTTATTTGTTTTATTTCTCACTAAATACCTAACAAAATCTTACATTTCCTGACAATCCAAAATGTAAATCTATTTAAAAAAAGTGCAATAATGTAGAAAATTAACGTTGTCAGGTATAAACATGGGTAATTTTGTTGGTATTGATTTGGGTACTACAAACTCTGTAGCTGCTTTTAAGTTGGCTGAATTGGAAGTAGTAACAGCTGATGGTAATACTCAACCAGATAAAAAGTTAACGAAATCCGTAGTTGCGTGTGATCAAGGAAAAATTATTGTTGGTGATACTGCTTATAATCAATTACGTGCAGATCCCGAAAATGTGATTATTTCTATTAAGCGTTTAATCGGTAGAGGGTTTGGTGATGAGGTTGTACAACAACAATTATCTAAATTTGCTTATAAAGTTACTAAATTAAGTAGTGGTACAGAAAATAGTTTAGCGGTACATCTGGATGGAAAAGAGTATGAACCAGAGGATATTTCCGCAGAAATTATTAAAAAAGTGGTAGAAAATGCCCAAAAATATCAGCAGCAAATGGGACAAACTGGTACTATTAATCAAGCTGTAATTACGATTCCTGCTTATTTTAATGATAAACAAAGATACGCTACTCAAAGAGCAGCAATTAAAGCGGGATTAGCAAAACCAGAATTATTACCAGAACCAACTGCGGCCGCTATTTCCTATGGTTTTAAACCAGATAGTGATGATGTGAAAACTATTTTGGTTTATGACTTTGGTGGAGGTACATTTGATTCTTCAATTATTACTTCAACAGGAAAGGATTTTATTGAGTCAGAAAAAGCAGGAGATTTATGGTTAGGTGGTGATGATATTGATCATCAAATCATGGATTATGTGAAATTACAAGTAGCTGAGAAAGAAGGTTTAGGAGATATAGATAGTTTAATTCAAAAAATGCCGCACTATCAAAAAGTTCGCTTTTTAGGTGATTTGAAAATTGCGGTAGAACAGGCAAAAATTCAATTAAGTAAAAAAGATTCTGTAAATATTATTCCTTCTACTCCCTTAATTGATGATTTGGGAATGACGGTATATATTGATGTTACTTTGAGTAGAGAACAATTTGAAAAAATGATTGCTCCAATGGTAGAGCGTTCTATTAATATCTGTCAACTAGCGGTAAAAGAATCTGGGTTTGAATTAGATTTAGTTGATGTGGTTTTATTGGTGGGTGGTTCTTCCCAAATTCCTTATGTACAACGTCAGGTTAAACAAGTATTTGGTGCAGAAAAAGTAGTAGTTCATCCCCGTCCGATGTATGCTGTAGCTGAAGGTGCTGCTATTGTTGCTGCTGGTTTAGTAGAGAAAACTTCGACTGTTTCTAGGGATTATTTTATAAAATTAGTAGACGAACCACGTCATATAATTATTCAAAGAAATGAAAATTTACCTGTGACAACTTCTCACACTTTTAAAACTGAAGCTGATGGACAAGGTTTAATTCACTTTAAATTTTTTAGTCCTGATCAAGTGAGGGAAGATTTAGAAAAGAAACGATCAGAAGAATATATTGGTGGTATGTGGTTAGCTTTGCATAAACCTTATCCTAAAGGTACGGAACTATTGGTTACTGCTGAATTAGATGAGAATAATGGATCTTTACAAATTACTGCTGCTTTAAAAAATGATCCTGCTGTAAAAGTTAGTCATTCATTTTCTAGAGGTGATAGAGATGAAGGTATTTCTAAAGAAGTAGAACAGTTAATTAATGATTTGAATGAGGAGGGAGCATTAACAGAGAAAGGTGTAAATAAAGTTTATGAAATTGCTGGTACTGTGGTAACGGCTGCTAACCAAATTAGCGATAGAAACGGTATAATTCAAAGTGATAGACAAGCAATTGCAGAAGCTAAATTACAGGAATTAAAGGCTTTTAGTTCTGACGATTATCATTTAGCTAATAGTTTAATTGTGGATTTTAGATTTATTGTAGAAGTGTGTGATCAATATCTTACCGATGATCAAAAAATCAGATTAAGACGATTAATTGAGGAATTAGAAACAGCAGTCAGAACTAACAATTTATCAGCAATTCAAAAATTAGTAGAAGATGGTAACAAAGAAAGTAGAAACTTACCAGAGATTGTCAATTTAATTCTAGCCTGTAGGGAAGGTGTAGCGCGTGCTAATCAGATTAACCCCAGTGCAGCTAAAGTATTAAGTATGAAATTCGGACAAATGCTAGATGCAATGGAACGTGGTAATGGTAGTGAAGCTGAGAGAATTTTATCGGAAATAATTCCTGAATTACAACATTATTTAGGACAAGATTTACCAACCATGAATATTGCTACAGGTTTGACTAAATAATAGTTGATTGCTCAATTGTAGCACTTGATAAATTGGTGGGCAAGATGCCCGCACCACAAAATTAATTAAAATCAATTCACATTAATAATAGAAAGAGAAAATTATGAATAAAAAACTCAGTTGTCCAGTGTGCGATCGCCAAGAAATTGTAGAATCAATTTGTCCTAATTGTGAAACCGATCTTTCTCCTTTAAGAATGTTGGAGGAATTACCTGAAGTAGATAAAACTAACTCTTTAGAATCTGTAATTATTCCAGTTTTACCAGATTTAGAACCAACTATATCTGAAAATAGAGAAGAAAATAGAGAATCTGAATCTAGTTCTATATCTAATCAGCAAATATTACTATTTATTGTGTCGTTTGTTATTTTCTTTGTGTTTAGCAATATCTTTAAGTAAATCTATTAACTTACTGGATATTTAATAAGTTTGTGCATCTTATCAAAATCAGGAATAAACAATGAATAAAATGATCAATTCTGTCAGTAAATTAATATTTGGTGTTGGTGTTGTTGATATTTTAGAACAAATTACATGGTCAGAGAAACAAGCTAAACAAGCAGATAATTTAGCTAATAAAAAGAATTTACAAGCAGCGGTAGATATTACTGTGAAGATTCTGGAACGTTGGTCAAAATCTCCAAATTTTTTAGAACAAAAGTTACGTGAACGTAAATTAGATAATCTCTTAAAAGATGTACAACAAAAACAAAAAAAATGGCAACTTCAAATTAAGCAAGTTGAAAAATTTATCACAGATGCAGATACTATCTTAAATCAAGATAAAAATAATCCTTTTGATACTAATTTATTAGCACAAGCATTAACTATATATCAACAATCTCGAAATTTTAATTATAGTGAAATAGTATTAAGTAAAATTAGTAAAATTCAAGCAGAGATTGAGAAAAGAAATAACTTCCAGTTATTAGTTAAACAAGGACAAGAAGCTGGAAACCAAATGTTTTATAAACAATCTTTAGAAAAATTTACTGAAGCCAAGAAACTATTCGATTATCCTACTCTAGTAGAACCTATTCAAGCTTGTGAGTCAAGAATTAACTATGAAGAAAAATATGAACAATATTTAATCCAAGCTAATAAATTAGCACAAGGGGGAGAGTTTCAAAAAGCCATTAAATTAATTCAACCTATTGTGAGTAAATTTCCTCGCTATGATGGTAAGCAATTTTTAGAAAAATTACAGAATGTGGAGAATGGTAAAATTTGTTTTCATGCGGGTTTATTAGCAGAAAAAAATCATGATTTAGAAACTGCAAAATCTAAATATCAAGAAGCATTGTTAATTTTACCACATTTAGAAAAATGTTGGACTAGATTAAATATTATTGAAATTAAAAATCAAAAATATCAACGAGTTTTATCTAATCTGACAAATATTAATAATTCTACAGCAGCTTATCTGCGCGGTTATATTTATGCACAACAAGGTGATTTTACTACAGCAGATAATGAATGGAGAAAATTTCCGAGTGAGGTTGTAGAAGAACAAAGAAAACTATTATTAGATTTAGTAAAAAGACAAAAAATGGTAATAATTAAAACAATTGAAAATTTAGTGACAATGGGGGAGTTACTAGAAGCAAAAAAAGTCAGTTTAGAATTTTTACAACAATATGGTGATGAAAGTATTGTATTGAACAACTTAAATAATCACATTGAACCTGCAATAATAGGAGAAAAATGGAAGCAAAACGACTGGGAAAAATTAGCGCGAGAATGTGAACAGGAATGGAGAAATAAAAAAGATATTGTGTCTTTACATAATTGGGCGATTTCCACCTATTATTACAGTCAAATTGATCCTAGTAAATTGAGAGAATTAATTACCGCTTGGTCAATTTTTCTCACCAATATTTATAATAATCCTGTTTGGAAGAATATCATTTGGTTAGATTATCATAAAATCAATTTTACAGAAGTTGTCACTAAAGTTCAACAAATTTTAGAAAATAGAATTGAAGACATTAAAGAAACAGATTTATCAGAATACCTACATTTAAGAGATTTATACCGTCGAGAAAATGCTTATTGGAAATTAATTAATCTTGCAGAAAAACCATCAAAAAAATCAAGTCTTATGTTCAATAATTTGTTAGTTTCTCCTGCTGGTGCTAAGTATTTCAGTAATAATTCTTTACAGAATTATTTAAAGTCAGTTATTTATAATGAGCAATTATGTCAAGCATTATATACTAATTGGGGTTTAGCCATAGCAGCTTGTTTACAAGGAGATATGGAAAGAGCAATTAAAATCAAACCTAATAATCAACCTTATTTAGAAATAGAAAAATATGCCCACTCATGGCTATGTTATCATGAGGGTTGCTATTTATTAAAAAATAATGATAGTTGGGAACAAGCGGGAGAAATTTTAAAGCAAGCTCGTCACCTAATTGTATTTAACAATGAATGGATTGAAAGTTTAGATAATATTTTCAACAAAAAGCGTAATCAAATCAAAAATTTATCAGAACATTTACAATTTGCTAAATTATGGGTTGATTTGCTAAACAGTCAAAATGCTAAAAGTTATTTAGCAGAAATGAAAGCAGAAGAGGTAAGAGAAGAAATAGTAACTGAAAAAATTGCTTTACGACAAGCATTAAGAAAATTTCAAGAAATCAAACAAATAGATGCTAATAATTCTGTAGTTTTGGATTTAATTGAAAAAACAGAATCAATTATAGAAAAAGAAGACGTATTTAATATGATTAAGAATAATAATTTTGATGGTGCTGTGCAAGCTGCTAAAAGATCCCGTTATTCTGAAGTGCGTTTGATGGTTACTGATCTTTGTATAGATATTTTACTAAATGGCATCAAAAACAACTCATTATATCATGATGATGTTATCAAATTATGCAATTGGGCTTATCAATTATCTCCTGATGATCCCAGAGTTAGAGAGATTAGATATCTTTTAGGTGTTCGTTTTTAATATCCAATACTACAGACGCTCATTTATCAGTAATCAACAATCAAATTAAACCCAACTAAAAAATCATGAATAATAACCTACCAAACCCTAATCCCTATCAAGTTTTAAATATTTCTCCTTCTGCTTCCAATACAGAGATTACTAAAGCTATGAAAATGGCACTGGTACAAAAAAAATATCCCATAAACGTCATTTCTCAAGCTCATAAAAGTCTATTAAATCCCCAAGAAAGAATTATTGCTGATTATTTAAGGGAGATATTACCATTAGTACAGCGTTTTCAAAAAACAGATTTATCTGAATTAGAAAACCTTCCAGAAAATTTAGATTTATTACCAGAAATAGATAATATAGATAAGGAGATATTGGAACTAAAAAATATTTCTGAAAGTGATAAAAAAATAGGACAAATTCTATTTTCCCAATCTCCAATTCAAATGGCTAAATTATCCAATTGATAAAACACAAACCCAAATAAAGATAACAAACTATGATTAACTATCAAATAAGTTCAGAAGAACGTGAACAATTAAAACAGGTAATTAGTACCTTGCTGAAAACTGAATATACATTAAGACAAAATTTGCGCGAACAAGAAAAGGAACATCAAGCAAGTAATGAACAACTGTATTTAGAAACATTAGAAATATTTGACGCTTTAGAAACATTACGTTTTGTTTTAGCAGAAAATCCAGAAATTAAAGAAAGTGGATTACAACGTTTACCTAAATCATTAGCAAGTATTGAGAAAAAATTATTAGGTATGTTAGAAAAAAGAGGAGTAAAGTCAATTATTTTTACAGAAAGTCAACCAAATTTTGAATTTTGTCGAGTAGTAGATAGAGAAATCAAAGATGATATAGAAGAACAAACAATTACTAAAGTAGTGCGTCAAGGATTTGAATTAGATAACCAGGTTTTACGTCCGATAGAAGTAATTACTTCTAAAAAATCATCATCTAATTAAATTATTTTCCTTGAAGAATTTAGTATAATATTTATATATACTGAAAAAGTCCATAATAAAAAATACCTAATCTTGTCAATAGTTAGGTATTTTTTACTGAATTTACACAGAAATCAAATCAACTGAATTATTCACCTTTTGACTTAACCACCCATACCAATCTTCCAAACCTTCCCCAGTAGTAGCAGAAACTTGGAAAACTTGGATTTTGGGATTTACCTGTTTAGCATATTCAATACAACGCTGAACATCAAAATTGATATAAGGCAATAAATCAATTTTCGTTAAAATCATAATATCACTACTGCGAAACATATAAGGGTATTTAATAGGTTTATCTTCTCCTTCCGTCACCGATAAAATTACCACCTTAGCCCCTTCTCCCAAGTCAAACAAAGCCGGACAAACCAAATTTCCGACATTTTCAATCATCACCACAGAATTAAGGGGCGGATTTAATTCTTGCAGCCCTTTTTCTATCATAGAAGCATCTAAATGACAACCCGTACCCGTGTTAATTTGTACGACTTGACAACCAGTGGATTTAATTTTTTCAGCATCATTTGTAGTTTCTTGATCACCTTCAATAACGCTGATAGTTAGTGTACTTTTTAAATCATTAATAGTGCGAGTTAATAATGTAGTTTTACCTGCACCGGGAGAACTCATTAAATTTAAAGCCAGAATATTTCGACCTTTAAACCAGCCGCGATTTTGGGCAGCTAATAGGTTATTTTTACCTAATATTTCTTGTTCTAAAGATATGGTTGTATTATGAATTTGAGCATGAATTTGGGTTGTTTCCTCATGATGATGAGAATGAGTAATTACAGTTCCATCTGCTAAAGTATGAGTATGATGGTGTTCATTTTCCATATTTGTAATTGTTGTTTGATTATCACCAGAACATCCGCAAGTTACACACATAATTCCTCTACTTCAATTTCTTTAATTTTTAGTTCTTCACCAGCTATTATATCTAATTTAATACTACCACATTCACAAATACCAAAAGGTTTTTCGACATAAAAATTTGTACCACATTCACGACATTTAGCCATTCCTGGTATTTCCAAAATTTCTAATCTTGCCCCTTCTAATATTGTATCTTTAGCACAAATATCAAAACAGAATTTAATTGATTCTGGCATAATAGCCGATAATTTGCCAATTTCTAATAATACTCTTTGGACTTTTTTACCTTTGGCATTTTCGGTGACTATGGCAATGATGTTTTGAGTTATTCCGAGTTCGTGCATATTAGGTGACAGTTGATACGTTACAGACAATTTGGAGTATAATCATTACCTAGTTAGTAGTATTAATAGATAGATTAGATCACATTTTATAGTTGATAATTATGACATCCCTGGTTTATTTTTTTCTATCTTATTTTTGTAATTATATCAAAAAATAATAAATTGATCTCACAAATCAGCGATATCAATTAATACATGAAACTCACAGCCTACTACGGCGATTATTGCTTATCATCCTGTAGTGAAGTATTTTACGGATTAATCTTTTCCCTCTCCATTTCAGAATGAAGGGGGAATTTCATAGAATTAACTAGGGCTTAGTCAATTTAGGTGGGAGGTACTATGTTAGCGTCTTTATGTGAGCGTCTAAAGTTTTATTGTTTTCAGTAGCTAAAGTTTGCCAAGTATTAAAAAATTGCATAGGAACTGCTACAGATTCACTTGAACCAACTCCGATAAATTGACCAGTAGCAACAAATGGACTTCCACCCATAGTAGTCACATAGCTATAAACATTACAGCCATCTTTACCTAAAACTGATTCCATATTAGTTTGATCAGCAACCGCAGTCATACCTTTACCAAAAAAGAAAGTTCCCATTTGAGTGAAAGCATCTTTACTAATAGCAGAAGGTCTTTGATCTGCTAACCACCAAGCTAAACCATATTGTCTCGTTGTTTTAATTCCATCTATTAATTCTTGCGATAAAGCTTTCTGATCTTCATCTTTAGGTGATTGAGGAATAAAACGATTTGCCTCATCTACATAAACAATAGCGTTGGAGTATTGCCTACGATAATATAGATGAGATGCTCTACGGCGAAAACGTCTGTAAAGATTACTTAAAATAAATACATTAACTTCATTATCGTAACTACGAATATCCAGGAAATATATTTGACCTTTACTCAAAACACCATCTACTAAATCATTAAGACTTGTACCTTGAGTAAATCTATTTAGAATTCGTTGAAATACTGATACAATTCTTTGTTTATTTGTTTCCTGTATTTTTTTAGCTTGTTCAACTTTATTGTCAGTTTTTCCAGCATAAGCTAAAGGGATACTTTCATTAAATTTTTGTATAAATGTTTCTAAAGTGATAGCATCATTGCCTGTTATGATTAAACGTCCATCTTCGTCAGTAAAATTAGCTAAAGTTAATTCCAAAATTAATCGCCATTTTTCTGATGCTGCTGTAATAATTAATTTATCAAACTTTTCAATAGACAAAAGTTTCTCAAATTGATTTGATTCTTCTAATCTTAAATTTTCAATATCTAGTAAGTTAAAATGACGATTATTTATCTCTAACAATTTTTTTAGGTCTAAATCTCGTCCTGATGGTCTAATAAAATCTCCTTTTCCATCAGGAATAAATGCACCCATTGTTGTTGTTGATAATAAATATAACGCTAACATTATTTTAGCTGCATGGGTTTTACCACTACCAGAACGTCCTAAAAATATTGCATGACGAGCTTCACCCCAACCATTTTCATTATCTGGATTAAAACTTTTACAAATTACTGGTACGTTAATAGATTCACCAACTAATGAACCTGCATATCTCAAATAGCCTTCTGATTTATCAGGAGCAAAACTATTAAAAATTGTTTGAGGACTTATTTGGGTTTCTTCAGAAATCAAAGAATTATCATCTAAACTAACAATTTGTGAACCACTAGGAGGATTAGCTCTTAATGGTGAAGCACTTCCATCAACTTGTTGTGCAATAGGTTTAGCCACTGCTTCCTCATAATCACCAATTGAAGATAAATAAGGAATAGAACCCTTTGCAGCAATAACTGGACCAAAACTACCATCTTCGTGAACTGTATTACGTCTATCTACCGAAATAATCTGGCACAAAACAGAAATATCGTTATTATTTCCTGCTTTAAATTTTAAAAATCCTAATCGCCCCAATAATTCATTACCCAATGAGCTAGAGCGAACAATTCCGTAAAATTGACGATTACGAGTTGAGCCAATGCTAATATATTCTGTCATTGTTTTATTACCTCTAATTAATTTAATTATGTACGAAATCCACGAACTAATTGAGTAGCTAAATTGCTATTAAAATCTCTAATATTTGCTACTCCTATTGTTTGATATAGACTGGGCAAACGCCCTGTATGACGTTTAACAATCTGATCTACTAAAAATTGTTCTAACGGTTCATAAATGGTCGGAACAATCATACTATCTTTGACTGTTGCTAACATTTGATAAAAGAGTCGTCTGCCATTTCTTAAAAGTTCTCTATTAAATTCAATACGTTTGACTGGAGACCAAGCATGAGGTTTATAATAAGTAGAACAAATGCAATCTACCCCTGTGCTTGTCAAAATAGCATTATAGGTCTCCTTAATCGCAGTTTGACTTTCAAAAATAGGATCAGTATGTACATTTAACTGACCTACATCGCTTTTAGATAAAGGTATAGGTTCAGTATATTCACCCTCTTGAAGAATCCCTAAAAGAAAAACTTTATCTAATAAATTCGGATTGGGATTATATTTCTTACAATAAAAACGTGAAACACCTCCTTTAGAAATAGCAATATTGCGAGGATGCCTAACAACATTAATAAAATGACCATTGTTAGATAACATTGGTCTTAAAAATTGTTCTAGTATTTGCTGATCATTATCACTACTATTTCTCCTGTAATTAACTAAAACTCGATTAACATTCTCTAGTAGAGAAACCCAAGAATTATCTACAATACAAAAACTTTCTGTTTCATGGGCATCATAAATATCTCTGACTTCCATCGCATTACGCACACCATACATTAAAGCGGTTGAATCTTCTTGTTCAAATGTAAGTCTTTCCATTGAAATTCTTACATCATAATTCTGACGCAAAGAATACAATACAGATACAACAAAACATTGTGTTCCTAATCCAACATTTAAGACATTATTACCACCATCAACAGCAACCATTGAGCCTAAACCTTGAACTTGCTCGGCTTGTTGAATAACGTTTTCAGATAACATTCTCTGTCGAGAATTATACAATTCTTCTGCTATGACTGGTGTATCTAATTGACGTAAACTTTCTACATAATCTTGAATATCTGATTCCAAAACCTGAGCAAATTGTTCTGATATAGGAATAAGATCACGATTAGGATTGTTATTTGAACTATACATAATCAATAAAAATTGCTCCTAGTTCATTTGGAAAATTAACAAATCACGATCTGTATTGACCATTTGACGATTTTCTCTAGCCCATTTCATAACATTTGGTGGAATTTGCTGATTAGATATGGGAACTTGTATTCTGCGTATTAATCGCCAGTTTTGTCTAATAAATCTTTCCATAATTTGAAACACTGTATCACCCTCCCATCCATAAACATTTTGAACTAAAACTGCTAAATATCCATCATTCAATAACACCTCACGGCAATGGTTTCCTATAGTTGCTAGTGCTTCAAGAAATTCAACTTGATTCATACGAGATAAACAATGAGGGTGTTCATCATAAAATCCTTTGGCAATTATACCATAAGGAGGGTCAAGAAAAATTAATTTTGCTCCTTTTGCCTCTGTAGGAATCCCTAAAAGTGCATCATTTTCTATGATATCACAACGTATGGATACTAAATCATAGGCTAAACAACGTCTATCTAAATATTTAGCAGCATCTAATGTACTACCACCACCTGCCATTAAATCTACTACAAGATCATTGGGTTCAGTATAATAATGAATTACATTAGCAGGAATTTGTCCTGGTATTCGGCTTGGGTAATTCATACCAAATCTGGGATCACAATGGGAAAAATACCAGAATGTACCACATCTTAACCAGGAAAACTTTTTTGGATCACCATTTCCTATAATTGCTAAACGAATGTCTTTGCTACTCCATTTATTAATTACAGCTTGTTGAAGCCAAAAATTGGCTTTTTCAGGATCTTGTCGCATAGCTGTAATATGATGACTCATACTAAGCTCCTCAAAACGGTCTTTATATGAGAAAAATTTAGCTGTTCTTGCAAGAGATTTTAAGCGACTTTCAGAAATACTACAAGCATTAGATAATGCTCTTAAATTATATTGAGGGTGTTTACCCCAACGTTCTTGAACATTTAAAGCCAAATCTGCTAATTCCCAAAGTGACTTTTGACCAGATAACCCTGAATAGTAACACGCAAGAGATAATATTCTATGCCATTCTTTCATCCAATATCTATTCCTAGTTATTCCAGAATCTACTAAGTTTATTTTTTCTATAACAAAGAAAATACGTTATCCTATCCATTTTGGATCACGGACTACAATAATTTCTGCAAAAGATTATAAATATCTTCCTTATTACCTTCCTTTCTTAAACCTATGCCAACTACTAAAACAACTACCTTATCATTTTCCACTTGATAAACTATACGGTAGCGTTGCCCTACAGCCCTAAGACTACGATAATTTATTAGTTGTCCAGTTAAAGGTTTTCCCTGCTTTTCAGGTTCTATTTTTAGTTTATCAATTCGTGAAATTAGAGCTTTTTGGTGACGTTTATCTTTAATATTTGTTAACATCTCCAATGCTAAAGGCGTTAACTGAATTTCAAATTGAATATGATCAGTTTGTGGTTTTGCAAAGTCCGAGTTTGAGTTTTGCATCATGCCAACTAATAGTTTCTCCCCTGTGTGCTTGAGCTATACTTTCTTGTAATTGTTGGTTAAATTCTTGATCAAATAAAATTGCTAAAGTTTCTAATAAAGATTCATATTGCTCAAAACTAATAGCCGCCATAACTGGTTTACCATGTTTGGTAATAATTATTGGCTCTTGTTGTACATCATCTGGCAAATGTAAAATTTGCTGTTGTGCTTCTGTAATTGTGAGGTGTTTTAACATATTCTGGTAACAAATAAGTATTGTATATGATTATATCACTAATTCATGCACAAGATACCCGACTTCTGTGTTGATGATAGAATTTGTAGGTTGGGTTAAGCGACAGCGCAACCCAACAAAACCGCAAAAATGTCGGAAATGTTGGGTTTCCTTCGTCAACCCAACCTACTATGGATTTTAACATATTCTGGGCAGTTGATCACCTACTAACATATCTATGATTCTTTCTGCACCAAAGACGGTTTTTAAAAAGACTATTCCTGGTGGGTGGGGGATGATTTCACCTATAATAGAGGCTTGTTTTCCTGTGGGGTGGTTTTTCATTGTTGCTAAAATCAAATCGGCTTTTTCTGGAGGTGCAACTATGACTAATTTTCCTTCGTTGGCTAAATATAAGGGTTCTAAACCTAAGATTTCACATACTCCATTTACTTCTTCTTTAATGGGAATTGCATTTTCATGAATGCGTATTCCTAAGTTAGAAGTGAGGGCAAATTCATTTAATACTGTGGCTAAACCTCCTCTGGTTGCGTCTCGCATGGCGTGAATTTGGGGACAAATTTTAATAATTTCAGCGACTAATTCATGCAGTGGTTGACAGTCACTTTCTATATCTGTTTCTAATGCTAATTCTCCTCTGGCAATTAATATTGCTGTGCCATGATTTCCTATTTCTCCATTAATAATTACTACGTCTCCCGGTTGAATGTTGCGAGGAGAAATGTCAATGTTTGGGGGAATTATGCCAATGCCGGCAGTATTTATAAATAATTTATCGGCACAACCTCTATTAACAACTTTGGTGTCTCCTGTGACTATTTGTACTCCTGCTTTTTCCGCTGCTTTCTGCATACTAGCTACAACTTTTCTTAATGTTTCTATGGGTAAACCTTCTTCTAAAATCATGCTACAAGTCAGATATAAAGGTTTTGCACCACTCACGGCTAAATCATTAATTGTACCATTAATTGCTAATTCTCCTATGTCTGAACCAGGAAAAAATAAAGGATCTACTACATAGGAATCTGTGGTAAATGCTAATCGTTTTCCATGTTGAGAAAGACTAAGTAAATCAAATGTGGCTTGGTCTTCTAGTTGGGATAAAATCGGATTATCAAAACTTTTCACAAAGATATCATCTATTAGGTCTCTCATGGCTTTACCACCGCTA
>Ga0315905_10004720_pt1 | contig 13929 bp, 14 predicted proteins | sample LakEriMetagenome_5_FD_203522 | JGI IMG/M metagenome (GOLD analysis project Ga0315905, IMG submission 203522) | Freshwater fungal communities from buoy surface, Lake Erie, Ohio, United States - Buoy 4 MA121 | ecosystem: Environmental > Aquatic > Freshwater > Lake | place: USA: Lake Erie, Ohio... | reverse complement strand
AACGTCCATGCACTGTCGGGGAAGGCGGTGAGGGCACTTGGCTGGTATTCATCATCATGAACTTTTTTAAATTGCTCTTATGCAGCATTTGTGCTGTCTCGCATCTGGCTTGCATCGCACAAACCAACGACAACGAGACACCTGAACTTGCCCCTTACATCGTCACTGCAACCAAATACTCTGAAGACCCATTAAGGCTCCCTGCGTTTGTGACCGTTTTAACCCAACAAGACTTGAAAAGTTCAGGGGTAAGAACAGTGAACGAAGCTTTGATGAGTCTGGGTGGTGTGCTGGGCAGAAAAAGTTTATATGGAGGAAATGAGTTCACCATGGACTTGGGTGGTTTTGGCGAAGCTGCTGCTTCTAACTTGGTTTATGTGATTGATGGCGTTGCTTTCAAACAAGGTGACAGCAGTGAAATTCGAATCAGCAATATTTCGTTAGACGAAGTTGAGCGAATCGAAATTCAACGTGGTGGTTCCTCTGTGTTGTACGGTGAAGGAGCGGTTGGTGGGGTGATCAACATCATCACCCATGCCTCGGGGCTAAGTAACAAATCTCAAAACTCTGCAAAGCTAGAAGCTGGAATTGGTAGCTATGGCTACAAGGACGTTAAAGCCAGCACGCAATATTCTCACGATGGTCTGCGCTTATTTGCGTCAGGTTCCAAAGGCGAATCAGATGGTTTCAGGGAAAATTCCGCAAGCAATACAGATAACGCAAGTCTTGGCATTCAAATGATCAGCGACAAAGCAAGAATCGGGGGCAGTTTTTCTAACAACAATGAATTTGCACAAACACCGGGCGCTTTGACCATGGCGAAGTATTTGGCCAACAGGAACCAAGCAAATGCCACCAATTTAAAATTACTGACCTTGATTGATTCAAATTCCAAACATTACGGTGCATTTGCTGAGCTTGATTTCAATGGCATAGTCTGGAGAAATGACATCAAGCGAAGAGACAGGGGTTACTATTTCGTTGAGAATTCCAGTGGCACTGCAAGTACCGCAACCTATGCAACAAAAAATGACACCTACTCAACAAATTTAAGCCAAGGTTTATCTACAAATTGGGGTAAATATACTTACTTAGTAGGGTTGGAAAAAAATGAATGGGCGCAATCAAGAGACACGTCCAGCTTTGGCTACTACAACAATACTGCAGACAGCAATTCAGTATTTTTCAAAAATGAATTTGATTTGATGCCTTCGCAAACCCGTTTAACTGCCGGGTACAGAGTGGAAGACATGAACAGACATACTGTTGGATATAAGTATTCATCCTACTACTCAACACAAAAAAAAGTCGAGGCGTGGGAATTGGGCGTTACACAAGCTATCAGCGCAAGTCAGTCAGTCTGGGCTAAGTTATCTGGAAATTATCGATTGCCAAACATAGACGAAATAACTGGTTCATATGGCACGGCAGGCACTACTTATACGAATTTAAATCCTCAAACATCTTTGGATAAAGAAATTGGTTGGCACTATCTAAACAACTTAACCGACTTCAACTTTCGATTTTTTCAAATCAATCTAAAAAATGAGATTGCTTACGACGCAAACTATTATTCAAATATCAATCTTGACCCCACTAAAAGAGAAGGTATTGAATTAAGTGTTCGCCAGCGAATTACAAACTCTTTCGATATCGGTGGTTTTGCGACTTACAAGTATTCAAATTTTGAGAGTGGAACATATGCTGGAAATGCGGTGCCTTTGTCACCAAACAAAATTTATTCCTTCAGAAGCAATTGGGAATTCTTTTCGAACCAAAGCTTTGGTGTGAATGTTGTACACACAGGGTCACAACAGATTGGTAGTGACTACACAAATCTTTACAGCATGCCTTCTTATACAGTCACAGATATCAGCTACCAATACAAGCTACCGAAATGGGAATTCCAAGTTGCGGTGAAAAATGTATTTAACAAAGACTATTTTTCATATGCCACTATGAATGCTGGAAGCACCGCCTTGTACCCCGACATGAAGCGAAGTGTCTTTGCTGTTTACAAACACTATTTGAATTAACTGATCATTGTGATTCCCCAACGCATCGTCTGCCTCACCGAGGAAACCACCGAGTGGCTTTACCTCTTGGGGCAGTCGCACCGCATTGTGGGTATATCAGGCTACACCGTCAGGCCAAAAGAAGCGCGGCATGAAAAGCCGCGTGTCAGTGCGTTTATCAGCGCCAAGATCGACAAGATATTGGCACTCAAGCCTGACTGCGTGTTTGGGTTTTCAGACCTGCAAGCAGACATTGCTGCGCAGTTGATTCGCCATGGTGTGCAAGTCACGGTGTTCAATCAACGCAGCGTAGACGAGATTTTTTCCATGCTGTACCAAGTTGCGGCCATGGTGGGCGAAGCCGCACAAGGCTTGCAGCGCATAGAAACCATGCAGCAACATTTGCACACTTTGAAAACTCAAACCTATGTCAAGCCCCCCAAGGTGTATTTTGAAGAATGGGACGAACCACCCATCAGCGCCATTCGCTGGGTATCCGAACTGATCCAAATCGCAGGCGGTGACGATTGTTTTCCCGAACTGGCAGTGCAGTCCATGGGCAAAGACCGCATCATCGCTGACCCTATGGAGATTGTCCGACGCAGCCCCGACATCATCATCGGTTCATGGTGTGGCAAAAAATTCCGCCCTGAAAAAGTAGCTGCCCGTGCAGGTTGGGGCGATGTCCCCGCTGTCAAAAACGGTCAGATTTTTGAAATCAAATCTGCCGACATCTTGCAACCAGGTCCTGCCGCCTTGACCGATGGCGTGAATCAGTTGCACCGCATCATCCAAAACTGGGTACACAACCATGGCTAGGCTAGCTCTGTTTATCTGCATGGGGCTGTGGTTTCACGCTGCAGTTGCCGTCACGGTCACTGATGATCGGCAAGTGGCTGTGACATTCACCCAAGCGCCAAAGCGTATCGTTACCTTGCTGCCTTCCTTGGCCGAAACAGTGTGTGTATTGGGTGCGTGTGAGCGTTTGGTGGGTACCGACAAACACGCCAATTGGCCTGCATCGGTGAAGGCCTTGCCCAAGCTCGGCGGTTTGGACGACACGCAGTTAGAAGCCTTGGTGCGCTTAAAGCCCGATGTGGTGTTGCTCGCCAAGTCTGCGCGCATCATCGCAAGGCTTGAGGCATTGGGTATTCCTGTGTTGGCCCTAGAGCCGCAAACCCATGCAGATGTGCATCGTGTGTTGCAAACAGTGGCGGCCGTACTGCAACTGCCCAATGCTCAGGATCAAGCCGATGCTGTGTGGCAAAACATTCAGCGACAAGTCAGCCAAGCTAAAACGAATATTCCCGTACAGGCCTTCAACGCCACGGTTTACCTAGAGGCCAGCACAGGCGGTTATGCCGCGGGTGAAGCCTCTTTCATTGGTGAAATCATGCGTCAACTGGGTTTGAAAAACATCGTCACATCAAGCATGGGTGCATTTCCAAAGCTCAACCCAGAATTTGTGGTGCGAGCCAACCCGCAGTTGATTGTGTTGGCGCAGCCCATGGTGACACATCTTTCGCAACGCCCGGGTTGGTCAACCATCGCTGCCATCAAAAATAAGCGTGTCTGTGCTTTCCCGTCAGCGCAAGCCGATATTTTGGTGCGACCAGGACCGCGTTTGGGTGAAGCTGCCCAGCTGATCAGTGACTGTGTTTTACGCAGCTTCGCACCATGAAGAAAATTCCTTCTGTGCAATTTGCCGCTTGTCTGGTGGCCTTGTCATTGATCGCCATGGGCTTGGGGTTAATGACCGGCAGTTTGGGCTGGGAGTGGGGGGTCTCTTGGAGCGACCCTATCGTGCAAGACATTCGTTTGCCCCGTACCTTGGGTGCTTGGCTGGCCGGTGCTTTGCTGGGTTTGTCTGGCGCTTTGGCTCAGGGCTTGTTTCGCAACCCGCTGGCTGACCCTTATTTGTTGGGAAGCGCCTCTGGCGCATCCTTGGGCGTAGCCGTCGCTTTGTCATTGGGACTATGGGGCTCTGCCAGCTTTGCAGATATGTCTGAGGCCATGCAATGGGCGATGCGTTTGGGTTTAACCGGCATGGCCTTTGTGGGCGCATGGGCTGCGGTTCTTCTCACGCTTTTGCTTGCCAAGGGTGTTGAGCACACTTTGCGTTTGTTATTGGCTGGCGTAGTGGTGGGTGTGGTTTTGGGCGCGCTCACCTCTTTGCTGACTTTGGTATTCCCCCAAACTTTGCCTGCGATGCAGTCTTTTTTGCTGGGTAACACCAGCATGTTGAGCGGACAGGCTTGTGTGTTGATGGCCATCGTGTTGTTGTCATCTGCGGGGCTATCGTGGATTTTCAGCCCGTTGTTGGACGGCTTGCGTTTGGGTGAGTCCACCGCACACAGTTTGGGTTTGCGTGTGCTGCCTTTGCGAATCGTGCTTTTGGCGGTGATGGGTTTGGCCACGGCCACAGCGGTTGCGCAAACTGGCTTGATCGCTTTTGTGGGCTTGGTGGCTCCCCATTTGGTCAGAGCCCGTTTCACCGGTCGATCTGCTTCCCTTTTAGTCTTGTCTGCGTTGATGGGTGGTGTGCTGCTGACCACAGCCGATGTATTGGCCAGAGGCTTGTGGGCGCCGCAAGAGTTGCCGGTTGGTGTGCTGACAGGCATTTTGGGCGGCGGGTATTTGTTGTGGCGCATCCATTCTTCTCAGATGGCAGGTTCGTCAGCATGAAGCCCGCGTATGCCTTAACTGCACAAAAATTGACCGTGCAACGCGGTTCCTTGAGCGTCCTTTGCGAAGTCGATTTATCGATTCATGCAACTCAGTGGACTTGCGTGGTGGGACCGAATGGCGCTGGTAAAACCACTTTGCTCAAAGCCATGGCGGGTTTGCTGCCTAGCACGGGGGAGTTGCATGTGCAGGATCAAGATCTGAGAATGTTGGCGGCAAAAGACCGCGCCAAGATGATCGCGTGGCTGGGTCAACAAGAGCAGGGCAGCGATGATTTGTCGGTCAATGATGTGGTGATGCTGGGGCGCTTGCCGCACCAATCTTCTTGGGTGGGTACTGATGCACAAGACGTTGCACAAGCACAAACATGGCTGGCGCTTCTTCAACTGATCCCCTTGAGAGAGAAAAGTCTGGCGCAACTTTCTGCGGGTGAACGTCAACGCGCATTGTTGGGCAGAGCCTTAGCGGTACAAGCCCCGATTTTGTTGATGGACGAGCCGATTGCCAATGTCGACCTCCCCAACCAATCTGATTGGTTGCAAACAGTTCAGCAGCTCACCCAGCAAAACACCACAGTGGTGAGTGTCTTGCATGACCTGAATTTGGCCATGCGGGCTGACCATGTGGTGTTGATGCATCAAGGTCGTGTGGTCATTCATGCCAAGCCCGACGATCCTCTATTACACAAAGCTTTGATGGAAGTGTTTGCACATCGCATCAAGATTCACCGTGTGGCAGATCAGTGGGTAGTCCTGCCGATTTAGGGATCTTTAAAGCCTTGTTAAGCTAGTTTCCTCGGAGGACACCTTGTTATGACCCCATTGAAAAACTACAAGACTATGTCTACAGCCTTACCCACCCTCGTCAATCTGCACGACCAAGCATTGCACAGCGTATTGCAGTCCGCCATCGACAACAAAACCAAGCCCCTGGGATCGCTTGGCCGCCTCGAGGCTCTGGCGTTACAAATCGGCCAAATTCTGGGCACAGACAAACCGGTGCTGGCGCATCCGCAAATGGTGGTGTTCGCCGCCGACCACGGGCTCACAGCGCAAGGTATATCAGCCTTTCCTGCGGATGTGAGCTGGCAGATGGTGGAAAACTTTCTGGCCGGCGGCGCAGCGGTCAGCGTGCTGGCGCGTCAACACGGTCTGGCTTTGACCGTGGTCGATTGCGGCGTGAACCGCGACTTTCTGGCGGGCCTGCCTGCGGGCACGCAGCGCCCGGGCTTGCTTGTGCGCAAAGTGGCAGGCGCTGAGCACGGCACGGCCGACGCATCACAAGGCGTCGCGATGACGCCATCGCAACGCGATCAAGCCATGCGCAACGGCATGGAACTGGTGAGTGAATTGCCCGGCAATGTCGTGTTGTTGGGCGAAATGGGCATAGGCAATACCTCGGCGGCGTCTTTGTTGCTGGCGCGTCTGGCGGGCTTAGATATCGAGTTGTGTACCGGCGCGGGCACCGGCCTCGATACAGCGGCCGTGGCGCGCAAATGCGAGGTCTTGCGCAAGGTGCTGGCGCTGCATGCGGATGCGACGCAGCCCTTGGATGCGCTGTCCGCTTTCGGTGGGTTGGAGATAGCCACCATGACCGGCGCGGTATTGCAAGCGGCAGCGCAGCGGCGGGTGATTGTGGTGGATGGATTTATTGCCAGCGCGGCTGTGCTGGTGGCGCAGGCCTTGCAACCGCTGGTCTTGCAGCGCTGCGTGTTTGGGCACCGCTCGGGCGAGCGCGGCCATGAATTCATGTTGCAGCATCTGGGCGTGCAAGCTTTGTTAGATCTGGGTTTGCGTTTGGGCGAAGGATCCGGCGCAGCGCTGGCCTGGCCGCTGTTGCAGTCGGCCTGCGCCATTCTTCGCGAGATGGCGAGCTTTGACTCGGCCGGTGTGTCTGAAAAATCTTCATCGGTTGTTGCATGACAGCGCTACGCCATTTTTTGCTGGCGCTGCAATTTTTCACTCGCATTCCGGTCACCGGGCGGCTGGCCGATTGGGTGGGCTTTAGCCCGGCCATGTTGCGCGCCAGCGCAGCGTATTTCCCAGCAGTTGGGGTGGTGATCGGTGGCTTGGTCGTGGCGTTGTCGGCGACCCTGATGTATTACTTGCCGACAGCGTATGCGCCCTTGGTAGCGGCAGCGCTGGGTACGGCTTGGAGCGTATGGCTGACCGGCGCTTTTCATGAAGACGGTCTGGCCGACGTGGCCGATGGCCTGGGCGGTAGCCATGACCGTGAGCGGGCGCTCATCATCATGAAAGACTCGCGTGTCGGTGCTTTCGGCGCAATTGCCGTGGTGCTGGCCTTGCTGAGCAAAGTGGCGCTAGTGGCCTTGCTGGGTGCGGTCGGCACGCTGTGGATGTGTTTTGCTTTGATGGCCGCGCATGTGGCTTCTCGTACATGGCCTTTGCTCATTATTCGCTGGCTGCCGCATGTGGGTGACGACGCAGGCTCCAAGTCCAAACCGTTGGCAGATCAAATCAGCAAAGGCAGTTTGATACTTGCATTGCTATGGTGTGCAGCGGCACTGGCTTTAATTTCATGGGTCGCAGCTTCAGTGCTTTCAGGGACTGATGTGCCAACGCTGACAACGGCGCAAGTGCTACCCGTGTTGAAAGTCTTGGCCTGCGGCGGTCTGGCCAGCGCATTGATATTTGTTTACTTGTTGCGTTTGTTTGCGCGCCGTTTGCAAGGCTTTACCGGTGACTGCCTAGGTACCACGCAACAACTGTGTGAAATTGCGTTTTACTTGGGCTGTGCGTTGGCCCTTGGTGGTGGCTTTTGACCGAGATGGTTTCAGACACATGAAGCTGTGGACAGTCAGGCACGCCAAGCCGTTGATCGAGAGCGGTGTTTGTTACGGCGCACTTGATGTGGCGGCAGATGTGCAACACACCTTGCAAGCTGCCCGTGCATTGGCGCAAGTGCTGCCCGTGCATTGCAAAATTTGGGTGTCACCCTTGCAGCGATGCATGCAACTGGCCGATGCTTTGTCAGACACACGTCCTGAGCTGAAAGCGCAAACCGACGCGCGCTTGCGCGAAATGGACTTCGGTACATGGGAGGGCGTAGCTTGGAATGCGATTCCACTTGAAGCCATGCAAGTCTGGACCGATGACTTCGGCGCACACCGCTTCGGCGGCGTGGAAAGCGCCAATGAAGTGTTGGCTCGGGTTGCAGACTTGTGGGATGCGGTACGGCAACAGCCTGATGAAGACCAAGTGTGGATCACCCATGCCGGCGTAGCTCGCGCTGTGCAGTTGCTGTCAAAAGGTATCCGGTGTGTGGAAAGCGCCAGTCAGTGGCCTACAGACGCGCCGAGCTATGGGGAGTGGTGGCGTATAGATTTTTGAACCAAATGAGAGGGTTCTGTCGCAATAGTGGAGTCCTGCCAATCTAGGGATTTTCAAGCTTTGCTAAGCTTGCGCTACTTTAGGAAGCAATGCCATGACCACTTTGAATGCCCAAGCCAATTTTCATGACAGCGGATCTGCTGTGCGCGGTGACTTCGAGCCAGGGGATGCTTTTTACGAAGCCTTGATGGATGCCCACCAAGGCTTGAGCGAAGACCAAAGCCATTTGCTCAATGCACGTTTGATTTTGGTGATGGCCAACCACATAGGCGACTTAGAAGTTCTCAAGCAAGCGATCCAATTGGCCAAAGACCAGTTAGACGATTAGCGTTAGTTGGAGCGTGGTGTTTTGGGTTTGAAGTCGCAGAAATCTGCAACCTGACATTGCCAACACAGTGGCTTTCTGGCTTGGCACACATAGCGGCCATGCAAAATCAACCAATGGTGAGCATCGACCAAATAGGCAGCAGGAATGCGTTTGAGTAAACCCATCTCCACTTCATAAGGCGTTTTGCCCGGCGCCAATCCTGTGCGGTTACCCATGCGAAAAATATGCGTGTCCACCGCCATGGTGGCTTCACCGAAAGCCACATTGAGCACCACATTGGCGGTTTTACGGCCCACACCAGGTAACGCTTCCAAGGCCTCTCGTTTGCGGGGAACTTCACCCCCATGCAACTCGACCAGCATTTGACAGGTTTGCATCAAGTGCTTGGCCTTGCTGCGAAAAAGCCCAATAGTTTTGATGTAACTCTCTAAACCTTCTAGCCCCAAAGCCAGTATTTTCTGCGGCGTGTTCGCCACTGCAAAAAGTTTGCGGGTCGCCTTGTTCACCCCAACATCCGTGGCTTGCGCACTCAGCAACACAGCTGCGAGCAACTCAAACACGCTGGTATATTCCAATTCGGTATTGGGTTGCGGGTTCGCTGCTTTGAGCGTCGCAAAAAACGGCTCGATATGCTCTTTTTTCATTTTCAACAATCGGGGTCAGATCCCAATTATCACCCTATGCAATTTGCCGATCGCCTTAACAATGTAGAAACTTCCGCCATCCGCGAACTGTTCAAACTGCTGGGCAAGCCTGGCATCATCAGTTTTGCGGGTGGATTTCCAGACAGCGCGATGTTTGATGTGGAAGGTATTCGCGAAGCCAGCGCTCGCGCATTGACCGAGGAACCAGGCGCTGCTTTGCAATACGGCGCAACAGAGGGCTACAACCCACTGCGTGAACAACTGGCCGCCTTCATGGCCAGCAAGGGTGTGAAAAGTTTGGCGCCTGATGGTTTGATTGTCACCACTGGCAGCCAACAAGCTCTGGACTTGGTGGCCAAAACCTTGATCAACCCCAATGACGTGGTGTTGGTCGAAGCCCCCACATTTTTGGCCACCATCCAATGCTTCAGGTTGTATGGTCCCCAAGTCATCGGCGTGCCTATCGATGCAGATGGTGTGAATGTTGACCAACTTGAAGACATGATGGTCAAGCACAAGCCGAAGTTGGTGTATTTGATTCCCACCTTTGGCAACCCCAGCGGCGCGATGATGAGTTTAGAGCGTCGCTTGAAGGTTTTAGAACTTGCTGTTAAGTACCAAACCGTGGTGGTGGAAGACGATCCTTATGGCGATTTGTATTTCGCAGAACCGCCGCCTCCTTCTTTGCTGGCGCTTACCGAGCAAGTGCCTGGCAGTCGCAATTGGTTGGTGCATTGCGGTTCTCTTAGCAAGGTGTTGTCACCTGGCCTGCGTTTGGGTTGGATGATTGCGCCTTCTGAGCTCTTGGCCAAAGCCACTATGTGCAAACAGTTTAGCGATGCACACACCTCGACTTTTGCCCAAGCCACTGCAGCGCAGTACCTCAAGGCGGGTCGAATGCCCGCCACCTTGGCGAATGTGCGCAGCGTTTACGCTGAGCGTGCCAAGGCTATGGGTGAAGCTTTGAAGCAAGAGCTAGGTGACGCCTTGTCCTTCACTCAACCGCAAGGCGGACTGTTCTTTTGGGCGCAACTGACGGGCGCTGGTGGCAAATTGAAAGACGGTAACGCGTTAGCCCAACGTGCGATTGAAAAAGGCGTAGCCTTTGTGCCGGGTGCGCCATTCTTTGCCAATAACCCAGATGCCTCTGCCATTCGCCTGAGTTTTGCCACTGCAGATGTGGCAAAAATCAAAGAGGGGATTGCAAGGCTGGGGCAGGCTATTCGGATTTAGCCAGCGAAACCTGCATAGGTTGAAACATCCATCAAGCCATCAAGTTCTGCTACCTCGCTGAGTTGAACTTTACAAAACCAACCCGCACCCTCGGGGTCGGTATTGGCAAGTGAAGGGTCTGCGCGCAGTTCTTCATTCACCTGTAACACCGTGCCACTGGCAGGCATATGCACATCGGCCGCAGCTTTGACCGACTCCACTACACCCAACACAGTACCCTGTGCAAAGTTGGCGCCAATGTTGGGCAGCTCGACAAACACAATATCTCCCAAGGTTTCTTGGGCGTGAACGGTGATGCCAACCCAAGCGAAATCGCCCTCGGTGCGCACCCATGTATGTTCTTCGTGGTATTTGGTCATGGTCACATGCCTGCGTAGTTAGGGCCACCGCCACCTTCGGGCGTAACCCACACGATGTTTTGCGTGGGGTCTTTGATGTCACAGGTTTTGCAATGTACACAGTTTTGTGCATTGATTTGCAACTGGTCAGCGCCTTGGGCCGTCTTGACGTACTCATAAACACCGGCAGGGCAGTAACGCCCCTCAGGCCCATCATAGGTGGCAAGGTTGATGCTGACAGGTACTGCGCTGTCTTTGAGGGTCAGGTGCGCCGGTTGATTCTCTTCATGATTGGTGTTGCTGATGAACACGCTGGAGAGCTTGTCAAAGCTGATGACGCCATCGGGTTTGGGGTAGGAAATGGCTTGGGACTGCGCCGAGGGTCTTAGGCTGGTGTGGTCAGCCTTGTGGTTGTGCAAGGTCCAAGGGGGCGTGCTGATACCTATTTTGGGCAAAGCAAATTGCTCCACGCCTGTCATGAATTGGCCCACCCATTTGCCTTTTTTGAACCAGTTTTTGAAATTACGGGTTTGGTGCAATTCTTTGAAAAGCCAGCTGTTTTCGAAATGTGTAGGGTAGGCCGTCAGTTCGTCGTGCGAGCGACCTTCGGCAATCGCCACAAAGGCGGCTTCAGCCGCCAACATACCCGACTTGATAGCGGCATGGCTGCCCTTGATGCGAGCAGCGTTCAAATAACCCGCATCGCAACCAATGAGGGCGCCCCCAGGAAACACGGTTTTAGGCAGTGCTTGTGGTGTGCCATTGTTGATAGCACGTGCGCCATAGCCAATGCGTTTACCGCCCTTTAAATGCTTGGCAATGCTGGGGTGGGTTTTCCAGCGCTGCATTTCTTCAAACGGGCTCATATAGGGGTTGGTGTAATCCAAGCCCAGCACAAAACCCAAGGTGACTTTGTTGTCTTCAAGGTGGTATAAAAATCCGCCACCAAAGCTGTTGTCGGCGATGGGCCACCCCGAGGTGTGAACCACCAAGCCGGGCTTGGCCAAAGCGGGGTCGACTTCCCACAGTTCTTTGATACCGATGGCAAAGGTTTGTGTGTCTTTGCCTTGGTTGAGTTTGAAACGCTCAATGACTTGTTTGCCCAAATGGCCTCGCGCACCTTCGGCAAAGATGGTGTATTTGGCGTGTAAGTCCATGCCGAGTTGGAAGTTGTCAGTGGGTTGTCCGTCTTTACCCAAGCCCACATGACCGGTGGCCACGCCTTTGACAGAGCCGTCCTTGTTGTAGAGCACTTCGGCCGCGGTAAAGCCTGGAAAAATTTCCACACCCAAATTCTCCGCTTGCTGAGCCAGCCACTTGGTGACGTTGCTTAGCGAGACCACATAGCAACCGTCGTTGTGAAAATTGCGCGGCATGAGCCAAGAGGGCACAGAGGTGGCACCCTCCTCTGTAAGAACCAGTAACTCATCGCCGTTGACGGCTTGGTTCAATGGTGCGCCCAATTTTTTCCAGTCGGGGAACAGCTCGTCCATGGCCCGTGGGTCCATTACTGCACCTGACAAAATATGTGCACCAGGCTCAGAACCCTTTTCAAGCACCACCACCGACAGGTCGTGGCCTTTACCTAGGCACAGTTGCTTCAAGCGAATGGCAGCGGCTAAGCCGCCAGGCCCGCCGCCCACCACCACAACGTCATATTCCATGGCCTCACGAGGGCCAAATTGTTCGAGTAAATCTTGGGGGGTCATAAGAACGGTGGATAAGGTGTCATAGCAGTGACAGATTCTATTCGGAGTGGTCAGTGCTTCTCGCCATAATCAAAGGCATTAAGACCTTGCCTGCACGACACCCTTTTTTTGACTTTCAGGAGCTCACTATGGCGTACAGCCTCGATTTATCTGGACGCGTGGCTTTGGTCACTGGAGCCTCCAGTGGCTTAGGTGCTCAGTTTGCCCAGACCTTGGCGAGTGCTGGGGCAGCCGTGGTTTTGGCAAGCCGACGTGAGGAGCGATTGAAATCTTTGCGCATTGACATAGAGGCGCAAGGCGGTCAGGCGCATGTGGTTAGTTTGGATGTCACCAACCAAAACAGCATTGAAGCAGCGGTAGAGCAAGCTGAAGCCGAGGTCGGCCCCATCGATATTTTGATCAACAACTCTGGCGTCAGCGCGACACAGCGGTTGCTAGAGGTGAAAGAAGAAGACTTCGACTTTATCTTCAACACCAACGTACGCGGTGCCTTTTTCGTCGCTCAAGCGGTGGGCAAACGCATGTTGGCAAGGTCCAAAGGCGCTTTACCAGGCACCTATGCTGGAGGACGCATCATCAACGTTGCTTCAGCTGCGGCGCTGCGCGTTTTGCCGCAAATCGGCGTCTACTGCATGAGCAAAGCAGCGGTAGTGCAAATGACCAAAGCCATGGCGATCGAGTGGGGCAGGTACGGCATCAATGTGAATGCGATTTGCCCAGGCTACATCGACACAGAAATCAATCACCACCATTGGGAGACAGAACAAGGTAAGAAATTGGTGAACATGTTCCCCAAAAAACGCTTGGGTCAACCGCAAGACCTCGACGCTTTGCTGGTGATGTTGGCCAGCCCACAAAGCGATTTCATCAATGGCGCCGTCATTTCTGCAGATGATGGTTTTTCGATATGAGAATCCAACTGCCTGTTGAAAAAAAACTGGTTTACCAAGAAGTCATACCCATGCGCTGGGGTGATATGGATGCCATGGGGCACCTCAACAACACCAGCTACTTTCGCTATTTGGAGACAGCCCGTATCAATTGGTTTACCCAGTTGGCTTGTCCCCCCGACCCCTCTGGCGAAGGACCCGTCATCGTCAATGCTTTTTGTAATTTTCTGATTCAGTTGGAATACCCCTGCGATGTGCTGGTCAAGATGTATGTCAGTGATCCGCAACGCAGTGCATTTGAATCTTGGGCGACCTTAGAACGTACTGACCAGCCTGGTGTGATCCACGCCGAGGGTGGCGCCACCACGGTATGGGTCAATTTCCCTTTGAAAAAATCTGCCCCTTTACCTGATTGGATGAGGGCGCATTTGGTTTGAGTTGTTCAGTTTTGATGTGCTGCCCCTTTTAAACAAACTTTCATATCTCCTACTAAATAATTGATTTAATTCTAATTAATTAGTTTTTATGGTTATTATTTGTCTGTCCCCCTGCTTTTGTGGGACTGACGGAGATAACCACAGTGACGCTTCCCCACGAGTTGTCTGCACAGATCATGCGCAAACAACCGACCCAAAAACGCGCTCAACTCACCATTGACGCTATCTTTGAGGCCACCTCGCAAATTGTTGACCGAGAAGGTGTCAGTGGTCTGACCACCAACAAAATTGCAGCCAAGG
>Ga0315905_10004719_pt1 | contig 13930 bp, 15 predicted proteins | sample LakEriMetagenome_5_FD_203522 | JGI IMG/M metagenome (GOLD analysis project Ga0315905, IMG submission 203522) | Freshwater fungal communities from buoy surface, Lake Erie, Ohio, United States - Buoy 4 MA121 | ecosystem: Environmental > Aquatic > Freshwater > Lake | place: USA: Lake Erie, Ohio... | reverse complement strand
CCGCGCCACACCCCACCAGCATGTGCCGCCCCATTGCCCCCCGTGGAAACAAACCGAATGGACTGCGCATGCAGCACCAGCCGCCTCCTGCGCCCATTACATCGCACGTTGCTTTGGTTGCAGCATGTCCAGGTCCTGGCGAATCCCTTGGCGGCCGGAACACACGCTGCGTTGGATCTTCTCTGATGACCTTGGTGCGCTGATGCCATCATCTTCAGGTGGCGGAGGGGGCCTTTTTAAGGCCTGCCGTAAGGGCTGGTTCCAGGAGCGGTCACAACCAGGGCCACGAAGACCTTGGATCCCAGGCTGTCGCCGCTCTGCACCGCACCTGCGACAATGGTGTACTTCTTGCCGGCCTGCATTCAGGAGGGCAGCATGGGGCATGAGACATCCAACAGGCATGCCCGACCTTCCCGCTTGACCTAACCCCTGTCTCACTTGACTGTGACGGGCAGACCAAGGCCGGACGCAGCTGCAGCCAGCACAGCTCCTCGCACAGCAACTGCCAGCTGCCGCTGGCCCGTCCACACAGGCAGCATGTGAGACGGCACCCACGCCACCACCAGCGGGTGGTGCACACACCCTCACAAGGTGCTGTGCTTACCTTCAAGTCAGCTGCGCGTGACGCTGGTACCCATTCCGGAAAACCCTGGCTCGGGATGACTGGGGTGCCTGCACAAGCGGCAACACGGAGACCCCTTGGGCCGCAGCCGAGCACGCGAGTGGCAGTCTCAAGTGCAGTGCCGGTCGCCGCGCTCAGCTGCATGCCCCGTCACTGCAGGTCCCTGCTGCCTGGGCCTGTCGAACCCATGTGGCATTCATTGCTCCCAGTCGCTCACCCCAGCAGTCAGTGGCACCATACATCTTCGTCCCGTCTTCGTAGAACTCGATTTCGAGGTCAGCTTGTATGTCACCGAAGGCAACGGCTGCGATCTGCAGAGGAGACCATGCAGCAGGCAACACAATTAGCTCCAGAAGCAGGGTGCACACGCACGCACCGAGCCATCCACGCACGCACGCGCGCACATGCACACATGCACGCGGCAGGCAGGACAGGCCAGTGTGCAGCACATCCGCACCACCATGTCCTGAGAGGGCGTGTACTCGATGAACTGGCCGAAGTTATACGGCGCAGGAAAGCACTGCGAACACACAGAACACACGCATGTGCATGACTGCATGCATAGTAGTGGTGCCAAACACACGAGTGCGTGTGCAACTCTGCACACGGGCCTGTGCTGATCTTGGGCAGCCGCGCGCGCACACTGGCAAGGGCGTGCACCTGGTCCTGCTGGTGGTGCCTGGGTGCGGGCTAGCTGGCTGGCTTTCTGCTAGCAAACACCATGCTGCTCCGCCCAGGCACATGCAGGGCCTGCCTGGCAGCGACAACAGTTCGTTCTGCGGGTGAGCACTCACAAGTTGAGCCATGGAGGGGAGACGGGGGGCTGCGGTGACATTGCCGGCGACGGACATGGTGCAAAATCCAGTCTCTGCTGACACCTTGAACCCCTGGGGACAAGGCCCTGCAGCGCCAGGGCGGCAGCAAGTCGCCGCTGAGTATTGCGGGCATCCGCAGCCATGCTTCAGATGATGGCGAACCAGCCTTCCGCGCATATCGACGATTGAGCACACAGCCGGGCAACTTACCGCAAGAACCATTGTCAAGCTGCCTGGAGCACGCGCAGTCCGTGGCATTGACGGTGCCTGCATGTGCAGCGGGGTTGCGGGGCATCCTGGTGGCGACGCTTTGATGAAAGGGGTTGCGTCGGGGCGTGTGCGGCGGGTGGAGCCGCGCCGCCAGCGGGCCGTGCTGGGAGCAGGTGCAACAAGCCAGGTGGCACCGCCACACCGTGTCCAGGCTGCGCAGGGCACAGGGTGGTGCAATAACTGGTGCCTGCTGGTGCGGACCCCCAAACGCGGGGTGCGTGCCGTGTCTCACCCGTCTGGGCCCACTGATTCTGCGGGCAGCTCGCGCAGGCCCTCAGACCAGAGCTCTTGTGGAAGCCAGCGGCGCAGGTGTTGCACTTCAGGCCGGTGAGGGACTTGCTGCAAGATGAGCCTGCACGTCGTCGTCGGGAAAGGACGGGTCGAGTGTGTGGACGAGGTAACCAAGTTACGTGATTTCTCGATCACCAGCCCCCTGGGCCCCGCAGCATGCATGCTGGGGTCCGTGACTCACAGCCCTTGAACAGACTCTGGCAAAGGTGCTCGGAGGCGGGCGTCTGGCAGTGCGCCAGGGCCACCGCGCCCAGGAGGGCGATCACAAACAGGGTGAGGCGCATGGTGTGCCGGGCCTGTCAACCTGCAGCGCAGCGGCAGGGCGGCTGAGGCGTCAGCGCCCAACACCACCGTTGGTCGGGTCACTGGGTGACCCACGCTGTCAGAGCGACGTGCGTGCTGCATTCAAAAGCTCACTTGGTGTTCGTAGATCTCAGGTCGCCGAAGGACCAAAGGAATGGGGAGGGCAGGAGTTCGTCGGGAACTTCAGATCTCAGAGGCGGTATCTGCAGCAGATGGTGCATCACTCTTCCGATTTCGGCGCGGCTGCCTGTGAAAATTTGCCACAAAGAGAGCACGCTACGACGCCGCCCGGGCTGGGGTGGGTGTGCAGCAGGCCACACTGTCTCGCTCCACACGGCGTGGGGACGACCCCGCCCCTGGGGCAGGAACCCATCATGCAGGCGCCCTTTGCTATCATGCCTGGCTCAATGCCTATGAGGAGCTGGCCAGGCCGCCGCCTGGCACTGTGGCATGCTCCCCCCAGCCCAGGCCCGGCCAGTGTTGTGCTCCTGTGAGGCTGGCCAGCAGGCGCCTGCTGACAGGCAAGAACGTGCTTGCCGTGCTGGTGCAGGCACTACGTCAGCATATCAACCCCCCCCCACCTGGGCTGCGGCAGCACGGAGGCATCAGAGGCGGCGTGCAACTTCTGGCGAGGCCCGTGGCACATGCAGCTCCTGCACTCTGCTGCCACAGCCGTGCCCGACTGCCTGGTGGACTGGTCGGGAGGAACGTGGCAGCCACGCTGCGTCAGCCGACCGGCCTCCAGCTGGCTGCCATCCAGGATGGCAGCCAGCTCGGCGGCAGTGGTTGTTGCTGGGGTTTGCAGGCGGCGGCGGCAGGGGTGGCAGTGGCACGCTGGCTGCCGGCAGCAGCATTGATGCATGCGCATCAGGCGTTCCGCGGTCGTCATGTCACGGGAAACACGAGCGAGGACTGAAAAGAGGCCGCGTGCACCTCCCCGACCTGCCCATAGGGGCGGATCATTCGACAAGCAACAACCAACACCAGACTGCGCGCAGAGCGCGGCGACTGGGGGATGTTGACTGGATTTGACAGCCCCGCAGGACCCAGCCCTGACGGGCCGGCTGGGGCATTCACAGGTTGATAGGCCGCACACAAGCATGACGGGCGCGTGCCAGGCGGGCAGGCCTGCCCCCTGAGGCGCAACAGGTGCGACCAGCCCCGATGCCGCGTGGATCGCCCCGATGTGCACGGTCACACATTGCTGGTGTCAGCACAAAACCAGGGGGTGCGTCCCCGGCGCACGTCAGGACGCCGGCAGGCGGCACACGGCCCGCATGCGGGTCCATGCGCCCCACCTCGCCCCGTCCGCAGCAGGCGCGATGGAGCAGGCAGGCATCAGCACCACCTGGTCCCCCCGCAACCTCAGCGCCTTCCACCACCAGCGCTGGCTGCCCGAGCAGCTGGCGGCTGGCATCGCAGCCAGCGACGGCGAGGAGGATGTGGCGCCCCGCCGGCGCATCGTGCTGGGCACCGCCCTCCCCGCTGTGGGCAGCAAGCCCGGGCGCTCGCGGTCGCCCTACTCCCTGCGGCGGGGCAGCGCCAGCGGCCAGCGCCCCAGCGGCACGCTGACCGCACCGGTGTCGCCGGTGGCGCACAGCATCGCGGAGCTGTCCCCCGCCCTGTTCAGCGACCGGACATACGCAGCAGCGGCCCTGCAGCGCTCGGCCCGCCAGCGCAGCCCCCTGCGCCCCCGCAGCACGCAGGCCGACCCCACCCAGGCCGACGACGAGGTGCGGCCAGCGGCCAGGGATGTGGACGCGGCCGGTGACGTGCAGGCCGGCTGCGGCGCAGGCCCCCACGCCGCGAGTCCGGCAGCCGGCGCGCAGCCGCACCCGCAGCCGGGCGGCGCCAGCGCAGCAGTCCTGCGCGACAAGCTGCTGGACCTCAAGCAACGGAACATGCGGCTCAGGCGGTCGCTGCAGGCCGGCAGGGGCAGCTCCAGCTGTCCGGTCAGCCCTCTGCGGGGCGCAGAGGTGCAGGAGGGGCAGCAGGCGGGCCCACAGCAGCGCAGGCACCAGGACGGGCGACCGCCTTCGCCGCAGCAGCAGCATGAGCAGCAGCAGCGGCGACAGCAGGAGGTGCAGCAGCCTGGGTCCAGCGCAGCTGCCGGCAGGGCTGCCGGCGAGGCGTCGCCAGGGCGGGCACGCAGGTCGCCGGGACGCCCGCAGGCCTCCCCGGCACCCCAGCCTGTGGCGGGCAGCGCTGGCCGCCGCGCCTCGCCGGCGCCGGGGTGCGTGCAGCAGGCGGGCAGCCCGCCCCTGAGCCCGCGACAGCTGTTCAGCAGCCCGCACGGCACGCCCCGTGCCAGCCCGTTGCGGGCCTCGTGGCGCCAGCAGCACCAGCCGCCACCAGCGTGGCACTCGCCGCGCGCGTTGGCTGCTGGCGGCAGCCCGCGGCGCAGCCACCAGGAGGCGCCTGCCACCACCGCTCCCCCGGCATCGCCCAACTGGCGGGAAGCCAGGCAGAGCACCAAGCAGACGAGCCCGCGACCGCAGCCATCCTCCGGCAGGCGCCAGCGTGCGGAGCGGGAGGGGCGGGTCAGCAGAGGCGACTGCCCGGCAGCTGCCCCGGCCGCGCAGGCGGCTGCAGACCAGCATCGACAGGAGCAGGAGCTGCAGGGCAGCTGCGGGGCACAGTGCTCCGCTGCCACGCAGACCTCGGACTCGCCCACAGCAGAGCACGTGACTGCTGAGTCAGCCGCCGCTGCCGGCTCGGGGTCCTGGGGGCCAGGCAGGACCATGGCCAGCGCCCCTTCTGGCGGCCGCGGCAGCGATGGCGAGCCGTCGGATGGCGGGGCGCCTGCGTGGAGGCAGTCTCTGCAGGCGCTGCAGGAGCTGCGGTCGCGCCACCGCCAGCAGCAGCAGCAGCCACCACCACAGCAGCAGCCACGGCACCAGCAGCAGGAGCAGGAGGAGCTCACCTTCTCCCCACCGCAGCAGCCGGGCCAGGGCGCTGCCCAGGTGCGCCAGCAGGCCCAGACCGGGCCTGGGTCACCCGGGCCCCTGCGGGCCTGGTGGCGCGCCTCTGGTGACAGCACCAGCGACACGAAAGGACCGGAGCGCCTGCCCCTGGCTGCCGGTGGCAGCGCTGCGTCTGCCGCGTCGGGCGCCGCCGGCCGGGCGGGGTTCCTGGCGCCGGAGGACAGCCAGCAGACGGTGAGCAGCATCAGCCTGGCGCCTGGTCCGGAGGACAGCCAGGCGTCACTGGCTGTGGACTTGCAGGCACTTGCTCGGCAGGTTGAGCGATGGCAGCTCGACCGTCTGGCCGCCAGCAGCTCGAAGGAGCAACAGCACCACCAGCAGCAGCAGCAGCAGCAGCAGCAGCAGCAGCCGCCAATCAGGAGAGGGGCGCGACAGTCTCAGCCGCAGCAGCCGCAGCGCCGAGGGGGTGTGCGTGCCGCGCTGTTTGTGCAGCCGGCAGCGCCCCCGGGCGGCGCCTGCGCCAGCAGCGGTGGCGATGCCAGGCAGGTGGACCTGCCTGGCAGCCCCGCGCTTTCAGACATTGCTGCGGAAGCTGAGCGGGAGCTGATGGGGGTGTTGCTGTCGCCGGCGAGGAGCTGGTGTTCGCGCGGGGACGCAGCTCAGCACGCGCCCCGTGCTCAGGCGTCGGAGGCCAGCAGCAGCAGGCAGTGGGGGGCCACAGAGGTGCTTCCCCAGGCATCCACCAGTGGGGTGGCCTGCAGCAACAGCACGGCCAGCCCCTGGCAGCATGGCGGCAGCTGGGCGCGTCACCCCGAGCAGGCGGGCCCCGGGCACTCAGCAGAGGCCAGCAGCCGGCAGCAGCAGCCGCCGTCGCATGCGCGGCAGGGGCCACTGATCAGCCCTGGCGCTGCAGGCGGCGCTGCCAGCAAGCCGCCCCCCTGGTATCCTGCGGGTAAGCAGCGGGGCATGGGTGCCTGGGGTGCGCTGCCTGGGCGCTGGCGTGTCGGGGTTGCTCCCTGGGTCCTGCCAGCAAGCGTGCCGGTAGTGCCGCCCAGAGGGGGGGGGGGCTTGCTCTGCCTGTTGTTGCCTGTGCTGGCAACAACAGGTGTGCGCTGCTGTGTGCGCTGCCTTGCCAATGCTCTGGCGCTTGCTGCTGGGGCTGCAGGAGCACCTGCCAGGAAGCCGTCGCCCCTGAAGCGCCGCTGGGTGCTGGGCCGCCCGCAGCGCCTGCTGCATCCCTCCGAGCAGTCGCCGCAGCATGTCACCCAGGGTCAGCTGCATCAGCAGCAGCATGTCACCCAGGGGCGTGGGCAGCAGCAGCAGCAGCAGCAGCAGCAGCAGCAGCAGCAGCAGCAGCAGCAGCAGCAGCTGGACTGGAGCAGCAGGCAGCTGCCCCCCGAGCAGCGCTGGGTCATTGATGACCTGCTCAGCCAGGTGGTGGACTGCGGGCAGGCGCAGACGGTGCTGCAGGTGCGGGGGGCCTCCTGGCACCTGGCGTGCTGTGATTCATACATGTGCGTGATCGGTGGTGCTGGCTTAGGGCCAATTCAGGTTGCCTCCATTCAGGCTGCCTCCATTCAGTGCCAGCCTGCAGTGGTGTGCGGCCTGCATTCCAGCAGGGCTGAATGGAGGCGCCCGAACGGGTGCTGGTGCCAGTTGGGCAGACACGGCGACCCCTCCATTCACCCCCCCCCCCCCCGGCGTGCTCAACGCGGTATTGTGCTGCTTAGACACACCTTGTATTCGAGGCTTGAGGCAATGCACAGCGCACTTGGCAGCTCCTCCACGGCGATGACATCACTGTCCGTTCTCTGTGCGCCCCTTGCCTTTAGGCCTGGCGCCTCATGGCTCAGCGCGCCCGCTGGCGCCGCTTAGTCATCGAGGACTTCCAGGAGCGCCAGGCCAGCGCGGCGACGGCGCGGCTGCTGGTGCACTGGCGCCTGCAGACGGCGGCGTTCGGGCGGCAGCGGGCGCTGCTGGGCGCGGCGGCTGACGTGTTCCATGCCAAGTGGTTGCGCGCCAAGGCGCTGCGGGTGGGTGGCCGGGCAGCAGGGTCCTGACACATGCCGGTCGTCTGCAAGCATGGCAGGGGTTTTGTTGCAAAAGTCGCTCACGCCCTGCCTGGCCCTGTGCGCACGCAGGGCTTGTACCAAGCCGCCGAGCCGCGCCGCATCGCCGCCGCGTTCGCGCACCGCCGGCAGCTGGCGCGCCTGGGCGCCTGCCTGGCCGCCTGGCGGCAGCTGGCCCAGGAGGGGTCGGTCAAGCTGTTCCTGCTGGAGCAGGGGGTGGAGCCCTTTGCCTGGCGCCAGGCGCGGCGCATCGTGGCGGCCTGGCACCAGCGGGTGAGCCACCACGCGCCCACCCACGGCCATCTCACCTGCATTATTGCAGCAAAGCGTTGCATCAGCCATGAGGGCACGGCCCAGTGGACGGGTGCATGTAGACCAAGCATGGCTACGTCATTCACGCTACTGCCGCTGCGCAGGCCCTGCATGCCCGGGCCTCCTGGCAGATGCGCACGCGGCTGCAGCACCAGCAGCTGCAGCGCTGCCTGGTGGCGTGGAGCCAGTTGCTGCTGCTGCGTCGGCTGCAGCTGGCGCAGGCGGCCAGCCAGCACGAGCAGCAGCTGATGTGGCGTGCCCTCCTGGGCTGGGCGGAGGAGTTCATGCCGCATGCCAGGGCGCAGCGGCTGCTACTGGACGCGCAGGCGAGCGTGGTGGAGGACCTGTGCTGGCAGCGCGAGCGGCAGCTGCTGGGAAGCTGCATACAGGCGTGGCGGGCGCTGGCGGCTGATGCTGCCGACCGGCAGCTGGCGGCCGCAGGGCTGCTGCGCTCGGCGGCCCTGCGAGGGAGGCTGGGCAGCTGGATGCAGGCGGCGCACGGGCGGCGGCAGCAGCGGCTGGCGTGGTGGCAGGAGCGCTGGGCCGCACAGCAGGCTGAGGAGGCGCAGGCCAGGGAGGCAGCTGCAGGGCAGCTGTGCAGGCAGGCGCTGCTGGGGCGTGCGCTCAGGGCTTGGCTGGAGGCGTGGGGCAAGTGAGTGGCTGCCTGCTGGCGGTGTGGCATGGTCGAGCGGACGCAGCCGGGCAGCTGGGCATGCCTGATTGTGCCTGGTCGTGTGGTGTTGTGGCGTGCTCCTGCTTCATCTCATGCTGGGCCCCGGCTGTCCGGTGTTGTGGCGTGCTCCTGCTTCATCTCATGCTGGGCCCTGGCTGTCCGGTGTGGGTGCAGGGCGCGAGCCTGCAGAGCCCTGCAGGCACGGCACGCCCAGCGGCTGCAGGGCGCAGCGCTCGCCGCGCTGCAGGCAGCCGTCACCACCAGCCGCCAGCAGCGGCTTGCCCTGAGCGTGGTGGCGCAGGCCCACCGGCGGCAGCTGGCCGAGCAGGTGCTGGCGGCGTGGCAGCACGCTGCCAGGCAGCAGGCGTGGGAGGCCAGGAGCCTGCAGGCAGCTGGTGGGTTCAGGTGGCACAGGTGAGGAGCGGGGAGGGGGGTGGGAGGGGCTCAAATGGCACTGCAATCACTGCAGGAGAAGGGTATCAGAGGCAGTTGCTTTCCCCTGGGACTGTCCCAGCCTGGCCCTTCAACAGGTCGCGGTGGCTTGGCTGCAGGCTGGCGGGAGCCGGATTCCTGCTGCTGAAAGCCCACGCACAGCAGGGCAGGCGCGAACGCCTGCTGGTCGCCGCCGCCCGCCAGCACCACGAGGTGCGGCTGGCTGCCCGCCACCTGCTCGTCTGGCGCCGCGAGGCGCTGCTGGCGGGGCGGGCGCGACGGGTGCTGGCGCTGCGGGACGCGCGGCGCCTGCACGCGTGCATGCACACCTGGTGGGAGCAGAGCGTGGGGCGGCGCCTGGTGTTTGAGTTCCAGGTGCGTGTGTGCCCCAGCTTGGTGCAGGGGGCGCTGGCTGTGGGCAGCTGCGTGTGCTGCGAGCCATGGCGCAGCTGGCGTCGCGCGCCCAGCATCCGTCATTGCATGTGTGCGGCGAGGGGGGATGCGACCAGCTGTGTCTAGCCGCTCTTCCAGCCAGGCGCTGTGCCTGCCCGCATGATGCGTACATCGACCACCCTGCCTGACCGCAGGTGCAGAGCCTGGTGCGCCTGGTGGCGCACGCCTTCCGGGCGTGGCATGGCTCGGTGGCAGCTGCCAGGCAGCTGCCGCAGCCCAACGGACGCCTGCAGGTCGCTGCCGAGCGCGCCCAGGCGCGGCTGCTGCAGCTGGCCGGGCAGCACCACGCCGGCATGCTGTGCGCGCGGGCGGTGCAGGCGTTCAAGCTGGCGGTGTGGCTGAGCAGGCGGCGGCTGGCGCAGCAGCAGGAGGCCAAGCACCTCACGCAGCTGCAGCTGGTGGGTGTCGTGCGGCAGCGGCAGTCGGCGGCCCAGCACCGGCGGCTGTGGGCGGCGCGTCGCTGCTTCGGGGCCTGGTTGGAGCTGGCGCAGCTCAAGCAGCAGGCGGCGTACGGGTTCCACTGCTACTGCCTGCTGACGCGCAGCTGCTGCGGCTGGCAGCGCGCGCTGGCGCTGCGGGCGGAGGTGGGTGGCGGCCTGGAGCAGGAGGCGCCGCCGCCGCCGCCGCATCCGCAGCAGCAGCAGCAGCAGGATGCGGTGCTGTCCGGCGCCAGCTCCCCCAAGTTTGACGCCAGGGAGAGCTGGAGCAGCGACACCTGGCGGCAGGGGGTGGACCAGTCGCTGGAGGAGGAGGCGAGCGTGGGTGGCGGCGGGGGCGCGAGCGCCGGCAGCCCGCTGCTGGGCGAGGAGGCTAGCCTGCGCTACCTGGGCGGCAGCGCCAGGCAGCGGCAGCAGCTGGCCGCCTCGGCAGCTGGGCAGCAGGGGGTGGCGTCCCAGCTGGACGCCCTCATGCACAGCTTGAGCGGGCTGGCGGCCAGCCTGGGCATCAGCACGGGGGGATGAGCGGGATCGGGGCGCGACTCAGCGCGCCGCCGGCTGCAACCCGCCGCGCACCCGGCCCGCACCCGCGCTCCAGCGCCCCGCCCAGCTGGCGGTCCGCCCCTGCGTCCATTGCCTGCGGCAGGGCTATTGATCGCCAGGCACGCGCGTCGCAGGAAGGCCGAACGCCGTCACCCCAGCCCAGATCAGCCCGCAATCGCGGGCGCGCGCCACGCGGGGCAGCGGACGCATGCGCTGAGCGCCATGCCCGTCTTCAGCAGCAGCGGGCAGCAGCTGAAGTACGTGACCATACGAAAGAACGGCAAGTTTTATGCTCAAGTCGCCTACACCAAGCCCGACGGGAAGCCTGGCAAGCACAGTTCAACCCTCTACGATGATCCGGACGAGGCGGCGCACGCGGCGGACAGGTGCGGGCTGGGACTGCCGCGTGGGCGGGAAACATCGCGGCGGCGCCGTCGAGCACACTCGCCCGCCTCCACACGGCTGCGCAGGCTGTCCTACAAGCAGCACGGCGACGCCGCTGTGCTCAACTTCCAGCTGGAGGATGGCGAGCGCCGGCGGCTGGACGGCATGACCCTGGAGGACGTGCTGGCCGAGGAGCGCAGGAAGGGCGAGGACAGCCAGCTGCGCAAGCGCACCTCCGGCAGCAGCAGCTTCCTGGGCGTGAGCTGGGACAAGCTGAATAACAAATGGCGCGCCAAGATCAGCATCGATGGCAAGATGAAATCTCTGGGGTACTTCGACACGGAGGAGGAGGCGGCCAGGTGTGCTGGCGGCTGCTGCCTTGCTCGTTCAAAGTTGCCTCGCCCGCCGCTCATCATTGGATGCCCCCTGCCGCACCCACAGCATGCACCGTCTTGGCCCCCTGATTCAGCAAACCCCCCTCCCTGCCGACCGCAGGGCCTTCGATGAGGCCGCCAAGGAGCGCGACGGTGCCGCGGCCAAGCTCAACTTTGGCGCTGCCGCGCCGCCCCAGCTGCCAGCAGGCGCCGCCAGCGCTGCCCAGGCAGGCGCGCCTCCCGCCGCCGCCGCGCCTGCAGCCGCCCCCGCCCAGGACCCCGCCGCGCCGGGCACCAGCGCGGCAGCTGCTGCCGCTGGCGTGCAGCAGGAGCAGCAGCCGCAGTACTGGTGCGGCGGCTGCGGCGTGGGCCCCGATCCCTGGCGCTACAGCGAGAAGACCATCCGCATCCTGATGGGCGACTGCACGCTGGAGGAGCGCAGGGACCGCTACAAGGAGTACTACTTCTCCCTGCCACGTGAGGGCCCCTGGGGCTGCGCGCCCTGCCTGCACTCACAGCTGGCTGCGCATGGCGACGGCGCTGGGTTGCTTGCATGGCCGGGCTGCTCTGGACCCCTGCCCACGCTCCTGCCTGGTGCATCCCAGCGGCCCGTGGCCGGGTGGGCGCGACTGCCAACACCATGTGCCCGCCCCCGCCCCTGGTGCCTCTGCTGCAGCGCACGTGCGGCCCCCTCGCCAGTTCCTGAACGAGTACTACGTCCCCTACACGCTCTACACGGCGGACATGTGGGTGAGTCCACCGCTGCATGTCTCTCTGGCGTGGTGTGGGGGGCCAAACGCGGCCCGGCGCACACTGCCCGGCCCATGCCACTGTCTCAGGTTTGCTGCCCCCTGCTGCGCCCCATGAGGGTTGCTTTGCTGCCCATAAGGTTTGCTGCCCCATGCCCGCAGGCAAACCCTGAGATTCGCAAGGATATTGAGGCCATGGCCGAGGTCCGCAGGGCGGACGTGAGTGTCGCACGCCTGACCCGGCAGCTGCCTGCCTGCATCCAGCACCCACCCATGTGGCCGGGCTGCTGGCGCGTTGCCGCCCTGCAGTGGCGCGAGCGCACGCTTGAATTCAGCAGGGCACCTACAAGGAGCGTCTCCCGCAATGGATGCCCTGCTGCGTGCCTGCAGGGCCGCAAGCCCTGGGTGTGGCCCGACGGCAGCACGCACGATGAGCCCTATGACTTCGCCCACCCGATGCCCATGCCGCCGTTGTGAGTGCCGCCTGCGCTGCTGCGGCAGCCGCCTGCGCTGCTGCTGGAGCTGGCGCAGCTGCTGCGGCTGGTCAGCACCTGCAAGCTCGCCGAGCATGGCATCAACAAGTGTGTGTGCTGCTGAAGAGCAGCGCGCCCACCGCACACTCAGCCCTTCATTCCTCACATCCAATGCTGGGCTGCTGGCGCTGCAGCACCTACCACCACCGCACCTGGGACCCCCACTACATGGCCGCCCACCTGGCCAAGCAGGCCGAAGCTGCCGCAGCAGCCGGCGACGAAGAGAACGCCCGCGCCCTGGGTGAGGCGGCTGCCGCGGCAGCAGCGGACGCCCAGGCAGCGCTGGCGGGCGCAGGAGGGCAGGGCGGGGGCAGCAGCCAGCAGGTGGCCGAGGCCAACAAGCTGCTGCGGGAGGCGGAGGCACAGCGCCGCAAAGTTCAGGAGGCAGCCCAGCAGCGCGCCGAGAGCGCAGGTGGGCGGCCGTGCAGGCAGCAGCCGGATGCGTGCGTGCTGTGCTGCTGCCCGAGGCATGACTTCAAGCTCTATCTGCTGCGTCATCACCCAGCCTGGGAGCGGTAGCGTGGCAGCTGGGTCTCAGTGTGCTGGTCCTGCTGTCAGCAGCTTCCTTCCACCTTCTACCTGCAGGTCCCTCGACCAGCAAGGCCCAGGCGGCGCCCAAGGCGGCCCCCAAGACGGCCCCCAAGACGGCCCCCAAGGCGGCCCCCAAGGCGGCGCCCAAGGCGGCCCCCAAGGCGGCGCCCAAGGCGGCCCCCAAGGCGGCGCCCAAGGCGGCGCCCAAGGCGGCGCCCAAGGCGGCGCCCAAGGCGGCGCCCAAGACGGCCCCCAAGGCGGCCCCCAAAGCCGCCCCCAAGGACAACATGGGCATGGTACCCGACTGGGAGGAGCTGGCAGGTATCTGACCCCGCTGCTGTGGGTTGCTGCAGCACCCAGAAATGCCGCTGCTCCCTGCTCTGCACCGCACTTGCCTGCGCAGGCCTGTGCACGCTGCTCGAGGGAAGGGAGGGAGGCTGCCAGCCCCCCAGCCAGGGCAGGGGCACAGCCGCTCAGCTTGCACACGCCTGCTGCCTGCCCCGTTGCGCTCTTGCAGAGGAGGAGCTTGGCGCCGACTGGCACGCAGAGGAGCTCTGGGTGGATGAGAGCTGGCTGATGGGCGCCAATGCAGCGATGGTGCCATCACGTGCGTATGTGACTTCCCTGTGGGGAGGCAAGCGCATGCACATGTGCACGGAATGCAGCTGCTGCCCTGTGCCCTGTGATCGTCATGCCGTCAGCACCCACTGGACCATGCTTGTCCTCTGACATCCTCTGGAGCCGATGGCAGCGCGCGGGGCCTGCACCCGCACCGACGCCTGCGCCCACCATCTGCAGGCGTGCCGCTGGAGCGCCTGGCCCAGCCGCGCGAGAAGGGCAAGCCCAGCCAGGGCAGCCGCGCGGTGGTGGGCTTCATCATCGACGGCGCCGACCCAGGTGTCTGTCGCTTGGTCAACCCACCAGCCAGCACGCCTGCTCATCCCAGCTGGACCTGCGTTCGCACCCCGCTGCACTGTGTGCGCCCCCAGGCTGCTGCTGGCGCCTGAATGCTGCTGGCGCACGAATCCCTGCTCAGCTGAGCAGGGATTCCCAAACCTGCCGGCCTCACCTGCATCTATCTGCGCCGCCTGCCGCTGCCCTGGCTGCAGATGACCCCACCTCCCAGCGCGGGCTCATCGACCGCGACGTGCACCTGTCCCTGCATGCGGACGTGCTGAGCATGACGCTCAGCGACGGTGAGCGAGGTGCCAGCGG